>Ga0335085_10010475_pt1 | contig 13838 bp, 8 predicted proteins | sample Lox_Sample_45_FD_206712 | JGI IMG/M metagenome (GOLD analysis project Ga0335085, IMG submission 206712) | Soil microbial communities from Loxahatchee National Wildlife Refuge, Florida, United States - Lox_Sample_4.5 | ecosystem: Environmental > Terrestrial > Soil > Wetlands | place: USA: Florida...
GCATCAGGCCGGCGCGCACCACCTGGCGCTGCTGGCCAAGGTCCCAGTTCGCCGCGGTGAGCGTCCCCCCGGAGCTCGCGGCGGCGACGCCCGTGCAGGAGGCCGCTCCGAGCGCGAGGCACAGCGCGAGCCGCGAGGTCCCGGCACGGCGTTGCTTGGGCGGGCGCATCAGCGAGCCTCATCGACAGCGCCGGCGGCGGGCTGCACGGCGTCCCCACGCCACTCGACACATCGTCCACCGGCCCCGGCGAGCGAGATCGTCGCCTCATGTTGCCGGGCGCCCCTGCGCCCCTGCGCCCACGGGCTCTTGCGCACGGGCGGCGAGGCCTGCAAGCTCTCGTGCGAGTCGTTCGACCGCCGGCCAGTCCTTGCGCGCTGCGCTCACCTCCTCGAGGAGCAGCTCGGCGAGCTCGGCAGCCGCCACGGCGAGCGCAGCCGGTCCGGGCGCCGGGCCGCCCGGTGCGAACATGTGTTCGTAAGCCATGCTCGCAAGGTTACGCGGGCACCGCGTCGCCAGGCTGCGGCGGAGGCGCGCCCGACCGCCGCTCTGGGCGAGCGGCGGTCATCGCGCCGGTTCCTTCTCGACGCGTGGAGGCGGCGGCGGGTTCGCGAGTGCTCCCAGTGCAACCGCGACGATGCCAGCCACCGTGACCACGCATCTCTCTCCTCTGCTCGGCAGTGTCGGTGATCGATCGGACGGACCGGCGCGCAGGGCCACACGTGCCGCCGCCGTCTAAGCTCCTCTCGTGACAAGCGCAGCCAACATTCCCGAGTACGATCACCGCGCGATCGAGGCCCGCTGGCAGGAGGCTTGGCGCGCCGCCGAGAGCTTTCGCACGCCCCTGGCCGCCGCCGCGGCGGACCCCGGGCGGGCCTCGGGTGACGGGCCGGCCGGCGAGGGCGCCAGGGAGCCCCGCTGGGTCTACATCAAGGCCTCCGCCCCATTCACCTCGGGGAACATCCACATGGGCCACGTGCGCTCATATGCCATCGGCGACGCGTACGCGCGCTTCTGCCGGGCGCGGGGGGACAACGTGCTGTTCGCGTTCGGCTACGACGCCTTCGGCCTGCCTGCCGAGCTCGGGGCGATCGCGGCGGAGCTGAGCCCGGCCGACTGGGTGCGCCGCTGCGCGGAGCGCATGACCACCCAGCTGGACAACCTGGGGTTCTCCTTCGACTGGGAGAGGACCTTCCTCAGCTCCGACCCGATCATGTACCGCTGGTCGCAGTGGCTGTTCCTCACGCTGCTCGAGGCCGGGCTGGTGTATCAGGGCACGGGCACGGTGGACTGGTGCCCGACCTGCAACACCACGCTTGCCACGATCCAGGTGGAGGACGGGCGCTGCTGGCGCTGTCACGGTCCCGTGGGCCTGGTGGAGCGCCCTCAGTGGCTGCTGCGCATATCCGCCTACGTCGAGGAGAACGACCGCAGGGCAGCGCAGCTGGAGCACTGGGACGACACGGCGCTCGGCTCGCAGCGGGAGGTGCTCGGACGCATGGACGGGGTCGAGCTGGACCTGGCGGTGGTGGAGCGTCCGGGGGCCTCGCTGACCGTCTTCACCCCCCACGTGCGGGACGCGGCGCGGGCCGGCTTCGTGGCGCTCTCGCCGAGGCATCCCGAGCTCGCCGAGTGGACCGCCGACGAGGAGCTCGCGGGCAAGCTCGAGGAGATGCGCTCCGGTGGTTGGGAGCGCTCCGAGCGCGAGGCGCAGGCGGTGGCGGTGCTCGACACCGGCCAGCGCGTGGCCTCGCCGACCGGCGACGGGACGCTGCCGGTGCTGATCTCGCCGCTCGTCGACTCGCGCTTCGGGCCCACCGCGGTGCTGGGGATCCCGGGACGCGACCGCACGGACGAGGTGATCGCGCGGCGCATCGGCCTCGAGATCGACGAGGAGGACGAGTCCGGCGAGGCGCAGGAGGACCACGGCGTGCCGGGAGCGCGGCCCGCCGTGCGCTATCGGGCGCGCGACTTCTCGATCTCGCGCCAGCGCTACTGGGGCACGCCGATCCCGATCGTGTACTGCCCGACCTGCGGCACCGTGCCGCTGCGGCGCGAGGACCTGCCGCTCGAGCTGCCCCTCGACATCCAGCCCACGGGCGCCGAGAACCCGCTGACCAGGCACGCCCCCTTCTACGAGACCACCTGCCCGGTGTGCGAGGGCCCGGCGCGGCGTGAGACCGACACCCTCGACTGCCACTTCGATGCGCTCTGGCTGTGGATCCCTGCGGCGGTGCCCGCCTCCGAGCGGGAGCGCGCGCTCGAGGAGATCCTGGCCCTGCCCGACCCGAAGAGGTGGCTGCCCTCGGAGCGGCTCGTGGCGGGGTCCGACAGCGGCAACTTCATGTTCGACCAGCGCATCACCACCAAGGCGCTGCGCGACATCGGGCCGCTCGACTACCTCACCGAGGGGGAGCCGTTCGCGGGAGCGCTGATGCACGAGATGGTGATCCGCGAGGGACGCAAGATGTCAAAGCACCTCGGCAACGTGGTGGAGCCGGACGAGCTCGTGGAGAAGCTTGGCGCCGACACCGTCCGGCTGGCCGTGCTCTACGCGGCGCGTCCGCAGAGGTCGCTCAACTGGAGCGAGAGCGCCGTGTCCTACTGCCACCGCTTCCTGCGCGCGTTGTGGACCTACTGCCAGACGCAGTTCGCCATCGACCCCGAGAGCCTCCCGTCGAGCGCCGGGGAGCCGCCCAAGCTCAACACCGACCACCTGCAGCGCCGCCTGGCCGGCTGGTGCGAGACGGCGACGGAGAAGATCACGGAGCGGCTCGCCGAGCTCGAGATGCACCTGGCGGTGCGCGACGTGATGCGCCTGCTCGAGCGGGTCAAGGACTTCGAGTCGCGCGCCCGCGCCAAGCGGGGCGAGCTGAGCCGCGAGGACCACGCCTCGATGCTCGCGGCGCTCGAGCTTCTGCTGCGAATGCTCGAGCCGTTCGCGCCTCACGTCGCACAGGAGCTCCTCCAAGCGTGCGCGCACGGCCCCGCCGGCGCGGGGGCGGCGATGGACGGAGCGGGGACCGCCGGGGCCGGAGCGCCGGCGAACGTCTGGCCCGAGCCGCAGCCCAAGGTGCCGGCGTGAGGTGGAGTGCGGGTCTCGCGGAGGCGGGACATCGTCCGCAAACCCCGTAAGATCCATCTCGAGGAGGCGCACTAGCTGATGTCCGATACGGCCACGAATCATTCAGCCGAGGAGCGCACGCGCTCCTGCGCCAGCGGGCTGCGCTGCCCCAAGTGCGGGGAGACCTTCCCGCTCAGCTTCACGGAGGGATACTGTCCGCAGTGCTCGCGGTCGCTGGACGTGACCTACGACTACGAGCGCGCCGCCACGCGGATCGCCGAGCTTCCGATCGCCGAGCGGCCGCAGAACATCTGGCGCTTCGACGAGCTGCTGCCGATCGTCGACCCGGCGGCGCAGGCGCGCGTCGGGCAGGTCTCCGGCTTCACCCCCCTCATCAGGGCGGACCGCCTCGGGGCGGAGCTGGGCCTCTCCCGCCTGTACCTCAAGGACGACTCCACGATGCGCCCGAGCCTCTCCTACAAGGACCGCGTGGTGTCGATGTCCGTGGCCCGCCTGATCGAGCTGGGGAAGCCGGAGCTCGGCTGCGTGTCCACCGGCAACGTCGGCCACTCCACCGCCGCGCTCGCGGCCAAGGCCGGGGTGCCCGCGTTCATCTTCTACCCCAACCGGCTCGAGGCCACCAAGGCCCGCGCCTGCCGGGCGCTCGGCGCCGAGGTCTGCCAGGTGGACGGCACGTACGACGAAGTCAATCGTGAGTGCCGGCGGCTCGCCGGCGAAACGGGGCTCGAGTTCGCGAACATCACGCTGCGCCCCTTCTACAGCGAGGGGGCCAAGACCGAGGCCTTCGAGATCGTCGAGCAGCTGGGCTGGCAGTCGCCTGATCACATCGTGCTGCCCGCCGCCGGCGGGACGCTCTCCTCGCGTGTGCACAAGGGCCTCGGCGAGCTGGAGCTCGTCGGCCTGGCGCAGACCGCGCGGACCAAGCTGCACATCGCCCAGCCCGAGGGTTGCGGGCCGATAGCCGGCGCGATCACCTCGGGTGAGAGCGAGATCCGGCCATGCACGCCCACCACGGTTGCGCACTCGCTGGCGATCGGCGCGCCGGGAGACGCGCCGCTGGTGATCGACGCGGTGAGGTCGCGCGGGGGCTCCGCCGCCACGGTGAGCGACGACGAGATATTCGCCGCGATAGACCTGTTGGGCGCCTGCGAGGGCATCCTGACCGAGCCGGCCGGCGGCACCGCGGTGGCCTCGCTCGTGAAGCTCGTCGACGCTGGCGAGCTCGGTTCGGACGACGTCGTGGTGATCGTGGTCACCGGCAACGGCCTGAAGACGATCGAGGAGCACCCGGAAAAGCCCTGGCCGGACATGGTGACCTGTCAGGCCGAGGTCATGCGCGGTGAGCTCGAGAAGCTGCGCGAGGCCGCCGGAGCGAGCACAACCGCCTAGCGGCCTTGGAGGCACGACCGAGCCGCCGCAGGCAGTTTCGGCGAGCGGCGCTTGTGCTCGGCGGAATCCTGCTCGTCGGCGCTGTCGTCCTGGCGCTGTCGAACCTGGGGCCGCACAAGGTCCTGAAGGCACTCGGCGAAGCGCACCTCGAATGGGTGGCGCTGGCGCTGGCGCTGATGACGCTGGCGTTCCTGATGCGCGCCATCTCGTGGCACGAGGTGCTGCGCGCGGCGCTGCCGGACACGCCGATGCCGTGGATGCCCGTGATCCGCGCCGCGATGATCGGCGTGATGGGCTCGGCCATCTTCCCCGGGCGCCTCGGCGAACCGGCGCGCGTGCTCGTGCTCTCCCGGCGGCTGCCCGGCGCGGCGGGAGTGCTGGTCCCTGTGCTCGCCGGCACGCTCCTGTCGCAGACGCTCATGAACCTGCTCGCGCTGGCGATCCTCGCGGTGATCACCTTCTCGAGCGTCTCGATCTTCCATGGCCACGAATGGGCGGTCGCCGTGGGCTCGATCGTGGCGCTCGTGCTGCTGGCGATCGTGGCGCTCGGCCCGCGGCTGCTCGCGATGGGCCGTCGCTCGCGCCGCGAGCGGGTGGCGCAGATCGCCACCCGGGTGGCGCAGTTGCTGGCGCTCGCCCGCGGCGGCCTCAGCGTGTTCGCGCGGCCCCGGCATGCGATCCCGGCAGTGCTCGCGCAGCTGTCGGCCTGGGCGCTGCAGTGGCTCGCCTGCTATGCGGTGCTCGTGGCGCTCTCGCTGGAGTCGAAGGCCGGGCTGATCGGCGCCGCAGCCGTGCTGCTCGCGGTCAACGTGACCGCCGTGCTGCCCCCCACCCCTTCAAACGTGGGGGTCTTCCAGGCGGCCTGCCTCGTGGTGCTCACCGCCTTCGGGGTGAGCCCGGCGAGCGCGCTCGCCTACGGCTTCCTGCTGCAGGCCGTCGAGCTCGTCACCGCGCTCGCCCTGGGCATGCCGGCGCTCGTCGGCGAGGGCATGACCTGGCGCGACGTGCGGCGCGCGGTCGAAGAGGAGCAGGCGCGCGAGCAGGAGGAGGCCAGAGCGGCGGAGCGGCGGCTATCGCCTGATCGCCCGTAGGTACTGGCGCGGCGAGCGCATCGTCTGGAGCACCGCCGTCGGCTCGTAGCCGCAGTGGGCCATGCAGTTCTCGCAGCGCTCGTCGCGGCCGCGGCCGTACTTGCTCCAGTCCGTCTCCTCGATCAGCTCCTGATAGGTGGCGGCGTAGCCGTCCGACATGAGGTAGCAGGGGCGCTGCCAGCCGAACAGCGAGTAGCTGGGGATGCCCCAGGCGGTGCATTCGAAGTCGACCTTGCCTTCGAGGAAGTCGAGGAAGAGCGGCGTGTGGTTGAGCCGCCAGCGCTTGCGCCTGCCGTCCGCAAAGGCGGCGCTGAACAGCTCGCGCGTCTGCCTGACACCGAGGAAGTGCTCCTGGTCGGGCGCCTTCTCGTAGGCGTAGGCCGGGGAGATCATCATCTCGTCGACCTCGAGCTCGTCGTTGAGGAAGTCGAGCACCTCCCGCACCGTCTTCGGGGAGTCCTGGGTGAAGAAGGTCGTGTTGGTGGTCACGCGGAAGCCGCGATCCTTGGCGGCCTTGATCGCGGCAACCGCCTTGTCGAAGACGCCGGCGCGTTCCACCGAGGCGTCGTGGCGCTCGCGCAGCCCGTCCATGTGGATCGCCCACGAGAAGTACGGGCTCGGTTCGAAGTCGTCGAGCTTGCGCTCCAGCAGGATCGCGTTGGTGCACAGGTACACGAAGCGCTTGCGGCGCACCAGCTCCCGCGCGATGAGGTGGATCTCGGGATGGACGAGGGGCTCGCCGCCGGCGATCGACACCATCGGGGCGCCGCTTTCCTCGATTGCTCCGAGGGCCTGCTCGACGGGCATACGGCGCCGCAGTACGTGCTCCGGGTGCTGGATCTTGCCGCAGCCGGCACAGGCCAGGTTGCACTGGAACAGAGGCTCCAGCTCGACGATCAGCGGGAACTTCTCGCGCCCCGCCATGCGCTGGCGGAAGAGGTACCAGCCCATGCGCGCGCTTTGTCTGACCGGGACGCCCATCTACGGTCGAAGCCTAGATGATCGCGGGCCCGGGTCCGGTCCACTGCTCGAGGGCGGCCGCACAGACCCGCAGCGCCCGGGCCGCCCGCAGAAAGCTCGCGAGCCCCCGCCAGGGGCGCCAGAGCCCGTCCGCGGGCGTGTCGGCGACGATGCGGACCACGGCGCAGCGCGTCGCCGGGAGGCTGTCGAGCAGCCAGATCGACTCCATGTCGGCCACGAGCGCCCCGGCGCGGAAGAGGCGGTTGCGTGCGGCGCCGAGCGCGGGCCGCGTCACCGAGGCGACGGTCCCGGCGCGCGCCGGGAGGCCGTGGGCGCGCAGGAAAGCGGCCAGCTCGCCGGCACCCTCCAGCGCGAGCCGGCCGTGATCAGGGCCGATGATCCGTTCCCCCACCACGGCTTCGCCCGCCGTCCCCGCCGGATCGAGACCGCCCCCGAAGCCGAGCACGAGCACCGACCCGTTCCCCGCCGCCAGCGCCAGCGAGGCAGCCCGCCTGCGGGCGTGTCGCCGGCCGGCGCCGGTCCGCCACACCTCCAGCCGCGGGGCCGCTGAGGAGATGAGACCGGCCTCCAGGCGCATTGGCGCGGCGATGAGCGGCGGGCGGCCGCGGCGGGCCTCACCGGGCCCGCCAGGGGCCCCGCCGGAGCCCGGGTGGGTGGTGTACTGGAAATCGGCTGCCAACGCGCGCGCGTACGTGCGCGTACGTGCGCGCCCGTTGGCAGCGAAAAAAGAATGCTCCGTCCCCGACCTCACCTGGACCCCCCCTCGGCCCTCACCGATCGCCCCGCGCGAGGACCGCCCGAGACCCGCTCGAGGCGCCTCCCGGCGCCGCCTCCGCGCCCACCGCCGTCAGACGCTCGCCGGACCGCGCGGTGATGCGCGCCCCGGCGGACTCGGCGGACGCGCTCCCTGCGGCGCTCACGCCGGAGGCGGAGGCGAGGCCCACCGCCTCCAGCGCCCCCCTGGCGGCCGCGTGGCCGGAGCGGACGGCGCCCTCCAGGGTCGCCGGCCAGCCGGTGTCGGTGTAGGCGCCGGCCAGGAGGAGCCCTGGCAGGCCGGTCTGCGCCCCGGGGCGCAGTGCGCCGCTCCCGGGCGCGGCGCGAAAGGTGGCGGCGTGCTCGCGCGTCACGAGGAAGCGCTCGACCCGCGCCCCGCGCGACTCCGGCAGCAGCTCCTGCAGCGCGGGCAGGTACTCGCCGCGCAGCTCGTCCACGCTCATGGCCATCTCGCGCTCGGCGCCGGAGAGCGAGATCGCGAGGTACTGGCCACGCTCGACGCCGCCGCCGTGCGTGCGGTCGAACACGTATTGCACCGGGGTGCCCAGGCCGGCGAGGAACGGCAGCTCGCAGACGGTGCGGTCGAAGACGACGTGCAGGTTCACGATCGGCGAGCTGCCGAGCGAGCGCAGGCGGCCGGCCAGCGGCTCGAGCCCCGCGGGGAGCAGGCTGGCCACGCGCTGGTGGGGCAGCGCGACCACGACCGCGTCGCAGTCGAGGCCACCCGCGCCGTCGCCGCCCGGCGCCAACCGCACGCGATGCGCGCCGCCGCGCGGTTCGATGTGGCTCGCGCGGCGGCCCAGCAAGACCTCCACGCCGCTCTCGCGCAACACGCGCAGGGCGGGCTCACCGATGACCCGGCCGAGCGGCTCGACGTGGAAGCCGATGTCCCCGGCATCGGCCTGGCCGAGCAGGGCGGTCTGGAACACGAAGGCGCCCACGGCCAGCGAGGCCTCGTGGGCGCGGACGTTGAGCGTGGGCAGCGCCACCAGGTCCCAGAGCGCATCGATCGCCGAGGCGTCCTGGCCGTGCGCCGCGAGCCAGCTGCCGAGGCTCTCGCGGTCGGCGAGCTCGGAGCGTGTGTCGACCCCGGCCAGGGCGCGCGCGGCGATGGCGGCGCGCAGCCGCTGCCTGGGCCGCAGGAAGGGGAAGCGCGCGAGCGCCCCCAGCATGTGCGCCGGGGCGGGCAGCGCCGAGCGCCTGAGGACCGCTCTGCGGCCGTCCGGCGCCAGCACGGGCACCTCGAGGTGGGGCTGCAGCCGTACCGAGCCCGTCGACCCCAACCGCTCCAGGAGCGCCCGGTAGGCGGTGCAGCAGCGCATGAACACGTGCTGGCCGTTGTCCACCTGGAGACCTTCGCGTTCGAACGAGTAGGCGGCTCCACCCAGCCGCGGGCGGACCTCCACCAGCGTGACCGAGGCCCCCCCGGCGGCGCAATCGAGCGCAGCGGTGATGCCGGCCACCCCGCCACCGAGCACGAGCACTCGCGGAGCAGTCACGAAGGCCTCTCCACGGCGGCCCTCAAGCGCCTGCCCCGAGGAGGCCGCCGAGCGCCACACGAGCCTTCTCGGAGGCGGGCAGGGACACCCGCGCCTCCAGCGCACCGGCCGGCTGCTCGGCGATCCGCTCGAGCAGGCGGCTGTAGATCCCGGCCATGGCGAGCACGCAGGCGGCGCTGCGGCGGTCGAGCTGCTCGAGCAGCGACATGCCGCGCGCGAACCACTGTCGCGCCCGCTCGGCCTCGAACTCGATCAGCGCCCGCAGCTGCTCCTCGGGCACGGCGCCGGCGAACAGCTCGAGCGCACGCTCGGGCGGGTCCTCGGCGCCGGCGAGGCCGAACCGCACGAGATCCTCCCGCGGAAGGTAGAGCCGGCCCCGCCGTGCGTCCTCGCGCAGATCGCGCAGGATGTTGGTGAGCTGCAGCGCGACCCCCAGCTCATCGGCAGCGGTGGACGCCCAGCCCGCCGCCCGCCCATCCTCGACGCCGAAGATCGCGAGGCACAGCCGCCCTATGCCGCCGGCCACGCGCCGGCAGTAGACGAGCAGCTGGTCGAAGCGCTCGTAGCGGACGTCACAGATGTCCATGCGCACGCCCTCGAGCAGCTCGCTGAGCGCGTCCAGCGGCAGCCCGAAGCGTCGCTGGGCATCCGCGAGCGCGGTGAGCACGGGGTCTGCGGCAAGCGCGCCGTCTGCGGCCCTCTCGGCGGCCTCCGGAAGCGCTCGGGCCGGGGAGGGCCCGATCCGCTCCAGGTCGGCCGCGAGCACGTCCAGCCGGGCAAGCTTCTCGGCGGGGGCGAGCGGCCCATCGCCGATGTCGTCAACCCGCCTGGCGAAGGCGTAGACGGCGCACATGGCGCGACGCTTGGGAGCCGGCAGCAGCCGGATGCCGTAGTGGAAGTTGCGCGCCTCGCGGCGCGTGATGCGCTCGCAGGCGCGGTATGCAGCGTCGACCGCCTCGCCCGCCGGGTCCTGACCCGTGGGCCGATGGGACCGCCGAGCCCCAGGCGTGTTCGCCAACAGGGCGAGGGTGACACGCAGGCGCTCTGCGTGCGTGGCGCGCGGGGCGCCGGCCAGCACCTCGTAGTGGGCCGCTTCGATGGCGTCGAGCGCCGCCAGGCCACCGGCGACATAGGCCGCAACCGCCAGGCGCGCGCGGGGGGGCAGCGTGGCGATCAGCGGGGCCCCGCGCAGGAGCATCGCGCGGGTGCGGTCCACCTCGAAGGCGAGCAGCTCGCGCAGGGCCGGGCTCGGGGTGCGGGCGTCGAGCTCCGACGCGGCAACGCCGAAGCGCGCCAGGTCGCGCTGGGGCAGGTAGATCCGGCCGTTGCGGCGGTCCTCGGCCACGTCCTGCAGGTGCTCGGCGATCTGCAGGCCAGAGCAGATCAGGTCCGAGAGCGCGACGCGCTCCGGCGTCGCGAGGCCGAGCACGCCCAGCACGAGCTCGCCGACGGGGTTCGCCGAGAGGGCGCAGTAGTCGAGCAGCTCGTCGAGGCTCTCGTAGCGGCTGCGGCGCTGGTCGAGCCGGTTGGCGGCAATCAGCCGCAGGAACGGCTCGCGCGGGAGCGAGCAAGCCTCGAGGGTCGGCGTGAGGGCCACCAGCAGCGGGTGCCCGGCGGCGCCCTGGTAGGCGAGGTCGAGCTCGCGTTCCAACCAGTCGAGGGCGGCGGCGCGGTCGCCCTCGAAGGAGTCGCCGAGCTCGTCGGTGAGCCGTGCGAAGCCGTAGAGCGCAAGCAGGTGCTCACGCAGGCCGGCGCCCAGCAGGCGGCTCGCCACGGGGAAGTTCTCCCCGTGGGCACGCGCCATGAGGGCATCCGGGTCCCACCGGCTCGGGCCCGACCTCTCCCCCGCTTCGCCCCCGCCGCGCACGATCCGCGGGTCGGCGGGCGCGAGCTCCTCGAGGCGGGCGTCGGCGGCCATCACTCCAGCGCGGCCTCGAGGCAGCGCCCGAGCGCCATCACGGGGAAGACGAGCCGGTAGAGGTGATAGTTGATGTAGTAGTCGGAGGGGAAGCCGGTACCCGTGTACTGCGGCTCGTCCCACGTGCCGTCGGCGCGCTGGGTCGCGGTCAGCCACTCCACGCCGCGGCGCACCGCGGGCGAGCTCTCGCCGGCGGCGTGCAGCGCGAGCAGCGCCCAGGCGGTCTGCGAGGCTGTGCTCGCGCCCTCGCCGCGATAGGCGGCGTCGTCGTAGGAACGTGGGTCCTCGCCCCAGCCGCCGTCGGCGTTCTGGTGATCCTCGAGCCATGCCACGGCGCGCCGGACGGCCGGGTGCGAGGTGGGCATGCCGCAGGCCGTGAGCGCGGGCACCGCGGCGCCGGTCCCGTAGATGTGGTTGACGCCCCAGCGCCCGAACCAGGAGCCGTCGGCCTCCTGGGCGGCGAGCAGCCAGTCGAGCCCCCGGCGGGCGCTCGGGCGCTCGGCCATGCCGAGCGCGGCGAGCATCTCGACAGCATGCGCGGTGACGTCGGCGCTCGGCTCGTCGATCACCTCGCCGAAGTCCAGGAACGGGATCTTGCGGACCAACGCGCGTGTGTTGTCGGCGTCGAAGGCCCCCCAGCCGCCGTCGGCGCTCTGCATGCCCTCCACCCAGCGCAGCGCCCGTGCCACCGCGGATCGGGTCGGCGAGACGAGCCCGTTGCTCGTGGCCTCCTGAACGCGCAGCAGGGCGAGCACGACCTCGGCCGTGTCGTCCACGTCCGGGTAGTTGTCGTTGGCGAACTCGAAGGCCCATCCGCCCGGCTCCAGCCCGGGCCGCCGCACGGACCAGTCGCCGCGCACCCGCACCTCCTCGCCGAGCAGCCACTGGGCGGCGCGCTCGAGCACGGGGTGGTCGCCGGAGATCCCGGCGTCGTTGAGGGCGACCACCGCGAGGGCGGTGTCCCACACCGGGGACTGGCAGGCCTCCAGCCGCCGCCGCGGGCCGTCCTCGATCATGAAGCTGTCGATGCCGGCGAGTCCCTGGCGCATCACGGGATGGTCGAGCGGATATCCCCGCAGCCGCAGGGACATGAGCGAGTACACCCATGGTGGCTGGATGCCGCCCCAGGAGCCGTCGGCCTCCTGGCGCGCGACGATCCACCGCTCGGCGCGTTCCAGCGCGAGCCCGCGCAGCCACCGCATCGGCCGGCGCTCGTAGACGCGCCAGGCGCGTTCGGCGCGCGCCAGCCAGCGGCCGGCGCGCGAGCGGGGCTCGGCGGGCCGCCAGGGCTCGCTCCCTCTCAGCTCGTCGAGCGTGAAGGGCAAGCGGTGACACGGCCGATAGGCCATGACCACCGAGAGCGCCACGATCGTCTGTCGCGCCCAGCAGGCGAAGTCGTAGATGTTGAGGGGCATCCAGGATGGTGCCAGCACGATCTCGACGGGCAGCGACGGGAGGCACTCCCAGGGCCACAGGCCGAACAGCGCGAGCCACAGGTGTGTGAAGACGCGTGCGCGCTCCAGCCCGCCGTTCTCGCGTATGAAGGTCGCCGCGGCGAGCATGTGGTCGGCCTCGGGACCGTCTCCCGCGAGGCGCAGCGCCCAGTAGGCCTCGATCGTCGTCGAGAGGTCGCCGGGGCCGTCGTGGAAGTTGGCCCAAGTCCCGTCCCGCCGCTGCTGCGTCCGTATCCAGGAAGCGGAGCGCTCGGTCTCGGCGGGGTCCCGGACACCGAGGAACTCGCGCAGGAGGATGTCCTCGGCGTCCATGGTGACGTTGCTCTGCAGCTCACCCTTCCACCAGCCGGCCGGATCTTGGAGCCCGATCAGGTGCTGACAGGCGCGATCGAGCGCGAGCTGGGCCTCGGTGCGGCCCTGCACGGTGGACGGCATAGGGGTAATTTAGTTGCTCGCGCCACGACCCACCCGGCGGGGCTCGCAAGTTGCGGTCTGGACGCCGCGCGGAACCGGCGCCGGAGGCTCAGGAGCCGGGTGCCGCGAGCACCTCCGACTTGCCCTGGTCGAGCGTGAACGGGTGTGCCAGGAGCCCGCTCACGGTCACCGTGCGGGGAGCCGGGGCCTCGAAGGCGTAGACGTAGAGCCCGTGGACCTCCCGTTGCGAGGTGAGGCGGAAGCCGGGGGCCGGCGGGGCCGAGGCGCTCTGCGAAAGGGGCGCGTAGCCCACCTCGTCGATCTGGCGGAGGTCGAGCGCGGTGCCCCCGGGCAGACCGCGCAGCGGCGCGTAGTACTCGAGCGGCGCCGTGCCGAGGTGGACGCTCACGACCGCTCTCTGCCCCGCATCGGCGGGCGCGCGGGCGCGCAGCGCGCCGGCCACGGCGCTCCAGTCCCCGCGCTGCAGGCGCGGGCTGAGGTCCACATCGACCGTGATCGCCGCGAGCGCGAGCATCGCGAGCCCGCCCAGCGCCATGCCGGCGGCGCCGGCACGGGGCGTGGCCATCACCACGGCGAGGCAGGCCGTGGCGGGCACCATCGCACCGATCACGTTGCGGGGATCGAGGTAGTCGGCTCCGAAGGGGACCAGCAGGAGGGGCAGGCCCACGCCGCAGGCGGTCAGCCCGAGCATCAAGAGCGCGGAGTGCGCGGAGCGGTGGTCGGTGTGGCGCGGGTCGAGCATGCGCCAGAGCCCGTAGGCGATCCCGGCAAGCAGCGGGAGGGCGACCGCGAGCTCGATGCCGCGGCCCAGCGGGGCGCCGGAGTAGCCGGTGAGGTAGTACTGCGGGATCGCTTCCAGACGGCTCAGCAGGGTGAGGCTGCCGATCCACTCCGCGCCGCGCCCACCCTGCGCGAGCGCGAGCGGGAGCAGCGCGAGCCCGACGGCGCCGATGCCCAGCAGCGCGGCCAGCGCAAGTGCGCGGCTCTCCCGGCGCCGCAGCAGCCAGAGTGCCATGGGCACCACCAGGAAGACGGCGAAGTAGTGCGTCAGCAGCGCCAGGGCACTCGCCACCCCGAAGGCCAGGAAGCGACGCGCGGTCGGCTGGCGCTCGGCTCGCAGAAAGCACCAGATCGCGAGCGCGCAGAGGAAGGCATAGAGGGAGTAGGCGCGGGCCTCCTGCGAGTACCAGACGAAGAGCGGGCTGACGGCGACG
>Ga0335085_10010476_pt1 | contig 13838 bp, 10 predicted proteins | sample Lox_Sample_45_FD_206712 | JGI IMG/M metagenome (GOLD analysis project Ga0335085, IMG submission 206712) | Soil microbial communities from Loxahatchee National Wildlife Refuge, Florida, United States - Lox_Sample_4.5 | ecosystem: Environmental > Terrestrial > Soil > Wetlands | place: USA...
GCGCGCGCGGTGTGCAGCCTTGACGCGAAGGGCTATCTCGACGAGATTCTCGAACTGAAGAGCATTGAGCGCACCGGCGGCCATGCCATCAACACTGACGCCGATGGCCGCGAAACCCGATTGAGCGGAGATGAGATTGTATCGATGAACATGTGGGGATTTACGCCCGCTGTCTTCCCGCAGCTTAGCGAGGAGTTCGAAAAGTTCCTGGAGCGGAATGCAAAAAGCACGGACGCGGAGTGCTACATTCCCAATGCCGTGAATGGGCTGCTTGCCGGAGGGAAGGCCCGCGTCAAAGTCCTGCGCTGCGTAGACGCGTGGTTTGGCGTCACTTACCGCGAAGACCATGATCGCGCGGTTGAACGTATCCGGCAGCTCATTGAAACCGGAGTCTATCCAAGGAAACTTCGGGTTTAGGCGAACTGCGTTCGAGGAGGACGAATCAGACCCGGTTCGGTTATCCTTTGCTCTCCACAGAATTCCGGAGAAGGCCGTGACGGGGAAGCTGGAAATGATCGTGGGGCCCATGCGGAGCAACAAAACCGCGGAGCTCCTGAGGCGAATTGAGACGCGCAGGCAATATGCAAAGCAATACGTGATGCTGCTGAAGCCCAGTGCGGACACCAAATCTTCAGCCGGCGTGGTTGAAAGCCGCAATCGCAATGGTTGCGGAAAGATGGAAGCAGTCGAATTCCAATCATTCAATCCGTGGTCGGTTCTGCCGGTGCTCAAGGCTACGGAAAAGGCTATCGGCAAGCGGGTTGAGTGCATCGCCGTCGACGAAGGGCAATTCGTACAGGATTTGTTTGCTTTTACCCGGCACCTGCTTGAGGCGGGGTACGACGTGATGGTCTCCGGCCTTGAGCTCGACTTTCGCGGAATGCCCTTCGGCGAAATGCTCGATCTTTCCTGGCTGGTACGGACGTATTCCGGCAACATTACCGAGCTGGTGGCTTATTGCGCGTGCGGCGCCAAGGCGCTGTACCCGCAGCGGCTCATCGACGGCAAACCTGCTCCGTACGAAAGCCCCATCATCATGGCCGGAGACAACTACGAGCCTCGCTGCGCGGAACATTTCGTGCTGCCCGGCCGGCCGCACTAGGCGGGTTCCTGATACCCCCTATTCCTTCGTCGCGCCTTCGACGTCTTCAATGTCCTTAGGCGGTGAACTGGCTTTGACGGATGTAGCCTGCTCAATGACTGCCGGTTGGTCTTCGACCGGCGCCGGTTCATCCGTGAAAAGCTCTGGTTCCGGCTCCGAGACGAGAATCTCATCCATTCGATAGCCGGCTGCTTCAGCGGTCTCGAGCGCTTCGCTTACTGTCTTGCTCAGTTCCGCAATGGCGCCGCGGCTGGGATTGGCTTCTCCCGCCAGGCTGAGCAGTGACGGCATCAGCAGCCACCACAGCAGCTCTTCATATTGCTCGCGCACCAGGTAATAATGGCCATCCGCCTCATGCAGACCGGTCAGCCATGCAACATCGGGGTCGTGCCATAGCGCAGGCGCAAGAGCTACTTTCTCTCCCTCGCCGGCGGAGGCCGATACATCGACCTCAACAACCGGAGCGGCCGCCTTCACACCGGGATCTTCGGCTCCAGCCGTTTCGGCTTCCTCGGCGGGCACCGACTCCACTTTGCCGACTCCGGCACCCGTAAGCAGTACGACTTTGATACGAGCCGCAACGCGCCAGCTTTCATCACCTTCGAATCCGAGTTCCCCGAAGGCATGACCGAACGGCTCGCGGAGGCGCAGACGGTCGAACAGGTCGAGAGCGACGCGTTCTGGTTCATTGATGTTGATCGACTCGGCCAGCAACTCGAGCGCGCACCAGCCCATGATCGGTCCCCACATGGCGGTAGCCGTAAGTTGTGGGCTTGGGCTGGGCAGCATGCGCCGCGCAGCGGGAGTCCACGGCTGCGGGAACAGCGATTCCATTGAGGGAATGCGCATCGCCGCACGCAGCCTTTGCCGGAAAGCCTGCATCAGCAAACCCGGCTCGGTGGGCATATCATCGGCGGCCGGGCGGTCCTCTACAGGCAGCCGCGCAATATACGCCGACTGCGCAGTGCGCAGCAGGGCCTCGCAGCGTGCCCAGGCTTCGTCGAAGAACTCGCTGCGCTGGCGATCGCCCGCCTTGGGCCTGTCAACGATCCACGCTCGCGGTTGCTCGGCAAGGTCGGAGAACTGACGGACGAGCGCGGGCTCAAGAAGCCTACGAAGCGCCTCGTGCACCGGCTGTAGCTCAAGGTTGACCAGCGCGTCGTCGAGGCTGCGGACGCCACGCCCGTGCAGATGATCGCAGAGCCTGTCCCACGGATGCTGCGCCGTCGGCTGAAGTTCGCGCCAGTCGAGAAACACGTGGCACTGATAGGCGTTGAGCTCCAGCGTAAATCCGCGATGTTGCACGTCGCTGGCGCGGCGCAGGTACTCGAGACCCGTCAGCGAGTCGCGAAACGCAAGAATCTTGCCGCCGTCGCCGCCCAGGCCAAGGCCCTCGCTGAGACGCTGCCGGCGCAGTCCGCCTGCAAACTTATCGGCAAACGCGGCCGAGTGGTCGAGAGTGCCGTGCGTGGTGGCGTAGCAATTGTGATAGACGACCAGAACACGCTCGCTGCCGTTACGGTTGGAATATGCGAACACGTTTTCGTCAACCGTTCCGCCTCCCGTGAAAAAGTCGTAGAGGAGGAAGTTGCTGCTCTCGGCAAACAGCCAGCGACGCTTCAGCAGCGGAGCAATCTCGCGTTCGTGCCGTTCCACCAGCCACTGGTCAGGTGTTTCCTCATAGCGCGGCCAGCGGTACTCCATTCCGTACTTCTCGGTGTAGCCCTCGATTTGCCCATGGCCAAACATCGGCAGGCCGGGCAGCGTAGACATGAGCACGGCCACGCCAAAACACTTGTCGCCGGTCCCGAACTGATCGATTGCCGTACGCTCATCGGGATTGCTCATGAAGTTCACGTAGCGCTTCATGATGTCCGGGTCGAATTCGACCGTGTTCTTGATGACGGAACGGTATTTGGCGTTCTCTTCGTCGCGGAGCATGTTCATGAAGGCGCTGTTGTAAACCCGGTGCATGCCCAGCGTGCGGACGAAGTAGCCTTCCATCAGCCAGAATGCCTCGGCCAGCAAAAGCGTTCCCGGCACCTCGGCGGCAACACGGTCCACGACTTCGCGCCAGAACTCGTGAGGCATGGCGCGATCGAATTCAGCCTGGTTCATGCTGTACTCGGCCCGTGACGGAATTGCGCCGCTCGAACCCGGCCCCGGAAACCACAGCCGGTGAAAGTGACGTTTTGCCAGCGTCATTGCCGCGTCAAAACGGATGACAGGAAACAGCCGCGCCACGTGAAGAATGGTCTGGATGACCTGCTCGCGCACCGCCGGGTTCAGATAGTCAAGCTGTGCGGTGTCGTTCCACGGAAAGCTTGTGCCATCATTACCGTGATAGATGTACCGGACGTCACCGGTTGCCTTGTCGCGACGCTGAAAGACAACGGCGGCATCGGTCTGCTCAAAATAGTGATCCTCGATCTTGATCTCGACGCGTCCATCCGGAGAGATATCGGGGCCGTTGAAGCTGTAAGCCGGATAAGGCGAGTGTGGCCGCGAAATAAACCAATCGGGGTGTTCGACGACCCAGGGCGAGTCGATGCCCATGTGGTTCGGCACCATATCGCTGGCCAGGCGAACGCCGTGGTGGTAGGCGCGATCGCGAAGGTTGATGTAGGCTGCCTCGCCGCCCAGGTCGTCGGCGATGCGGTAGTCGTAAAGCGAATAAGCGGAGGCGACCGCATCGCGGTTGCCGCAAAGCTGCTTGACGGTCTTGGATGCCCTGCTCCGCTCCCAGACGCCGATAAGCCACAGAGTATTAAGCCCGCGGTGTGCCAGTATCGCGAGTTCCTCGTCAGGAATCTCGTCGAGCCTGCCGATGTGTCGGCCGTACTTCCTGCTGAGTTGCGCGAGCCAGACGTAGGTGCTTTTGGCAATCATCACCGTGCTCGGCATCCAGGCGGTGTCGGGCGAAAATTTCTCGTATTCGTGCGCGGGGTCCCCAAAGACAGGCACTTCAGAATGGCTCACGCCTGATGGCCATTGCTGCCGGCCTCCCTCGCGATGGCGTCGCGCCGCCTCGGCGGCCTCTCTGGCGGCCGGATTGAACTGCATCCAGATGGCCAGTTCCTCTTCCTGCAGAATCTCACTGGCAATCTCCAGAATCCTGTCGAGGCTGTCGCCGATCAGCGGCTTCCACATCTTCCGTATCAGCTTGAGCTGGTCAGCGAGCGAAGCGGGCGAACCGACTGCCGGAAGTCGCAGCAGGTCCAGAAGATTCATCGGTTTTGCATCGGGCAGAGGAATGAGCGGCCGGGAGGCAAAGTATTCCGGCATGCGCGCCGTGACCTGCCGGTAGGCCGTCTTCTCTCCCAGGGAGCGGTCTTCAAACAATTCCTCAAAAGGACGAAAGGCTGAATTGCGGTTGGCCGCCCAAAGCAGGGTCAGCTCTTCCAGGGCCACCGCCCGGTGGGATGTATTTCCGGTCTTTCCTGCCAGCCATTGCTTCGGCGTGGCCAGTCCCTTAATAACGCTTGAGCCGGGAAACTGCTCCACAAACGAGAGCAGCATCGCGTCGAGTCTTTCGCTGCCCACCTGGGAGGAAAACCAATCGAGGGCGGCGTTCATGACCTCCGGGTCGAACTGCTCGCGGTAGCGGGCAAAGAGCACATGGCTGGCCTCGTCGATAAGGCCCATGGCATAAAGCGCGCCCGCGTGAATGGCGTGGTCAGGATGGTTTTCTGCGTCGCGAACCCGGTTCATGCGGTGAGCGAACTCGCGGCATGCGGTCATGTTGGCAAAAACTACATTCCCCGTGTAGGAAAAGAGGGTTCCGGCAAACTGGTAGCGTTCGCGCGCATTCCGGGAAATATGAAATTCCATCATAAACGTCGTTCGTCCTGACTAGCGTGCTCCGCTACGACCCCTAGAGTATTTGCCGTGAGTCACCTATGTGCTTGACGGTTCATCTTATAGAACCGACCCCACCGCACCAAAATGTAAAGGTACATCAAATGGCCCCAGAGTGCCGTGCTGCAATCGCAATCAGCCATTCTTCAGCCGGATACATGCCTTTGAAACGAGGATTCCCTTACGACGTTTGCCTGCTGTGACCGCCATTTCCGCGCTGAAGCAATGGGCCGCCAAGAAATCCTTTTCGTTCAATGCCGCGTTTGAGTCACTTTGCGTCTAATATAGGAAGACAAAACGTCGGCTCCCTGCACAAGGTCGGACCATAGGAGTCATAGATGCTCGCAGCTCGCCCGCTTCCCCAGACCCTGGGGGAACTGCGCACCAGTACTCGGTTCCCCGAAGCCTGTCTCAAGTCGCGCACCATTAAGGATGAAATGCGCGGAAACCTGATTGCGCGCCTGCAGTCGCACGAAACGCTCTTTCCCGGCATCATCGGCTACGAAGATTCGGTCATTCCGCAGATCGTAAACGCCGTGCTTTCAAAGCAGAACTTCATCCTGCTCGGACTGCGCGGGCAGGCCAAAAGCCGGATCTTGCGCGCTCTGACTGCATTGCTCGACGACCGACTGCCCTATGTTGCCGGATGTGAGATTCGCGACAACCCATACCTGCCGCTTTGCCGCCGGTGCCGCGATCTGATCGGCGAGCAAGGCGATGCGACGCCGATTGCTTACCTGACCCGCGAAGAACGCTACGTTGAAAAGCTAGCCACCCCGGACGTGACGGTCGCCGACCTGATTGGAGACATCGATCCCATCAAGGCGGCGCGCGGCGCTAAAGACCTGTCGAGCGAGTTGACCATGCACTATGGTCTGCTGCCCCGCGCCAACCGCGGCATTTTCGCCATCAATGAGCTACCCGACCTGGCCGCCAAAATCCAGGTTGCGCTCTTCAACATCATGCAGGAAGGCGACGTACAGATTAAGGGTTACCCAGTGCGCCTGGAGCTCGACCTGGTCCTCGTCTTCAGCGCCAACCCCGAGGACTACACGGCTCGCGGCAAGATTGTGACGCCGCTGAAGGACCGCATCGGCTCCGAGATTCGCACCCATTATCCCGAAAGCCTTGAAGAGGGCATGACCATCACCTCGCAGGAGGCTTGGGAGAAGCGCGGCCAGACGCCCATCGAGATTCCCGGCTACATTCGCGAGATCGTGGAGCAGGTCGCCTTTTCAGCCCGCGAAGACAAGAAAGTGGACAAACGAAGCGGTGTAAGCCAGCGCCTTCCTATCTCCACTCTGGAGCTCGTGGTTTCAAATGCCGAACGGCGTGCCCTTGTGAACGGCGAACCTGTCGTCTACCCAAGAGTGAGCGATATCTATGCGGCTCTGCCCGGCATGACCGGCAAGCTTGAGCTTGAGTACGAGGGCGAGATGAAAGGGACTGACACCGTTGTGCGTGAACTGATTCGCACTTCCGTGGGCAAGATTTTCGATCGCATCTTTGCTGGGTCCGACACAAAACAGGTGGAGCAGTGGTTCAATCTCGGCGGCTCGGTGCATCTCGACGACGACCATCCTGCCGCCGCAGCATTGGCGGATTTGAAGCAGATTCAGGGATTGTTTGAAAGGCTCAAACCGCTCGACATCGGTAAGTCAGACGAGGCGCCAAAGGTGGTTTCTGCTGCAGAGTTTTTCCTTGAGGGTATGGTCGCGCACCGCAAGTTAAGTCGCACTGAAGAGCGCGTCTTCACCGCGCAGGAGCCAACATCGAGAAGATCCGAGCGTGCCGACCTTGAAGTGGAATACGACGATTGGAAGAGTTCTCGCCGCACTCCGAGAAGCGGCTACAACTAAGCATCGCGTTGATCCGTCTGATCGTGAATCGCCGAGGGTTTTCAAATGAGAAGGCACCAATACACAAAATATAAAGGTGATCTGGCGTCGGAGATTGACCTTGAAGATCTGCTGCAAGGTCTTTCGGGCTACTTTCTTAACTCCGGCTACCACGATCCCTACATGCGATTTCAAGATCTGGAGCAGAGCCTCGAAAATCTTCGTGAAGCGCTGAGGCAAGCTCTTGAGAGTGGTGACTTCTTCGATGAATCCATGCGCGAAAAGCTCAACGAGATGATGGCGGAGGGCAATCTGGATGAGGTAATCGACAAGCTCATCGAGCGCATGGAGAAAGAGAATTACATTTCCTTTTCCGGCGATCAAAATCCAAGGAATGAGCCGCAGAGAGCGGGCCAGGCGGGCGGAGCGGAAGGCCAGGCGCGCTTTGAAGTCACCGACAAGAGCCTCGATTTTCTTGGATTCAAGGCATTGCGCGATCTGCTGGGCTCGCTGGGCAAGTCAAGCTGCGGCCGTCACGATACCCGCCATTGGGCAACGGGCGTCGAGGCAAGCGGCGGATCGCGCCGTTATGAATTCGGCGACACGCTCAATTTGGACACCACCGCGACCCTGAACTCGGCGATCTCCCGTGAAGGCCTCCAGTTGCCACTCAACATGGAATATGAAGACCTTCACGTGCACCAGTGCGAATATCAAAGCTCGTGCGCCACGGTGATGTTACTTGATTGCTCTCACTCGATGATTCTGTACGGCGAGGATCGCTTCACTCCCGCGAAACGGGTGGCCATGGCGCTCTCGCACCTGATCCGCACCCAGTTCCCCGGCGATTCGCTATCGCTGGTGCTGTTCCACGATTCAGCTGAAGAGATGCCTGTTTCACAGCTTGCGCGGGTAAAGGTGGGCCCCTGGCACACCAACACGCGCGAAGGGCTTCGCGTTGCCCAGCGCGTGCTTGACCGCCAACGCAAGGACATGAAGCAGATAGTCATGATCACGGATGGAAAGCCATCGGCGCTCACGCTTCCTGACGGACGCATTTACAAGAACGCCTATGGGCTTGATCCGCTGGTGGTGAGCGAAACACTCGAAGAGGTCAACCGATGCAAGCGAAGCAACGTGCTCATCAACACGTTCATGCTTGCGTCCGACTACGACCTGATCCAGTTTGTGCACAAGGTTTCCGCAATGTGCCGCGGCAAAGCGTATTTCACCACGCCTGATACTTTGGGCCAATACCTCCTGATGGACTACATGCAGCGAAGATCGAAGACCATTCATTAAAACCGATTACAGCTTCGGAATTGCACACAATTGCAATCTCCCGCTGCACACTGAAGCTATGCCCAATAGACAAAAGTTCAACTCGCAATAGGCAAATCAAGACACCTCCCCCCAGTGGTCGGTTTTGCCCTTTTTCTGATGCAAAACCCAGCGGTGGATGCTGAAAATAAAAGTCTTACCTAAAACAAGCCGCTTGAGAAAATGTCTCAAAAGCATCGTCTTTTGAGCCTTTTCGGGATATTCTGGCCCTGATTTGCGGCAAATTCAGCGGTTTCAATCAAGCGCCTTGTGGAATCGAGAAATGGCCAGCGCCAGCAAGCCGACTCCGATTCCCGCCATCGCGGCCATCTGCGGCCACAGAACATCCATTCCGACACCCTTCAAATAAGTGCCGCGCAGCACGATGAGGAAATAGCGCAGCGGGATTGCATAGCTGAAGGTCTGCATCCATTGCGGCATGGCGCTGATTGGAAAGCCAAACCCGGAAAAGGTAATCGTCGGCATGATAAAGAAGAACGACGTGACCATGGCCTGCTGCTGCGTCGAGGAGACCGTTGATATAAGCAGTGCGACGCCGAGCATGCAAATCAAAAACAACACCGCTCCAAAGAGCAGAACAGTCACGTGGCCCCGAAACGGAATCTGAAACCAGAACGTCCCAACCACGCCGATAAGCAGCGCGTCGAATAATCCGATGAGGAAAAACGGCAGCGTTTTGCCAAGGATGAATTCAACCGGCCGGATAGGCGTAACCATAATCTGTTCGAGCGTACCGATTTCGCGCTCGCGCACAACCGCAAACGAGGTGAGCGTGATAACCAGCAGCGTGGTAAGACTGCCAATGACGCCCGGAACGAAGAACCAGCGGCTGCGAAGGTCAGGGTTATACCAGGGACGCTGCTGAAGCTGAACCGAGAGAAGCTGCCCGGATAGTTGCGGTGCGATGTGATCGATGCGATCGCGTTGCGCCTGCTGCGCGAATCCGAGCGCAACCTGGGAGACATATCCTGAAGCGATAATCGCGGTGTTGGAATTCGTGGCATCAACGATCAGTTGTACCGGCGCCGTTATACCTTTCTCAAGCTTCTGTGCAAAGCCGGAGTCAATCTCCAGGGCCAGTGTTGCTCCACCGCTTTCAATCAGGTCGTGTGCCTCCCTGGCGCTGCCCAGCTGCTGCTTCACTTTGAAATATGGGCTCGAAGTGAAGCGTGACACGAGTTCCCTGCTCTGCTGGCTGTTATCCAGATCTACGACGACCGTAGAGACGTTTCGCACCTCGAAGCTGGCGGCGTAGCCGAAGACAAGCATCTGGATGATGGGAGGGCCGATTAGGATGAAGCGCGTACGCTTGTCACGCACCACCTGGATCAGTTCCTTGATCAACATTTGCTTCAGCCGGCCGAACATTGTGTCTCCTCTACTCCAGTCTCTTGTGAAAACTGCGCGTTGCTACCAGCGCGAGCAATATCGTGAATCCAGCCAGCGGCAACAGATCAGCGCGCAACATGGTAGCGGGCGTTCCCTTCAGAAAGATCGCCTTGAGAATCGAGACATAGTAACGCGCCGGGAAGATCCGCGTAAGCCACTGGAGCACAACCGGCATCTGCTCAATGGCAAACAGAAATCCGGAGAGCAGGAATGCTGGAAGAAACGTGATGATGAGCGAGATCTGGCTCGCTGCAAGCTGGCTTTTGGCAATGACGGAGATAAAGAAGCCGAGCGAAAGTACCACGACCAGGAAGAGCCCTGAACATATGGCAAGAGTCAGATACGATCCGCGAAAAGGCACGCGGAACCAGCCAACCGCCAGCACCACGCATACGGCGACATCGATCATGCCAAGCAAAAAATACGGAGCCAGCTTGCCGAGCATGATCTCCATGGCCGTCAGCGGCGTTGAAATCAGTTGCTCCATCGAGCCGCGCTCCCACTCGCGCGCAATGGTGAGCGACGTAAGAAATGCGCCGATGACCGACATGACAAGCGCCAGCACGCCCGGAACAATAAAGGCGCTGCTTTCGAGGTCTTCGTTGTACCACGTGCGGGATTGCACGCTTAGCGGCACGGGCTGAATCGACTGGCCGCGTGCACGCAGCCAACTAAGTTGAAGATCGCCCGAATAGCCTTGAACAACGGCTTGGGTGTAGCCCATCAGCACATTGGCAGTGTTATCGTCAGACGCATCGACGAGCGATTGCACATCGATGGGTGTGCCGTGGCTCAGCCGCTGAGAGAAATCCCACGGAATGACAAAACCCATCCGTGCATTGCCCGAATCGAGCGCGCGTGCAATGTCATCGTAGTTATCGACGGCGCGAACGATGCGGAAGTACTCACTGGCTTGAAAGCGCTTCAGCAAGTCCTGGCTCTGCTGGCTGCCATCCTGATCGTAGACGTAGATTGGAATTCGCTTTAGATCGAGGTTGACTCCGTAGCCGAAGAGCAGCATAAGAGTAATCGGCATAATGATCACGATGCCGAGGCTGCGCTTGTCACGCAGAATGTGAAGAACTTCCTTCTTCGCTACGGCCAGAAGACGAGTCAGGCTCATTGCACGTGCTCCTCTGCTCCGCGCGAGGTCGTGAGCGAAACAAACGCGTCTTCAAGCGTTGGGCGAATGGGCGCAATACGGCCCGCGTTAATGCCCTTCTGCTTTAGCGACTCCCTGATGCCCATTTCGGCGGTCGCCGCATTTTCAACTACGAGGTGCAACGCGTTCCCGAAGACTGCCGCATCCATCACGCCGGGAACATTTCGCAGCGCCTCCATTGCCTCGCCCAGCGACTCGCATTCCACGAGCAACAGCTCACCTTTCATTGAATCGCGCTTGAGTTCGGTAGGCGTACCAAGCGCAACCATTTTGCCGCGAAAAATGAGAGCCAGGCGGCTGCAGTATTCCGCTTCTTCCATGTAGTGCGTGGTAACAAACACCGTTACGCCATCCGCTGCCATGTGATGAATCAGATCCCAGAACTGGCGGCGCGAGATGGGATCAACTCCCGAGGTCGGCTCGTCGAGAAACAGGATCGGCGGTTGATGGAGCACCGCGCAGCCGAGCGCAAGCCGCTGTTTCCACCCGCCGGGCAGCGTACCTGTAATCAGGTTTTCGTGTCCCTTTAGGTTCGACATCGTAAGCGCCCACTCCATGCGCTCGTTCAGGAGGCCGGTGGGCACGCTGTACAGCCCGGCAAAGAGGCGAAGATTCTCAATCACCTTGAGATCGTTGTAGAGAGAGAACTTTTGCGACATGTAGCCGATATTCTGGCGCACGGATTCCGGTTTTTGCGCCACATCGAAGCCAGCCACTTCAGCCCGGCCTGTCGTTGGCTTGAGCAGGCCACAGAGCATGCGGATCGTGGTCGATTTCCCGGCTCCGTTTGGGCCGAGAAACCCAAACACCTCTCCTTTGCGCACCGCGAGGCTGATATTGTCCACCGCCACAAAGCTGCCAAAACGCTTCACCAGCTTTTCAACCACAACCGAGTTTGCTGCCTCAGCCACGCTGCGATCCTCCACTCGAGACAGCATCGACAAATAGATCCTCGATGGTTGGAGCTACCTTCTGAATTGAATCAAAATGGACGCCGGCTTTGTTTAACCGCTCCTCAAATTCCGGAATTCTTCGCGCAGCATCTTCGACGACGACATGCACGCCGTCGCCGGTCAAAACGAGACTGGAAACACCATCGGCTTTTTCGAGCGCGTCGCGCACCTCGCGAGGCTTAGCGGCGTTTACAGCCAGCACATCTCTCTTCATGCGAGATTTGAGATTGGCCGGCGTATCGCAGAACAACAGCTTGCCCCGATGCATCAACGCGACACGATGACAACGCTCGGCCTCGTCAAGATATGCCGTCGAGGTTAGAATCGCCACGCCCTCGGAGATCAGTTCATAGAGGATGCGCCAGAAATCGCGCCTGGAGACCGGGTCCACGCCGGTGGTCGGCTCATCAAGCAGGATGACCTTGGGCCTGTGGATCAACGCGCAGACCAGGCAGAGTTTCTGCTTCATTCCGCCGGAAAGCTTGCCCGCCAGCCGCGACCGGAATTCGCTCATGCCGGCTGCCTGCAATAGCTGCGCGGACCGTTCCTTTCGTTCCGCCCTGCGAACGCCGAACAGGTCGGCATAGAAGCGGATATTCTCATCGACAGTGAGATCTTCATAGAGCCCAAAGCGTTGCGGCATATAGCTGATTTCGTGTTTGGCGCGCTCGGGATCGTGAACTACGTCGCATCCGGCTATGCTTGCGCTACCGGCATCGGGCGGAATGATGCCCGCGAGCATCCGCAAGGTCGTCGTCTTCCCTGCTCCGTCAGGACCGACGAGGCCGAAGATTTCTCCTGCGCGCACGTCGAAGTTTAGCCCGTCGACAGCGCGGACACCGGGAAAACTCTTCGTCAGCCCTCGGACCATGATGGCTTCGGAGCTCTCATTTTGACGTGAATCCGTCATCACTTTGTCGTCGCCGAGGGTTGCTGGGTCGCATTTTGCACAGGAGCGAGTTCGATATGAGCATCGGCCGGCATGCCGGGCTTGAGCTCGTGGTTCGGATTCTCAACATCAATCTTGACCCGGTAGACGAGCGTTACGCGCTCTTTGTATGTCTGAACGCTCTTAGGGGTGAACTCGGCGTCGGGCGCGATGAATGATATGCGCCCGCGGTATTGCTTGCTGGGGTAAGTGTCGGTAGTGACGTTCGCGTCCTGCCCCCAATGAATCCGGCCGAGATCTGTTTCAGCAATATAGGAACGAAGCCAGATGTGATCGAGATCGGCTAGGGAAACCACGGGCGAGCCGGGTGCGATCACTTCTCCAAGTTCCGCCTGGCGAACCGTAATGATGCCCGCCGAGGGAGAACTCAGTGTTGTGTAGCCGGCATTGATGCGCGACAGACCGAGATTCGCCTTCGCTTGTTCGAGATTCGCGCGCGCGATGGCAATGTCTTCCTTACGAGAGCCTTCCTTGGCCTGGTCGAGGTGCTGTTGCGCGGCCTTCAATGCAGCGTCGGACCGTTGCAAAGCCGTGGACGCATGGTCGCGATCTTGCGCCGATATTTCGTCTTTGCTGAACAATTGCTGCGCACGATCGTTGTCAATCTTCTTGAGGGCGTAATCGGCTTGTGCATCGATCACCGACTGCTGAAATGCCTTGATCTCCTGCTCTCGCGTTCCGGCCAATGTGAGTGCGAGATTCGACTGCCTGACGGCGACGCCGGCTTCGTCGATGCGCACCTTCTGCTTGAAGTCTGAATCTTCAAGGCGGGCGAGCAGATCATTCTCATTCACTTGCTGGCCCTCTTCAATCGGCAACTCGATGATGCGGCCCTGCACCTTGAAGCTCAACAGGCTTTCGTGCGCCTCAATGTTGCCGGAAAGAGTGATCTCGTTGGTCGGAGCCGGCTTCGCCTTCCAGCGCGGGTAAAAGTAGATCGCAGCGGAAACGGCCGCGGCGAGTAGAATGACGATCGGTATCAGACGTTTCATCGCATCTATCCTTCGGGAATTCTCGACGAGCCCCCAGCAAGGGCACGCGGGCTAGTTTCCCAAAAATTGCTGCAGATTCTTCTCTGTATCGCCAAGCGCGCGGGCTAAAGCGCACTTGGCGTCTACGTGCCTGGTGATTGCAACGATGTAGTTCTCTTCAGCGCGTGCCAGCGCATCCTGCGCGGTTACCACTTCAATATTGTTCGTTGTTCCAGTTTGGAAACGATCCTGGGACAGCGCAAGTTCGCGCCGCG
>Ga0335085_10010477_pt1 | contig 13837 bp, 13 predicted proteins | sample Lox_Sample_45_FD_206712 | JGI IMG/M metagenome (GOLD analysis project Ga0335085, IMG submission 206712) | Soil microbial communities from Loxahatchee National Wildlife Refuge, Florida, United States - Lox_Sample_4.5 | ecosystem: Environmental > Terrestrial > Soil > Wetlands | place: USA...
AAAGGAAAGACGAACTACGGAAATCTGGGGACCGGCCCGGGCCACATCATTACTCTTTCGGATTCCAATTTCGAGAAAACTGTGGCCACTGCCAACAATCGTCCGCAGAATGACGCGAGTGATGCGTTTATCGGCTATGACCAGAACGTCAGTATTCCGGAAAAAGTCGGCATCAGCTTCGGAGCCCCGGTCTCGTTGTCCAACTACATCGGCAACACGGGCGACGGCACTCATTGGCTGGAAAGGCTCACCGCCGATCTCAAAACCTTCCGTGTGCCCATCAGCACTGACGCTCCCATCAAATCCACTCTCGGCACGGGTACTCCGCCGTTCGTAGTCGCTTCCACAACCCCGGTGTCCAATCTCACGCTGAGCAACCATCCGGAGGTAGAAAACTGCGGGAGTGCCACCGCGTGTGCAGCCCGGCCAGTAGCCAATAGCCACATCGTATTCGGAACCGTAACCCTTTCATCGTCAAGAGCATCGGTCAATGGTTTCAAGCCGGGGTTTACTGATTCCGGCAGTTATCAGTGCACTGCCAGCGACCGGACCGCCGCCTCCAGTTCCGCCAATGCCGTGCCCGCTTCAGCCACCAGTGTGGTGGTCAGCGGAAGAGCCGGGGACGTGATTTCCTACATTTGTGTCGGCAACTGAAGCCCTTGGCTTCCAAAACGGAATGGGTTCTCGATACGGTTCCTTACTTACGAAATGTTGCAGAAATTGTGCAATTTTGTAATAACCTGCCAATAGTTCGGAGTAAGATGGAGCCGATTTTTCCATGCCGTCCATTCGCAACAAACCGGATGCGGCGACGGGAGTGTTTCTGCCCGCCAAGCCCAACCGCCGCTGGTCGGCGCGGCAGAAAATTCACTCGCCCGCCTATGTCAGCGTTGAGCCCTTCGAGGACGGCACCATTTTCGGTCTCAACGAAGTGTTCGATATCGGCACCGACGGCCTGGCGTTCCAGAACTCCGAGCAATTGACGCCCGGTTCGCGACTGCGTCTGAACCTGGAACTTTCCGGTATGGAAGGTCCGGTGGGCGCAAGCGGACGGGTGATCTGGTCAGATCTTTCCGGCCGCACCGGCGTGCAATTTCGCAAGTCTTCATTGACCGCGCCGCGCCGCCTCGAAGAATACCTGTTTCTGAATGCGATTACCGCTTGCGCCCACTACCAGGCGCTCTGCTCCACCGCGATTGAAGAATCGGACCCCACGCTGGAGAGTCCAACGCCAGGCGCTGGCTCTCCTGCAGCCCAGGAAGCGGCTGCCTGGCCCGATTATCCTGCCGTTTTGAGTTATCTCGCGGCGATGAGCAACGATTTCGATACCACCGTGCTTGATCTGGACTCAGTGCTGGAATTGGTGGCGCAACGGACAGCTACGTTTCTGCACGCGGCTGGCGTGGCCATTGCCCTCGGCAACGGAAAGGACATGGTGTGCCTGGCTTCGTTTGGGTGCGCCCCCGGGCTGGGCACCCGCTTGCATGCCGGGTCTGGTTTCTCCGGCAAATGCGCCCAGAGCGGCGAGTTGATGCTGTGCAACGACGCCGGGACCGATTCCCGGGTAGATCGGGAAACCTGCCTGGCGATGGGTATTCGTTCCATGGTTGCCGTTCCCATACGCGTGCAGTCGAAGGTAGTCGGTTTGATGGAAGTCTTTTCCGAGCGCCCTTACGCCTTTAACAAGAACAGCCGGCTTTTCCTGCAGCGTTTGTCTCAGATGATCGTCTCCGCTCACATAAGTGCAGCCAGGGCTTCGATGGCGCCGGAGGAGCCCCGGGGCGTCATGTACAGCCAGGCAAATTTTGAAGGTGCAGTTCTCAGCCTGAATCCGCTGGCTGCCTCTGGTTCCTTCCTCGATGCCCCGGAGCCGGCGTTCGAACTGGAGGATGACTTCTCCTCGTCCCGCTGGACCAGGATTCTCGTTCTTGGCGCCGCTGCTGTCGTTTTACTGGTTGCCGCTCTCCTTACTCCCTGGATGAGAACCAGAGCGGGCAGCGCCGCCCGAGCGCACGGTCCTCAATCGGCTGTGCACCCGGTGACCCGCACTCTCAACCCCGGCTCGACAAAATCGCAGCTGGACGAATTACGCCAACTGGCTGAAGCGGGTGATCCGGATGCGCAGTTCGCCATGGGGGCCCGCTACGCTACTGGGGACGGGGTCGCGCAAAGTTATCCCATTGCCTTTCAGTGGTTCTCGCTGGCCGCCGAGGAAGGCCATGTGGTGGCCCAGGCGACAGTGGGCGCCTATTACTGGGCTGGAAGGGGCGTCCCTGTGGATCTCCAGAAAGCTTACTTCTGGTCCGTGCTGGCGCAGGCCGGCGGCGATGAAGGCAGCAGGTTCCGTCTCGAATCCTTAGCCTCTCGTCTCAGTCATCGCGAAGTCGTGACCATTCAGGAACAAGCCAACGACTGGCTGCGGCAGCACCAGCTCGACGCCAGGGCCGCCGCCGATTCTCAGCCCTGACTCATCGTCCCAAAGTTGTCGCCTGCCCGCTTCCGGCGGTTCCCATCCATCCCGCGGTCTTTGAGTACCCTCCCACTCAAGGTTTAAAATTATAGGTAGAGGTATTCGGTGGCCACGCTTCGCGACATTGTGGACGAAAACGTTCGCGAGGGCGATCTGTACGAAAAACTTGATCGCAACCGGGTGCGCTGCTATGCCTGCGGTCACTGCTGCCCGATTCCCGAGGGCCAGCCCGGCGTCTGCAAGGTTCGCTACAACCGCGGCGGCAAGCTCTACGTGCCCTGGGGATACGTCGGTGGCGTGCAGTGCGATCCCGTAGAGAAGAAGCCTTTCTTTCACGCCTATCCCGGATCGCTTGCCTATAGCTTCGGCATGCTGGGATGCGATTTGCACTGTGCCTACTGCCAGAATTGGGTGACCTCGCAGGCTCTGCGCGATCCCAACGCCGTTTCTCCGCCTCTGGAAGCTTCGCCGGAACGGCTGGTTCGTGACGCCGTGCGCCAAGGCGCAAAGATTCTGGTCAGCACCTACAACGAACCGCTGATCACCGCCGAATGGGCAGTCGCAATTTTCAAAGAAGCCAGAGCCGCCGGCCTGATCACCGGGTTTGTCTCCAACGGCAATGGCACGCCGCAGGTGCTCGAACATCTCCGTCCCTGGGTGGACCTCTACAAAGTGGATCTCAAGAGTTTCGACGATCGCCACTATCACCAGCTCGGCGGGCGCATCGGCCCCATTCTCGAAACCATTCGCACCCTGCATGGCATGGGCATTTGGCTGGAGATCGTCACCCTCCTCATCCCCGGCTTCAACGACTCGGAAGCGGAACTCCGCGGTTTGACCGAATTCCTTGCCGGCGTCTCCCGCGACATTCCCTGGCATGTGACCGCGTTCCACAAAGACTACAAAATGGACGATCCCGACGACACTCGTCCGCAAGACCTGTTGCGTGCGGCCGAAATCGGCAAACAAGCCGGCCTGCAGTATGTCTATGCGGGAAATTTGTCCGGAATGGTCGGCGATCTGGAGGACACGCGTTGCCATCACTGCCGGCAGGTCCTGATTAAGCGCCATGGATACTTCGTCGAAGACTATCGCCTGACCGCGGACGGCAAGTGCTCCTTCTGCGGCACGGCCATCCCCGGCCGCTGGGCCACGAAGTTTGCCGGACAGATCACCGATACTCCTTTCTTGCCGCGCCGCAGCTCCCGGTTGGTTACAATCCAATAGTTACTTCTTCGTGCGACTCCAGCTGTGCCTTACCGAAGGGAAATAGGACACAATTGCCAATGTACGCAAACTGCGTAATAATGTACGCATTATGCGTAAGAACGTGCCAGCCCTGGATAGCCTTTTCCCCAGCGTGCGGCAGGGGGTGCTGGCGGCAACTCTGACCCGGCCGCGCAAGTGGTGGTATCTCTCCGAACTGGCCCAATTCCTCGATACAAGGCCATCCAGCCTGCAACGCGAACTTAGCTCGTTACAACAAAGTGGCCTACTGCAACAGCGTAAGGATGGACGCAGGACCTACTTTAGGGCGGAGATACGATCTCCGATTTTCCCGGAACTGCGGAATATATTCGAAAAAACGGTAGGGCTGATCCCCACTTTAAAAGTGGCTCTGCAACCTTTTGAGGGCAAGATTGTCTGTGCTTTCGTGTACGGCTCCATAGCGCGGCGCCAGGAACATGCCACCAGCGATGTGGACCTTATGGTGATTGGGAAGGTGGGGTTGGGAGACCTCGCGCCATCTCTACGAAAAGCGGAAAAGCGTCTCGGCCGGGAAGTAAACGTGACAAACTACTCAGAGGACGAATTTCGCAAGAAAGTCGCGGGCGGGGACCACTTCTTGACATCCGTGCTAAAAAGCAGCCGGCAGTTCGTAAAGGGTGAACAGTGTGACCTGGACGCAGTTGCTGACAAATAACGAAGTTCAGCGGCACAAAACGTCGAAAAAGGAACTGGATAAGCTCCGGGCCGTCATCCGCCGTGACTTGGCGGATGCAGCATTGGCCGGAGCGTCGGCAGACCGGCGCTTCGCGACCGCCTACAATGCGGCACTGCAAGCTGCAAAAATGGCAATCGCATGTGCCGGCTATCGCGTCGTAGGCGCTGGGCACCACAGGATTTCTTTCGACGTCGTCAGGTTTGCGATGGGCAAAGCCGCGGAACCGTACAGCGATTACTTCGACAGATGCCGGCGAAAACGGAATGTGATTGACTATGATGACGCCTTTGTCGCTACAGAAACCGAAAGCCACGGAGATTCTGACGAAATCGAAGGAATTTGCAGATGTGGTCGAGCAGTGGATTGCCGAAGCTTATCCGTCTCTTAGAACATAGATAGAGGATGGCCGTGAGACTTGTCCACGGCACACCCTAGTTCCCGCACCGGTGCATTCCACTGGTACACTTCTTCACAACTTGTCGACAAAGTTTGATGGGCAGATTACCAGTCGTCCTTTCTCCCCGCAGCAAGCTCGGGTTTGGTTACAATCCTTCAGTAAACCTCTTCATGCGAACGCTGAGAATTTCACTGCTGGCGCTGCTGGTTTGTCTGGCCGCCGCCTGCTCTCCGCGCGACTTCCTCACGCGGCGTCTGGCGGCGGACCTGATTGCCGGCTCCGAAGCCTTCCGCGACCCGCAGCAATTCTGGTTGCGCACCGGCGTGATGTCGAACAAGGACTATCTTTCTCCCGACTATCTCGTGCTGCAGCGCCATAGCTGGATCTCCGGCACCAGCACGCCCTGCCCGGCTAACATCAGTCCGCCTCCTTGTTGGGACGTTGCCCTTACCCCCAACGGGGTGAATATGTTCCACGACCTCATTCCCCCCGATGCCGCCGATTCCCAGTATTTCAGCGTGCAGGCGGCACGGCGGGAATTGCTGGCGATCACCGGCATCAGTCGCACCGACCAGCTCGCCGAAGTCGACTTCCGCTGGAAGTGGATTCCCCTGAACGCGGTGGGCGGTGCGCTTTACAACGAGAACGTGGAATACATTTCCACGGTGGGGTTCCGTCAATATGACGACGGATGGCGGCTGATCGAAGGGGGCGCAGCGCGAAGCTACCAAAACATGGACGACGCGCTCAAAACTGCTCAGCCCGCCCAGTAGCCGGCAGACTCGGTTACACTTTTTTCCGGCGCTTGAGTGCAAGGAAGTCATGCCATGAACCGGCTCACACTTTTCGGACTGTTTGCCGTGACCGCGATGCTGGTTTGCTACGCTCTGGAAAAACGCAGCTCCTGGTTCATCCTCGCCTTTGCGATTTCCTGTGCGTTGGGATCGGCTTACGGCTTTTTGCAGGGAGCCTGGCCTTTTGGCTTGGTGGAGGCGGTGTGGTCGATTGTGGCTCTGCGGCGCTGGTGGAAGGTTCGAGCGGCTGGCTAGCCCTCTATTGCCCGCCCGTCGCTGAGGCGGCGCTGGCCATATTCACCCGGTGTACGCTCTCCGCGTAGGCGGCAATTCCCTTGTACAGTGCCTGGGCAATCTGCTGGCGATAACTGGCCTGTTCGAGTTTGCTTTCATCTTCCGGGCTGCTCACGAAGGAAACTTCCGCCAGGATCGCGGGCATGGTCGTTCCCGTCAACACTACATAGGAGGCTTCTTTCACGCCGCGGTTGCGCAATCCCGGATTTTTCGCCCGTAGAGTGTGATAGAGAGACTGCTGCACATCGTCGGCGAACCGTTCCGACTCCTGCACTTTGTTCCGAAGGTCCACGTTCAACCAGTCGACGTTCATCACCTGCGGATTCCCCGAGTCCGAAGTCCCCGCCCGGGCCAGAGAATAGGTATTCGTGTAGTAGGTCTCAACCCCGCGCGCATTGGGAGAACTGCTGTAGTTCGCATGCACCGAGAGGAACATATCCGCCTGCGCCGTATTCGCAATCTCGGTGCGCCTCTCCAGCGAGATGTAGCTGTCATCGCTGCGTGTGTAGATAACCTCTGCGCCCAGCTGCTTCTGCACCAGCATCCCCACCCGCGCCACGATGTCGAGAACCAGGTCTTTTTCCAGCAAGCCCTTTTTTCCTACCGTGCCCATGTCCCATCCGCCATGGCCGGCGTCGAGCACAATCCGGAAGGCATTGCCGTGCGTCGCTAAGGCCGCCGATTCTGCGCTGGCCGCCGTTTGTGCCGGAGCCAGCCAGATTCCCCGCTCGGGCGTGGCGCTCGCGCGTCGTGTCGTATCCTGCGGCGCGAACAGATCGACTTTCGCGCTGTTCTTCGGTTTGGCCGTCGCACTGCGGATCTCAATCAGAAGCCGGTAGGGATTGGTATCCAGCTTCACCGAGAAATCCGGATTGTCTTTGGTCTCCAGCACCACTCGCGTCAGCCCGGGCGTAGGCTGGGCTACGCGCACCCGCGATAAAAACGCATCTCCTACTTCGATGGTTCCAGGAATTCCCGGTCCCAAATTTGTGTCGCGCAGGTCAAAGTAGATTCGCTGCGGATCGGATAAACGATGTGCTTCGTACTGGACTTCTTGCTGCAAGTCAATGGCGACCGTTGTCGAGTCGTCCGACGCCCAGTGCCGGATCGCAGTGACCTGCGCGTACTGCGAATTTTTCGTCGCTTCCGCTGCGGGTGGATTGGCTGTTTCCGCCGGCGGAACAGCGGGCGGGGTATTGACGATTGGCGCCGCAGCTTTCTCATGCGGCCCGGCCGCTGCGGCTTTCTTCGAACGCCACCACCATAGCCCCGCTCCGCCCAGCGCGGCAGCAAGACAAACCAGGATCAGAGTGATGATCAGGGCCCGTTTCGAGTGAGACGTGCCGCTTTGCGGCGGGTACTGCAGAAAATCTTTGGATGCCGGAACCGGCGCGTTATTCGCAGCCTGATTTTCTTCCGCTACCCGCGCCTCGGTTACTGGAAAGAGCGTGTCCCGCAGACTCTCGACATTCGGTAAAGTACCGCGTGCGGCGTCCGGCGAAGCCGGCTCTTCATCATCCTGAACCGGCGGCATTTCGGCATCCGACGCAACTGCGGGTTCGGAGGATGGCCCGCCCGAAGTCAGTGCTTCCAAAGCCAACTCTGCCAGCAGGCTCAAACTGCGAATGTCGGCGTCGCTCACGCCGTGCGGATCGCGGCAGAACGCGGCAACCAATCCGAGCACGCCTTGCTCGGTCAGCAGTGGTACGGCGACCATGGAACGCACGCCAATGCGCCGGCAAGCCTCGCGGTCTACCCGCGGGTCTTTTTCCGAATCGTCGCAGCGCACAATCAAGCCGGTGCGGAAACAGGCTCCCGAAAATCCCGAGTTCGGATCCAACCGCGCGCCTACGTCAGGAGATTTTTCTCCTGCAGCCGCGCGGCAGCGCACTTCTTCTCCATCCGCCAGCGCGATCGCAACCCCGTCCGCGCCCGTAATCGCCAGGGCACGTTCACTGATCAATTGCAGAACTTCATCGGGAACGAAGCGCTCCATCCGCTGCGGTTCGATCGCGCCGGCTCCTCCTGATTTGACCCGACGCTGGCGCCTGATTTGATCGTGGAGCGAGGAAAACGCCAGCAACGCCTGCAGCGCTTCGCGCCCCGGGGCATGAGACGCCGCCCTAGGGGGAAATCCTGTGGCCTCGGTAGGCCCTGCCGGGTTACCTGTCTTAGAAGTTCTCAGGTTTGCGTTGCTTGTCGTCGCGCTCATGGAAGTTCTGGAGTTTTATGTGCAAACACCTTTCCAAACTGCGCGTCATTAGGGGGAGACCGCAAAAAAATGATTTCTTCCGCGGAGTGCCAGTGGCGCTCTGGCTTACCTCAGCAATGTACTTAACTTACAGTGGTTTGGCAGGAATCGCAACATTTCAGTTGGTCAGCCAGGCAGACGATGAAGGCCATGTTCCCGCGCGGGTTACCGGATTCTAAGTTGCAATTATTTGCACCTCCACGTATCTTGATCTTCTGGAATTATTTACCGGTTTTGTGGGGAGTAGTAACCAGTTGAAATCGCGTTGGTTGGGGGCTTTTGGTCTGGTTGCCACCGGTCTGGCAGGAACGGCTGTGGTGCTTCTGCGAGGCTGCTGGCACAGGAAAATGAGTTGGCCGGTGCGAGTACACGAGCACGCCTACCAGGTTTGCCTCGGCTGCGGCATCAAGCGCTTGTTTGACGAAGAAGGTTTCCGCGCCTACGGTCCTTACAGTTACGATCTCAATCGCCTGCTTGCCTGGGATCGCTTGCAGAAAAGAAAATCCGAACACGAAAGCATGCCTGCCCAGGAACGTTCCGCGTCCTGATGAACCGCTTCTTTCTCCTGCCGGTCAGTTTCCGCTGCTCTGAAAGTACTGCTGTTCAAGCCACAACCGCAGATCTCGCTTGGCGGGCTCGGTCAAGCTGACCAGGCGAATGCCAACGTTTCCCTTCGTGTCGGCCCATGCCACTTCGCCTCTGGCGTCCAGCGCCTGCTGCGTGCCGGGCAGCATAAAGTGAACCCCAACATTTCCGTGCAGCGTCTGGGGTTGCTCCAGGCGGACCCGCACTCCCGTCTGGCTGAGATTGAGCAGGCTTGCTTTGAGCCGTTCTTGCGTGCGTGTGATCGAAATCGGCGCGTTTAACTCCTGGCGAAAATAATGCAGCTGTCCTTGCAGCATCAAATTGCGCGCGCCGGAGAGCGTGTGAACCGCCTGCTCCAGGGATACCGGCTTCGGCGCCACGAATTCGGCTCCGGTTTCTTCCAGACGGCTCCGTTCTTCGGAGCCGCTCACAATCAGCACCGGCCCCGGTTCCTCTCCCGCCGGGCGAACGTCGCGCAGGAATTTCTTCGCGCCCGCCAGATCGCAATCCACAATCATTCCGTCTATTTTCGATTTCCTTAAGCGGATGCGCGCCAGCGATAGGTCGCCTTCGAGCAGCGGCTCAATCCGCAAACTGCCGAGGATGCACTCGAAGACGCTGACTTCCTGCGAATCGCGCGAAAGGATCAGACAGCTGAGCGCCATACGCTCACTCTACGTCGCTCCCGTAACCTGTCCCAAATGACCAAGGTAATGCTGCCGCCAATGTGGCCCGCGCCCACAAGTCAAGGCCGGCTCACGCTAAGGTTTTCTTCTCTTGTGCCGACAGTTATGAATGCGCATCCGGAGGAGCAGCATGGCACTTATGACTTGGGAGGACAGCTACAGCGTTCACGTTCCGATGATTGACGAACAACACAAGAGACTGTTTGCTCTGGTGAACCAGTTGCACGAGGCTATGTCTAAAGGGAAGGCCAACGATGTGATGAGCCGCGTTCTGGGGGAGCTGGTTTCCTACACCAAGACTCATTTTGCGGCGGAGGAAAAGCTGCTGCAAAGCAAGAACTACCCCGACTTGAAAGCGCACCAGGCGCAACATCAGAAATTTGTGGAGAAAGTTGAGCTGTTCCAGAAAGAGTTTGCCGGTGGCAAGATCACTGTGAGCGGTGAAGTGATGAACTTCCTGCGGGACTGGCTTTCCGGCCACATCTTGAAAACCGACAAACGCTACAGCGAATTTGTGGCCGCCAAAAACTGAGCGCCGCATCCACCGCTCAGGCCTGGCTTCGGTACCACTCCACCGTGCGCCGTAAGCCCTCTTCGAACGCTGCCACGGGCTCATAGCCAAGATGCTTTCTTGCTCGTGAGATATCCGCCAGTGAGTGCTTGATGTCTCCGCTGCGCTCGGGACCGTAAATGACCTCGCCGCTGTACCCGGTTAGCTTTCGCAAGACCTCGATGGTTTGATTCAGGTCTACCCGCTGTCCCGTGGCCACGTTGAACGTTCGCCCCGCGGCTTCGCCGGCTGGTGCGGTCGCCGCCAGCATGTTCGCTTTTACCGCATTGTCGATGTAAGTGAAGTCGCGGCTCTGGCTGCCGTCTCCGAACACCGTAGGCGCTTCGCCGCGCAGCATCCTTGGAATGAACTTGGCCAGCACGCCGGAATACTGCGACGTCGGATCCTGCCGCGGCCCAAAAATATTGAAGTAGCGCAGGCATACCGTTTCCAGCCCGTAGCACCGGTAGAAGGAAAGCATGTAGTACTCGCAGGCCGTCTTGGCCACCGCGTATGGTGAAATCGGATCCGGGGCCATTCCCTCGTGTTTTGGCAGCGTCGGCGTATCCCCATACGTGGAGGAAGAGGCTGCGAACACTACCCGCCGCACTTTGGCATCGCGCGCCGCCACCAGCAGATTCACGGTTCCATCCACGTTGGCGCGGTTGCTTCCAACCGGATCGAGCACCGACTTCGGCACCGACGGAATGGCCGCTTCGTGCAGAATGTAATCCACTCCCGCGCAGGCCGCCCGCATCGCCTCTGGGTCGAGAATATCGGCCTCGCGGAAATCCATCGCGCTTTGAATCTCGGCGATGTTTTCCCGCTTGCCGGTCGCAAAATTATCGATCCCGCGGACCTCATCGCCCTGGGCCAGTGCCGCTCGCGCCAGCGACGATCCAATAAACCCCGCCACTCCCGTAATCAGACAGGTAGCCATAGGTATTTCATGATACCGGATGGAGTGGGCAAACCGGCTAACCGGCTGCCGAGGAAGCATCCTCGATCATCGCATGGGCTGCAACGGCAGAGTGAATCTTCCGCCAAAGCTGATCGCGGCCCGCGCCGCTACGGGCAGAGAAGGGAAGAATTTCCGTTTCCGGAAACTCCGCCGAAAGCGTCTTCAGCGCATTGTGCAGTTGATTGCCCGAAAGGCGGTCGCTCTTCGTGGCGATCACCAGCGTGGGCCGTCCGTTGGCCTGCAGGAATTCGAGCAATTGCCGGTCGCTCGCTTGCGGTGGCACACTGATATCCACCAAAGCCAGGCAGAGCGCCAAACAGGACCGCTCTCGCAGATAAGGTTCGATGAACTCCGGCCACTGCGCCGAAATCTCGCGCGAAATCTTGGCGTAGCCGTACCCGGGCAGGTCTGTAAAGATCACTTCCGGCTTGGGCTTGCCCGGCCAGCGCACCTCGAAAAAATTGATGGCCCGAGTGCGCCCCGGCGTGGAACTGGTCTTGGCAATCTTCGCCCCCAGCAGGGAATTGATCACGCTCGATTTGCCCACATTGGACCGCCCCAGAAAAGCCACCTCCGGCAAAGTGGCAGCCGGAAAGCGCGCGGGGTCGCTGACGGACGTCAGGAACTTGGAGAGGACGCGCATAAATAAGTTTGCAGGTTTGCCGAATAAGTTGCAAGCGGGAGACGTATTTTTCTCAGCGTCCTTGACGCACCCTCAGCGCACTCTGCGGTTCCAGGTTCTTCATTCCAAACCCGGCAGTTCTTAACGCCGAGTAGGTCGTGCTCCTTCGTGCCTTTTGTCGTGAATCGTCGCGCCGTTCCTCCGCGTTCCAACGCGCTAGAATCAAACCATGCGCTATCTGGTCCGCGCCCGCGTCAAGCCCGGCTGCGAGAAGCCCTTGCTCCATGCCATTGAGTCCGAAACCCTGGGCCAGGGTTCCGTCGCTGAAGGCGAGTACCTGCGCAACATGTCCGAGGCGAGACTGTGTGACGATCAGACCGCGCGCTGGGTCGAGGTTTGCTATTGCCCCACGCCTTTGCAGGAGGAGCGCCCCTATTGGGAGCAGTTTTTCGACTTAACCAAAATTCAGGACGCCCACGACCGCCGCCAGTGCCGCGATGAAAATGGTGAGCAACCTTGGGCCTGTGGCGAATGCGATTGCACCCAGCGCCTCGAGCGCAAGCTCGCAGAGCAAGGCAAGCCCTTCCTCAACGCCTTGCATCAGGACGCGGTCAACTCAGGAAAGTGATTTCCAGAAAATATCGGGAAAGCCTAACCCAGCCCCAGTGGCCGCTCGTTATTGATGTCCTCTTCCTTCAGCGGCCGCAGCCGGTGCCAGAGATACAGCCCTCCCGCGATGACCACCCCAATGCCGATGCTGATGAGGAAGAACCACCGGTAGGCAGGGAAGGCGATGGACACGCCGACCACCACCGCGACTGCCACAATCAGCCCCGCCGAACCTTTGAAGACGTTGCCGCCTTTGCCGTTCTCAGAATCTGCCGCCATAGGACAGCCCCTGCCAGCATTCTAGAACGAAGCCCACGCAAACCAAAAGCGCCCCTCCAGGCGGCGCCCCCGCTGATCGAGTTACGTGACTGAAGCGATTGTCTTTGTCGTTCCTATATCTGAAAGCTATAGAGAAATCGAATTCTGCGGCCGAAAGCTCTCGGGGGAGCCCCACAGGGGGTGGTCCGCGCCGCGAAACGCGCCTATAAACGATCCTAGTGCCATCTGGAGGCATTCCACAATGCGATTGGAATATGGCGCCGAATTCCCGCCTACAAACTGCCCCGGCGTATTTTCAATAACTTACAGCTAAGGGGATTCAGGCAGCAGGGTAATGCAATGCGAGTTGGCCGGACTCGCATCTCGAGTCCGGCCACTGCAGAAAATTCAGGGAACACTACTGGTGTGCTGCGGGCCCTTCCACCGGCGGAGGCGCCATAGGCGTGGCAATCTCCTGCACCGGTTCCTCGTCCACCTGCGGCAACGGATGTTCCAGCGCAATCGCCAGCACCTGGTCCATGGTTTCGACGAAATGCGTCTTCATGGCATTGCGCAGGTTCTCCGGCACTTCGGCCAGGTCTTTCTCGTTTTCTTTCGGCAGAATCACTTCAAACAATCCTGCCCGGTGCGCCGCCAGCAGCTTTTCTTTCAGGCCGCCGATGGGCAGAACCTTGCCGCGCAACGTAATCTCTCCCGTCATAGCTAGATCGCGCCGCACCGGAATCCGGCTCAGAGCACTGGCAATGGCGGTGGCAATCGTAATTCCGGCAGAAGGCCCATCTTTCGGAATCGCCCCTTCCGGCACGTGCACGTGGATATCGACATTGCGGTAGAAGTCTCGGCTCAGGCCTAGCCTGTGGGCGCGCGAACGCACGTAAGAGAGCGCCGCCTGCCCCGACTCCTGCATCACGTCGCCCAGTTTGCCGGTCAGGATCAATTTGCCCTTGCCGTCCACCATGGTGGCTTCCGTGCTCAAAATCGAGCCGCCGACTTCCGTCCACGCCAACCCGGTGACCAGGCCGATCTCGCTCTTTTCGTGCGCCAGCGTGTCGCGGAACTTGGTCACGCCCAGGAAATCATTCAGGTTCTCCGGCGTAATGGTGACGTTGAAGCTCTCGCCTTCCTTCACCACTTTGCGCGCCACCTTGCGGCACACATTGCCGATTTCCCGCTCCAGGTTGCGCACCCCGGCTTCCCGCGTATAGGAGCGAATCAGGCTGGTCATCGCCTCGTCGGAAAACGCGACGTTCTTGTCGCTCAGCCCCGCCTGCACCATCTGCTTCTTCACCAGGAACTGCTTGGCGATCTCCAGTTTTTCCTGCTCGGTATAACCGTGCAGCCGCAGCACTTCCATGCGGTCCTGCAGAGCCGGCGGAATGGTGTGCATCACGTTG
>Ga0335085_10010479_pt1 | contig 13836 bp, 5 predicted proteins | sample Lox_Sample_45_FD_206712 | JGI IMG/M metagenome (GOLD analysis project Ga0335085, IMG submission 206712) | Soil microbial communities from Loxahatchee National Wildlife Refuge, Florida, United States - Lox_Sample_4.5 | ecosystem: Environmental > Terrestrial > Soil > Wetlands | place: USA: Florida...
GTGTTCGTGCTTCATGCAGACGGTTCGGAGCGCGTGTTGCATAGTTTTAGCGGAGGATCGGACGGTCAAGGGCCGTTCGGAGGCGTAGTGCTGGACAACAAAGGAAATCTATACGGAACAACTGTCAATGGTGGGGCAAACGGTGCGGGCACTGTTTTCAAGGTGAGCCCAAACGGCGCAGAAACGATCCTGCACAATTTTGCTGTCGATGGCGTGGATGGATTCTGGCCCGAAGCGGGGCTCATTATTGACGAAAACGGCAACCTGTACGGAACCACGATTCATGGAGGGGCAAACGATGGCGGCACTGTATTTGAGGTGCGGCCGAACGGAGCCGAGCGAGTTCTGCACAGTTTTGGCAGCGGCAGTGACGGAGCCTATCCCGAAGCGGGGCTGGCACGGGATCAGAACGGCAGCCTTTACGGAACGACATTTGGTGGCGGGACCAATGGCTATGGTTCGGTCTTTGTTGTGAGTTCGAACGGGCTCGAGAAGGTGCTTCACAGTTTTTCCAATGACGGAGAGGATGGAAACTTGCCAGTTTCCGGAGTAGTTCTGGACTCTAAGGGGAATATATACGGAACTACTAACCGGGGCGGTCTTTTCGATCTAGGCAGCATATTCGAGATAAGTGCGCAACGCGGCGAGAATGTGCTGTACAGTTTTGGGACGCATGCTGGAGATGGATACTACCCCGATTCCACGCTGATTATCGATAAGGTTGGGAATCTGTACGGAACGACACCGGGCGGAGGACCGAGCGGTTGGGGTACCGTGTTCAAATTTAGCGTGAATGGAGTCGAGACAATCCTACACAACTTTATCAACGACGGACTTGACGGAATTACTCCATATGCTGGCCTTACGCTGGGAGACAAAGGCAGACTCTACGGAACGACCAATCTAGGCGGGGCCTTTAATGGAGGCACGGTGTTTTTTGTGGCGCCGTAGCGGACCCAGAGGCGAGTAGTCGAACTGGATTATTCGTTACGCCTTGTGGCTTCACCGGCTTTGCGCACTCCGCATCGTCGTTCTGCATGTGATTAATCGGATTGCTTACAGCGTAGGCCCGCATCAGAAGTGCATCGAACGACTGGAGGAACTGCGAGACGACCGCAACATCCTTCATACCGGGATCAAGCCAAACGTCGTAGTAAGCGCGGTTGAGGATGACCGGCATGCGACCGTGGACCGCTAATTTCACCGTATTCGGTTGTAGTGGTGAGAATTGATCCATCGCGGCAAGCGCATTTGAGTTTCATGTTGCATTTCCTGTAACAGACTATCCCATGGACGCCGTGTACACACGGTCTACTGGAACCAAATGAGTCAGCTAGTGTAGGGAGAGACATCTAGGGCGACAGTAGCATCGGCTTCAGAAACACGGGAATCTCCCCGGTCGTAGTCTCCTTCCATGCGTTGGCCGTCCGGAACAGGGATGTTCCCTTGATATCTCTTGCTGGGCGAACGCAATTCGAAGAGTGCGACATAGATCCACAACTCTTTCGTTAAAAGCTTCCGAAAGTGCGCCACTTCTTCAAGGCTGTTTGTATTATTCCCCCAAACACAGGACAAAGTACGAACGTCATCTTGATTAGTTGTTGAACGTTACGGCCATCCCATCGAGGGTTGTACAGTATAACCTTTGCTCGGTTGTTCGAAATTCGTAACAGGAGTGCGCAAGCGCGCGGGCCTATACCAATGTTGCATTGCTCGACGGATAGCCATTTTGCTGAGGTTGCGTTCGAGTTGTTTCGGATTTCGTAACAGTAAAGTTTTTAAGGTGTACTCTGTCACCGGTTGGTATAGGTTACCCCGTCTTTATCGGTGAGATGGTCTCGATCTGAGGGGGCCGGGATAGTCTTCTTCTCGCTGAGTCTTCCCCAATGTAATTTGTGACGTACACGCGTTTCTGGTCACGGGCTCGACGTGTGCACAAACCAGTAGTTTCACAATTGCGTGTTTTTCGGGAGCGCTTATGAGCTTGCAGAGGCTTCTCACAAACAGTTTCGAACTAGCATCGTTCGAATCCACTTCGCATTCTCAATCAAGACCACCCGGTCCCAACAGCAACTCAGTCAAACGCATCTGGTCCTCTCCTGCCTTGTGTTTGCTGCTCTTCGCATCTTCTGCTTTGTGTCAGGGAACTCCCCAGCGAGACGCGTCTGCGCTTTCCTTTTTGTCACAAGCTTTGACCGCAGCAGGAGGCGGCGCCGCGATTGCTGGCGTTACGGATTTCACTGCGAATGGTTCGATCACATATTCGTGGGGTGATCCAGTGCAGGGAACGACGACTATAAAAAGCCGTGGACTGACCCAATTTCGTCTGGACTCGCAGGTTCCGGACGGAACCTGGTCCTTCGTCGTGAACAACGGGGCAGGTGTCCTAAATTTACCCAACGGCACAAGCAGCTCGGTGCCCTACCAAGGCACGTTGAACGCTGGGAGCCTGACGATGCCGATCATTCTTGTCTCCGCAGCCGTCGGAGACAACTCGGTCAGCGTCTTCGACGATGGACTTGTATCGCTTGGGAGCGGACAGGCCCGCCAAATTACCGTTCAGCAGAACCTCTCCACCTCAAGCGATCCGAACGGCCAGTTGTCAAAAACGACAAAGAGAGACTATTTCTTTGATCCGGCGAGCTTCCTACTTCTCCAGGTCCAGGACACAGTTTACCCGCTCAACGACGCCGTCAACGGTGGCGTTCAACGAATTGTTGGCATGAGCAACTACCAAAGCTCGAATGGGGTGACTATTCCGTTCTCGATATCTGTATCGCTAGATGGGCAGACTCTTTGGAGCATCCAGCTGACATCCATCACGTTCAACACCGGGCTTTCGGATTCTGATTTTCAGTTTTGACACGGACCGACACGTATGCCGTTTGCGAAATCGCAGTAGCTGTCCCGAGGAGGAGCCACATGCGGTCGCTGACTTCGGAAACAAGGCCGTTCGGTAGCAATTATCCATCATTCAGATTGGATGGACTCATTCGATCCCTTGCTGCACCTGTGTGTATCTTTTTGGCTTCGCTGTGTCCCAAGTCTGCGGTCGCTCAAGACTTCATGCAAGCGATTGGGCATCCCACGTTCTCGTCGTCCGAGCCGGTCGAACTCGGTTCCGTCGACGTTGCGAATGGGAATCTGCATCTGGAGATTATGCTGGGATCCTACCCACAGCGCGGTGGCCGCACTCTGACGTACAAGCTCGTGTATGACAGTCGTATTTGGAATCACCCGACGAACGTGTCGTGGTCACCGAATACTTGGGCGAACCCCATGGGCGGCTGGAGATTCGTCAGTTCCGCAGATTCTGGAGGGCCGGTCGGCTTCAGTACTTGGAGCACGCAATGCGGATCAGGAGGCGCAGGTGGCTCGTACAACTTTTACTGGACCGCACCAGATGGAACGATTCGATACTTTCCGAATGTAACAACGTCATCCGCCAGCAGTGGTTGTGGGACCACTAGCAGTTCCTCTACTGGCTACGCCAATGACTCGAGCGGTTATTACATGTCTATCACGAACTACAGCAACATTGCGGCTGTGATCGCTCCTGACGGGACACAGATCTACCCAAGTTATAAAGACCCGAACGGCAACTTCTACCAAAAAGATTCCAACGGAAACATCACTGCCGATACGTTAGGTCGGCAACCAGTAATCATAACGACGTCCTGCGGCAGTGCGAATAAGACGTGCTACGATTTTCTGAATTCACAGGGGACAAGCCGCTCTAGGGTAACTCTCACTACTACAAGCATTCCTGTTCACACGAACTTTGGACAACAATATTTGACGGAATTCTCTGGCACTCTCCCCACCGTTCTTCAGAGTATTACGTTGCCTGATATGTCAACGTATCAGTTTGCGTACGACTCCGGCAGCACGGCAGGCCACTATGGGGAAATTACAGGCATTACGCTGCCAACGGGTGGAACCGTCTCCTACGGCTATACGGTCTATCAAGATGAGATGAACAACAAGCATCACTGGGTGTCCCAACGTACATCGGGCGGCCACACTTGGACGTACAACCTCAACAATGTAGTTGTGTGGACGAGTCACAAAGTGACCGTGACGGAGCCTTCGGGAGATTCCAAGACCTACAGCTTCTTCGTCAATAATGGAGCGTGGAGGAATTCTCTCGCTTACTCGTCAGGAACAACGATCACCGACAGTTGGAACACTTCCCATACCTGTCAGTCGCCTTGCACCGGGGGAGCGGTGAATATTCAAAAGACCGCGGAGACCATTACGCCCGCTGGAAGCATCGTTAGCCAGCAGCGGCAGTTTACCTACAACACGCAATATGTTCCCTTTCCTTCTATCGTCAAGGAATGGAACTACGGTCTCCCTGTGACTGGCACACCGAGTCGGATCACAAACATCGCCTACTTGAGCGACGGCAATTCCGCGTACCTCAATGCCAACATTTTGGGTCACCCAACGAGCATCGTCGTCACCGACGGCAATGGTACTAAATTCAAAGAGACCGACTACTCCTACGACACGACCAGTCTGACATCGAAAACCTCGTTTCCGCAGCACGATGACACAAACTTCGGCACCGGAAATACTGTGCGCGGTAATAGGACCAGCATCTCTCAGTGGGTGAGCGGCACAACCAGCATCACTACGGCTACCGTTTATTACGATACGACTGGTCAAATGGTCCAAGGCAAAGACGCCAACAACAATTCAACGACCTTCGACTACACGGACTGCTTTTTGACGGGAAACCCACCGGGGACGTACTCGCCTACCCCCACCAATGCTCATCTGACAAAAACGACTCTGCCGAACGGCAATACAGTGACCGCCTGCTACTACTACAACACTGGGAAGACTGCGTGGACCAAAGACCAAAATGCAAATCAGATGTGGCACTACTTTGCGCTTTCGGGCGGAAGCAACGATCCATTCGACCGTGAGATGGAGGAGACTTTCCCCGGTGGCGGCTGGGTGTTGAACAACTACACATCATCAACGCAATTGGACACCTATTTAGGAATCCAAGACGCGACCGCATCGACCAGTTGTTCTTCTTGTCGGCATGATCGAACCGTGCGGGACACGTTGGGCCGGGCGAAAGACCAATACTTAGTGAACGACCCTGACGGGCAAGTGTTGGTTCACACCGACTTCGATGTGAACGGCCGTGTACTCGACACAACGCACCCCTATCGCACGACCGGCGATAGCACATATGGCCTGGAAACTGTCTCCTATGATGGCCAGAACCGTCCCATTCAGGTAACGCACCAGGACAGTACGAAGGCAAAGACATACTACGGCAACAGTGTAACAGCTGCTGGCGGCGTTGGAACTCAACTGTGTCCAACTGGTACTTGTGCTGCGGGGTATCCGACTGTGACGATGGATGAGATGGGAAAGATCCGCCAGGTGTGGACAGACATCTTTGGCAAGGTGGTTGAAGTTGACGAACCGGCAGCTAGTGCTAGCACCGGGGGGAGTGGAACTGCAACCGGAACAGTGACGATCACCGGCGGATCCGATCAATCTATCAACCACTGTCCTCCTAACAGTTGCTACGAGTACGATTCGGGATCTTTCCCGGTGACAGTCGGTGGCGTCACTAAGTCCGTCCAGTACGGAGCGGGAAGCTTTTCCGATACTCTGGCCACTGCGCTGGCGAGTGCCTTCAACTCCGACCCTGCTTCCCCTGTGACAGCCTCTTCATCAGGAGCCCTAGTTACGTTCTCGAGCAAGTTCAACTATGCGATTTCTGTGGGCACAGGAGGTCACAATCCCGATTTTGCCTCAGCATCGTTCGGGGCGACCCCATCAGGTGCAAGTATGACCGGAGGTGTGATCCCACAGATGTCTGCGCCGACAGTTACATATTATCTGTACGATGCAGTGGGCAATTTGACGCAGGTGACCACGGTCGGAAGCCAAGAGTGCAGCCGGACCTATCAGTACGACGGTTTGTCGCGATTGACATCGTCCACGGAGCCGGAACCTGGAAACGGTCCTTGCACTGGTTCTGGCGCGCATCACACAACGACCTATTCTTACACCACGAGTGGGGCGGCCTGCAGCGGCGACCCCAGCAAGGTATGTTCGCGCACCGATGGCCGGGGCATCACGACTACGTATACCTATGACAGTTTGAATCGACCCCTGGGAATGACGTATTCCGACGGAACAACTTCAGCAGTCACATATTCCTACGACCAGACAAGCTACAACGGTCTGACAATCACGAATGGCAAAGGTCAACGGACGGGAATGAGCGACGGTTCGGGCGCAACCGCATGGAGCTATGACGCGAACGGGAATATTGTGAAGGAGAGGCGTACAATCTCTGGCATAAGCAAGACGATCACATATTCATACAATAAGGACAATTCCCTCAATTCCTTAACCTATCCAAGCGGACGGGTGGTCAACTTCAACATAAACAATGCCCAACGTACAACGTCTGCAATCGACAGTGATCAAACGCAATATGTCATTGCCCCTTCTTCTGGGGCTATGTATACTCCAACCGGCGCGCTCGCATCTGCAGTTTTCGGAAAGGGCAGTGTGTTTACGGGACTGACTGAAGCCCGTACGTACAACAATCGCCTTCAGATAACAGGGATATCTGCTTCTTCCAGCGCGGGCACGGCTCTTAATCTGGCATACAGCTACACAGGAACAAATCACTCGATCAACAACGGTGAGATCGTATCGATTGTGAACAACGCAGATTCAGGGCGCACCGAGAATCTTACTTACGACGATCTGGGCCGCGTCTCCACGGCGTCCAGTCAGGCAACTACTGGTCCGAACTGTTGGGGGCAAAACTTCACGTTCGACATAGTCGCCAATCTCACGGGTATCACGCCGAGCAATTGTTCGTCCACCTCTCTGAGTGCAAGCGTGAACCAAAACAATCAGTTAACCACGAATTACACCTACGACGCTGCCGGAAACATGATAAACGAGGGTAGCAGTGCCTATGCCTACAACGCTGAAAACGAAATCACGAGTGCCGGTGGAGTAACATACCAGTACGATGGCAATCGGATGCGTGTTCAGAAGTCCAGCGGAACCCTGTACTGGAGAGATATCTCCGGCAACACGATTGCGGAAACAAATCTTAGTGGCTCCACCACCAACGAATACGTGTTTTTTGAGGGGCGTCGGGCCGTCCAGCGAAACTCTAGCGGAAACATCTACTACTACCAGTCAGACCAGGTAGGCACGACTAGGTCTATCACGAAGGTTACCACGGGAGGAAGCGCCAGTATTTGTTACGATGCTGAGTTCACGCCTTACGGATCGGAAATGGCTCATACGAGTACATGCGCGCCTAACTACAAGTTCACTGGCTACGAGCGTGATGCGGAGACGGGGTTGGACTATGCGTTCAACCGGCACTACAATCCTCGACTAGGACGTTTCATGAGTTCAGATCCCCTTGGCCCTGCGTCTGCGAACTACAGCAACCCGCAATCCATGAACCGGTACGCATATGCGCTTAACAACCCGATGAGCTTCAACGATCCAAGAGGGTTAGATTGCGTGTACCTCAATAGCACCGGGACTTATTACGAGTCGATTGATGCTAATTCTGATGCCGGCGAATGTCAGGAGCATGGTGGTTATTGGTTCCAAGGCACGGTTGACCCAGGCAACCTTGATTACGATCCGGACAGCAATTGGTTGGGGCTAACCGACAGCAACGGCAATCCGCTACAAGCAGCATGTGCGGGATCATCTTCCGCTTGTGCGGGGAAGCAATTGGCTGATATGGGTGCCGACTACGCGTCGCTCCTGGCAAACAATGGGCTCTACGCAGGGGATCTGGGGCAACAAATGTTCGCCTATGTAGGGGCGGGCCTCAAGGATTTTGGGAAGTCTCTGTGTGCTCATCTTTGGACCTGGGCCAAGCAGGACATAGTTGTATCCGCAACAGATCGCGCGGCTGCTTCAGCTCTAGGCCGTGTTGCATTGCATACCGGGAACCCGTTGGCCGCTGGGGGAGCCGAGGTAATGCTAGACACTTCCGCAGTCTACTTCCTCTCGGCGGCTTTCGAGGCTGGGACAGCTACCCTCGCGGGTTGTCACCCGTAGGGACTTGGAGCGGTAGAACGAGCTGAGGGGGGCCGATTCAGTGGAGAACAATCTGTTTTTGGCAAGGGCAGAAAAAGCGGGATTTGTTTTGGCGAATTTTGCGTTCGTCACGTCGTGGTCGTCACTTTGTGTTCATTTGATTAGAAATTGGCACTCCATCGACGGTCGGTTGCGGGCTGACACTGAGTATGTGGCAATAGTTTTTCTCTTACTTTGGATCAATCTACTCTTCGATAGAACCAAGAGCATATCTTTGGGACTCGTCTGCGGTTCGTTCTGGGGCGCCATGGCCCTAGTGTTTCGATTGTTCTAGCGCCAGGCCATGCGTGCGCCGGGATCCTTCGAAGCGTCCACCGCGAGGAGACAAATCGTTAATGTACATTCCCTTAGGGTTTGTCTATCGCCGAGAGGACGAGAAGCGCAAGTTCAACGTCTGAATAAAGATGATCGAGTTTCTAGAACTTCTGATCTTGCTTTCCGGAGCGGCGTTAATATCACTCCGACTGGAGAGCTTTAGGGTCAGGTTCGAGAGGCTCCGAAGTACCCACCCGCATGTGGCGACTTTTTATTTTCTCGCGATTACTCTCCTTGGATGTATTTTGGTGGCTACGATTTTGCACGAACCCGTCCCGCGCGTGCATGATGAGTTCAGTTACAGGTTGATGGGCGATACATTCGCTCACCGCCGCCTTTCGAATTCGTCGCTACCTCTGCCAGAGTTCTTTGATACTTTCCATGTGCTTATGCGCCCAGTCTATGTCTCAAAGTATTTCCCCGCGCAGGGCATTTTTCTGGCAATTGGAGAGATTCTCACAGGACATCCCGCAGTCGGAATCTGGATATCTTCGGCTCTGACGTGTGCTGCAGTCTATTGGATGCTGCGACCTTGGGCAGGCCCGGCCGGGTCTTTGTTTGGCGCGTTCGTCTTTGTTATTCAATATGGAATTTTCAGCTATTGGAGCCAGAGCTATTGGGGAGGGATGATTCCTGCAATGGGCGGCGCCCTCGTGATGGGAGCTTTGCGACGACTTTGGGATCAGTTTTCGTGGAAGGTATCGGTTTGGCTCGCGGTTGGAATCATTACTTTAGTGAACAGCCGACCCCTTGAGGGCCTCCTCGTTCTCCTTCCCATCACCGGATATTTCACAGCGAGATTTCTGCGTGACAGTCCGTGGAGACAATCTCAAGCACTGACACAGGTGCTTCTTCCTGCAGCGGCTGTGCTCTTTGTCGGGGGATTTCTGACTTGCTCCTACAATCGGGCGATCACTGGCTCACTCTGGATTCCTCCCTATGTGGTGCATGAGCAGCAGTACCAAGAGAGCCCGCAATTTACGTTTCTTCCCCTCCGCCCAAAGCTTGCATACAGTAGCCCTTGGGTGCAGTACTACTACGAAATTTATGAAATGCGACTTTACCAAGGGCCTCGCATACCAAAGTATCTTGTAACTGGAATCACCATGAGATTGAAGATCTGGTGGGGATTCTTCTGCGGCGTATTGCTCACGCCTGCGCTAGTCATCCCGCCCCTGCTGAGAAAGGGGCGCATTCGGTACGTCCAGTTGGCACTCTTGTTGGCACTTGTGGTGTTGCTCACGATCGCGACTCCGCAGCAATTTTTTCTTCAGGGCATCATTGATATCCTCGCGTTGATACAGATTGCAGTTCTTTGGGTAGCATTCGATGATCCTTGGGAACGCCTTGCGATTGGGACCTCCGCTCTTCTCCTATTGGAGGGGATGTGCGTGAAGTTCTTTTTTGCTCATTATTTCGCTCCCGCCGCCTGTCTGGTTCTGTACCTTCAGGTCTCGGGGATGCGTCGAATTTGGCAGTGGAACCCGCAAACCCAGAACGAAAGTCAGACCCGCAGCCGTAGCGAGCGGCGTCGTTTGTCGCGACAATCAATCGGTGTTCATCGGTTAGTTTCTCATCTGCGGGGGTTAGGTTACGCTCTGCCCATTGCCTGTGTTTTGTCACTTGTCATACGGGTAGAGGCTCGCCTCAACGGATGGCATGAAGGCAGCCACAGTCAAACCGGCCAAGCTCTTTTAATGAAGGACTGGAGTCTGCGCAGAGCTGAACTGGAGAAATGGTTGGAGCAACAGCCGAAGCCACAACTAGTATTCGTTTGGTATTCCCTACGACACCGTGTCAATGACGAATGGGTCTACAATCGTGCCGACATCATGCATTCTCAGGTTGTTTGGGCTCGGGACCTTGGTGCTGACCACAACCAGCTTCTACTTAAGGAAATGGCGGAACGTACTGTGTGGTTCTTGGATGCCGACTCCAAGGATCCGAAGCTAATACCCTACGCGGAAGTGCGAGGGCCGCGTGCCTCTGCTCCGATCGAAACGCAGTCTGGAACTGAAGAGGACCGGGAAGAATAGATGTCATCGTGAATGCACGAACCACTACTACCAGGGCCTTATCGCAGCGTGCATCGGCATGCCTCCTTGCTGTCGTGCTGCTTGAAGTAGGCTTGCTCTCGTTTGCCGCATGCGGGGGCGGTACTGGTGGCGATAGAAATGGGGGTGGAGAAGGCGGAGGTAGTGGTGGCGGGGGCGGGGGAGGAAATAGTGGCCCCTCAATCAGCTTGGTCACGCCGTCTCAGATTACGACGTTCACAGCACCGACAACGGAGCCAATCATCTACGGGAGCGGGTTCACTTCGGCTTCCAAAGTAGAGATCAATGGCACGGCTGTTGATACCAGTTTCCAAAGCTCGACGGAGCTCTTCAGCTTTCCCGCGTCGGACATACTCGTATCACCCGGCGTCTATTTGATAACCGTGAGCGATCCTTCCGGCAACTCCAATGCTGTTCCGCTGACTGTCTACGCTCCGAAGCAAGGGCCGAATCCCTTCCTTGCTCTTCCCGGCTACTACACGGGCGCTCAGGAGATTCCAACAGCCATAGCTATTGGCGATCTCAATGAGGATGGCCGGGCTGATATTGTGACAAGTTCCGGGCCAACGGGAACAGCCATCGCTCTCATGCTCGGACAGTCTGATGGAACATTGTCCGCGCCGCAATTTGTTTCAGGGGCCGCCTGGGCGTTGGCGGCGGGGGACCTCAATGGCGACGGATTTGGCGATATTGTCGCTGGGAATTTTCCCGCGGTGGGCACTACCAACAATCAGACGACGAGTTCAATCACGCTCATGCTGAACGATGGCGCCGGTCATTTTACTGAAGGGGCAACGCAAAGCTTCACCGGAACTTATCCGGGTCCGATGGTGCTTGCCGACATGATGGGGACCGGCAAGAATGATTTGCTGGTTGCCACTACCAATCCCCCTGTGCTGTATCTCTTTCCCAATCAGGGAGACGGCACGTTCGGGCAGCCCGTCACGATTGCATCGTTGGGGCCAGATCACCGGTTCGTCGTTGCCGACTTCGACGGAGATGGAAAACTGGACGTAGCGTACTGTGGGATCAGCTCTTCGAACGGCAACGAGAACACCCATTTGCTACTGAACCAAGACGGTGGCCTGTTTCAGGACCTGATCCCAAGCGCTTTGGCGAACGTGGGCGGCATCGTCACCGCGGGTGACTTCAATAATGACGGTCGCCCCGATCTGGCAGTGGAGGTGAACACAGGGCAGACTCCCATCGTACTGCAGACGTTCCTGAATATGGGAAGTAGTTCTTTCACGCAATCATCGAGCATTACGCTTGGGCCGGCCGGAGGTACCCGTTTCAAGCTGGCCGTTGGTGACTTCGATCAGGACGGTTTTGTGGACATAGCTGCAGAAGATGCCGGTGGAATACCCAGCTCCATATCCATGCTCTGGGGAGAAGGTACTGGAAACTTCACGCTCCAGCAGGTAGTTGGCCCCGCGGGTTGGGATGTGGTTGCTGGCGACATCAACGGGGACGGCATATCCGATCTGGCAATCCCAGACGAAGTCTTAGGTGCTACGGTGCTGTTAGGGCACGCAGGAAGAAGTTATCCTCAACCGATGTCGCTATACCCCCCGGTTGCTACTGGATTGTCAGTTGGTGATGTGAATGGTGATGGATTCCCGGACCTTCTGTTTCCTGGAGATACCGTCGCGCAGCTTTCGGGCTGCGTTTATCTGAATGACGGGCACGGCAATTTCAGTCTTGCTGGTCGTCCTCCATATCTCGGCAATACGCTTGCTGACCTTAATCGGAGTGGGAAGGCCGATTTGGTTGCGTTTTCTGGCGATTCGCTGTGGATTTGGCCCGGCAGCGGTGATCCAAGCTATTCGGTCTCACCAATTGTCATCCAAGTGCCGGACAATTTTGGGGGACTGGCTGGCTTTCGGGTAGCTGATCTTGACGGCGATGGCTTGCCAGAACTCATCGGAGGAAATGGGATCGCTTGGAACGAAGGCGACTATCAATTTGATTTTGTGGCTATGACGATGGACGCTGTGTTCGCCATCGGTGACGTGAACAACGATGGAAGACTGGACCTGATCACCGGAAACGGAACGTTTCTCAATCAAGGAGGGCGCCAGTTTAAACAGATTCAGAAAAACGGACTTGGGATCACATCCGAACACGCGGCCGCCTTAGGGGACTTTAATGGCGACGGAAATCTCGACGTTGCTTTTGTTATGCCATACAGCGAGCCATTTGTGGACGTGGCGTACGGCCAAGGCGACGGCACTTTTTTTCTTCAGAGCGTCCTAGCTGCGACGGAATACGGCACGGGGAAGGGGAACGTCGTCGGAATTGTTATAGGGGATTTCGATGGAGACGGCCTGGATGATATCGTCACGCCGATTTTCGGCTCAACTCATCTGATGCTCTACACGAGCAATCATAACGGTCAATTCGCAACATCACTGTTCGCGTCCGGTGCGAGCGCCGCAGTGATTGTGAAGTCCGACTTCAACATGGACGGTAAGCCTGATCTCGCACTGTTCAACCCGATCGCATCACCTCCACAGAATGCCGTGATTGTTTTTGGACACTGAGAGCACCTCTTGGAGTTTGGAACCGTTTAGCAAAGCGCTCCTTGGCGAATTCGAATTCCTTAAGAGACATTGCAAGCGAGGTCCCAAAGCAGCCAACAAGGAGGCCGCAGTTTAAGAAAAAGTCTCATTAACCTTTTCCCTGACCTTCGCACTCCGCGACGGCTTCAAATACCTCATGGTGGACTCTAAGTCGCTGTGTCCCAGCCACTGCTGCACGGTCCTTAGGTCCACTCCAGCCCACAAGCATCGAGTTGCAAATGTCGCCCGGAACTTGTGAAGCCAGAAGTCATCCTTATTGAGCTTCGCACGTTCGGCGCACTCTTTGAGGCAGTCAAGAAAATCGAGCTTTGGATTACACCCGGCAGTGGGGAAGACGAGGCTACAGGTCTTACTTGCCTTCGCCTTCCATGCCTTCAACTTCTTTGTGAGTTTCGCCGGGATTGGGATCTCGCGTTCCTTGTAGGCCTTGGGCGTCCAGTTTCTGTCAGGCTTGTGACTGACACGAACTGTTGAGGCCGCGAAGTTAACGTCCGACCAGTAGAAGTACATGACTTCCTGCTCTCGCATCCCGGTCATCAGGAAGAACTCGTACCAGAGACGCTCTTCGTCATCGCAAACCTTGAACAGCTTATCGAGTTCGTCCGGTTCGTACATCTCCGGCTCTTCCTCGGTATATCGAGGCCAATCATTCTTGCCAACCAGGCCACGAATCCCGTTCGCTTTGAGAAAGGCCATGACCGTTTCGAATTTGTTGTAGACGGACCGCGGCGATTGCTTTTTCTCATCGCGAAGGAAGC
>Ga0335085_10010480_pt1 | contig 13835 bp, 18 predicted proteins | sample Lox_Sample_45_FD_206712 | JGI IMG/M metagenome (GOLD analysis project Ga0335085, IMG submission 206712) | Soil microbial communities from Loxahatchee National Wildlife Refuge, Florida, United States - Lox_Sample_4.5 | ecosystem: Environmental > Terrestrial > Soil > Wetlands | place: USA...
CTTCTTGTCCACCAAAAACGCCCGCCTGATCCGGCCAATCGTTTCCACCGTCACCATCCCCGGCCACACTCCCCCAAGCACAACCAAGGGGAGCATTCGACGATTCGGGGGTGGGTCGCTATTCGACCCTGATCACCCCCAAAGCCGGGTCACTCTTCCACGCTGCTTTCCAGCCGTGATCGACGAAATGAATGTGAAAGCGGGCCATGCAGGGCGCTCCCATTTTGCCTTATGGCGGGAGCGCACCTCGTCTCTCGGTCGGTAACATGCCAGCGGGATACCGATGCACGAACATATGGGGCAGCCCGACGAGGGCGCCATACGTACTACCCCGTATAGCGGATCAGCGCGTGCCCTTCATGATCGCGAGCTTTGCCTTTGCGTCAGCTAGCATTTCCTCAACAATGCGCTTCGCACTTTGGTCCGCCAGCCCAGCCGAAAGCATCCTCTGATAGCGAGCAATATTCATCCGGAGGATTTCGGGGGTCTCCTGCAATTCCAGTGATTCGGCACGCTGAGCCAGTTCAAGAGCACGTGCGGCCAATTCCTGCTTCATCGCAGGATCGCTCAGGTTTTTGATCGCTTCCCGTAACCGACGGGCCTCGGTGCGAAGCTCTGTTGCCGAACTCATGCGGGCCTCCGCCCGCGACCGGTTGCCTGTGAATAGCAATTGTAGACGACGGTTGCGAGCACGGGGAAGCGATATGGTAGGCGATTTTGCGCGCAGCCACTATGGCTTTGTCGGCGTACTGCCGTTCGCCCGCCGTTCTAGCTCACCCGCCCGTTGTTCGAGATGTTCCGCCAGGCGAAGCCGCGTCTCGCGTTGATCGGCAGCGCCCACTGCGGCGAATGCTCTATACCACTCGGCAAGTTTGCGGAGTTCGGCAGGGTCGTCCACGGGCGACACCCTCCCCGGATCAAGGTACGTCTAGCATCTTTAGAATATGGTGCGGAGTGACGTTAGCCTTGATGTGGGTCAATCTGCGCTTTCGGATCGCCGTTACGGCGTCTTGTGCTGTCGCTGCGGCACCCTGCGCGCCGGCTCGTCCTGCCGTAGCTCGTAGAAGCCGGGCGGGTCACCGGGGATGCACCACCGGGCGACAAAGCCCACCGCGCATGTCGGCGTGTTGACATAGACCGCGATGGCGTCATTGAGCACGCCGCGGATACCGGCCGGCGTAATCGACCAGCCGGCTATGCCGCAGTTCTCGTCAAGCCACTCCTCGATACGGGTGAAGATCGCGCCGACGCCACCCGGCGGCACCTTGACGACAATGCGCACCGGAAACCGACCTTCGGCGTCGTTGACGATCGCTCGCGGCTTGCCCGGCATGTTCCCTCCTACGCTGGCGTTGTTCGGGAGGAACATAATGCGAACGACGGGATTGCCGTCAAGCGGCGCTTGCGGCAGGATCACCGCAGCGAGCGGAGGGATGGCATGTGCGGCCGGGTCAAGGTTTGGCGTCCGCTGCCGCCGATCATCCGTTTAGCGGTTCGGGTAGCAAGCACCGTTGGATGCCAGGTAATAGCCGACGGCGCATCTGCTTGTTCCCGTTACGGGGCCGGTAATGCCCGTGACCGTATTGGCGGCACCCCCTACAGCACCGCCGGCCGTGCCAAGCGCTCCACCGACTACGGCGCCGACGGGGCCAGCCGCGTTATAGCCAGATGTTGCCCCCGCCGCCGTGCCGTTAGCTGCACCCGACACCGGGTTCGAATACCCACCCGGCACCCCGGTCGGCCGGCAGGCTCCGGCTGAATACGCATAACCCGCTGGACAAGCGTATTGAGCCATCGCCGCTCCAGACACACCCACCGCCAGCACTGCAGCGATTGCGAAGGTTTTGATCTTCATCGGAGGGACCTCGCCAAAAGGACGACACACCATCGCAGAACACTATTGCACCCTCAAGGGGGGCGGTGCGCGCGAGACATGGCCGCTGTGGCTCGGGGAGGACGCAGGGGAGCCGGAACAGATCAAGGCGGTGCTGCGGCCCTACCCGGCCGAAGACATGACGTGCTGGCCTGTCAGCGCCCGCGTCGGCAATGTCAGGAACAACGATCCGTCGCTGATAGAGCCGATTGAACTGACCGGGTGCCTAACGTCGCCCTACTAAACTCCAAATGCCCCAGGCTGCAACCGCCAAGCCGGCGATGAACAAGATTAGTGCAAGTGCTGCAAACACTACCGCAGCCCAATTTGTTCGCCGTGCCCACCTCCAATACGCGTCTGATTTCGCGTTTGCGCGGACGTACGGGTGCGTCCATGTGAAGTCAGTCGCCCCGTGCGAGGCCGAATATAGACTGTTGGCAAAGTATGCCAGAGCGGCCGTTACTCCGGCACACCCGACCCCAATTCCAAATAGGCCCAAGCTGGTTAGGAGCAGCTTCAAGTCGCCAAGAGCTAGGCCACCTTTGTAGGTGACAGCCCCGGTGAAGGTAAGCACTGCGACCGCTGCACCGCCATTAATCGCGAGAGCCACCCTTATTGCTTCGGTGGCGTCCCGAGTAGCCGCATCCATCAGCGTGAGTTCACGGGCTTTGACGTGATCGTGCGCTCGCTCTGCGGCTCGTATCTCGCGATCATTGGCAGACTGGGGAGTTTCGTTCATGGCATTCCAGCTATAATTCTCGATTAAATCCTAGACCGGCAATCGCAGATCGAGACCCCGCCCGGCGGCATTGCGGCGGTATTAGCACGATCAAGCGCTGGAAGAGCCTATGGGCGTTGAGCGCCCAGCGAGCAATCCGGGGCGGTAAGGGAGTTAGAGCCTTATTCGTTACTTAACTAGGTCAAGCACGGCGTCCATCGGCTCAGCTATTGAATACCCGGAGTTCTCTATAATCACACTATAGACGGCACGATCCGCGAACGGCACGAATTGCGTAACAACTCCCACTATGTTAAAATTCTTATTGAACCCATTATTTTCTTCTTCCAAAACTGGGCCACCGCTGTTCCCTGGGTAGGAGGCGCAGTCCAAGATTATCGTTCTCTGCATTAAATTCTTTCCAGCTATAGCACCCTTTCGAAGCAACGGGTGCGTTAAATCAATTTGAGGTATTTCTTTCAGGCCGAGTGAGATCGGATATCCAAATATGTAGATATCATTTCCAATTAGAACATCGTCAAATTTCTTAATCGATGTCGAAGGTACTACAACAATGCCGTGGCTAGATTGCTGTAACATTTGAACGCCAGGAACAAATTCCAATTTTCCAAGCTTCCCTTTGTCAGTTACAGCAGCCGATGTACCAATTTTTACGGCAACAACATCTTTTGTCGGTGCTGATAACAAGTTTCCAGTACTTTGTGATATCGACAAATCTACTGAAAATACCGTGGCGTTTGTGTCGTGTGGATCAGGATCATAAGCGGTAAACGTCACTACTGAGGCCCAGAGCGTTCCCGTTTTCGCGTTAAACAAAACATGACGAGCAGTGATCAGATATGTCGCCGTGGAAGTGTTAATGAAGAACCCTGATCCCGAGGAATTTCCTGCTGAGACCAGAACAGGATAGGCTAGATTATTATCGGGAATAGCTCGCTGGGCGCGCGCGGGGGTAATGCAAAAAATACCAAGGATTATTGCTCCCGCTATTGCACGCATAACATCGATCCATTTAGATACGGGCAGAAAGCTAGCAGGATTAGCTCATTCCCTCCCATGCTGCAAAATTAATCTTTCCGATGATTGGCATTCCACCAAGGCCATCTCAACCGGCCGGTCGAGCGAAGCTCACCAGATTATCCCCGGCCGGTGCCGGCTGAGCGCAGAACCGCGCCCATGCCTCGGCAAGCTGTCGGCGCTTCTCGAATAGGTCGCCGCGGCGGTAAGCCGCCTCCACCTTGTCGCTGACGGTGTGAGCCAAGGCCATCTCGCGCACTTCCCCCGGGTAGGCTGTACGCTCGGCGCACCAGTCGGAGAATGTCGAACGGAAGCCGTGCGCCGTCAACTCGCCGCGGCCCATGCGGCGCAGGGTCATCAACAGCGCCATGTTGCTGAGCGGGCTTCCCTCGCGCGCACCGGGGAAGACGTAATCGCCCCGCCGTGGCAACCCGGCCAGCAGCGCGAGCGCGGCGTCGCTGAGCGGCACGCGATGCTCTTTCCCTGCCTTCATGCGGCTGCCGGGGATGGCCCACATACGGCCCTGCAAATCAATCTCTGACCATGTTGCGCCGAGCACTTCGCTGGTGCGCGTCGCCGTCAGGATCGCAAATTCGAGCGCGCGAGCGGCAACGCCCTCTTGCTGGCGCAGCGCGACCATGAAGCCCGCCATCTCTCCGTAGGGCAGCGCCGCATGATGCTCGCCGCGCCCTGTGGTCCGCCGGGCGGCTCGCTTGGCCTTGGACGGCGCCGGTAGCAGGTTGTCGAGATGACCTTTCCAGCGCGCCGGGTTTTCGCCCTGCCGATACTCGCGCGCCTTGGCCCAATCGAGCACGCTTTCAATCCGGCCGCGCACTCGGCTCGCCGTCTCGGGCTTGGTCGCCCAGATCGGCTCCACGGCCTTCATGACCAACCCGGTATCGATCGCCGCGACGGGGAGGTTGCCGAACACCGGGTAGGCGTAGGTCTCCAGCGTCGCCGGCCACTGCGCGGCGTGCTTGGCATTCTTCCAGCCGGTTTCGTGCGCCCCGATATACGCCTTGGCGCATTGCTCGAACGTCATCGTCTTGGCTGTCTCGACGCGGCGCTCCGCGGCCTTGGCGCGTTTGACGTTGACAGGATCGTGGCCGTCAAGACGCAACCGGCGCTGATCCCTGGCCTTCTCGCGCGCCTCCGCGAGCGTCACGGTATGCACGGGCCCGAGACCAAGGGCATGGCGGCGGCCGTCGCTCCAGTACCGGAACACCCACGACTTCGTGCCGCTGGGCGTGACCTTGAGATACAACCCGCCGCCGTCGCCGTACAACCCTGCCTTGCTCTCTGTCGCGACTTTGCGCGCCGATAAGAGTTCGATTGCCATTGTGTCCCAAACTCCGCGGAAATCCTAACCGTCGCAAATTGACACACTGGCATTCCAGTATGCCGTACAGTGTGTCAATCTAGCGCGGATTGGGGCGAACGTCAATGAACGCGTATAACGCTCTCTCGATGGTCTATCAGGAAAAATGTAGAGGTATCATTGGTTTGTTGGCAGAGAATGTGAACGATCGTGAACATCGGTAAAACGCTCTCCAGGCGGACACCCCATCCGCCAATTCAGAACAGAACTGCGAACGCCAGGCGTAGCCGGCTTTACGCCGGCCGCCGCAGTCAGCGTCTGAAGCAGATTGTTCTTCGAGCCGATGATGCGGACCTCGCGGTCTGCGACCTCGACGCGCTGGGCGAGTGCGCGGAGATGGTCGCGGCGGTAGCCCCCACCGTCGATCTTGATCCGCTCGCGCGCCGTCCTTGCGAACCTCTGAACCATTTGGGGCGTGATTGCCTGCTGGCCTGACGCCTCCAGCGTCGCGACGGCCCGAACGGCGTCGGCTTGCGCCTGGTCGCGGATCGCCTTGAGGCTTGCGACGCGCTCCCTGAGCGCCGGATCGTCGAGATCGGCGACACCGGCCTCGATGGCATCATAGAGGCGCTTCAGGCGCAGATCGGTCTCGGTCGCCCGCTTATTCAGCTCGGCGATATGCTCGCGGCGGCGCTCGGCGCGCTCCTGTCGGCGGTCCAGAACGGACGCCAGAATCCCCTCGAGCCGCTCCGGCTGGAGCAATCGGTCGGCGATGTGATCCGCTACAAGGCTGTCCAGCTTCTCCATCGGGATCGAGCGACCCTTGCAGCCGGTCTCGCCCTGCCGGGCTTTGATCGAGCAGGTATAATAGCGATACAGCCCTCTCTTCCCGGTCCTCAGCGTCATCGCGCCGCCGCAGTCGGCGCAGAAACAGATGCCGGTAAGGAGGGTTGGGCCGCTCACGACGCGCGCTGGCGTGACCTTCGGATTGCGGGCACGCAAATGCGCCTGCACGGCATCGAACGTCGCTTGATCAATCAGCGGCGGCACCTCGACGGTGACAATCTCGCTGACCGGCTTGAGCATCTTGTTCTTGGCGCGCTTGTTGAACTCGTGCCGGCCGACATAGGTCGGCCGCGTCAGGATGCGATGAACCTGGCCGATGCCCCAGCGCCCGCCGTCGCGGGTGAAGATGCGATGCTGGTTGAGATAGGCCGCTATGTTCTTGACGCCCATCGGGCCGGATGTGCCGTCGCCCTCCAGCGCCAGCCGATAGATCTGCCGGATCGTGTCCGCGTGTAGCGGATCGATTTCCAGCTTCTTCTTGACCTTCGCACCGCGCTGCTCGGCCGCGACGACGCGGTAGCCAATTGGCGGCAGGGAGCCGTTCCAGAAGGCTTGCCGGGCGTTCTCTTTCAACGCGCGGAGAACGTGCTTGGCGTTCTCCTTCGACTGATACCTCGTCGAACAGCGCCATGATCTGCCGCATCATGACGTGCATCGGATCGTCGCCCATCTCCTGGGTGATGGAGACGAGCCGAACGCCGCTCTTCGCGAGCTTGCGGACGTAGAACTCCAGCTCGAAGTGATCGCGGAAGAACCGCGAGAAGCTGTGGACGATGACGATATCGAACGGCGCGGGCTTGCTCGTGCCGGCCTCGATCATCCGCTGGAACCCCGGCCGGCTGCGCCCGCTACGACAGCCTGCGGAGGGCGTCGTGATGGAACGCATCGAGGTTCTCGAGCTGGTACCCGCGCGCGGCGCAGTACGCTTCGCATTGCCGCTTCTGATCTGGAATCGAGACATCGTGCTCGGCCTGCCGCGTCGTCGAGACGCGCAAGTAAAGGGCGGCGCGCAGCGGCACGGTCATCGCGATTGTCCTCTCAGATCATCGGCACGGCCCGAACAGTTCATCGAAGAGATCGCCGAACCATGCCTCGAACACGTCGAGCTCGGCGTCGGTGATCGGCACAGGGTCGGGCCAATCGTCCACGACGGTCCATGCCTCAACATCATGCTTGGGCGGGCGGCCGATGCGCGGCCAGGGCGTCGGCTCGATGTAAAGATCGTCAGGCAGAACGCCGAAGCTGGCGCGTGGTCGGGACATCCCCGCAGTATCGCGCCGCTCTGCCCGCAAGCGAACGACCGATTTCTATCCGCCAACGCCCTTCTCCTTCCCGGCAAACCGGCAACGAGGGGAGCGCTCGCGCTCAGTTCGGACCTTGATCGCTTGGCAAGCCCTCGCCGGGCCGGCGACAGCCGGTCAAGGCCGCAGCCGCGAAGCGGTGGCGCGGAACGCGCCAGCCTTGACGGGGTGGCGGCGGTCCGGCCTGCTCGCGCCAAAGCGGCCATGGTTCAGCTTGCCTTGCGCGACAGCGTGAGCGGCAGGTCCAGCTTCACCCGGTCGTGCATCACCTTCGGCGTGATGCGGCCACGCTCGCCGCGTTCGAGGCGGACCAGGCCGTAGCCTTCCATGGTCCTGAGCGTGCGCGAGAGGTTCGACTTGGCCTTGCCGGTGATCCGCGCCAGTTCGTCGAGCGAGCCGGGCGCCTTCTCGGCGATGACGCGCAGCAGTTCTCGATTGCCGGCGGAAAGCACCTTCGCGAATGACTCAGTCGAGGTGAACCAGACCTTCGGCTCGTCGGCCGCCACGCGACGCTCGCCGCGCGCCACGGCCATCGTGCGGGCTTTCATTTCCGAATAGCTGGCAATTCCGACCTTCAAGGTGGTCATGGGATCACTCCTCTATCGCGCAACACCGCGTCCACCGTCGCCCAGAAGTCGGCGACCAGGGTCGCCGCGTCCCGGTACTCGTAGGGCCGGATGCTTCGCAGCCGGTGGCGATGGTCCTGCGGATCGCCGCGCCTCTGCCGTGCCACCGGATGGGCGTTGTCGAACCCGACCAGCCGCTCGCCGTCCGGGCCGTGCAGCGTGAGCGAGTAGTCAATGCCATGCGGCTTCTCCGGTGACACCGGCACCTGCGTCACGACGAACCTGACCCAGTGGCCGCCCTCCGGGTCCACCACGAGAACCTGCCCGTCGAGGTCGAGAAGCACATCGAGGGTGGGGTCACGCGGCTCCGTCACGACATTTAGTTATCATACTGAAGCAACATTAGCAAGGGAAAGGGCTTCGCGGCCTCTGAGACAGGCGGATGGCGCTCGGCATGTTGATATCATTCGTCTTTTGGCCAGAAGCGCCAGCAGGGGTGTCCAGCGGGAGTCCAATAATCTCAATCTCTTCAGCGACATCCGACCAACGGCCAGCCAGCCTTTTCCCTTGCCGTCCAACTTCCGCCGAGACCGAACCCACCCGAAAGCAACGATGGATGGCGCAAATGGCATTGATAACTTTGGCAAATTCCCACAAAGCGCCAGTAGGCCCTTCCGGCGAGAACGCTATAAGTCATTGATCCGACGAGCAAAAAAAGCCGACGACAGCAACGCTTTTATCGTGCCGTCCAAGACTCGGGGCATCCCTGGCACTCAGTGCTCTCCGGTAACCCGGTCTTCCTATCGTCAGCGAGAAGTTCGCACGCGGCATCCGTCGCCGAAATCGGAGAGACCTATCGCGACAGCCGAGGCCGCAATGTCAAAATGGCTAAACATTCCTCGGCGCCAGTTTAGCGATCTGGTTGCGCTCTGGCTGCAGTTCGGATGCACGATGCATTACGTCTGACGACAGCAACGGCGGTAATACAGGCGCAGCTCGCGAACGGGCGCACATCATCGGCGACGCCTTGCTTGCGCCGTCCGCCGCGTCTTCGATGAGCCATTCGACCGCCCCGATTCCTTGCCAACCCCTTTGCACACGGAATATTTCGCGCACCTGTAGAAGTGCCCATGAGGGCCATGTCGAAGAACCGTGGGACCGCTGCATATCGAGCATGGCGCGCCCGTTTTGGGAAGCGATTCCGTGTCGACGGTTGGTTTCTGTGAATTGTTTGTCCGTCCGACATTCTGCTTCCAACCGCAATCCTCTTCGCATTGCCAGAACGGGCCGTAGCTGCCCAGCCTGTGAATCGTCCGATGGCCACAATCCGGACAGCGCGGATTCTCGCCGAGTACCAGCCCGTCAGCCTTTTCCGGCCTGACGCTGGTTGCGACCGCCATCAAAGCCGACAGTTGTAGCGCCGCAGGCTTGCCGGTGACCCGCGCCATCATCTCGTCCGTTCGGTTGGTGTGAGACAGCGGATTGAGTGAACCAAACCAGATGATCTCGTCGTCAATAATGACGACCTTCTCATGGATGCCCTATCTCGTATCGACGATGCATCCCATCGCCTCCAGCCCGTCGAGGGCGTCGCGTCCCAAGTCTGCGGGAATGCTCCCATTTCATGCCGGCGGGCGAGTCACGCAGCGGATTTTCACGCCCTCAGAAAGCTTCCGGCGGAACAGCGGTTCATAGGCGGCAACACGCTGCGGTGTCACGAATCCAGAATAAATAGCGATCCCTTTTGTCGCCTTTTCGATATCGGCGCCGCAAACGGCCTCGAAGACGGCTTGGCGGAACAAGCCTGAGTGAAGTGTTTCCGGGTCGAGGGCGAACGGACGACCTATGCGCTGCAGATCATCGGCAATGGGCCACATGGCCAGAACATCGCGGACGTCAACAATCTTGCCTCTGGTTGAGATTTCATGAAGAAGTCCACGAAGAAACGCGTCAGCAGGCAGCTTGGCGTCTAGGTAGGCGAGATTCGCGACGAAGATGATATGTTCCTCGGCACGGCTGACTGCGACACTGAATAACTTTGCTCCAGCGTCCTCCGGACTGCCGGCCTGGGCGAACAGACTGACATAGCGCTCGCCGAGGCTGTCTGGGATATCGATCACCATCGCCAGCTTTTCATCGCCCTGATAGCGATGCACGGTTCCGACCACCACCCCGGTTCCACTCGTCAGCCGCTTCAACACGTCTCGCTGAGCCGCGAACGGTGTGCACACCCCCAAACGACTTTGGTCGGCGGAGCTGCCGCCATCGCCGGCCACGAAGCCCGTCTCTCGCAAGTGTCGAACGAGATTTCGAATAGTCAGTGCGTTCATGAGGTTGTAGCGCGAAGAGCCGTGCCTGTTCACGAACGGCTGAACGGGTGAGGTGTCGATAACTGTCAACGAACCGCCAAAGGGTGCCGGCGGACGAGCTTCTTCTGCTTTAGCATTGGCCTGAGTTCTCAGCCGGCCGCTATACATGCGCTCGGAAATCAGCCGGCAAATCGCATCATTCATGCGGTACTGATCTGTTAGCATGACCGTCCGCTTGGGCGTTCGGTGCGCTTTTACCGCCTCGGTGATACCCGCCATTTGAAAAACATCAGAACCAATCACCTCTTGGATAGCCGCCTGTTCGGTTGGCACTATCGGAGACAATTGGCGAAAGTCGCCCGACACGATTACCTTTTCTTTGGCTAAGCCACTGACGTAGTAAATTGCTGGCAACATCATCATCGATGCTTCATCGATGATGACTACGTCAAAATTGGTAAACTGTTGCGGGGTCAGGTAAGTCTTTGTCACCGTCGCGCCAATGATTTTGGCCTCTGCGACGACAGCCTTTTCGATCCCTTCCAATGTGCGATTGATATCCGCGATCTCGCGAAGCGCCGGCGCAATCTTTTCTTCGGATTCGTCTACCTGCCTCTTGGCCGCGCCTCGATTTTGACCCTGTAGTGATTCTGTCAACTTTCCATACTGCGCTATAACCTCTCGCCCTCGGGACAACCATTCAGCGTCCTGAAGGGCAGCGCGGCGTGATCCAATCTGCGAATTGGCAGCATCCCTTTGCGAATGCGCCTTCGCTAAGTCAGCGCGGATCGTGCCTCCCCGCGCATTAGCAATCGGCGCACAGCTCCAGCACCAAGGCGGGCGGAAAGTTCGCGTTCAAGGTTGCCGACGGAATTTGCAACTTGTCGCGAAACGGCTTCAGCATCGGCCAGCGCCTTTTCGCGTGCCGCGCGCTCATGAGCCAAGTTGTCTCGGTCGCGCTCCAGATCATCCAGCCTTTTGAAGGCGCCCAGTATTCGATTTGCTGCCGCGGCCGATAGTCGGAGGCGCTGGATTTCGCTCTCCAGTAGACTTTTACGCCGCTGGAGATCAACCGATTTTCGGAGCACGATGCCGTCGAGAGTCACGAATTCGGTGAATTCAGACGGAATGCCCTCGGTCTTGCCGATCCGCATCACCCTGCCGTCATCCAAGGTAGGGTGGGTGCGATCGTCAGCGTCCTGCAAAGGTTGATGAGAACCTGGTCGACGGCCTGATTGGTGTTCGAGCAGATCAGCACCCGCTTACTGGCGTCGAACAGAAGCTCATTGAGGCTGCTAAGGGAGCGCGTCTTGCCCGTCCCGGGCGGTCCCCATAGATAAGTCACCGTGTTGCCAATCGCGTGCTCTACAAATTCCTTCTGCTGAGTGTTGAGCTTGCGATCGGTTTTGGGGAAGTGCTTGGCCCCGCTCGATGCCGCCTGAGCCTCACGATTGTCCAGGACGTCATCGGCTAGCATCAGGTTAAGCTTTGCCTCCCCACTGCGCACCTTGTCCAGCCGATCAGCTATCGCATCGATCATCGCCGTATTGTCGATGCGCAGGACACACGTGCGAATGGTGGGGCCAAGGTCGTCCTCGAATGACACGACAAGCCACTGGGTGGAAACCGATACGATCCGCCCGTCACACGTGCGGTTGCCGATTGCGATCGTGACTTTCGCGCCCTCAAACAGCTCTGCATCACCGTCATACGGAAAACGGTAGCCACGCTCGCGACCATCGAGAGGAACGGCTTCGCCATGTTCAAGAGTTACAGTCCGCATGCCGCTGCCGCGCCTGCGCATGTCTTTGACCAGCGCCCGAAGGGCGGCAACGAACCATTCGACACGTGTCGCGTTCTTGCTGACGTCGATCTCAAAGTCGCGCTTGTCCGGAAGTGTCCAGCGGCTCGGTACACCGTTGATCGCGCCACAGGGCCGGATGGATCCGACCGTTCCTCGCGCTTGCCTTACAGGAGCGTCGATCTCATCGCTATCAGCGGAATCTGGCGATGCGTGGGGGGAGGCCACTGACTTAGACGATCTGGATGGCATTCCATCAGGCGCCAAGACCTGGATTTATCGATTTCAAATCGCCGGCCGCCGGCGCGACATGGCTTGGGGTCTGCCGCAATATTCTCGCTCGCGGAGGCACGAGAAAAGGCCCTTGCTGCGCGAAGGCTGGTCGCAGAGGGAAATGATCCCATCGAAGCGCGGCGGGCCGATCGGCTGGCGAAGGCGCCCGATACGGCAAAAGCAATGACATTCCGCCAGTGCGCTGAGGCCTACATCCGGGCGCACGGATCTGGGTGGCGCAACAGCAAACACGCGGCCCAATGGACGGCGACCCTCGCCACATACGCTTACCCATATTTCGGCGACCTGCCGGTGCAGGAAGTCGATGTGGGACTAGTGATGAAGGCGGTCGAGCCGAGCTGGTCGACAAAACCTGAGACCGCGAGCCGCGTACGCGGCCGTATCGAATCAGTGCTCGACTGGGCGACCGTGCGCCAATATCGCACCGGCGAGAACCCGGCTCGCTGGCGTGGTCACCTCGAAGCCCTTTTGCCAAAGAAAACCAAGGTCCGCGCGGTCGAACACCATGCCGCCTTGGCGTACGAAGAAATCTCAGGGTTTCTGGCCGAGCTGCGCCGTCAAGAGGGCGTCGCCGCGCGCGCTCTCGAATTCGCAATCCTAACGGTCGCGCGCACCGGCGAAGTGCTCGGCGCCCGCTGGGATGAAATCGATATAGCCAACCAACTCTGGACGATCCCTGCCAATCGCATGAAAGCCGGCAAGGAACATCGTGTGCCACTGAGCGACGCCGCGCTCGCGATCGTTGGTACGATGCAGGAATCGCGAGCGAGCGATTACGTGTTTCCCGGCGCCGCTGCCGGGCGCCCGCTTTCCAACATGGCTTTCCTCATGCTACTCCGACGCATGAAGCGCGATGACCTCACCGCGCATGGCTTTCGCTCGACATTTTCCGATTGGTGCGCCGAGCGCACGGCCTTCCCGGCCGAGGTTCGGGAGATGGCCTTGGCCCACGCCGTCGGCGACAAGGAGGCCGCATGCCGTCGCGGCGATCTGTTCGAGAAGCGCCGCCAGCTCGCGGAGGCATGGGCAAAATTTTGCTCGGCGGCACCGGCGGCAAGTGGTGGCGAGGTTGTGGCCATCGGTCGGCGCGGATAAGCCCCGATGGCGCGAATACCTGGGAGTTATTTTAGCGCAGATCTCGAAATAGATGCGGCAGATTTTAACGGGCTCATTCGGTCAACTGACCGAGAGGACACCCCAGAACTGCGCGCCAACCTAGGGGAAAGTTGGTCGAATACCATGACGATCTTGGCGCCCTGAAGGCTTTGACGACGCCGAAAGCAGTCCGGGACAGGATCGGTAAAATCGGAAAATCGGCCCGCGCACTTAGAGATGCGCTCAGCGAACTCGGGCGCGATCGTGGCGCTGAAGGAGCTGCCGAGAATGCCTACGAGATGATCGAGGATCGTCTCCTGGGAGATGTCTCTATGTAGTTGGCCCTGAGAAAGGCGAAGAGTCGCAGTTGGATTCCCAGGGTCATGAAGTATCGGAAAATGCCGGTATCGGCGGCTTGACCGTGCCTTTTCCGGTGTTTTGTGATGCGTCCATCCCACCCGTCCTCCGGCAAGGTCGATCTGTTCCGCGAGCGGTTGGAGGCGATCATCGATCGGCACCACGCACTGGTGCGATTGTCCGGGCTGATACCCTGGTCGCGCTTTAACGAAGCCTTCGGCCGGTTCTACCGGCCGATCGGCCGGCCGGCGAAGCCGACCCGGTTGATGGTCGGGCTGCACTACCTCAAGCACGTGCATGACCTGTCGGATGAGGAGGT
>Ga0335085_10010481_pt1 | contig 13835 bp, 11 predicted proteins | sample Lox_Sample_45_FD_206712 | JGI IMG/M metagenome (GOLD analysis project Ga0335085, IMG submission 206712) | Soil microbial communities from Loxahatchee National Wildlife Refuge, Florida, United States - Lox_Sample_4.5 | ecosystem: Environmental > Terrestrial > Soil > Wetlands | place: USA...
ACTCGGCGCGCAAGAGGTTCAACTGGGGAAAGCAGTCCACGGCGGCCCACTTCCTCGCCTACGGCATCGTCTTCGGCACCCTGCTGGGGACGCTGCTCGTGCTCCGCCGGCTCACCCGCGACCTGGGCGGGGCCTCCGCTCTCTTCGTCGACGTGGCGCCGGCGATGGCCTGCCTCTTCCTCCCCCTCACCTTCGGCCGGGGCGGCTACATCTACGACTTCCCCGAGCTGCTCTTCTGCTCGCTCTGCCTCTTCGCCCTGTTGCAGCGGCGCTGGGGGCTCCATTACGTCTGCTACGGCCTGGCCTGCCTGAACAAGGAAGCGGACGTGCTCCTCTGGGTGCTCTTCGCCGCCCTCTGGGCCCGGCGGATGCCCTGGCGCAGCCTGCTCGCCCACTCGGCGCTGCACGGCGCCATCGCGCTTCCCATCCTCGTCTGGGAGCGGATCGCCTTCGCCGCCAACCCGGGCTTCGGCGTCGAGTTCCACCTCTGGGACAACCTGCGCTTCTGGTTCTCCATCCGGCCCTGGGTGACGTTCTGGGACGTCTACTCGCCGCTCTTGCCCGCTCCCCGGCCGTTCAACGTGCTGGTGCTCTTCCTCGCGGGGATTCTGATCCTGCGCGGCTGGGCAAGGAAGCCGCCGGAGCTGCGCGCCGCCTTCCTCGCCCTCTCCGCCGTCCTCGCTCCGCTGCTTCTCGCCTTCGGCTTCCACGACGAGGTGCGGAACCTCTCCCTGGTCTTCCCCGTCTTCTACCTGCTCGCCTGCCAGGGGATGCTGGAGATGGCGGGGGAGCGGATCCAGCCGGTGGCGCTGCCCGTGGCCGATTCCCGGGACGCCGGTTCGAGGGATGCCGCATGAACGGCACCGCCGGGCCGGCCTCCGGGAAGGAGAGGGTCTACCTCCGCCACGTGGAGGGCATGCGCGCCGTGGCCGCGCTGGTGGTGCTCTTCAACCACGGCTACGCGCAGAGCTGGTCGCAGCCCCACGACCCGGAGGGCCCGCTCTCCCTCTTCCGGTACTTCATGGTGCTCGGGCACCTGGCGGTGAGCGTGTTCATCGTCATCTCGGGCTTCTGCCTGATGCTGCCCGTGCTGCGGGCCGGGGGGGAGCTGCGGGGAGGGGCGCAGCAATTCTTCCGCCGTCGCGCGCGGCGCATCCTCCCGCCCTACTACAGCGCGCTTGCCCTCTCGCTGCTCCTGATCTGGACGGTGATCGGGGAGCCCACGGGGACCCTCTGGGACGTGGCCATCCAGATCCGCCGGACGGACGTGATCAGCCATCTGTTGCTGCTGCACGACGTCTTCGGGACCGGGAGGATCAACTACGCGTTCTGGTCGATCGCCACCGAGTGCCAGATCTACCTCTTCTTCCCCCTGCTGGTGTGGCTCTGGTTCCGCCGGGGAGCGGCGGTGACGGTGGCCGGCACGCTGGCGGTGGCGTACGCGGCGGCCATCGCCTGCGAGGGGACGCGCCTCGACCGCGCCCAGGTGCAGTTCCTCGGGCTCTTCACCCTGGGCATGCTGGCGGCGGCGCTCACCCAGCCGGCCGCCAGGGTGCCCGCGCGCTTCCCCTGGGCGCTCCTCGGCCTGGCCAGCGCCGCCGCCACGGCCGCTCTCACCCTGCACTGGGGGTGGAAGGAGGCCCGGGACCACTTCGTGGCCCTGGACGGCCTGGTGGGCCTGGTGGCGCTCTCCCTGCTGGTGCTCTCCTCGCGCGAAGAGAGCGCGGCGCGCCGGTTCTTCTCCTGGAAGCCGTTCGCGGTCATCGGGGCGTTCTCCTACAGCCTCTACCTGGTGCACGCGCCGCTCTTGCAGCTCTTCTGGCAGTACCTGCTGCGGCCGGCGGGGCTGGCCTTCGAGGCGCGGTTCGCCGCCATCGTGCTGGTGGGGATGCCGGCCATCGTCGGCGCCGCGTACCTCTTCCACCGGGCCTTCGAGAAGCCCTTCATGAGCGCGCCGGCGAAGGCTCCCGGGGAGCTGAAGCCCGGCCTGGCAGCCTCGCCGTCCCCGTGAGCGGGTTCTTGGCGCGCTCTCGCGGCTTCGGAGATACTGGCCGGGCATGACCGAACTCTCCCGATCGTCCCCGGCGGGCCCTGGCGCGCGCCCCCGGCTCTCCGTCGTCATTCCCGTCTACAACGAGCTGCGCTGGGTGGAGACGGTGCTCCAGCGCGTGGCCGGGGCGGACGTCAGCGGGTGCGAGCTGGAGATGATCGTGGTGGACGACGCCTCAAAAGACGGGACCACGGATCTGCTGCGAAAGATCGCGACAGGCTATCCGGCGATGAAGCTGTTCGAGCAGAGCCCGAACCAGGGGAAGGGAGCGGCGCTGCGCCGCGGGTTCCAGGAAGCCACCGGGGACATCATCCTCGTCCAGGACGCGGACCTGGAGTACAGCCCCGATGACTATCCGGTGCTGCTCGCGCCCATCCTGCAGGGGAAGGCCGACGCGGTATTCGGCAGCCGTTTCTTGGGCGGGCCGCACCGGGTTCTCTACTACTGGCACTCGGTGGCGAACTGGATGCTCACCACCCTGAGCAACATGTTCACCAACCTCAACCTCACCGACATGGAGACCTGCTACAAGGTCTTCCGCGCCGAGGTGCTGAGGAAGGTGCGCACCCGCCAGGACCGGTTCGGGTTCGAGCCGGAGATCACGGCGAAGATCGCGCGCACCGGGGCGCGCATCTACGAGGTGCCCATCTCCTACGCCGGCCGGACCTACGCCGAAGGCAAGAAGATCGGCTGGCGCGACGGCTTCAAGGCGCTCTGGTGCATCATCCGCTACGGATTTGGGGACTAGCCATTCTCGCGCCCGAGGCGCGAGGCCCGGAGGGAGTCCCGGAGGAGGACGGCCTCGCGGGAGCCGATGGCGCCGGTGGCGATCAGCGCCAGCCCGTAGGCGAGGAGCGAGCCCAGCAGGGCGACGGCGAACGGGGTGGGCCCGAGCAGCCGGGCGGCGACGGCCATGGCGGCGGCGGCCGCCAGGGCGCGGAGGACGTCGGCCACCTCGCGCAGGTCGAAGGTGGAACGCCCGAGCAGGGCGATGGCCACGACGGAGAGCACGCACTCCGCCCCCACCGTCACACCGGCAGCGCCGAGGCCGCCGTTTCCGTAGGCAGACTGCGCCCAGGGAATGAGGAACAGGGAGATCCCCGCCCCGCCCACCACCATGGCGCCCTTCCACAGCGCCCAGGCCAGCCGTCGCTGGCCGGACATGATCGCGGTCCCGAGCACGACGTTGAGGAAGAGGGGAATGACGTACCCCGAGAGCACGCGGACGATGTCCGCCGTCCGCTCGAAGCCGGAGCCGTAGACGAACGCCACCCCCCGGCTGGCGAAGACGAACGCCCCGGTCGCCACCGGCGCGCCGAGCAAGAGCGCCGCGCGCACGGCGTCGCGCACCGTCCGCGCGAAGGCGGCGTCGTCCTGGGCCCGCAGCCTCGCCAGCGTGGGACCGATGGCGCCCCCGAGGATGTAGGCGGGAAAGAGGAGGAAGGCGAGCAGCCGGACCGAGGCTCCGAACCAGCCCACCACGTCCGCCGAGGAGAGCTTCGAGAGCAGCACCGCTTCCAGGCTGGGCTGCAAGGCGATGATGCTGCCCCAGAGGACGAACGCCGACCCGCGCCGCAGGACCTGCCGGGCGGCCTCGCGCGTGAAGGGCGCGGGCCGGATCTTGTTGCGCCAGATCATCCGGGAGCAGACCAGGACGGCGACGCAGCCCACCGCGATCTCCGCCAGGGCCACCCCCCGGGCCTTGGCGCCCAGGGAGAGCGCCAGCACGATCAGGCCGGTGTGGACGCTGTCGATGACGATCCGGGCCGCCGCGTTGGAGCCCATCCTCTCCAGGCCGCGCACCACGGCCATGGCCCCGGCCCCCACGGAGGTGATGACGGAGGCCGTGTACATGAGGAAGACCAGCACGTGCATCTGCGGCGGATAGCGGAGGAGGAGGAGCACGCCCTCCAGCGGAAAGGCGATCACGACCGCCAGCAGGAGCCGGAGGACCACGGTGACGGCGAGCAATTCCCGCGCCTTGCCCGGGTCCTGGGCGACGGCGAAGGGGATGTAGCCCTCCTGTCCCCACTCGAAGAGCAGGGCGGCGAAGGCGACGATGGAGGTGGCGAGCCAGAGGTTCCCGTACTCCGCGGTCCCCAGGGCCCGGACGGTGAGGGGAACGGCGATGAAGGAGAGCACGCTGGTCACGGCCTGGGCCGCGAGCATGGCGAGCGCGTTCCGCGCGACGAGGGTCCCGGTTCGCATGGGGCTGCAGGATTGTACCAGCAGGAGGCGGGGGCGCGTCTCATCAATCCCGGCGGGCGGTTGCGGCCGCGGCCTTGACGCTGCCCTCGGGCATCTGCTTCCCTAGGGGGCACGGCGCGGCGAAGTCGCTGACTCGTCTCCCGTTTTGCCTGATGCTCCAGCCCCTCGCCGCGGACGCCCGGATCGCGATCGTCAGCCCTTCGGGTTGGGGGAACCTGGGCGACGCCGCCATCATCGAGTCGCTGGTCGCCGGCATCCGCAGGAGGCTGCCGAAGAGCGAGGTGATCGCGTTCACCCTGAACGCGGCAGGCACCACCGAGCAGCACGGGATCCCGGCGCACACGCTGCTCGGCTACTCCATCCCCTTCTACCCGATGAACATGAACGGGCGGGCGAAGGAGGGCGAGGCACAGGGCCCGACCGCAGCGCCCTCCGCCTGGCAGAAGACGGTTTCCACGCTGCACGCCGCCCTGCAGCGCGCCCCGCTCCCGGGGGCGGTCCGGGACATCGTCATCGCGCCGGCGCGGATCGCGCGGGAGGCCGCTCACATCCGGCGCTCGCTGCGCTTTCTCGGCGGCGCCAGCGCCGTGGTGGTGGCGGGGGGTGGGCAGCTCGACGAGCTGTTCGGCGGCCCCTGGGGGCATCCCTGGGCGCTGCTGCGCTACGCCCTCCTCGCCCGCGCCACCCACGCCCCGTTCTACGTGGCGAGCGTGGGAACCGGCACCCTCGCCTCCCGGTCCTCCCGCTTCCTGGTGCGCCGCGCGCTCGCCCTGGCCCGGTACCGCTCGTTCCGCGACGATCGCTCCCGCGAGCTGGTCGGGGCGCCCGGGATCACCGGGAACGATCCCACCGTCCCCGATCTCGCCTACGGCGTGCCGGTGACGGCGGCCCCGCTGCCCGGGCGCGACCGGCTGGTGGTCGGGCTGAGCCCGATGAACTTCGGCCTGCCGGCGCACTGGCCGCGGCAGGACGCCTCCCGGTACCGGCGGCACGTGACCTCCTTCGGGAAGCTGGCGGCCCGCCTGCTGGAGGAAGGCCAGGAGGTGGTCATCTTCACCACAGACGGCGACTCCCTCGCCGTCCAGCACACGGTGGAGGCCATCGGCGAGCTGCCCCAGGCGGCGCGCGCGCGCCTGCGCGTGAGCCCGACGCCGACCCTGGCCGAGCTCTTTCCGGTGCTCTCCGGGGTCGACCTGGTGGTGGCGGCGCGCCTGCACGGCGTGCTGCTCGCGCACGTGGCCCACCGGCCGGTGCTCGCGGTCTCGCACGAGCGCAAGGTGGCCACCCTGATGGAGGAGATGGGCCAGTCGCACTTCTGCATGACGATCGACGAGTTCGACGGGGAGCGCGGGTACGATCGGCTCCAGGAGCTCGCCGGGCGCCGGCGGGAGCTTTCCGGCGAGATCGCCCGGGCCGTGGAGCAGCGCCGCCAGCGGGTCTTCGCCCAGTACGACGCGCTGTTCGGCCCCGTGCCCGCCTAGCCCGCCTCACCTCCAGCGGTGCTCTTCCGCGTAGCGGCGGGTCCGCCAGCGCTGCGAGTGCAGCGCCATGCGGGCCCCGTGGATCAGGTCCCAGGCGAGCCCCTTGCCGTAGCGCGCCGCCCAGAGGGTCATCCCCAGCCTGCAGAGCAGGCGCTCGGACCAGGGAAGGGGGACGCGGTTGATGGTCTCGTACAGGTCGAAGAGCTCGTTCCAGTTCGGGTAGGTGGCCTTTCCCGTCTGCTTCAGATCGGGGAGGAACCAGGCCATGCGGCCGCGCCAGTCCTTGTACTGGTTCTCCGCGTGGATGCGCTTGAAGAAGAGCGGCTCGTCCAGCAGCACGAAGGGGCCGTGGAGCGCCAGCTCCGCCAGCAGCACCCGGTCGGAGTCGGTGTAGTTCTGCTGCAGGCGGGTCTTGCGCATGATCGAGGAACGGACCAGGCCGTAGGTGGCGTCGCAGGGATGGTTGCGGAAGGAGAGCCGGCGGAAGCGCGTGTGCGGGCGGGGGGCCACCCCTTCCCGGCCGTGGCGGACGGCGGTCTGCTTGCCGTCGGCGTCGATGGCCACCATCGCGCTGTGGCAGAGCACCACCTCCGGCCGCCGATCGAGCACCTCCACGCAGCGCTCGATCAGGGTGGGCGCGCAGACGTCGTCGTGCGCGGCCCAGCGGAAGTACTCTCCGCGGGAGAGGGTGAAGGTGAGGTTCTCGTTGTTCGCCCCGCCGATGTTGGTGGCGTTCCGCGAGTAGCGGATGCGCGGGTCCCGCTCCGCGTACCGCTTGCAGATCTCCGCCGTCCGGTCGGTGGAGGCGTTGTCGCTGAGGATCAGCTCGAAGTCGGCGAAGGTCTGGGCGAGGATGGAGTCGACGGCCTGCTCCAGGTACTTCTCGCCGTTGAACACGGCCAGGCCGATGCTGACCCGCGGCGCCTGCGGGCTCATCCCGCCCTCCGCAGCTCCACATCCAGGACGTGCCGGGCCTGCTTCTCCTTGATGGTCTTCAGCCGGTAGTAGCGCGGCCCCATCCACTCCTGCTCGGAGAGGCCGTTCTTCCGGTACGCGTCGTACAGCTCCCGGATGCCCGCCTCCAGCGTCCAGCGGGGCCGGTAGCCCGGCAGCCGCGTCTCGATCTTGCGGAAGTCCACCCGGTAGTTGCGCAGGTCGGGGGAAGCGCCGGGGGCGAAGGAGACCTGTGAGCCGGGCACCACCTTGGCGACCAGCTCCGCCACCTCCCGGATGCGGTAGTTCTCCTCCGTCCGCCCCACGTTGAAGGCCTGGTTGTGGATGGCGTCCAGGGGCGCCGTCAGGCAGCAGAGGAAGGCGTGGATGATGTCCCCGATGTGGACCAGCGGCCGCCAGGGGGTGCCGTCGCTCTGCAGCAGCACCTTGCCGGTGGTCACGGCGTGCCCCACCAGGTTGTTCACCACGATGTCCGCCCGCAGCCGCCGGGAGACCCCGTAGGCGGTGGCGTTGCGCAGGTAGACGGGGGAGAAGCGCGCGTCGGCGATCTTCGAGACCTCCTGCTCCACCCGCACCTTGGACTCCCCGTAGGCGGTGACCGGGTTGAAGGCCGCGCTCTCGTCCAGGTATCCCTCCGCGCCGGCGCCGTAGAGGCTGCAGGAGGAGGAGAAGAGGAAGCGCCGCACGCCCGCCTCCTTCGCCGCCTGCGCCAGCCGCACCGAGGCGCCCAGGTTGATGTCGTACGTGATCTGCTTGTTCAGGTCCCCCAGCGGATCGTTGGAGAGCGCCGCCAGGTGCAGCACCGCGTCGAAGCCGCGGCAGTGGGAGGCCGTCACGTCGCGCAGGTCCACGGGGATCTCCGGCACCGCGTCGGGCGGGGCGCCGAAGTCGCACCCGTCGTACAGCCCGGTGTCCAGCCCGAACACCTCGTGCCCGGCCTGGCGCAAAGCCGGAACCATCTCCACGCCGATGTAGCCGCGATGCCCGGTGAGCAGCACCTTCATGTCGTCTTCCCCCCTGCGGATCTCAAAGGACCAGCTTGCGCACGTCAAAGGCTTCGGCGAAATGCTCCGGGGCGTTGCACTCGATGCCCCGCAGCCGCAGCAGGGCCTCGAACGTCCCGGCGCGGAACCAGCGCCGGCTCGCCTGCGAGGCGTAATGGCGGGTGATGAGCCCGATCTTCTGCTCCGCCTGCGCCCGGGTGAGGGGCACGAACAGCCCCGGCTGCCCCAGGTCGCCCTCGAACTTGGCGATCTCGTACTCCGCGATCAGGTGGTCGCGGAAGGTGTTCCAGGTCAGCTCGGCCACCGTGCGGTGGTCCTGGTGCAGGTCGCGGACCCGGTGGGTGAAGATCAGATCCGGCTGCACCTCGCGCTTGAGGCGCTCGAACTGCTCCTTGATGGCCGCTCCCTCGTAGGGGAAGAAGCTCTCCCGGAAGGAGAGGATCTGCACCTCCGCCCGGGCCGCCCCCGCCAGCATCTCCCCCGCCGCCGCCTTCGCTTCCCGGGCCCGATCCGGGGTGGAGGAGAAGACCGTGTAGTGTACGGAGCTCCCCGGCCGCTCCGAGAGCAGCCGGAGCAGCGAGCCGCCGCAGCCGATCTCGATGTCGTCGCAGTGCGCCCCCAGGGCGAGGATGCGGAGCGGGGAGCCCGGCGCGCCGAGCGATGCGGCGAGCATCACTGCACCACGGCCGGTTCGGGGATGGGCACGATGAAGCGCGCCCCCCACTCCCGCGCGCCGGCGAGCTGGGCGAGGATCTCGTCCTTGAAGTTCCAGGGGAGGATGAGGATGTAGTCCGGCCGCGCCTTCGCGATCTTCTCCGGCGGGTGGATGGGGACGTGCGTCCCGGGCAGGAACTTCCCCTGCTTGTAGGGGTTCTTGTCGACGGTGAACTCCAGGAGGTCGGAGCGGATCCCGCAGTAGTTCAAGAGGGTGTTGCCCTTGCCGGGCGCCCCGTAGCCCACCACCCGCTTGCCCTGGTCCTTCAGGCCGATGAGGAGCTGGAGCAGCCTGCGCTTGGTGGCGCGCACCTTCTCCTCGAAGGCGCGGTACGTCTCCAGCTTGCGGAAGCCCAGCTCCTCCTCCCGGCGCCGCAGCGCCAGCAGGCGCTCGCTGGGAGCGCGCCGCACCCCGTCCTTGCGGCCGGCGTAGATGCGCAAGGAGCCCCCGTGGGTCCAGAGCTCCTCCACGTCGAAGAGCGAGAGCCCGTTGCGTTCGAAGATGTTCTCCACCGCCAGCAGGGAGAAGTAGGAGAAGTGCTCGTGGTAGATGGTGTCGAACTGGTTCTGCTCCATCAGCCGCTGCAGATGAGGGAACTCCAGCGTGGCCACGCCGCCGGGCTTGAGCAGGTGGTGGATCCCCGCCACGAACGAGTTCACGTCCGGGACCTGCGCCAGCACGTTGTTGCCCGCGATCAGGTCCGCCTGCTTTCCCTCCGCCGCCAGCCCGGCTCCGAGCTTGTCGTCGAAGAACTTCACCAGGGTCTCCACGCCCTTCTCCACCGCCGCCTTGGCCACGTTCGCCGCCGGCTCGATCCCCAGGCAGGGAACGCCGCGCTTGACGAAGTGCTGCAGCAGGTAGCCGTCGTTGCTCGCCAGCTCGACCACGAAGCTCCTGGGGCCCAGCTTCAGCCGGTCGATCATCGCCACCGCGTAGTCCTCGGCGTGCTTCACCCACGAGGCCGCGAAGGAGGAGAAGTAGGCGTATTCAGTGAAGATTTCCCCCTCGGACACGTACTGCTCGAGCTGGACGAGGAAGCACGACCCGCAGACCCAGACGTGCAGCGGGTAGAACGGCTCCATGTGGTTCAGCTTCTCCGCGGGCAGGTAGCTCTCGCAGAGCGGGGACATGCCCAGATCGACGAACGACTGCGTGACGCTGGCCCCGCACGACCGACATTGCATCATGCCGGCGATGATAGCCCAGATGGCCCCAGGGCCATGCACCATTCCAGCAGGGCCAGAAACGGCGCAGGGCGGCCCCGGCGAGGCATTCCGCCAAAGCCGGTGTACATTCAACCCGATGCGCTTTCGCGAGACCGCGCTGGCCGGCGCCTGGCTCATCGAGCTCGAGCGCCATGCGGACGAGCGCGGGTTCTTCGCCCGCTCCTTCTGCGAGCAGGAGTTCGGGGCCCATGGCCTGCCCGTCCGCTTCCCCCAGTGCAACGTTTCCCGCAACCGGCTGGAGGGCACCCTGCGGGGGATGCACTACAACGCCGCGCCGCACCGGGAGGCCAAGCTGGTCCGCTGCACGGCGGGCGCGATCCGGGACGTGATCGTGGACCTGCGCCGCGGGTCGCCCACCCGCTTCCAGTCGCTCGCCGTCGAGCTCACGGCGGAGGGCGGGGACGCCCTCTTCGTGCCCGAGGGATTTGCCCACGGCTTCCTCACCCTCGCCGGCGAGAGCGAGGTGTTCTACATGATGAGCCGGGCGTACGTGCCCGGCGCCGCCCGCGGCCTGCGCTGGAACGATCCCCGCCTCGCCATCCGCTGGGGGCGGGAGCCCAGGGTCCTCTCCGGCAAGGACGCCGCCTGGCCCGACTTCGACGAGGCGTCCTTCGATGGCTGACCTCCCGGGCGAAGAGCTGCACGCGCTGGTCTCCCGGCTCTATCCCATCACCCGCAGCATCACCGGCCAGGGGGTCCGCCAGACGCTGGAGATCCTCTCCTCGGTGGCGCCGCTGCGGATCGTCGAGGTCCCCTCCGGCGCCGAGGTCCTGGACTGGACGGTGCCGCCGGAATGGAACCTGCGCGAGGCGTGGATCCGCGGCCCCGACGGGAAGCGGGTGCTCGACGTGCGCGACCACGGCCTGCACCTCGTGAGCTACAGCGTCCCGGTGCGGGCGCGCCTGCCGCTTTCGCAGCTGCGGCCGCACCTGCACGCGCTCCCCGGACAGCCCGACGCCATCCCCTACCGGACCAGCTACTACGAGCCGTCCTGGGGCTTCTGCCTCACCCAGCGCCAGCTCGATTCGCTGCCCGAGGGCGAATACGAGGTCTGCGTGGACGCCAGCCTCTCCCCGGGGCAGCTGGTCTGGGGGGAGGCGGTGCTGCCCGGGGAGAGCGACGAGGAGGTGCTGGTCTCCGCCCACGTCTGCCACCCCTGGCTGGCGGACGACAACTGCTCGGGGATGGCCATCGCCGCCCACCTCGCCCGCCGGTTCGCCGCCCTTCCCCGGCGCAGGCTGACGATGCGCTTCCTCTTCGCCCCCGGCACCATCGGCGCCATCGCCTGGCTGGCCCGCAACCGGGAGCGGGCGGATCGCGTCCGGCACGGGATGACGCTCACCTGCCTGGGCGACGCCCACCCCTTCACCTGGAAGCGGAGCTTCGCGGGGACGGCCGAGATCGACCGGGCGGCCCGGCACGTGCTGGCCCGGTCGGGCCTTCCCCACCAGCTGATCGACTTCTTTCCCTACGGATACGACGAGCGCCAGTACAACTCGCCCGGGTTCCGCCTGCCGGTGGGATCCTTGATGCGCGGCCGGCACGGCCAGTTCCCCGAGTACCACACCTCCGCCGACGACCTCTCCTTCGTCTCCCCCGCGCGGCTCGCCGAATCCTTCGCCGTCTGCTCCTCGATCCTCGAGCTCCTGCAGGCGAACGGGCGCTACCGGAACCTCCACCCGGACGGCGAGCCGCAGCTCGGCCGCCGCGGCCTCTACCGCGCGCTGGGAGGGACCGACATCCCCGGCCTGCAATTCGCCATGCTCTGGGTGCTCAACCTCTCCGACGGCTCGCACTCGCTGCTCGACGTGGCCGAGCGGGCGGGGCTGGACTTCCCGGCGGTCCGCGCGGCGGCGGACCTGCTCCTGCAGCACGGACTGCTCGCGCCGGCGTGAGGGTCGATTCCCGAAGCGATCGTGGACGTCGACGTGATCGTGGTCGTCGACGTCTGCTCTAGCGCCGCTCGAAGACGTGGCGCGAGGGCGGGCCCACCAGAAGGCCCTGCACCCCGGAGTCGAGGGCGCGGGCGTAGACCCCCAGAGCGCCGTCGACGGCCTCCACCGTGCGGTCGATGTCCGCGTCCGAGTGGCTGTAGCTGACCACGAAGGAGGGGGCGAGCACGCCGCGCCGGATCAGCTCCTGGAGGAAGAGGGTGCGGTACTCCTGGGAGGGCTCCCCGTCCGGCCCCCGGGTGCCGAAGAGCAGGTTGCAGGGCCTGCCGATCACCTCGAAGAACTTCTCCACACCGCGCCGCTTTGCCGCCTGCCGCGCACCGGAGGCCAGCCGCTCGCCCTGGCGGTGCAGGTGCGCCACCACCGGCTCGCTGCGGTAGATCTCCAGACACTTCACCGCGGCCGCCAGCGCCGGCGTCTCCGCCCCGTGGGTGGTGGAGAGGAGGAAGACGTCGTCTTCCGGGCGATCGTGGCTTCCGCTGCGAAGGATCTCCCCCTTGCCGCAGAGGGCGGAGAGGGCGAACCCGTTCGCCAGCGCCTTGCCGAAGGTGGAGATGTCCGGCACCACCCCGTACTCCTTCTGCGCGCCGCCCGCGTTCCAGCGGAAGCCGGTGATCATCTCGTCGAACACCAGCACCGCCCCTTCCTTGCGGCAGAGGTCGCGCACCCCTTCGAGGAAGCCGGGGGCCGGCTCGTCGGTCCGCGCGGGCTCGAGGAAGACCGCGGCGATCTGGCCGGGGTGGGCCCCGAACAGCGCCCGGAGGCTGGCCAGGTCGTTGTAGCGGAAGCGGAGGGTGAGGGGCGGCACGCTGCGGGGGATCCCGCCGTCGAGGGTAGTGGTGCAGATGAACCAGTCGTCGTAGGAGAAGAAGGGGTGCTCCCCGGCCATCGCCACCAGGTCGCGGCCGGTCGCCTTGCGCGCCAGCTTGAGGGCCGCGGTGTTGGCGGTGGACCCGTCCTTGGTGAACTTCACCATCTCCGCGCCGGGGATGGCGGCGAGGAAGGCCTCGGCGCACTCCAGCTCGGCGACGGCCGGCCGGGTGAAGTTGGTCCCCAGCTCCAGCGACGCCCGGACCGCGTCCACCACGGGCGGATAGGCGTGCCCCAGCAGCACCGCGCGCAACCCCATCCCGTACTCGATGAACTCGTTGCCGTCCGCGTCCCACACCCGGCAACCCTTCCCCCGGGCGATCACCGAGGGCCCCTCCGCGGGGAACTGGTCGGCCCCCTTCGCGTAGGTGTGCGAGCCTCCGGGCACCAGCTTCTGCAGGCGGGCGGCAAGCTCGCGCGAGCGCCTGAACTCGGGGATGGACGGCAAGCGGGACTCCTTTCAGCTCAAGAGCGAGACGACCTCGGCGGCGATCGCCAGCGAGGCCGTCAGGCCCGGGGATTCGATTCCGTACAGGTTGACGAGGCCGGGCACGCCGTGGCCCCCGACCCCCTGGATGAGGAAGTCCTGCGCGCCGCGGCCGTCCGGCTGGAGCTTCGGCCGCACGCCCACGTATCCGGGCTGCAACGCCCCTTCCCTGAGCCCGGGCCAGTAGCGGCGGATGGCGGCCTCGAAGGCGGGCTGCCTGCCCTCGTCGAAGGAGTAGTCGACGCCGGGGACCCACTCCACGTCCGGCCCGAAGCGCGCCCTGCCGTCCAGGTCGAGGGTGACGTGCACCCCGAGCCCGCCGGGGACCGCCACCGGGTACACCAGGTGGCGGAACGGGCACGCTCCCGAGAGGACGAAATAGTGGCCGCGCGCGTAGTACGCCCCGGGGATGCTCGCGGGGGGAAGGCCGGCGAGCGTGCTCGCCACCTGCTGTGCCCAGGGGCCGGCCGCGTTCACCAGGGCCGCGCAACGGATCCTCGCGGGCGTCTCCCCGCCCACCTCGAGCTCGAAGCCGCCTTCCTCGATCCGCCCCCCCAAGAGGGGTGAGCGCAGCGCCACCGCCGCGCCCGCGCCCTCCGCCTCCCGGCGGAAGGCGGCCATCAGCGCGTGCGAGTCGATGATCCCGGTGTCGGGGCTCCAGAGCGCGCGCACGCAGCGGACCTCCGGCTCCATCCGCCGCGCTTCCCCCTCGTCGATCAACGACAGGCCGCGCACCCCGTTGCGCGCGCCAGCGGCGCGGTAGGACTCGAGCGACCCCACCTCCGCCTCGGAGACCGCCACCACCAGCTTTCCCAGCCTCCGGTGGGGCACATCGCGCGAGGTCGCGTACTCGTAGAGGGCGCGCGCTCCCGCGACGCAGAGGCGCGC
>Ga0335085_10010482_pt1 | contig 13834 bp, 11 predicted proteins | sample Lox_Sample_45_FD_206712 | JGI IMG/M metagenome (GOLD analysis project Ga0335085, IMG submission 206712) | Soil microbial communities from Loxahatchee National Wildlife Refuge, Florida, United States - Lox_Sample_4.5 | ecosystem: Environmental > Terrestrial > Soil > Wetlands | place: USA...
CGGCGGCCACGCCGCCGGAGCCGTCGTCCTCACGCCCTGATCATTGCCCGGCCCCGCCTGCTGGCGGGCGCGGCCGAGGGCTGCGCCGCCGTGTCGCGTCCGTGAGCCAGGGCAGCCCGAGGGAGGCCGACTGCGGGCTGTAGCCGGGCCGGTGCACCTGGTAAAGGTCGATGTAGTCGGTTTCGAGCCGGCGCAGGCTCGCCTCGAGCGCGCGAGTGAGATAGCGACGCGAGTTGCCGGACCGGTTGGGGCCTTCCGCCAGAGCGAAATGGCCCTTGGTGGCGAGGATGACCTCGTCCCGTCGCCCCTGGAGGGCCGCCCCCACGATCTCCTCGGACTCTCCGGCCGAGTACATGTCGGCGGTGTCGAGGAAGTTGATGCCGTGGTCGAGTGCCCGGTGGATGAGGCGGACACACTCGTCCCGGTCGGGGTTGCCCGCCGAGCCGAACATCATGGTCCCCAGCGCGACCGGTGAGACCATCATCCCGGTTCGCCCGAGTGGGACGTACGGCGCGCCGCCGCTCACTGCTTGCGCCCACTGCGAGGCGGTGACGTTACTGATCCAGCAGAGCTCATGTGCGTCACCGTATGTCCGCAAATTTATTTGCGCAAATACTCTTGTATAGTCGGCGACATGCGTGATGGCACCCCCGGAGACGTCCGGACCCTGCACCACCTCGGGGCGCTGGCCGCGCTCGGAAACCCGGATCGCGCCCGGTTGATGGACGCGCTCACGGTCGCGGGCACCTCGACGACCTCGGCCCTGGCCGCCGCGGTCGGCCTGGCCACCGGGAGCGTCTCGCACCACCTCAAGGTGCTGTCACGGGCAGGCCTGGTCGAGCGGGCCGAGCCCGCGCGAGACCGGCGCCAGAGCCAGTGGAAGCTGGTGACGCGGGGGTACGCCTGGACGCCCGCTGAGTTCCGCGACCAGCCAGCGGGCCAGGCAACGGTCAGAGCCGCGATGGCGGTCCAGGTCGACCGCGAGCGTGACCGTGCCCAGGAGTTCGTCCTCAGCGCCGATGCGCCGTGGGACGAGGCGGCGTTCTCGGGCCACTACTGGCTCCGGCTCACCCCGGCTGAGCTCGTCGAGCTTGGCCACGAGATCGACGAGCTGCTGCTGCGATGGCGGCGCCGCGAGATCCCGGACGACGGCGCCGCCGATCGCCAGACAGTCCTGGCCTTCGCGCGCGCCTTCCCCTCACAACCATGACCTCGTCCCGCGTCACCCCAGCTGACTGCCCCCGACGGGGGCCGGGGGGCCCGGTTCCCGGTCCGGCACGATGTGAAGTTCTATCGGCTAGGACGCGCCGGAGAATAACCTGGAGGCTTCCGTCGCGGCCGCTCGCATCATGCGTCACTGCTTTAACGATCCCGGTTATTGTGGGCCTTTACCTACGCGATACCGGGGGTAAAGGCCCACAATAATGCGATCAGCTACGAAGACTCCCGGAACACGAGGAAAATGAGCCTGCGGATGCGGATGTGTCCTCCGGACATGGCTCTTGAGCAGGCACTTCATGATCGCGAAGGGTTTTGTCCCCATTCCGGGGATAAGATCCTTCGCGATCATGGAAAAGCCATGGAAACGCGGCCAGCCCACCGGCCCCCAGCGGGAATCGGCAATTCCAGGGACCTGGAACGAGCAGGCTAACTGACCGCGGACCATCAGGTTATTAACCGGCGCGTCCTATCACCGGTACGTTGCCACTGACCCGTTCCCAGGCGAGCCCCTTCCGCGTTTCCGTTCCGGGAGGGATTACCCGGCCGTGCCTGCCAGCGTGACGCCACCCTCAGTTGTCGTGGTCAGCCTGCCAGGCGAGATCGACCTCACGAACGCCGGCGAAACCCTGGCGCTGATCACCGCGGCGTTCAGGCCCACTGTCACGGTCGTGATCGCGGACCTGACCGCGACCCGGTTCTGCGACTCAGTTGGCCTGCGGCACCTGCTGCAAGCCCACCAGCATGCCGCCGACGCCGGGGTGCAGCTGCGGCTGGTCATCCCGCCGCGCGGACCGGTCGGCCGGGTCATCGAACTGACCGGCATCAACCGCCACGTAGCCGTCTACCCCACGCTCCAGCTCGCAGCCGCGGGCAGCCCGCCGCCCGCTGCCCCTCCCGTGGCAGGTCGTCGTGCTGACCGTCTTCCTCCTGGGTGCGGTGTATTGCCTGGTGGTGCCGGGCCGCCCGCGTGCCTGGGCCAAGGCCGTAGTGGCCGTGGTGGTGGCTCTGTTCTGCCTGGCCCGGCTGTACCTGGCCGTCGATCACCCCGACGACGTGCTGTTCGCCGTGGCCCTCGGGGTCGCGATACCGGTCACGGCGTTCCGCTGGTTCACTCCGAACGAGTTGTTCCCGGTCGTCTACCGCCGGGGCCGGACCGCTCATGTCGACGTCGGCGGCCGTCGCGGCGAGGCGATCAGGCTGGCCGTCCGCGACCAGCTCGGGCTGACCGTGCTCGAGGTCAAGCCGGTCGGGCTGGAGTCGTCGGCCGGGTCGACGCCACTGCGGCTGCGCGCCGAAGGAGGGGCGGACGAGTACGTCTTCGCCAAGCTGTACACCAAGGGTCACGTGCGCGCGGACCGCTGGTACAAGCTGTGGCGGACGATCCTGTACGGCTCGCTGGAAGACGAGCATCCCTTCCAGACCGTGCGGCGCCTGGCCGAATACGAGGATTACACGCTGCGCCTGCTGCGCGACGCCGGGATCCGCACCGCCCGGCCGGCCTCGTCCTGGTCACGCGCCAGGGCCGGAATTTCGCGGCCAGGAAGCTGCTGCCGTCGCTGCGGTCCTCCCTGGCCAGCCTGGGGCGGGTGGCGCGGAGCCCGGTCAGGCTGGCGTTGCTGTTCGGCGGCTCGGCGCTGGTGACCCTGGCCTATGTCGGCGGCCTGGCCGTCTCGGTCGCGGCCTTCGGGGCGAGGGCGAGCATCGCCCAGGTGGGCGCCGTCTACCTGGTCGCCTCCTTCATCGCCGCCGCCTCGCCGACCCCGGGTGGCCTGGGCGCCATCGAGGCCGCGACCATCGCGGGCCTGACCGGCATCGGCATCTCGTCCGGTCCGGCCGTGTCCGCCGTACTCATCTACCGCCTGGCCACCTACTGGCTGCCCGTCCTGCCGGGCTGGTATTCCTGGCGGCTGCTGCAGCGGATGGACTACCTGTAGCGGCTCCGCGGCTGGCCGGTACGGCGGCGCTGCTGGCCGGTCCGGCCGGCCAGACCAGTTCGGCCGTGGCCTGGACGGCGAGCCCGAGCGCCGTGCCGCCCGCGATGTCGAGCGGCAGATGGGCGCCGACGTAGACCCGGGTGAGCCCGACCAGGGGGACGACGCTCAGCGTCGCCGCGCGGCCGGCCGGGCCCAGGCGGGGAAGCGCGGCGGCGCCCAGGGCGATGGCCACGGCAGCGTGCCCGGATAGGTACCCGAGCCCAGTGGCGTCACGGCCGCGGCCGCGGGTTGCGGGCAGCAGCGCCGCCGGCCGGGGGCGACGCACGGCCTCCTTGACCAGCTTCGACAGCGCCCAGGCGGCGGTGCCGCCGGCCAGCAGTCGGCCGGCCAGCACGCGGTCGCCGGTCAGCCAGGCCGAAGCGGACGCCGCGGGCACGGCGCCGAACGCGCCCGCCTGCATCACCACCCAGGCGGCCGGGTACAGGGCATCGGGCAGGTCGTTGAGGGCCAGGAAGACCCTGGCCTCCCGGGGACCCACCCGGTCCCGCCGCACGGCTGCGGTCGTGCCCAGCAGCCCGCCGAGGCCGAGGCCGAGCCGGGTCCGGGGCTCGCCCAGTACCTCGGCCAGGCCGCGCCAGCACCGCGTCATGAACTGACTCCGCTCTGCGCTGGACAGCGCCTGATCGTGGGCCAACAGTAACCTGACCGGGCCGACGGTCTGCCGCAGGAACGCCTTCCTGAGCTCGGCGACCGCGATGATCGACAGCGCCACGGCGCCGCAGAGAAGCCACTGATGGATGTCGAGCGCGGTGGTCTTCAATATCGCCTGGCATGGCGCCAGAACGGTCGCCATGACGAGCAGGAACAGCGACGCCGCGGTCGTGACGATGCTCGTCCGGTCGGCGAACGTGCTGAGGGAGAACACCGACTCCCGCCGGTCCCTCGACTCGAGCGAGAAGAACAGGTTGAACAGCGAGAACACGACCACGCCCATGGTCCGCGCGACGGCGAGCGCGTGCGCTTGTTCCGCCCAGCTGACCACGCTCAGCGTGCCGATCGCCATCACCAGCCCGACCGAGACGAGCCAGCTGACGACGCCCGCGGTCATGATCGGCTGGCTGGGCGGCCGGGGTCGGCGTTCCATCAGCCCCTCGACCGGCTGGCTGTACCCGAGCCCGATGGACTGGATCGTCACGGTGGTGAAGGCCACCCACAGGACCTGCAGCGGAAGGAGCGGCTCGCCGTGGGCGATGTCGAAGATGCTGGCGCCGAGAAAGGTGATGATGAAGCCGAACATGCACCCTATCTCGAACCGGATGTACCGGACGAGGTTGTCATACAGCCCGCGGCCGATCTCCACCGCTTTGGTGATCGTGGAGAAGTTGTCGTCGGTCAGGATCATCACCGCGGCTTGCTTGGCCACCTCGGTCCCGGTCACGCCCATCGCGATCCCGATGTCGGCCTTCTTCAGCGCGGGCGCGTCGTTGACGCCGTCGCCGGTCATGGCGACGATCTGGCCTTCGCGCTTGAGTATGTCCACCAGGCGGACCTTGTGCTCCGGGGTGACGCGGGCGATCACGCCGATATCGGCGATCGCCTCCATCGCCTCGTCATCGGTCATCGCGCCGAACTCCGTCCCGCTGATGACCTTGCCTTCGATGCCGAGCTGGCGGGCGATCGCGGCCGCGGTAACCGCGTGATCACCGGTGATCATGCGGACCTCGATCCCGGCTGACTTCGCCTGCCTGACCGATGCCTTGGCACCGGGCCGCGGCGGGTCGACGATTCCGACGAGAGCCAGCAGCTCCAGATCGGTCACCAGCGGGAGCAGGTCAGCCCCCGGATCGAAGGCCGCCGGGTCGAAATCCTTGCGGGCGGTGGCCATGACCCGCAGGCCCTCTTCCGCGAACCGCTGGTTATCGGCCAGGTACCGCTCGCGGAGACGGTCGTCGAGCGGAACCGGGCCGGCGTCCGGATCCAGCACCGCGGCGGCCCGGGCCAGGAGCTGATCGGGCGCCCCCTTCACGAAGCAGCGGATCACCGCCTGCCCCGATTCACCGGTCATCTGGTGGAACGTCGCCATCAGCTTGTACTCGGCGTCGAAGGGGAGCTCGGCGATTCTCGGGTGTACCTGCCTGGTCAGGACGGCGTCGATGCCGCCTTTCGCGGCCAGCGCGACCAGGGCGCCCTCGGTCGGGTCGCCGATCAGCTCGCCGTCGCTGAGCACCGCGTCGGAGGCGAGGACCATCGGCATCAGGAACTGGTCCAGCGGGATCTCCGGCTGTCCGGCGGCGCGGTTGATGCGCCCGTCGGTCGAGTAGCCCTTTCCCTCGACCGCATAGCGGTGCCCGGCGACGACCATCTGGACCGCGGTCATCTGGTTCAGCGTGAGCGTCCCGGTCTTGTCCGTGTTGATCGCGGACGTGGACCCCAGGGTCTCGGTCGAAGGGAGCTGCTTCATGATGGCGCCGACCTTGACCAGAGCCCGGGTGCCCCACGCCAGGATCGTCGTGACCACCATGGGCAGCTGCACCGGGACCGCCGCGATGGCGAAGGCGACCGCGGCGGGCAGCACCGCGTTGAAGGTATAGCCGCGCGCCAGGTTCAGGGTCATCGACGCGATCAGCGCGACCCCCGCGACCAGCAGGAGCTGCTTTGCGAGGTGGTCGAGCTGGCGGGTCAGCGGGGTCTTGACCGTCGGCTGCGCGTGCAGCATCCCCGAGATGTGGCCGACTTCGGTCGCCATCCCGGTCGCGGTGACCACGAACTCGCCCGTCCCGCGGGTGACAGAGGTGTTCATGTACACCATGCCGGTCCGGTCGCCCAGCGGCATGTCGGCTTCCGCGACCGCGGCGGTGCCCTTCGAGGTCGGCAGGCTCTCCCCGGTCAGCTCCGACTCGGCGACCTCCAGCGCGGCCGCCCGGAGCAGCCTGCCGTCAGCCGGAACGACGTCGCCTGCCTCGATCGAGACGATGTCGCCGGGCACCAGCTGTCCAGCGGGGATCTCTGCCTCCTGGCCATCGCGCCGCACCCGGGCGGTCACGATCAGCTTCTGCTGGAGCGCGGCGACCGCGCTCTCGGCCTCGCCCTCCTGCTGGAGGCCGAGAACCGCGTTAGCCAGTGTCAGCAGGATCAGCAGGACGCCGGTTCCCAGCTGCCGCAAGGGGACGAGGCTGAGGATGCCGGCCGCCAGCAAGATGATCTGCATGGGATCGGAGTACTGGCGGATGAACGCGCGCCAGCGCGGCTCGGCGCCGCCTGCGACGAGCATGTTGAGGCCGAACCGGTCGGCCCGCGACGCCGCTTCCACCGAGCTCAGGCCGCGCCGCGGGTCTGTCTCCTCGGCTCGCAGCACTTCCTCGGCGCTCAGCGTGTGCCACGCCGCCTGCGGGGCCAGCGCCTGGCGTTCCGCCCCGGGCACGTCGATCAGTCTGGCCTGCACGGGACACCCCCCTCCACCGGTCCGCGAGGAAGCCGACGGAATTCACCCGTCCATTCTGCCGCTCAGGACCTGGCTCGGCCAGGTGGCCCGGTTTTGATGCGGTCGCGGTCGCTGAGGACCTCGGGGCCTTGATCGGGCGCTCCGCCGTCGCTGGCAGGCTCGGCCGGAGTGTCGGACGGACGCGGCCCCCGTAGCAGGCCGCAGACCAGCATGCCGATCATCGGGATCACCACCGGGAGACCGCGTCGTACCACGGCTTCCACTCGCCGCGGTAGCGCTGCGCCAGCGCTGGCGGGAACATCGCCAGCACGTCCGCCGCGTCGTCGGCCGGCAGGCCGTCGACCAGCCACGGGACCAGCTCGCTGAGCTCGGGCGCCGGTTGCAGCGAAGCCATCAGGCCGTCCCATTCCGCTGCGGTCAGGGTGGCGCCGATCAGCGGCAGCGCGTCCCGCTCCTCGTGCCTGAGGTGGCCGCCGAGCGTGCTGGCAAGCTCGCCGATCACGTCGCCGAGCGGTAGCCGCTCGTCCCCGAGTGCCTGATCCACCGTGGCGGCCAGCGGATCGATCAGGCGGTGCTCGGCCGCCATCTCGTCCAGCACGGCCAGCTCGTCCGCGCGTCCGGCCAGCCGGGTCCGCAGCACCGGCCACACCCCGGCATCCTCGGCCTGGTGGTGCAGCAGCAGCTGCCGTCGGAACACCTCCCACCCGGTGCCGACCGTGACCCGCCTGACCGGATCCCGCAGCGTGTCGCGGCTGGCGGCCCGCGCCAGCGTGGTCACGTCGCGACGGAACGCGCGGTGAGCGGCGAGCATGACGCCGAGGTCCGCGGCACTGCCACGGAGCTGAGCCGTATCAGAGCCCGGCCGGTTGTCTTGCCTCATAAATACCTCCCTGGTTTAGTCCCGGACTCGACGCTAGGTTTCCGGCGGCGCCGCGGAATCCGTATCGCCGGTCAGTAATTGCGTGCGGGCATGCCGGGCCGGAATAGGTAGGTTTGTGTCATGCTGCAGGGACGGCAGATTCAGCAAGCTGCCATCGACGCACTACTGGAACAGGCGGGCGCCGGGGCGAGCGGGGCGCTTGTACTGCGGGGCGAACCGGGTATCGGCAAGACCGCGCTGCTGGACTACGCCGCTGATCGCGCCCGCGGCCAGATGCCGGCGCTGCGCGCTATCGGCATCGAATCCGAGGCGGAACTGCCGTTCGCCGGGCTGCACCAGCTCGTCCGGCCCGCCCTGGACCGTCTCGGCGCGCTGCCTGGCCCGCAGAGCTCCGCGCTGGCGGCCGCGTTCGGCCTCGCGCAGACCGCGGACGGCCCGACCAGCGCCGGCGACCGGTTCCTGGTCGGCGTGGGCGCGCTGTCCCTGCTCGCCGAGCTGGCCCCGGTACTCTGCCTGATCGACGATGCTCACTGGCTGGACCGGGCGTCGGTCGAGGCGATGCTGTTCGCGGCGCGACGGCTGCACCGCGACGGCATCGTGATGATCTTCACCAGCCGCGACTACCCGGGTGCGTTCCCCGCCCCCGGCCTCACCGACGTGCCGGTCCCCGGCCTGGACGCGGCCGCGTCGGCCGCGCTGCTCGCCGACCGGGCCGCCGCGCTACCGCCCGGGCGGCGCGACCAGCTCATCGCGGCCACCCGCGGCAACCCGCTCGCACTCATCGAGCTGTCCGTCACCGGCGTGATAGCCAGGCCGAACGCAGTCGGCGCGCCCGTGCCGGTGACCAGCCGGGTGATCGACGCGTTCGGCCACCAGATCCGGTCGCTTTCCGGCGAGGCCCGGGTCGGCCTGCTGATTGCCGCCGCCGACGATACCGGCGACCTGGGACTGCTGTACCGGGCCGGGCTGGACCTCGCCGAACTGCAGCAGGCCGAGGAACAGGGCCTGGTGTCGATCGGCGAGGGAACGCTGGAGTTCCGGCACCCGCTGATCCGGGCCGCTGCCTATCACAGCGCCACCCACAGTCAGCGGCAGGCCGCGCACCGCGCGCTCGCCAGCGCGTGCACAGGCCCGGACCAGGCCGATCGCCGAGCCTGGCACCTGTCGGTCGCCACTACCGCACCGGACGAGCGGGTCGCCGCCGAACTAGAACGGGCGGGCGCCCGCGCGGTCGGCCGCAACGGCTACGCCGCCGCCACCGCCGCCTACCAGCGGGCCGCCCAGCTCAGCGAGGACGCCACGGCGGCCACCCGCCGGCTGGCCGAGGCCGCCGAGGCGGCGCTGGACGATGGCCAGCACCAGACCGCGCGGGAACTGGCCGGGCGGGCCGGGCGAGACGCCGCGAACACCGCGCTCAAGGTACGGCTGCTGCGCGTACGCGCACTCGCCGACGTCGCCGACGGCATCATGCTCGGCGCGTACGAGCTGAACCTAGCCGGGGCCGCGGCCATGGCCGGATCGGATCCGGCGCAGTCGCTGTGGATGCTGATGGAGGCACACCAGGAGATCCGGCAGGCGCCGTATGACCATGACCGGATCGCGGCGACGGTACTGTCGCTGGACGACCTGCCGTCGGATTACGGGCAACGACCGCTTAGCTGGCTGATCCGGTGGAATGCGGCCAGCGTGCTCGGCTTGGACGCCACGCGCTACCCGGACCTGGGCGACACGATCGCCCAGGTCCGGGACAACGCCGTCGGCGTCGGCCTGCGCGCCTTGATAATGACCGCGGCCGCCGCGTGCCTGGCCGGCCGGGACGATGCCATGAAAGACATCGGGCAGGCCATCGTGGACGAGGCTCGCGCTCGCGGCTCCATCGGGCTGCTGCCCGGTGGCCTCAGCCAGCAATCCTGGGCGGACACCATGCTCGGTAACTACCAGGACGCCCGGATCGGCGCCGCCGAAGGCCGCCAGCTCGCCCTCGATCTCGGCCAGCGGTTCTGGGCTGACTGGATGTGCGGCACGCTCGCCTACCTCGCCGCGATCGAGGGCGACGAGGACGCCTGCCGTGACTACGCCGGGCAGGTGCGGGCCACCGAGCAGAGCGCCGCCGCGGCGCCGTGGGCGGAGGCTGCGCTGACCCTGCTTGACCTCGGTTACGGCCGGGTCGCGGATTCGCTGGCGCGAATGCAGGCGGCCGCGACCGGTCCCGCCTGGCACCACCCCAACATCACGCGGATGGCGCCGGACCTGGTCGAGGCGGCGGTCAGGCTCGGACAGCTCAATCAGGCCGCCGAAGCCGCGGGCCGGTTCAGCCGCTGGGCAACGCTGGTTGGCCAGCCATGGGCGGTTGCGCTGCACGTCCGGTGCCAGGCGCTGATCGCGTCCGGCTCGGATGCGGAGCGGCACTACGAGCGGGCGCTGAGCCTGCACGCACAGGACACCCGGCCGTTCGATCAGGCCCGTACCCAGTTGCTGTACGGCGAATGGCTGCGCCGGGAGCGGCGCAAACGCGACGCGCGGGTCCAGTTGCTCGCCTCGCTCCAGACGTTCGACAAGCTCGGCGCCTGGCCGTGGGCGAACCGGGCCCGCACCGAGCTGACCGCCACCGGCGCGGCGGCGCCGGTGGCGGCGCCGCCCGACCTGCTGGCCGCGCTCACCCCGCAGGAGCTTCAGATCACCCGGCTCGCCGCCCGCGGCCTAGCCAACCGGGACATCGCCGCCCAGCTGTTCCTGTCCCCCCGTACCGTCGCCTACCACCTGTACAAGGCCTACCCCAAGCTCGGGATCTCCTCCCGCGCCGAGCTGCCCGCCCTGGCCTGAGGGGTCAGGCACCCGCGCAGCCGAACGGCAAGGGCGGCGGCCCCCGTGGCCGGCGCCGCCCTCGCCACCCGGCCGGGCCGTGCCACTCAGGACGGCCGCCATTACCAGCGCCAGCGCGCAGTAACTCGGGGTTTCCCCGGCGTCGTCCCAGTGCGGGCAGCAGCTCGGCAGCCCCGGCGGCCCTATTAGCATCAGACTGAGAATGTCTGGCCTCCGGCTCATGCACAGCACGGTAAAACAGCTGCTCATTAAGCCGAATCAGTCACGGATATCAGTATTTTCGTGCATTAAGTACGTAGGCCCGGTATGCCAGCACTTAGCCGCTAAGCCCGTCATACTGCGGGCTGCGGGAGCTTCCTCGCGCCTACGATGGGTTGTCATGCCGACGAATCGGATGAACCGTGACGAGTTCTACGCCGCGGTAGCGCCATGTGATGACGCGCGCCTCCGCAAGATCTTGTGGACGCTTTACTGGCGAGGGAACGTCCAGCTTCGCGAGCGCATCGAGGACGAGCTGCGTCCGCCGGAAAAGCCGAAAATGAAGCCGCGGAAGGAACTGCCGGACCCGGGCACCGTGCTGGACGACGTGACGACGTTCGTCACGCTGGTCAAGGACGGTGCCTACATGGCCGGGGATCGCCGGGTCCACCACACCGAGCGGTCCAAGTGGCGGCTCACGTTCCGGCGGCTGGCGGGCGACGCGCTGGCGGCACTCCGCGCCGACGATCCCGGGCCCGCGCAGCAGGCCGTCGCGGAGATGGTCGACCTTGCCTGCGACATGAAGGATTCCGACTACTTTCACTCCGATGATCCGGTCGAGGCCGCGAAGTTCGTGGTTTCTGATGCCGTCGCCGTGCTGTGGGAGTCGGTGCTCCGTCATGACGGCTTTGCGGCATTCACCCGGCGCGTACCGGAACAGCTCATCCGCTGGGAGTCGGAGTACGGCTGGACGCGGCGGGGTTACGGTCAGGTGCCGGAAAAGGAAACGGCCCTTGGCGTTCCGCTCGCCCGGCTGCTTACCACGCCGGACATGTGGCGGACGTTCGCCGAGTCCTACCTGGATGCCCTGGACGCGGCCGGACAGGCGGACCCGGGGCGGCCACGCACCGTGTACGGAAGTTTCGACCAGACCCGCTACCGGCGCCACGAGCGCACCAAGGACCTGGCAACGTGGCACGAGATGCTCCTCGGGCAGTTCGCGGGAACTCCCGAGGATGAGCTGCTTGACCGGCTGGCCGCGAGCCCGGCGCTGGGCGGGGCAGAGCTCACCTTCCTGCGCGCGAGGATCGCGGATGCCCGCGGCGACGTGGCCCAGGCCGCCAGGCTGGTCACCGAGTGCCTGGAGGAACTGCCCGGTAATCAGGAATACCTGGACTTCGCGGTGGACATCGGCGCGACCCTGCCGCCCAGCGCCAGGAAAATCCATGCCGAACGGGCGGCGACCGAGGCGCTGATCGCGCAGGCGTACCAGGCTGGGCGGCTTCCCTCAGGCTGAGGGTGCGCCACTTCCGGAAACCATGCAGCAGCTGGATTTCGCGCGCGACAATCCGGAAATCACACCAATCCCAGAAGCCTCTTGAAGCGCACCAATTGGTGGAGTGCCCGGTTGTCCCGCCAGACTCTATAAACGCCGGAGGCATGGGGAGGCCGGCCGTCTCAAGCGCATCGTGCAGCGACACACCGGCAGCGTTGTTGATCATCAGCGCGCGGACACCATGGCGGTTACTTACAGTTCCGCAGCCCCTGGAGCCTGTCGTTACCCAGGCTCCTGAGCTGCATCTTTGCCCGAATCATCCGCAGCCCTGTGTACACATTGTTATTCTGGCAGCTCAAAAAGCGGCAAAGCGGCACAAGTAAGCACGAACTGAGGGGGAAAGCTTGTCACGTGACGTTACCCGCCCTCCCGCGGTGGTGGGCAGGAGGTGACCCGCACGAGCTCCGCCTGCTAGGCAGGCGGTCCCGGCCAGGTGTTCGCAGCACGCGGCCGGGACCTTCGTCGGACCAACCTTAGGAGGAATCCCGACATGTTCAGTATGGCAGTTGTCGCCATGCGTAAACGCAAGATCGTCGTGGCGACCGCACTAGCGGCCGTTCTACTTTCCCCGGCGGTAGCCGCGGCCACCGCGGCTGCTCCGGCGGCGCAGGCCTCGGTATCCAGCTCCGCCGCCCTCGCCAGCGGCTCCGGCGGCAGCCACGCCGGAAACGCGGCTCTGAACTGGGCCGAAGGGAACGCGGCCGGCTGCTGGTACTCCTACGGCGGGTCCAGCTGCTCCCGGGGCTATGACTGCTCGGGCCTGGTCATGGAGGCCTTCGGCCACGGCGCCGGGATCTGGCTGCCGCATTCGACCTACGCGATGCTCGGCAACTCGCACCTGCACCGGATCCCGCTGTCGCAGGCCCGGCGCGGCGACCTGATGTTCTACGGCTCCGGGCACGTGGAAATCAACACGATCTGGTACCACCAGACGTTCGGGGCGCACAGCTCGGGCCAGCGCGTCGGCTACATCACCTGGGGATACGGGTGGTACCCCACGGCCGCCTACCGGGTCTGGTGACCTAGGAAAGACCGCGCTCATGCCGTCGGCGGGGTCTTCCCGGGATACGGCGCAAGCGGTGACCGGGAACCCCGCCGGACGGGACGCCCCGGACGCCACCGGGACTCGAGGTCGGCCTCAGGGACGGCCGAGTGCAGCGCCTGCTCGGCTGACTGCCCGGCCCGCAGGGCATCGCGCACGATGGCATACGATTCCGCATCTGGCTGGGCCGGGAGTGACGCCCACCAGAGCCACTCTCGCGAGCCGGTTCAGGTAGTCAAACGGCGCGTAGTACGCGACGATGCGGTGGTCCTCAAAGAGACAGAACTCCGGCGCCCGGACATCATCAAGCGCCAGCGAGCCAGATGGAAGCACCGCAGGCAAACCGCGGAAGTCTGAGAACTCCTATCATGCCGCGTTGGGTTGGCTGGTCAGGGTCGCTGGTAGACGGAGACGTGGCTGCCGCTGGCCGCGGTGGCGGTGCCCACCGCGGTCGCTGTGTTCCGCCAGTTCACCGATGATGGCACGCCTCCCCGCGAGTGGGCCGAACGCCTGTACGACATCCGCCGGTGGACGCCCATGCCCCGCGGCGGCCACTTCCCCGCCGCCGGGCAGCCCGGCCTGCTCAGCCGCGACATCGCCGCCTTCTTCAACGACCTCGCCGCCGCAGCGGCCAGCTCGCAATGACACGCCTAACCGGCTGACCTGTGCCCGCACCGGAGACCGGCGATCGGGGTGTCGCGGTCGTCAAAGGCGGCTGCTCGTGGTCGAGCATGCCGTTGCCGGCCCTGGTGGCCTTGAGGGCGGCCTGGAGCGGGAGCACCGGTGAGGGCGTGATCTGCCGCCTGCGGTCCGGAGCGGCCGGCCCGGTGCCGTCCGGGCGGCGGCGGCCCGGCGGCGGTCAGCCCGCGCCGGGCGCGCGTTAGCGGAATGTTAACGGGCCCGGCGAGATCTTTACCGGCTGTTAACGGCCGCGGATCTACGATCGTGGCAGGTAAGG
>Ga0335085_10010484_pt1 | contig 13833 bp, 10 predicted proteins | sample Lox_Sample_45_FD_206712 | JGI IMG/M metagenome (GOLD analysis project Ga0335085, IMG submission 206712) | Soil microbial communities from Loxahatchee National Wildlife Refuge, Florida, United States - Lox_Sample_4.5 | ecosystem: Environmental > Terrestrial > Soil > Wetlands | place: USA...
CGGCCGGGGCATAGAATCCGCGAGGCGCCTTGCGGATTTGCTGGCGCTACTTGACGGCGCCGACGGTAAAGCCGGCAATGAAGCGATCCAGGAACGTATTGTAGAGCAGCGCGATGGGCAGGCTGGCGATGAGGCAGGCGGCCATCAGCGAGCTCCAATAGTAGACGTCGCCGCGCACCAGGAAAATCGGAATTCCCACACCCACCATCTGGTTCGATTCCGGTGAAATAAAGGTCAGCGCGTATACGAAATCCTGCGTCACCAGCGTGAAGGTAAAGATCACCACGGTAAGGATGCCGGAGGTCGAGATGGGGATCACCATCTTGATGAACGCGCCGAAACGGGTGAGCCCGTCGACCATGGCCGCGTCTTCCAGTTCCTTGGGGATGGATTTGAAGAACGCCATCAGCAGCCAGACGGAAAAGGGAATCGTGAAACTGGGATAGACGACCACGAGCGACCAGATGGTGTCCTGCAGTCCCATGTCCGCCACCACGCGCGAAAGCGGAATGAAGAGCAGCGTCGGCGGAACCAGGTAGGTAAGGAAGATGGCGATGCCCAGCCGTTCGCCCCAATTACCGGTGAGACGCGCGAGCGCGTAGGCCGCGGGCACGGCGAGCACAAGCGTGATGGCCACCACGATGATCCCAACGAGAGCGGTGTTGCCGAGCCAGCGGACGTATCGCGTTTCGTAGAACAGCAGGTGCAGATTCGCCATCGTCGGCGGGAGATTGAACAGGAACGGATTGTTGTCCGTCTTGTACATGTCGAGGTTCTGTTTGAACGTGGCGATGAGCATCCAGTAGAAGGGGAATGCCAGCAGCACGGTGAACACGAAGAGGACGAGCACGTGGACGAGGCGCGCGCCCAATTTCCGCCAATTGCCGCGCATGGTCACACCACCTCCGCCCGATGGGCCACGCGGAGCATGAAATACGCCACCGCCACCAGGACGGGTACGAGGAAGAGCGAGATGGCCGCGCCTGCGGCGAGGTCGCTGCCCTGAATTCCGGTGGCGAAGGCCAGGTTGGGCAGCGTTTGCGTGGAATTGAACGGGCCGCCGTCGGTGAGGATGTAGACCACCGTCATATCCGTGAAGGTGAAGATGGTGCTGAACAGCACGGCAACGTTGATGATGGGCAGCATCATCGGAATCTTGATCCAGAACAGAGTGCGGAAATAACCGGCCCCATCGATTCCGGCGGCCTCCGGGATCTCCCTGGGAATCGCGCTGGAGCCCGCAAGCATCACCACGGTGGCGAAGGGAATCAGCCGCCAGCAGTGCACGCACACCACCGAGGCCATGGCCAGATGCGGCTCGCCGAGCCACATCGGCGTGTTGAATGGCGTGAAGAAATGGAAATAGACGAGCACCCAGGTGATGACGCTGTAGATGGAGTCGAGAATCCACTTGAAGCCGATGGTGCCAAGCGATACCGGCGCGACCCACGGAAGCAGGATGAGAAAGCGGATGATGCCGCGGCCGCGGAAGGGAATTTCCAGCGCGAGTGAGAGAACGGTGGATGCAATCACCACGATCACGATGGCGGAGACGGTGAACACGATGGAATTCTGGATCGCCTGGTGAAACGTGGGACTGTGCAGGATGCTGCGGAAATTTTCCAGGCCGACGTAATGGAGTTCCGTGGAGCCGATGCGGGCATCGCTGAATGCGTAATAGATGGCCAGCAGGAAGGGCGCGCCAATGATCAGCACAATATAGAGGATGGCGGGGCCGAACATGGCCGCGCCGAGCAGCGGGCTCTGCGCCGCGCCCGCGGATTTCACTTTTGCGTATTTCACTGCCATGGGTAGGGCCGCGGAGTGGTCCGCCTTTCGGACTTGCGGTCGAAGAAATGCAGGTCGGATTCCGCCACGGCAAAATCGTGCACCGAACCGGCCTCGTAGCCGGAAGGCATGTTCCAGGAGAGGCGCGAGATGATTTCCTTCGATTCGAAGTGGCTGCCCTCGATGTTGCCGTAGAGCACGCGCTCGGCGCCCAGGTACTCGACGTATTTCACGCGGTAGCGGAAAGTCACCTGCTTCCCTCCTGGAACCAGGTCTGCCGGCAAGAAACCCTCCGGACGGAAGCCCACAACGATGTCGGAGTATTCGATCAGGTTCATGGGCGGAGAGCCGAGGAAGGTGGCGACGAAGGTGTCCTCTGGATGCTCGTAGACTTCCTTGGGGCTGCCGATCTGCCGGACCACGCCCTGATGGAGCACGACCACGCGGTCGCCCATGGCCATGGCTTCCACTTGGTCGTGGGTCACGTAAATCGTAGTGGTGCCGACGTTCTTGTGGAACTGCTCGAGTTCCTCGCGGGCGGAGGCGCGCAGCTTGGCGTCCAGGTTGGAGAGCGGTTCGTCCAGCAGGAAGACGGCGGGCTCCCGGACGATGGCGCGGGCCAGCGCCACGCGCTGGCGCTCGCCGCCGGACAGCTCGCGGGGCTTGCGGTTGAGCAGCTTCCCGATTCCCAGCAGGCCGGCCGCCCATTCGACCTTTTGCCGGTGCTGATCGCGCGGCACTTTCTGGGCTTTCAACGGAAAGCAAATGTTGTTGTAGACGCTCAGGTGGGGATAGAGCGCGTAGCTTTGAAACACCATCGCGATGCGGCGTTCGCGCGGGGAAAGATGATTCACCACCTGGCCGCCGATCAAGACTTCACCGGAGGTGGGCGTCTCCAGGCCGGCAATCATTCGGAGAAGGGTGGTCTTCCCGGAGCCCGAAGGCCCCAGGAAGACCAGGAATTCACCTTCACGGGTGGCCAGATTGACGTCGTTGACCGCTCCCGCCTCGCCCTGCTTAAAAATCTTGGTAAGGTTTCGCGTTTCAACGACGGCCATCGCACCTCCGCCCTATGCCCAACGGGCAAAGATGCGCTTGTATTCCGCTTCGGCGGCCTTTGCCGCGCCTTCCGGAGTCTCGTCTCCGCGGGCCACCTTGGCAAACATCGTGGGGATCACCCAGGCGTAGAACGCTTCGGAAATTCCCGCCGTGGCGTATCCCGGATAGCCCACGTTGGTGGCCCAGGTCAGCACGTCGCCGAGTACCTTGTACTTGTCCGGCGGATGGGCGCGCTCATCGGAAGAAATCAACTTCTCCAAATCGGGCACGGTTTTCGGGAAGCATGGGAAGTTGTAGTACTGCCCGGCCACGAAGCCCTCGTGGAAGTGGTCCATGTAGTCGATCAGGAATTTCTGCGCGAGTTCCTTCTCCTCGGCGAAATCCCAGACGACGTAGCAATTCATGACGTGCTCCGCGGCGATGCGGCGCACCGGGCCTTTGAGGGCGCGGCTGATCATGATCTTGCTGTCGATGGGCAGATGCTCGCGCTCGGACTGGCGAGTGATGGAGATGGCGTTGGCAACGTAGGAGACGCGGCCGGCCAGCATGGCCTGGTTATTCGAAGGCGGAGTCCAGGTGAAGACTTCGGGCGTCTCAGCTTGCTGGTAGAGTTCTTTCATGTACTTGAGCGCCTCGATGGTCTGAGGGGAATTGATGGTGACGTTGCCTTCCACGTCCTGTTCGGCGCCGCCGAACGACCAGAGAATGGCGCGCATGGCCATGCTGGTGTCCAGCTCCTGAGCCAGGCCGAGGCCGCAGGGCGGGCCGCTCTTGTCCGCCTTGCGGATCTTGGCGGCGCCCTTCAGCAGGTCGTCGTAGGTGTCGGGACCGTTGGGAAAGCCGGCCTCAGCCCACCAGTCCTTGTGCCAGTTGCCGGGGTCGGGCGTGTAGGCGTCGGAGAAGGCGTAATACTTCTTGGTTTTCGGGTTGTACGTGGACTTGTGGGCCAGTTCGATTTTCTTGCCGTGCTTTTTCTCCACTTCCTGATACACGTGGGTCATATCGACGACCTGTTTCTCGTAGGAAGCGGGCGGGGAGAGGAACATGAAGATGTCGTGCCCCTTGCGCGCGGAGGCCTCGGCGGCGGCGCGTGCGGGCAGGTCCACCAGGTTGATGTTGTCCACCACCACCTTGACGTTGTTCTTCTGACCCCACTCGACCGTGTAGGTCTTGTTGAACCACTCGTCCCAGGCGGGGACGAAGTGGCTCCACTGAATGATTTTCAAAGTCTTCTGCTGCGCCGCAGCCTTCTCTGGGAACAGGAATGCCGGCCCGATTCCAGCCGCCAGAGCGGCAGTGCCCGTGGTCTTGATCATTTCCCTGCGAGTCATTGTTCGTCCGCGCTTCTTTGCCATGTTCCGTACCTCCTTGGAAGAATCAGCAATCCTGTAGTTCGCCGTTCCTGTCCTGTTTGGTCACGTGCGCCCGCCGGAGGCGGGATTGTTCGGCCATTCGAGACTTCATCCGGGCGCATGCGCGCCTGCCGCACTGCGGAGGACCCCTGCGCGCACTGAGTCCAGCCGCGCGTATTCTACGTCCGGCTCCCCCCGGCCGCAACCTGGGCCGGCCTCTGCGAGGCGGAAGGTAGCGCCGAGCCGGCGACCGCCCTGTCGAATGCTTGCTTCCGCAGGTGGAGATGGATTTCCGGGCCCTGCGTGGACGGCTGATGAGAAGTAAGAAAACCGGCGGGACGCACTGGGGTACGCCCCGCCGGGTGATGGGAATCCGGCTTAGAAGGTGAAGATGGTGCCGAATTCCTCGCGTATGTCGTGATTGATGTGGGCCGGGATGGCCGAAACGGGCACGGTGCGCGTGAACGGGGCAACGAGCACGGGATCAGCCGTGCGCGTGTCGTACCAGGTGATCTCGTTCACCACTGTCGCCCACTTGTTGATGCGATAGCGCAAGGAGACGGGAACGTAGTCGCTGCGGAGCAGGCTGTTGCCGCCGGCGCGAATCACGTCTCGCGCGAAGGCGGAGTCAACGCCGTATCCGGCGAAGAACGTCCATCCTGAGTTGAGGCCCTCCGGATTGGCGCCGAAGATGCGCGAAAGCGGAATGCCGATTTGGACGACGCCGCCCTGGCCGCGGATTGGCCGGTACGGATTCACTACCGCCGAGCCGTTCACCGCGGAGAAGCTGACCGGATCGCCTGAAAGCGCATAGACCACTTGACCGATGTTGGTGCCCGTGGCGTTAAGCGACGTGCTGCAGGTCGCTGACGTGGAGCAGGTCACCAGGTTGGTGCTTCCGGGGATGGTGAACGGAGCCACATTGGTTCCGTCCGGTCCCACGAGACTGTCCCGGAAGGCCGTATTCAGCTGACCGGCGAAATAGAATCGCAGGTCGCCGCCGCGGTAGTACTTGGAGACAACAGTGAACCACGGCGTGGGGAGCTGAATCTCCGCCGAGAAGGCGTTTTGAGGCACATTCAGGCTCACGCCTTTCGGATAGTAGCATCGGACGCTGAACCCGGTCGCCGGCGTGGCACCGCTGCAGGTGACGCCGAGGTTCGGGTTGATCGTGTTCGCGTCCGTCGGAGTAGTCAGGATCGCCGCGCCCGTCGTGGTGTTATAGACGCCGGTGGTCGGAATATTTCCGTAGGGAACGATGTACTCTGCTTCCGCGTGTCCGCCGCTGACGATGACTTCCGCGTTCGGCACGCCCTTCCAGCCGGAATTGAGCGGGAAGTCGAGCACCAAGCGTCCCTGGAGTCCGGGCTGGCCGCTGGCCTGTCCAAGAATCGCGCCCTCTCGGGACTGAGTCTGGAAGCCGGTTGGGATCGCACTTACGTCACCCAGAAGCGCGCCGTTCGCGGAAGTGTTGATCCCGCTATCACCGAAAGCGCTGAGCGTGATGGCGAACTCCGGTTGGATCTTCACTTTCCCGGCTTTGAATTGGCTCCCGACCTTGAACTGCGGCAGCCGTTCGTAGAATTGGCCGAAGCCTACTCCATTGCCGGTGCTCTCGAAGATATCCATCATCGTGGAGGAGCCGAGCAGCGTCCAATCCTGGCCGAGTTCGGCAAACACATCCGTGTCTCCCCACTTGGCATCGATCCGGGCGAAGGCCAGCCGCAGGCTCAACTGGGAGGAGCGAATCGAGCTGATGTTGCGGTTATTTACAGTCGTATAGTCGCCTTCCCAGTCCATCTCCATTTTTCCGGTAAGGATGATGTTTGGTCCCGCGATCGGATAGAAGAAGTTCACGCCCGCACGCGTGGCACGCGCCTTAATCCGGAACTGATCGCCGGAGTTGGGGCCCGTGTCGCCGAGCAACAAGGGGAGCGGAAAGTCGTTGCTGCCGAACGTGTTTCCGCCGCTGTTCGTCGTGTCGTAGACGGCGCTGGCCTTCAGGAAGCCGTACAGGCTGATCATGGCGCCGCTGCCGAGTTTGATGTCGGGGATGATTCCCTTGGGATCCCTCGGCAGGGTAATCGGCAGTACGCGTACAGGAGCGATTGCCGGAATTGTCGACGCGTCTGCCGAAGCGCCATCGGACGGATCGTAGCCGATGTTCATTGCTGTCACCGGCCATTCCGCAGTTTTGGCTTTCGGTTCAGGGCTTGGGGAAATCGCCCCGGCCGCGGGAGCGACGGGCGCCGCCGCGTTCACCATGTGTGCGCCACTGGAACCGGTATTGGCGGCAGACAGGGCGGCTGCGGCTACCGTGTTGTTGTACTCTTCCTGGCTGATCAGCCCTTTGGACCAGAGCAGACGAGCCAGCCGCTCATTGGCTTCCGCCGAATTCGAAGCCGTGCGTACGGTCGCGGCTTCATCTGCGGACAGAATGCCTTTGGATTCCAACAGCTGAACGAGCGGATTTGATGCACTCTGTTGATTGGCCTGCTGTGCCGCCATTGGCAGAGCCAATACGGCAACAACAGCAATCACCAGAACGATACGGACCATTCTAGTCATTGATGGGCCTCCACGAGAGATTTGATACACGAATAGCGGGTTGACCTTTCGGAAACCACAGACCCCCCCTGGGCATGCGGTCTGAATCGCAGCTTTGATACTCGCGCGAGGCTGGAAAGTCAAGTAAATCTATGAGTTTCCAGTCACCGAACTATGTGAGCCCTGTCACAAATGGCCCGTTATCACGACACGCTGAACTGCGTTCCAGGAACGGTGAAGGCGAGGCTGCCTTGCGCGAAGCGCGAGTCTTGTTAGACTCAATTTACCCGTCACAATGGAAACTCTGGCAGCGGAAAGTCGGTATCTGGAAAATCAGGTGGCCTACGCCCGGCCCATCTTTCTGGTCCTGGCGCTGGTTGACTTGGTGGAAACCATGCCCGTTCCGGGCGGGCAGCGCTGCTTCATCTTCCTCGTTGCTTACCTGCTGATTGCCTTGGGGCTCGCCTATGTGGCGTCCACGGACCGGTTGCCAGCGCTGCGCCTGCCCCCTCTGGCGGATGTCGTGCTGCTGGCTGCTTACTTCGCCCTCATGCCGCCGGTAATGTCCGTGATTTTTCTCTATTTGTTCGTGTGTTTTGCCAGCGCGATTTTCTGGGAACTGAAGCAGACAGTGGTGCTGGCGGGGGTGACCTCGCTCGGCCTGTTGCTCCGGGTGATCATAATGGGGCCGGGCCCCTGGGAGACGCTGCTGGCCTGGCCCGCCGTGGGCGTAGGGACATTTGGCGCCGGAGTGGGCATTGGATTCCTGGCGGACCGGCAGAGAAAGCACGGTAGGGAAGCCCAGTTTCTCTCCCAGCTCACCGCCCTGCTGAACGTGGAGCATGGGCTCGCGGAATCCCTGCGCCAATTGCTGAGGACGCTGGCGGAATCCTTCCGGTGCGAGCGGGCCTCGCTCGTTTTCATGGACACGGAAATGGAACGGCTGTTCGTATGGACCGCGCGGCGGAACGACGAGCAGCGCATCAGCCCGGAATCCTACCCTCCCCAGCGCGCGGATGCGTTCCTCGTGGATTGCCCGGACCTTACCGTGTGCTGGAATTCGACCGATGGCGGTGGCGCCGGATTCGGGTGGGACCGGAGGGATGGGCGGCGGCTGCCGGACATCCCACGAATCCCCGGGATTTCCAGGCGGGAACTGGGAATCCAGTCGATTGCGGCGGCGACCTTCGACTTCGGCGGCAAACCCGCCGGCCGTCTGCTGCTCATCAACGCGGAGCGGGACCTGACGCCCCGCGACCTCAGGTGGTTCGAGCGGATTGCCACATCGCTCAGCGCGCCGCTGGACAACCTCTACCTGCTGCGGCATCTGCGGGCGCGCGTGATCGACGCGGAGAGGAGCCGCATTTCGCACGACTTGCACGACGGGATTCTGCAAACGATTCTGGGTTCGATCATCCAGCTGGATGTGATGCGGAAGACCCTTCCCTCGGGCCACGAGCTGGCCCCGGACCTGGAAAAGCTGGAAAACACTCTGCGGCGGGAGAACACCGACCTGCGGAAAATGGTGATGGACTTGCGGCCGCTGCGGGTCGCGCGCGCGGACATGATTGACCTGATCCGCGGATACTGCGAGCGCTACCGTCAGGAGGCCAAAATCGAAGTGGATTGTTTACTGGAGGAGCTGGACCTGCGCGTTTCAGACCGCGTGTGCCGCGAGCTTTTTCAGATATGCCGCGAGGCGCTCAACAACGTGAAAAAGCATGCACAGGCCACGCACGTCGTGATAAAACTATGGCAGGATGAGGCTTCGGTCCATCTGGAGATAGACGACAACGGCCAGGGCTTCAGTTTTGCCGGCAGTTTCCCGAGCGAGGAGCTCAACCGGCTGCGCATCGGCCCGATTTCCATTAAGGAGCGCGCGCGGGGCATAGGCGGCCGGCTGACGGTGGAGTCGTCGCCGGGCCATGGGGCGCGAATCCTCGTCGAGGTACCCATCAACTGACATGGCCAAAGCGAAAAACGCGATCCGGGTAGCGATTGCAGACGATCATCCGATCTTCCGCGACGGCTTGCGCAAACTTCTGGAGCACGAGGACGACATCGTGGTCGTGGGCGAAGTGTCCAGCGGCGCGGAGTGTCCTGCTCTGCTGGCCAAGGTAAAGCCCGACATTCTGCTGCTGGACCTCCGCATGCCGGACAAGGACGGGCTGACCCTGCTGGAAGAGATGAATTTCGATTCCATGACCAGCCGCGTGATTGTGCTGACGGCAACCGAGGATGATCGCGACGTTATCCGGGCAATGCGGCTGGGCGCGCGCGGCGTCGTGCTGAAGCAATCCGCCTCCGACCTGCTCATCAAGAGCATCCGCAAAGTTGCCGGCGGCGAAATCTGGCTCGACAAGCGCATGACCAGCGAAGTCATGAAGGCCTTCTCCAAGTCCACCGAAACCGGACGGCGTGAAAAACCCCTCCTGAGCGACCGGGAAAAAGAAATCGTGCAGCTCGTCGCGCAGGGATACCGCAACCGGGAGATCGGCGAAAAGCTGTTCATCAGCGAGCAGACTGTGAAGAACCACCTGCACAACATCTTCGACAAGTTGGGCGTTTCCGACCGGCTGGAGCTGGCCCTCTACGCCATCCATCACCGCATCACGGACCAAGCCTGAAGCAGCGGCCGGATTGCTCGGCTGCCTTCCGCCAAGCCTTTGAAATCACAGCGCTTCTAAGGGCGACGCTGACCAACGCTTCGCGTACGGGAATCATTGCGCTCATGGCCTCCGGCCCAGTTCTAGTACCCCGGTACCGCTGAGAAGCTCATCCGTTTAGCCCCTCGGCGCTATTGCCGCCGAAGGGGCTGCCCCCTATTCTTGCCGGGTGATTGGGAGGTCTCAGTTGAACGATTCGGATCGCAGAAACGTTCAGCGGTTCCATCTGAAGTTGCCCCTCGAGGTTCGCTGCGGACAAGAAGTGCAGGAGAAGGTGTCCACGGCAACCAAGGACGTCAGCTCGCGAGGCGTCTACTTTTTCCTGCCGAAGGACGTAAATCAGGGCTCGCCGGTGGAGATTGTGATGACGCTGCCGAACGAGCTGACCATGGCCGGCCCCGTCCAGGTGCGATGCCTGGGCCGCGTGCACCGCTCCGAAAAGCTGGGCACCGGCGAACTGGGCGTTGTGGCCACAATCGATCGATACGAATTCCTGCGCGGAGAGAGCGAGCAGTAACCGGAACGGCGAGACAAGAGCTGCTGTTCGCGCAGAACGAGTCTTGCCTGCTTTCTGCGGAAGTGGGCAGGAAGGCCGGGATGCCTTGGCCCCTCAGCGATGGCATCCCGGCCTTAGCATTTCCAGCCGATGGACGGGTTCCCGTCCGAAATCGCACGTGATTGTACTACACCTGCGGCATGGACCTCATACGCCGCCGCGCGCGCTATTCGTACCTCAGCGCCACGATGGGATCGACGCGCATGGCCCGCCGCGCGGGAACGTAACAGGCCAGTAGCGTCACGCCGAGCAACAGCAGAGCAACGCCGAGGAACGTCGGCGGGTCTGCAGCTCCCACGCCGTACATCAGTTTTGTCAGCAGCCGCGCCAAGGCCAGCGCCGCGACGATTCCGATGCCCACACCGACGAGCGCCATGCGCATCCCCTCTCCCAGCACCATGCGCAGCACATCGCGTGCCGAGGCGCCCAGCGCCATGCGCACGCCGATTTCGTGCACGCGCTGGCCCGCCAAATAGGAAATCACGCCGTAGATCCCGATGGTGGAAAGCGTAAGCGCCAGCGCGGAGAAGACGCTGAGCAGCAGCATGGCGAAGCGTTGCTTGGCGATGGAGTTCTGCACGATCTCCTCCATCGGCCGCGCTCCGTAGAGGACCGCCGTGGCGTCCGCTTTCTCCGCGGCTTCCCGCAGCGCACGGACGGCTCCGAGCGGCGCACCCTGGGTGCGCGCCACGTAGTCGGAGCCATCGGCGAGCAGGGTCCAGAATTTGTCGGGCACCTGCCAGATGGACAGGTACAACTGCGCCTGCAGGTTCTGGTGCTCATGCGACCCCAGGCCCCAGTGCTCCACGTGGCCGACCACCCCCACGATCTCCGGCTGCATGTCGAGCAATCCCACGTTGATGTGTTTCCCGATGGGATCCTCGTTGGGGAAGTATTTTTGGGCGAACGTGGCGTCGATGAGCGCCACGGTGGCGGAATGTTCGTCGTCGCCGTCATTCAGCAGGCGGCCCCTTACCAGAGGGATGCGCATCGCTGACGTGTACGATCGCGATTCCAGGTAGAACAGCGCGAAGGGCATTTCGTTGTCGTTGGCGGGCTTGGGGTGGCCTTCCAGCCAGAAGGGCACCTCGGAGTCGCCTTCCATGGGCAGGGAACCGGCCTGAAGTCCCACGGATTCCACACCGGGAACGGCCTGAAGGTTTTCGAGAAAGGCACGCTGCTTGGCGCGGAGCAGTGCGGGCGTCGTGCCGGGCTGCGAGGTCCAGGAGAGACTGAACGTGAGCGCGTTGTGCGGATCAAAGCCGGGGTTCAAGCCCCAGAGAGCGGCCAGGCTGCGGATCATGAGTCCTGCGCCAACCAGGAGAATGAGCGCCATCGCGGTTTCGAGTACGACGAAGACGTGTTGCACCCGGTGGCGCGAGCCGCTCGATCCACGGCCCCCTTCCTTCAGCGTTTCGTGGACGTCCGGGCTGAGCGTGCGAATCGCCGGCACGAGGCCAAATATGACTCCGGTCAGAATCGCCAGGGCTGCGGTGAACAGGACGACGTGCCCGTCGAGCCCGACTTCATCGGCGCGGGGCAGTGCCTGCGGCAGCGCAGCGATCAAACCCCGCGTGGCAAATTGAGCCACCACGAGTCCGAATCCGCCGCCCACCAGGCCGAGCAGCACGCTCTCCGTAAGGAGCTGTCGAACCACGCGCGCCGGGCTGGCGCCGAGCGCTGTGCGCACGGCGAATTCCCGAGCGCGGCCGGTTGAGCGGGCGAGGAGCAGGCTGGCCACATTCGCGCACGCGATCAGAAGCACAAATCCCACCGCGCCCATCAGCACCCACAGGACGGCGCGCACATCGCCCACTACGTCCGTCTTCAGCGGCACTAGCTCGATTCCCCGGCCCTTGTCCGCCTCCGGATAGGCCGCGGCCTGGTTGCGGGCAATCGTGTCCATCTCCGCCTGGGCCTGCGAAATGGTGACGCCCGGCTTCAGCCGGCCAACGGCGTTCATGCCCATGCTGATGCGCCGGTTGAGAAACGTCGGGTCGGTCCACTGGCCGATAGGAACGTACACGTCGGAATCACTCAGGCCGACAATATGGGTCTGTGCCACTCCGATCACCGTGTACGACTTCGCGTTCAGCGTGATGTTGCGGCCAAGCACGTCGCGCGATTCGCCGAAAGTGCTCTTCCACAGGCGCGAACCGAGTATGGCCACCGGCGCCCCGCCGGCCCGATCTTCCTCAGCGGTGAAATTGCGTCCGAGCAGGAGCGGAATCCCGTAGGCAGGGAAAAATTGAGCAGAGACCATGTGCGCATGCAGCCGCTGCGGCTCGCCGGAACCGGTGAGGTTGTAGTTGGTCGAACGGAATGCGCCGAGCTCCTCAAAGGAGTGATTCTGCGCCTGCCAGTCCAGAAAATTCGGGTACGAAATCGAGCTCTGCTCGAACTGCTCCGTCGTGGAATATACGGCCACGAGCCGTTCGGGATTGGGGAAGGGCAGCGGATTCAGCAGCACCGCGTTGACGATCGAAAACAGCGCACTGTTTGCGCCGATGCCGAGCGCGAGCGTCAGCACGGCAACCGCCGTGAACCCCGGATTCTTTACCAGCACGCGAAGCCCGTACTTCAGGTCCCACCACAGATCGTTCATCTATCCCTCCCGAGTTCGCGCTGGCGGGCGCCCGGGGAACGCCGGCGCATGCGCATTGCACTGGTTGGTACGCGGAGCCGCTCGATTTGGTTCCCTGGCAGGTGGCGCCGCGGGGACGTGCTTAGCGTCTTGCCGCGCTCTCGAATGCCTTCCACTCAAATGCGAGCGATGCGGGCATGTGCCGCGCGAAGTACGACCATCCGTGGCCGCCGGGATAGAGGTGAAACTCGTGCGGGATTCCGCGGGAAGTCAGCAGGCGGTCGAGAGCCCGGTTCCCTTCATCAAAGCCGTAATCATCCCGGTCGCCGCAGTCAAAATAGATTCGCCAGTGCTCGTGGAGTGGCGCGCGGCGCGCGTCGGTGAACACGCTGTTGCGCTGCCAGAAGGCCGTGTCGATCGGATAGCCGAACACGTCTTCCAGGAAGCCGAGCCGGGCGCCGCTGGTGAATGCCGCCGGAGGCTTCTCCATCAGCGCGGCGCTGTGCGCGCTGACGGCCTCGAACAGTTCCGGATACTTCAGGCCGTAGTGGAGCGCGCCGAATCCGCCCATCGAGACCCCGGAAATTCCGCGGGTGGCGCGCGTGGCCTCGATGCGGAAGCGCCGCTCCATCCCGGGCACGAATTCGCGGATGAAGAAATCCTCGTAGCGGTTGTGGCCGTCTCGGGAGTTCAAGTAGAAGCTCCGGCCGGCGTCCGGAGTGATCAGGATGAAATCGCCCAGCTGGTGCTCGCGGCGCATATCTTCCAGCAGGGCGAGGCCACCGGAATTGACGAACGATTGCTCATCCTGTCCCAGGCCGTGCAGCCAGTAGAGGATGGGAAATCGCCGCGCTGGCTGCGAGTCATATGTCGGAGGCAGCACGGCGCAGAAACGCACTTTGCGTCCCAGAATCCTGCTGGGCAGACTGCCGCACTCCACGCGCGCGCCGGTTGTCGAAGCCGGAGTCCGTGCGCGCTCGGCCTGGCCCGAAGTCTGGGCCGCTGCGCGCGGCGGCTCCGCGGCCCGCGGGCTGGCGGTGCTCAGAAGGAGGAAAATGGCGGGGAGCGGCGCGAGCCGGCGCAAAAAGGTCATCATCGGATGGGATGCGGAGCGAGGGACATTAGCTGCGCCACCGCAGCGTGACGGGGCCTTCCAGGGGATGCTTCATCGGAGTGCCGGATTTCTGCGCTTCCAGATACGCCTCCTTCAACTGGAAATACCAGCGCGCGGGACGGTCCGCATCGTCCACCAGCATCTGGCGGCGGCTGCGCGCCAGGCCC
>Ga0335085_10010486_pt1 | contig 13833 bp, 14 predicted proteins | sample Lox_Sample_45_FD_206712 | JGI IMG/M metagenome (GOLD analysis project Ga0335085, IMG submission 206712) | Soil microbial communities from Loxahatchee National Wildlife Refuge, Florida, United States - Lox_Sample_4.5 | ecosystem: Environmental > Terrestrial > Soil > Wetlands | place: USA...
GACCTCCAGGGTTGTGGACATTCTGCTGTGACCGAGTTGTGCTTGCGTATCTCGCAGAGAAGCCCCTGCCGTTTGAAGCAACGTAGCATGGGTTCTCCGGAGCATATGCCAACTCAGCGACGGCATTCCAATTTCCCAACCTGCCGGTTTCAAATGGCGGTGCAACAGGTTGGTATCGTTCAACGGAGTGCCGTTGCGAGTCTGAAATACGAGATCGTCTTCCCCTGTTCTCGGAGCGTGCTCGTAGATTTGGATCAGTGAAGACACGAGTGCCCTCGGCAGGGGAAGCGTACGCCTGCTGCCCTTGGTCTTGGGTGAACCGAGCAGGCCACGATAACAAGCCTGTTCGATTCGGATTTGGTCGGAGCGAAAATCTACATCCTTTCGGCGCAACCCCAGAATCTCCCCGATCCGCATGCCTGTAAGGATGCCCAATAGAACCATCGTACGAACGGGATCTTTGAGCAGAGCCAACAGGTCGAGGATCTGGTCCGCATTCAGGACATATTTCTCGCGGACCGGCTTCTTTTCGGGGAGCGACACTCCACGCGCGGGGTTGCTCGCGGAGTAGAAATTCCACATTCTCGCCATTTCGAAAACCTTCGACATGAGATTGCGAAAGTGGTTGGCCGATTCCCACCCGAGGCCACTCTCGATCTTCTGCAAAACAAACCGTTGCAGGTCGATGGTTCCGATATCGCAAAGACGGAATTCCCCAAAAGCAGGTAAGAGGTGCGTGTTTAGAGTTTGGCGGTAGCGCTTCCGGGTCGATAACTTCAATGTTGGAAAGAGAAGCGGATCGAAGTATCTCTCCACGAAATCGCGAAACTTCATCGTGGATTGTGGCACCAGCGTCCCCTGATTTACGGGGCGGACCTGCTCGTCGGCAAGTTTCCTCGCTTCCCGAAGTGTAATTTCGGAAACCATACCGAGCGTTACCGACTGACGCCGTCTTCCGATTTTTCCGTCCGCTTTTATGTAATCTTCCCACCACTGTAGCTCCCAAACCGGATCGCGTTTCCCACGTTTGCGAATACTGCCCTTCTGATAGCGTCGGCGAGCCATTTCTTTTTGCCAGCCTCCTGTCTCAGCTGGCCCGCCTTGCTTTTCCGTGGGTGGCAGTATAGTCATCAAAAAACTCGAATTCACGGCAATTTCAAAATTCTTGCAATCTGGGCGGACTTTTTCAAAATTGCTGAAATCTCTTATTTAATTTCGCCGCTTCGTTTCGCGATCTTTTCCAATTCTGAAAGCAATCCCTGAATGCGTGCTTTCAATGACTTACGGGCTTGGGCCTTGTCCTCATCGATGAAAACGATCCCCATTTGCCCTTCTAGTTTCTCTACTTCGGCCTTGAGGCCGTCGATTTCGGAAAGAATTGCTCGTATTTCGAATAAAGTTTGCGCGTGCTGTTTAATGGGCAAGCCGTGTTTATCTAATTCACGAAACAATTCTTTTAATTTTTCTTTCCCTTGCGTTCGTCGAATAAAGAATTGCGTCCCACACGGATTGCAAATGAAATAGAATTTCCCGTTTTTATCCGTGCGCTGGTCGAGTTTTTCCCCACATAAAATGCACGGAAGGAATGGCATGTCTGTTCCCCAACGTTAACGTTGGTCTCCGCTCCGCCTACAGCCCTGGGAATCCGTAGCGAGACCCGTTAGCTCATCGCGGCGAATTACACATCAGGAAGGACAAATGGGACAGAACGCGAAAGGCAATTTGGGGGTGAAGATCGTTACGGTGTTTGAGCGATGACCACGCTCATCGCGACCAGAAACCGAGTCATCCAGGAGAAATGTTTGTCGATACGCTCGTAGTTGCGAGTCCGCCACATCCGATGCGCCACCTCATTATATTCGGGTGCACCGGACACCTCGCCTACCAGGCCGGACACACTTCTATCGTGAAAGCGGCCAGTCATGCTCATCACGTAGCTGCTTGCGAGGTACTTAGCCAACTCACTGGGGGACCGTATTTCGGTTTCTGCACTGATTGTGCCAGCAAACTTGACTAGACGGGTGTAAAAGCGAAGCTCGTTAACCACGCGGGAGATCGGGAGGCGTCCGATTCTTTCTAATTCCACGCTCTTTCCTTCAATTTCTGAAACGATAAGACCGCGGAACAGATTTTCGAGTGTCTGAGCGGAGCTTTCCAAGGTGCGGGTTGTTTTTTCACGATTATCAGGGCGACCCACCAGTTCGGTCCAGAAGTGCTCCAAGCGTGGAGCATCGCGGAGTAGCATGACAATTCCGGCCAGAACGGGTTGGAAGCATCCGGCTTCACAGAGGTCAATGAAATCTTCCTGGGCGCCAGGCGATGTTAGTTTACGCTTTTCTTCCTCCGCGAGATCCATATAAAACTTAACGGTGTCAATTTGCTTGCTTCGACAGATGTCTCGGTAGATCTTCCACAAGGCTACCTCTTCCGACAATTCTTCGATCTTAGGTTTATCAGGTTCGGCCACGCAGATTCACGCTCCGTACATTATTCCTGCGACGCGCATTAAGATGTGTTGTTTAACCGTGTCGTTTCCAGCGAAGCACGATATAGCAGCACAATTAAACGAGGAAAGCAAAGAAGGCCAACGAGCATTAGAATTGGCTCGTGTGAAAATGAATCTGTTATTTCGTGCGCGGTTCGGCCCCGGGCCGTTTTTGCGATAATGCGATGAATTTGATGGCTTTCATCTGAGGAGAACAATGTGAGCAAACCTGGGATCACTATCGAAATCCCCGGATTCGGACACCGCGTGATTCGCACCGTTGTAAGCGATTACACAGGAACTCTGTCGTGCACGGGAAGGATCGTTCCAGGTGTACGGAACTCCTTGCTGAAACTTCTTGACCTCGTGGAGATCGAAGTTGTCACCTCTGATTCCTATGGAACTGCAGAGGAGGAGCTTTCGGGGATTTTAGTGCCCCACTTCTTGATAACAGAAAGGCACGATGTGGAGAAACAGGAGTTCGTAGAACGATTCGAAATCGAGCATGTGGCAGCTTTAGGCAACGGAAATAACGACAGGTTGCTTCTGGGAACTGTGAAGCAAGCCGGAGGTCTCGCGATTGCCGTGGACAACGGAGAAGGTTGTGCACTTGACGCGTTGTTGCAGGCAAACCTTTTCATAGTAGGCGCTCAAAATGCTCTAAATCTTCTGCTTGAAACAAGAGCTTGCAAAGCAACGCTAAGGTTCTAAAGCAATCGTTTCGACGCAACTCTTCACATGCGAGTATCCGGTGACCGGCGGAGAAAATGGTGGCGGCCAGTTGCTCACGGCTTGAGTTCTTTCGATCCTACCAAAGGCAATCTCGGCTGCTTCCCGAATAGCTTGTCCCAATGCTCCTCAAACTGCTGCTTTGTTTCGGAAATCTGCATTAGGGTTAGGTCGGCGGTAAGCTGCCTATCCAAGTGCGGAATGCCAGTATCGACGGTGAGAAGCTGCCATAGCATTGCACGCCGATTACCGTGCTCGTTCTTCGGCAATCTGTCTTTCAGTTCCTCTAATACTCCGGGGGGCAATGCCTCAAAAACATATTTGTTGATAAATTTCCCCATGTACGGGGAGTGTTTTGTCTGCCCGGTTTTGTACTCCCATCCCAACAGGCGATAGGTTTCCCTGAAGAACTCATGTGGAAACCTTCGCACCCACGGAGCGAGTCCGGGCGCTATGTAGGCCTTAATGATTCTGTCAATCTCTTGCCGTACTTTGTCATCTTGATAGCCCGTCGCATCATCGATAAGTGCGATAATCCCGCGCCGTGCCAAGCCTCGCGTCAGTTGATCACAAGCCTCAATGATGTGTTTGTATCGCTTGAGGTATCCTTCCGCAGTTTTTCTCTGTGTTTCATCGCGACTCACTATCTTGGCGTTTAGATCGTCTCTGAATCTTAGGTAGACTTCGCAGATCATCGGCAAGAGCATGGCATCGTATCCGACCGTTCTCGCCCCGCTCTTTAACCGAAACAGGATAGGAGTGGTCGATAGCATTAACTCTTCGGAAATAAAGGGCTTAAGAACATCCGCCTGCAGAAAGAAGGGCAGGTCGTCGACGGTGGTGAATCCACCGGTTCCCGCTTTGGGTGTCCTTGACCGACCGATTGCTTGCAGTACGGTTCCCTGACTCAATAATCGCTTGCCATTAGGCAGGACGGCCGCAATTAGAGTTGCATCTCCGATCTGAAGCGGTCCATCGTGACTGGCTCGCGGCAAGTCAGCAGACCATCGCGCCTCAGCCGCTTTCCGGGCAATTGCTTTGCGTACTTCGGGCCTCAGCTTCGAGGCACGCGCTTCACCGCCAAGCTTTTGAATACTTGTATCGTCAGGCATAAGACCCCCTGAATGCTTTCTACACTATAATACTAATGCTTTCAATAGCTTGATGCAAGCATAGTAATTTAATTGGCATAAATGCTTGCAGCATGAAGAGTAGTATCCTATACTTCGGTTATGTACTACTCCTGCTATAGCTGGTGGAATTTCGCGGGAGGTATGCGGCGGACTGAAAGACTCCTAAATTAAAGTGGCCCTGGGAGCCTTTCGGCAATCAGGGCCACATAAATCTGTGCAGAACCTACCCCTGCTGAAAATAGCAGTCTCAGCCCTGCAATAGAAGTATAGAACGGTCGAGAAGAGGGAACAATAAAAAAATGCACTTCGTATACATAGATGAAACGGGCGATGAAACGACCGTTGGCTACTCCGCAATTGCCTTTCCCACTGTTCATTACAATCAGGCTTTTGCCCTCATAAGGCAATTCCGACGCGATTTAAAAAGGAGCGATGGGATTTTCACGACCGTGGAACTTCACGCTTCAAAATTCACCTCCGGCAGAGGCCGAATAGCTCCGAGTATTATTTCGCAGCAACGACGATGTGAGATATTTTTATCGGTTCTCAACTTGGTTACTCAAATGCCAGGCATCGCAGTTTTCAACGCTTTCAGAGTTTCGACCGATAGGGTTAGTCTCTTGGAGCGAATGCTGAATAGAATCGAAAAAGCCATGAAACGTCCTTCCTGAGTTTGACTAATGTCCTGGTTCTCAAAGCCTTCAGGACCGACGAGCACGGCATAATTCGATGACCTAGACCTTCCAAATGACATTACTAGCCGTATTCTAGTTGACTTCCGCTATCGCAGAAGTATCATAGCGGCAGAGGGGAAGGAGTTCGCCCTTTAACCGCTGTCTCTTTTTGCCGGGACAGATGATGACTCCTGACAAGGATCCTTGTCGCGGAGTCATGTCCCCGGCAACGATCCCATAGCTGAAATAGAAGCGAGAACTGACATGCAAAATGTCTGGGCACTAGCTTCGTTGTGGGTCGGACTAGCGCTTATCGCTACGCTGCTCGCAATTTGGTTCAAGATCTCCACAGCATTGAGCGAGATTGTTGTTGGAACTGTGGCGCAATTAATCATAGGGGCTGTCGTCGGCCCCATGGGCCTAGCCGCGAAATCGGAATGGATCACCTTTCTGGCAGGCACGGGGGCGATTGTCCTTACTTTCCTCGCTGGTGCGGAACTTGATCCTGCGATCTTCCGAACCAAATGGAAGGAAGCCACAGTCGTTGGGCTCGTAGGCTTCTTTGGGCCGTTTCTAGGCTGCACGGCTGTCGCACACTTCATCCTACATTGGACAATCATGTCGAGCTGGCTCGCAGGCGTTGCGCTTTCGACAACATCGGTCGCGGTCGTTTACGCCGTGATGCTGGAACTAGGTCTCAACAAGACCGAATTCGGAAAGGCGATTCTGGCAGCGTGCTTTGTAAATGACCTGGGGACCGTCGTTGCTCTAGGCCTGATTTTTTCGCCCTTTACGATTCGGACGGTGGTCTTCGTTGTAGTGAGCGCCGTCGTATTTTTCATTTTGCCTTTCCTGACTCCCCGTTTCTTCAAGCACTATGGCGGTCGTGTGTCTGAACTAGAGGCAAAGTATCTTCTTTTTCTGCTGTTCGGCATGGGCGGTCTGGCCGTATGGTCCGGAAGCGAGGCCGTTCTTCCCGCATACATCATCGGGATGGTACTGGCTGGAACTGTAGGAAAAGATCATGTCTTGGTGCGCAGGCTTCGGACGCTAACTTTCGGTCTCCTTACACCTTTCTATTTCATACGGGCTGGCTCGTTCGTATCTGTTCCCTCGCTGGTGGCCGCACCGCTTGTGTTTCTGGCCTTGTTTGGGGCCAAGATGGTCTCAAAAATGGCTGGTCTTTATCCCACCGTGAAATCCTTCAAGTACCAACGCGAAGAAGGCTTGTATTACACGCTGATGATGTCAACCGGATTAACCTTCGGCACGATTTCAGCATTGTTCGGCTTGAGCCACAAAATAATTGACCAAGCTCAATATTCATATCTTGTGGCGACCGTAATAGGAAGTGCTGTTGTTCCGACGATGTTTGCGAACGCCTGGTTCATGCCAAGGCATTTGCTGCCAAAGACAGAAAAAGAGTCAGCCGCGAAGGAAGTTACCGTCGTCAGTACGAACTAAGGAGGGGAAATATGCCTGGACGGAGACACTCACGGTTCAAAAAGATTCTCATTGGGTACGATGGATCCGCCTCGTCGGATAAGGCAACAGAGTCTGCTCTTGCTCTGGCTCAGTCGCTGGATTCGAAAGTGCTCCTTTTCGCCGTCGCTCGTCCTCCGGAGCCCGCAACGATGGTTGAAGTCGATGCGATGCTCGATGATGCGCGCGAGCACTTTGAAGCGCAGTTCAAGAAAATCGTTCAACGTGCGAGAGATCTGGACGTCGAAATACAAACGGATATTGCCGTGGGTCATCCGGTTGAGCAGATTGTCCATCGCGCGGAAATAGACCAAGTGGACTTGATCGTACTCGGGAGACGCGGCAAGTCGAGATTCGAAAAAATGCTTGTCGGGTCCACAGCCGAGAAGGTGCTCCGGTATGCGCACTGTCCGGTCATGGTTGTTCGCTAGAGGGGTTGAGGGAGATGGAATTCCAATCGACATCAAATGCGGGTCGGCTGAATGAGTTTCAGGCTGGCCGGTTGCTGGTCACTTGCCAGTATGTTGACAAGCTGCTGGGTGACATCCAGGCAATCCTGAATGTGCCCTCATCTAAGGCAGCATTTCCCCGGTATGCATTCGATATTGCTCCGGCGCAACGCCAGACGATTGAAGACTACATCGCACGAATTCGCGCTCAACTCGTGCGCGTCTTGGATGGACAGTCGGTTCCTAGGGAAAAACCATCGATTCCAGCATCACGGGCAATTCACGTTGCACTCGGCGCGATTGATATCGCGGTGGAAGAGCTGAAACCGCAATACATGCGCGGATATGGTGATGTGCCTGAAGCGGCGGGAATTGAACTGAATGGAATCGTCGGGGAATTACGCAGCTTGGTATCGAAGCTCGACCATTATCTGGGAGCCGGAGTGGGCCAAGATCTCAAGTTGCGGTTACAACGCCTGGAACAGAACAGCAATGACCTGGAGCTTCTTTCAAGAATTGAGAGGGCTGTTGCGGATCACGGCCTGGTGGAATTTCGCACGACCATAGCTTCGATTCTGGACCGTGCCGAAGACAAGACATTTGAGATCGCATTTTTCGGTCGAGTGAGTTCAGGAAAGTCGTCTCTCTTAAATGCAATCTTGGAGACAGATACGCTCCCGATCGGTGTTACGCCGATTACGGCAGTCCCGACACGAATCACTTACGGAGAGCGTTCCTCGATGAGGGTTTCGTTTGCTGAAGCTCCTGCGAAAACGACGGAGGTTGCCAAGCTTGCTGAGTTTGCGACGGAACAACAGAATCCCGGGAACACAAGACGGGTTACACGAATCGTTGTGACGCTGCCATCTGCACGTCTTCGGGACGGTGTGACCTTTGTCGATACGCCCGGTCTTGGCTCCCTGGCGACCAGCGGGGCAGCCGAGACCATCGCATACTTACCCAAATGCGACCTTGGCGTGGTCTTGATCGATGCAGGCTCGACTCTTACAACCGAAGATCTGCAAACGATCTTGACGCTTCAGGAAGCGGCTGTGCCTGTGAACGTGTTGCTGAGCAAGGCCGACCTTCTTAGCCCTGAAGACCGGGCCACGATCATTCAGTACGTCATGGAGCATATTGCATCGGAATGCAAACTGGACTTGCCGGTGCGCCCGGTCAGCACGCATCCTTCCTTCCGGGAAATGTTGGACCAATGGTTCGAAAACGAGATTGTCCCTATGTACGATCACTCGCAACAGTTAAGAGCATCTTCATTGCGGAGAAAGATCGGGGCCCTGCGCGAATCTGTCGTGTCTGCGCTGAAAGCAAGGACGACGCGGGGTGAGCAATCCTCCTTCAATTCAAAAGAACTGATTCGCGCTGCTGAAGCGCTCCTACGAAGAACGACGGGACAGATCGAGGAGATGCGCTCGCTTTGCGAGCGCGAAATTGCGGAAGCCGCTGCCGAGATGCCAGGGGTAATCCGAAGCGCTGCCACTCAGCTGATGGATTCGTGGTCTCACAATGACTCCGCCCCAGTCGTTCCAGGCCAAATGGTTTGCGATGCCATTGCCCATTTTCTTCAACTGCGCGTAAGGAAGCTCCAAGAGACTCTTTCAATGTTTGCCGCTCAACTTCGCCTTAATTTGAAGCAATGTGCCTCCGACCTGGGCCTGCCGCATGTTCCGGGTGACGACGAATTCCAATCCGTGATCCGAGGTGCGCCACTATTTGATCCGCAGTCATTCACTATTTCAATATCGCGCCCTTCATTTTCTCGTTTGTTTGGGCACCATTTCGCGGAAAGACAAGTCGCAAAACGGATTGAGAGTCAATTAGGGAGACCCTTTGTCGGTGCTGTCGACATCTATTGGAGATTATTGCAGAAGTGGTCTGATTCAATCATAGGCCAATTAAGACAGCGCTTCGACACTTACGCTGAGAGCTGCCGGGCGCAAGCCGAGCAAGCTCTCGGCGGAAAAGCATTCGACACGAAGGAACTCGCCGCGATCCAGGCGATCCTTTTGCAATTGGAAACAGATTCTGCGCCAGGAATAAACGTGCCGAACCCTGAACGCATGGGTGTAATCACTGGGAGGACGATCCAATGAAGATAGGATCCCCTGCTATAAGGTTGCCGATTTCGACTATCGTCGCGAAGGGGACTTATCCCATTTGCGCGGCCCTCAAGGAGTTTCAGAGCGACTTTGCAAAGACTCTTCCAGCGCGTGAATGCGGTCGCTTTTGCAATCTTCATGCTTGGGTCATTGCGAATTCAGCTCCCGCTGAATCAGTGGCCACGATATTCCTTGAATCGATCCGGAATCCACACTGGGAACCGAGTCCGCCAAACCCAGACAAGTGTGGTTTCTGCAAGCGAATGGAGATCGAGAAGCAAACTCGAATCAAAGAGATACTAGAGGAATTAGGTCGACCTGGATTGCGGTCGTGGCTACATGAGCACGAGATGCTCTGCTTCCGTCACGGAACAGAACTCATCGGGAAATTGCCAGAGGCGTTGCAAAAGACCGTCGAAGAAACCATGTCTCGGAAGGCACGAGAACTCGAACGGGAACTTCAAGAGTTCTTGCAGCGTTCAAAAGCAGGTGATCATACAGGCGGAGGGGTACTCGGACGGGCGGCTGAATATCTGGTCGCCCAGCGCGGGATTGAGAGCTAGGAGGGAACATGATGAAGGCCGGACCTGCCAAGAAAGTGAGTATTTATGTCGGTCAGGACCGCCATTACCATGGCGAATCGGTGTACGCGGCGATTTTGAATTTCCTCTTCTATCACAAAGTCGCGGGAGCAAGTGTGAGCCGTGGAATCGCGGGGTTTGGCGCGGATCATCATTTGCATACGGATCGAATCTTGGTGCTGACAGAAAATCTTCCCATGAAGGTTGAATTCATTGAATCGCCCGAAAAAGTCGAGGAACTTCTCCCGAAGTTGCATGAAATGGTGGGGAGCGGCCTTATTGAGATTCAAGATACGACTGTCGTGAAGCCTTCCGAGGCTTCCGTAAAAAAGACGTATCAGGAAAGGACGCCTTTAAAAAGCCAGGGCAAGGCCAAGCTGATGCGGATTTACATCGGAGAGAATGACGAGTGGAACGGCAAACCGCTGCACAAGGCGCTGATCGAAAGCATGCGTTCGAACGATATTGCTGGCGTTACCGTATACCAGGGCATTCTCGGCTACGGGGCCAACCGACGCATTCATAAGGAAGGAACCCTACATCTCTCGCATGACCGACCAATCATGCTGTCGGTAGTAGACACCGAAGAAAAGCTTCGAGCATATTTCCCGATTCTTGACAGCATGGTTCAACAGGGACTCGTCGTTCTCTCCGATGTTGAGGTCATAAAGTACACCCATGACTACCAGGAAGGAGAGAGAAGGAAGGAGGCCAGGCCATGAAGCTGGAAGGCAGAGCCAAGATGCTGCGCATCCATTTCGGCGAAGACGACAAGTGGAAGGACAAACCTCTGTACCGGGCCATTGTCGAGAAATGTCGGGAGTTGGACATCGCTGGCGCTACCGTGTTTCGCGGTATCGAAGGCTATGGTGCAAGCACCCTCATCCATCGGTCACACCTGCTTTCCTTCTCGTCAGACGCGCCGATTATGGTCAGCGTGATCGATTCGGAAGACAAAATTCAAACCTTAATTCCGTATTTGGACAAGATGGTAGATGAAGGTTTGATTGCAATGTCAGAAGTAGAGGTTATTAAGTACGTCCATCAAGACGGCATACGCTCGCGGTAAGTCGCCAGTGGATTAAAAGAGACGGCTGAGAGAAATGGTGGAAAGCGGTGAACTTGAAACTCTGGTCGGTCGAAAGCAAGAATTGCGACAGCTTCGTGCTGCGATTCAAAAGCGAAGGAGTCTATTGATTTGGGGACCGGAAGATGCAGGAAAAACTGCCCTGATAAAGAAAGCGATTTTTGAACTCGACGGCTCAGAACGGCGGAGTTGTATTTATTGGACAGGGGCAGCAAGTGGGAAGGAATTGCTGGCGCACTTTGTCGGTCGGCTTTACGAGACGGGCGATTCCTTTGTACGAAAGAAGGTCCACGCGGACGGGGCGACCGCCATGTCATTGAATAGATGGCTTCACAAACAAAAGAGCGTGCGTCTTCGTGGGATTCTCTTCACCGCTTCGATGCAAAGCGACTACCGATTCTTCGTGGATCATTTTCCTCCACCAACGCACGACATGGCTAGACTAATGAAACAGATTATATATAGGTGTAAATCGCCGATCTATTTAGCCGCACGGGGTTATTCGCAAAGTGAAATCGGTTATGCGTGGAGCCTGTACTGGAACGACGGACTACGCATCCGTTTAGGCCCTGTGAGCGAACGAGCGGCAAGAGAACTGCTGGAATGCTGCATCGGCAAGTTTGGGCTCGCTTCGCTCGACTTGGAAAACTTCCGCGAAGACATCCTTCGGCTTAGTGGGCTTATACCTGGCTCCATCGTGAAGATGTGCGAGCTGGCAGCGGACTCAAGGTATCACTATGGAGATCAGATCAAAATCAAGCTTGTGCATGTGGATTACCTGATGCAGTCAAGTCCATCGGCGGTTGCGCACCCCTCGAATTCCCTTCAATGACGAGTAGCTCTCAATATCGGCAAGATGTGTTGCAGGACCTCTGCGGTGAGGGCACGCTCTACCGACTGGCGGAATTAGCTATAGAGTTCGGAGCAGAACACCTAGCTTCCACCGCCCGCAGCACAGCTGAGAGGATTTCTGAGGGACGATTCTATGTGGCGTGTGTCGGCCAGTTCAAACGAGGCAAATCAACCCTTCTCAATGCGCTGATCGGGCACTCGGTTCTTCCCACCGCTGTGGTTCCACTGACAGCCGTACCGACGGTCATTAGGTACGGTGAGCGTTTGTCGGCGCGCGTTCGCCTTCAAAGTGAGACTTGGACGGATATTCCTATCAGCGCCGTGGAAGAGTACGTATCTGAGGGAAAGAATCCTGAGAATGCAAAGGGGGTGGCGGGCGTGGAAATCTTTGTTCCAAGTCCGCTTCTGAACACGGGGATGTGTCTGGTGGACACTCCGGGACTTGGCTCGGTGTTTGCCGGAAACACAGCGGCGACCCATGCATTCATCCCCCACATTGATGCCGCGATCGTGGTCATTGGAACCGATCCTCCGCTGTCGGGAGATGAACTCCAACTTGTGGAAGCTGTCTCCCAGGAAGTCCATGATCTTGTGGTTGTCTTGAATAAGGCAGACCGAGCGAGCGCAGTGGACCGCTCTGCGGCCCTGGCGTTTGCCTCTCGTGTCTTAGAAACGCGGCTGAGCCGCACCTTGCCGACGATTCTTGAGGTCAGCGCTCTGGATCGACTGGAGAAAAACGGCGGTCCCGAACGGGATTGGGGGCAGCTGATCCACGCGCTTGAGAATCTGATGCATCACTCGGGACGCTCACTCGTTCGTAAGGCGACTGACAGGGGCATTCGGCGCGCAGCAAACCAACTGCTTACTGTAATCAAGGAAGAACGGAACGCACTAGAGCTGCCCCTGGAGGAGTCAGAGCGGCACATCGCAAGCCTCAGGAAAACACTAGAAGAGTCAGAAAATGCCATGCGCGATCTGGCAGCTTTGTTGAACGCGGAGCAGCAACGTCTGTCAGCGCTTCTTATAGAACGAAGAAATGTCTTTCTGAAGCGGGCGCGAGCCGCCTCTCTCGCTGAATTGACTGAGCGTCTGTCGTCCTTGCCCCGCGGCCATAATGGACCTGCTTATCGTCGAAACGTAAACCATTTGGCGCAGGAAATCGCGCGCGCACAACTCACGCCCTGGCTGGGAGGCGAAGCAGAGTTTGCGGAAACAGAATTTGGCAAGACGGCCAAACGTTTCGTTCATCTGGCGAATGAATTCTTGCGTCATTTGGGTGAAACAGAAGTGCCAGGGTTGGAAGTACTTCCGGAAGACCTTGGTTCGGATCAGAGACTAAGCGTCAGGTCGCAATTCCATTTCCATATAATCGAGCGGGTAGCTGCTCCAGCATCTCCGTTGATTTTCATATCGGACCTTTTGCTCGGCATGCTGGGATTCCGCGGCGGGATAGTCCGCAATGCGCAAGAATTTCTTGATCAGCTGCTCGAAGTCAACAGTTCGAGAGTGCAAAGCGACGTTGATGAGCGTACCCGCGAAAGCCGCAAGAAGCTGGAAGCAGAGATAAAAGGAACTGTGCGTGAGGCTTCGGCGATCGCGGATCGAGCGTTGACACGCGCACGAATGACACGCGCTGCCGGGACTCCGGGAGTCGAAGCGGCGCTCGCGTACCTAGGTACTGTCGAACGTGAAGTCCGACACTCCCTTTCCTTGGAATCTACATGTGAACGACTCCCAGATGAGAGCGTTTAGTCCGAATCAAAAACTCGTCACCAACTCGTCACCAAAACTAGGCAATTTCTGGGTGTTTTCAGACCAAGTAAAACCGGAAAAGCAAGGCAGGCAAAGGGATTTAACTCCAATACCTCATAATTGACACGGTAGAGGTCAACGGTTCGAGCCCGTTCGGGCCTACCATCCATCAATATTCTTGCGTCCATTCACACCGTGATTCGCCGATTGGAGCAAGCGCGCGAAATTCGTAAGGCGATACACGATAAACACGCCGGGGAGGACAAGTCGGTCTACCAGTGGGCAGGGCCAAACTACGGTGCGTCAAATAGCTCGGCAAATCAAGTGGCGGACGCGGAGCGTGATCGCGCACGGCGTAAAATCTAACGCTTCGTAAACGCACACTTCTCACAATGAGGTTGAACAGGTGGACAGAGCAATACCGAGCGCTCTGTCGCGCGGATACAAAAGCGGAGACGGACTGTCTCCTTTTTCTAGTGGTAAGGGCTGGGG
>Ga0335085_10010487_pt1 | contig 13833 bp, 10 predicted proteins | sample Lox_Sample_45_FD_206712 | JGI IMG/M metagenome (GOLD analysis project Ga0335085, IMG submission 206712) | Soil microbial communities from Loxahatchee National Wildlife Refuge, Florida, United States - Lox_Sample_4.5 | ecosystem: Environmental > Terrestrial > Soil > Wetlands | place: USA...
GATTCCACGAAACACGCTGCCGTCGTGCATCCAAAGCGTGTTGCCGCCGCAGCGGGGTGGTCCGACGATCAATACAAAATTCTTTTTCGCCCGCTGCTGAAGGGTAAAGAAGCCGACTGGAGTATGGGCGACGATGCCCCGCCCGCGTTCCTCTCCGTCATCCATCGTCCGTTGTGGGATTATTGCAAGCAGCGTTTTGCGCAGGTGACCAATCCGCCGATCGATCCTTTGCGCGAATCGCACGTGATGTCGCTCGAAGTGCCGTTGGGCCACGGACATTTCCTGCCCAGTCCTATCCTGATGGCCTCGGAGCTTGCCTCACTTTCTGTCGAACTCTCGCCGGTACAGACCATCGATTTTACGTTCTCTTCCACCCTGGGAGTCCCGGGTGCGCGCCGTTGTTTGACTCATTGTAAAACTACCCCTCTGAGTGACGGCGATCGCCCGGGGCTCCTCCTCCTTTCGGATCGCGGGATTGGTCCGGATCGCGCCGCATTACCTGCCTTACTGGCCGCTGCCAGCGCTTGGAAAAGCTTGGTCCAACAAGGGCTGGCGGACATTCCGCTCGTTGTGGAAAGCGCCCAGGTTTTCGAAACCCACCACGTGGCCATGCTATTGGCTGCCGGCGCCAGCGCTGTGGTGCCCTATTTGGCGGAAGAATTTGCCGAAGCCGAGGAACCCGGAGGATTCGACAAGGTTCGCCAGGGCATCTTGGCTGGTCTTCACAAAGTGCTGGCACGCATGGGGATTTCCACTCTCGCCAGCTATCGCAACAGCCATTTGTTTGAAATGCTCGGGCTGGACGAGGACATCTGCCGCGAATATTTTGAAGACGCCGCCTGTTATCCCGGCACGAAAACTCTGGATCTGCTTCTGCAGGATTATTTGCACATGCACGCTGCCGGCTATGGCGGACAGACGGAGGAACTCGCGGATCACGGGCTGTATCGCTTCCGCAAAGGCGCCGAGCTTCACGCCACTTCTCCGGAGCTTGTGCGCCGCATGCACGCGCACGTTCGCAAGCCAGACCAAGGCAACTACAACGCGTTTGAGCAACTCGCCAAGGCGGAAGGTCCGACGTTCCTCCGCGATTTGCTGGAGATGCTGCCGGAGCAGCCGATTTCATTGGCCGAAGTCGAACCGTTGGAGGCAATCCTGGCTCGCTTTAGCACGCAGGCCATGTCCCTCGGTTCCCTGAGCCCGGAAGCTCATAAGACACTCTCCATCGCGATGAACCAGATCGGCGGCCGCAGCAATACCGGCGAGGGCGGCGAAGATAGCGATCTTTACAAGGCCTTCGGGTCGTCCAGCAAGATTAAACAAGTTGCGTCCGGCCGCTTCGGGGTCACTGCGGAATATCTCGTTCGTGCCGAAGAGCTCGAAATTAAGATGGCGCAAGGCTCGAAACCTGGCGAGGGTGGCCAGCTTCCCGCGCGCAAGGTTACGGAATATATCGCGCGTATTCGTCATGCCACGCCGGGAACTCCGCTCATTTCACCGCCGCCGCATCACGACATTTACAGCATCGAAGACCTTGCCCAGTTGATTCATGATCTGCGCGCCGTCAATCCGCAGGCGCGCATCGGAGTAAAGTTGGTATCCGGCACAGGGGTTGGCGTGATAGCCGCAGGTGTGGCGAAGGCTGGGGCCGACGTCATTACGGTCAGTGGCCACAACGGTGGCACGGGCTCTTCGCCACTTACCTCCATCAAAAATACTGGGCTCCCGTGGGAGATAGGCCTGCGCGAGACCCATGAGACCTTGCTTCGTGCAGGTTTGCGTTCTCGCGTGAAACTCCGTGTGGATGGCGGCTTGCGTTTCTCGCGCGATATTCTCATCGGGGCTACCCTCGGCGCCGATGAATTTGGTTTTGGCACCGCCGCGCTGGTGGCGATCGGATGCGTGATGGCGCGCCAATGCCATCTGAATACCTGCCCTGTTGGGATCGCGACACAAGACGAAACTCTACGCACGCGGTTCAACGGAAAACCGGAGATGGTCGTTGCCTATTTCCGTTCCTTGGCTGAAGAAATTCGCAATGGTTTGGCGCAGTTAGGTGTTCGTGGCCTGACGGAACTCCGAGGCTGGTACGATCGGCTGGAAACGCAATCCGGTCTCGATGCGCTCTTGGTCATCCCGGTTTCCAAGCCGCGCCGAGTTCTCCCGCAGCAAACCTCGGTGCTCGACGGCGGGGTAGAAGAGACGGAATTGTCGTTTGAGCACACGCGATCGCCCAAACTGGCGTCTCCGGTAATCCACAATTTCCATCGCAGCATTGGCGCGCACATTAGCGGCGAGTACATGAACAACCGCCTGCTGCAGCAAGAATCTCCCGCCGCCATCCGGGAATTCAGCGGCACAGCCGGCCAAAGCTTTGGAGCGTTTCTGACTTCCGGAATCACCCTAAAGCTCACAGGGGAAGCCAACGACTACGTCGGCAAAGGACTTTCCGGCGGTACGATCGTTATTCGTTCCGGCCACAACGCGTCGAAGCGCGGCGACGTGCTTGCCGGCAATACCGTTTTGTACGGTGCAACTTCGGGGCAGCTTTTTGTCGCAGGGCAAGCGGGTGAACGCTTCGCAGTGCGCAACAGCGGCGCGGTCGCGGTCGTCGAAGGACTTGGCCAACACGGTTGTGAATATATGACCGGTGGCATCGTGGCTGTCCTAGGACCCATCGGGCTGAATTTTGGCTCCGGCATGACGGGTGGGCTGTCGTATATTCTGCGTAGCCAGCTGGACCACGTCCTGAACTTGGAATTCGTGCAAGCCCACGAACTCGACGAGTCGGAAGAGGCCAACCTGCGCCGCCTCCTGGAGTGCCACGTTGCGCTGACCGATAGTCCGGTTGCCGCGCGCCTGCTGACGCGAAGGCCCCTTTTGCCATTCGTGCGTGTCCAGCCCGTCCATTTCCAGGGCACGGTGCAAGCTGCCTGGAATGTCATCCCTGGGATGGCTCTGGGCTCCGTGCTGGTGGAAGCTCCCGGATTCCTCCGCGTCTCGGAGAGCGCCGCTCCGCATTATGCATGAGCAAGCAGGAACTTCACTTTTTCCTTACGCCAATTCCGTTATAATCTTACGCAGAAGCGAGTGAGTTCAGCCTATGGACTTCGACCAACTAACTACATTTGTACAAGTGGCAAAGCTCAAAAGTTTCTCCAAAGCGGGGCAAAAAGTATTTCGCTCGCAATCGGCCGTGAGCGCGCAGATCCGCCAGCTAGAGCAGGCTTATCATGCCAAGCTCCTGGATCGCTCGGCGAAATCCGTCGAGCTAACCCCTGCCGGTGAAGTTTTGTTTGAATTCGCCGAGCGCCTGCTGCGGTTGCGCGATGAGTCCATGCAGGTGGTGGCGGATCGCGGTAACGTTGTTCAGGGGCCGGTCACGTTCGGGGCGAACGAAGCCACGTGCCTCTATCTACTGCCGGACATCCTTGCCGAATTTCAGCGCCGCTACCCCTTGGTGCATATCAGCATCTATCGCAACTTCAGTCACAAGATTTTGCAACGTTTGGAAGAGGGTTCGCTCGATCTTGGGATTGTCACGCTACCGGTGAAGTCGCCCAACCTCAAAATGCACATCATCAATCGTGACCGCCTGCGCTTCTTTGTCAGCAGTAAGAATCCCTTGGCGCAGCGCAGCCATGTCACCCTTGATGAAGTGGCTTCGGCTCCGCTCATCTTCCCGAAGACCGGCTATACGCGACAGGTACTCGATAAGCTGTTCCGACCCCATCGTTCCAGATTGCGTATCAGCATGGAATTGCCCAGCATTGGCATGATCAAGACCTTCGTTGCGGCCGACGTCGGGATCTCGATTATCAGCGAAAGCTTTGCCCGCGATCAGGTCAAGACGGGAGATGTGAAGCTGCTCAATGTGGAAGGTGTCGATCTGTATCGCGAGCTTGCGCTGGTTTACCGGCGCGATCGCAGTTTGCCTCGCGCGGTGCAGTCCCTAATCGGCATGATTCGGGAGAATCGCAAGCTCCAGGAATCTGCCGTCGGCTAACGGATCCCGTCACTTCGCGTTAAAATCTACACTGGAAATCGTGCGCGCTATTACGTTTTCCTGAATTTGAATCAGGTCGGAATCCCCGGATGTCATGCCCAATAGCGTGAGAAATTCCCCGGTGTGTGCGACAACGGAGAGCGTTCCCGCCCAGTCATGCTCATCGGCGATTCCAGTGTATCGGTATTCGATTGCTGGCTGTCCCCCGACAACCGTTTTCCGCCGGGAAATCAGCTGGTAATTGTCGTAGGCGTCGTGTAGTCGTTTTTCCACTGCTTGCGCCGCGATTTCCAGTGAATCCTTGGACTTCTCATGTCCTACTACCATGAGCGTCGACTCATTCGATGTACCCATGGCTACGATGGCGTTCGGCAGAGCTTGTCCTGATCCCTCGATGATCTGCCAGCTGGGCGCCTTGTACATTCGAAACCCAAATTCATGGTTAATGTAGAGATTGCCCTGAATTTCGTCGCGATTCGTGACGGGTTCTTCGGCGGGAGGAGCAGGAGGTGGGGCCGCAGTGACGAGGGTCGCCTTGGGAGCAGTGGTGGTTGTCTTCAATTTCGGAGCGCTTGCCTCTGTAGCCACCTTGCTCGGTGGCGGAATCTCCGGCCGAGCGTTCGCGTTTGTCAATATCGAGGCCGCTTTTTCTTTCTTCGTGGGCTCGGCTGTCGGTGTGGTCTTTACGTCGCTGGTTCCCGACGATTTCGCGTTGGGGTCGCTCTTAGCTGTCGCCGTTTGCCCAGGTGAATCCGGAATAATCGACGCGATCTTATCTTTTTCCACCAAGACGTATCCAAAGTCCGTCTTAACCTTGAACATGTTGTCTTCATAGCCCACGATCACGCCGTACAGCTTCTTGCCGTCCTTGAGTCGAATTTCGTCGGGCAGCGCGATTGTGGCACATACGCCGGCGCAAGCGACGGCCAGTAAACTCTTCAAGAGTATTCGGCGAAGGCCAGCATTCATGGGGAAAGTATGCGTCCGCAGCCGCCGGCCTGCAAGGTTCAGCCTGGAGACGGTGTCCCGCCAGCCAACTCCGCAAAACCCGTGGTTTTCCGTCGGTCGCCGCGCGCGATACTCGCCATAGCTCGCCGCGCGCGCTCGATTATCGAAGTATGCCGCGAGGCCCAGCCTCGCCGTGTCGGCGGGACATTTTGTCCTCTGGCGCTGAACCAAAGCTGCACTCCAAGCGCCTTGCCGAACGCCGCTACCAGAACTGGCTTTGGCAACGATCGCAGTTCACCGATTGTGGAAATACCACGTTCCATGAGCGCCCTGGCGTCGATGTCGCCAATCCTGTCCAGATTCGTTATTGCCATCATGGCCAGAACCGTCGTTTCCGAATCCGCGTTTACGATGCGCACGCCCCGTGGCTGCGCCGCCCGTGCCGCAAGCAACGCCATAATCCGGGTGCGACCCGCACCGATGCGAACCCGCAATCCGGTGTGCCCGAGGACTTCCATCTGCAAACGAAGCAGCGTGGTTTCAAGGTGGGAATCATGCTGCTCGGATGCGGAGAAATCCAGATAGAAGGCGCCTGAGCCGGCCGTTTCTACCGTCGGCGTGTAGGCTTCCAGAATGCCGCGCATACGGTCCATGGAGCCGTCACACGGGTCTAGGGAGGCGTAGAACGCGTCTACCTGGACATAAACGATACAAGGTCTTCTTTTCACCCATTTCGCCGCCATATCGCTCGACTTCGAGCGAAGCCTCTTTCGGCCCTCTCGAAACCTCGACACTATCGCGCGGCATGAGGGAACGTTTTCGACACAGGTGTCCATGACAACTCCTGAAGGTAAGGGAATCTGTTGTATTTTTAGCGGGTGACATCGGCTCGGGAGAGCCCGAAGGCAATGGAACCGAAGCCACCCGTTTCCCGTTTCCTCTACTGGGCTGGATAGTAGGCGAATAAAAAGCGAAAGTCAATAGGCTTTTGCCTGCTTTCCTCGTCCTCCGATTCGTGATACAAACTTTTGCGTTCTTCACCGCCCGCACTGTGGCACGTTGGCTTCACAATACCGAACCTCACACACATCGGAGACAGGCCAATGATCCAGGACCTTGTGAAATACTCCACCGTATTTCTCGTTGCGGTACTCTGCTTGCCGGTGCTCATGGCCCGTGCGCAGCAGACTGCCGCAACTCCGCCACAACAGAAACCTTTCATTTTCTCCCCTGCCGACACCGTTATCTACGTCAGCGATTTCGATCTCGACGCCGAAAATTTCCAAGCGGACGAGGGGCGCCACAAGGTCCGCCCAGGGATCATTGAAGGGCCACGGAAACGCGAACAAGACCCTGCAACGCAAGCTAAAAAAATGGTTGACCTCATGTCCACGGACATTGTCAACGACCTGAAAAAGGCCGGTTATAAGGCAGAAAGCATCGGAACGACCAATGCTCCACCGTCCACAGGCGTCTTGGTGCACGGCGTCTTCACGGAACTGGATGAGGGCAATCGCCTTCGCCGCGCGGTCATTGGCTTTGGTGCCGGAGAAGCGAAGATGGACCTTTACGTCACTATGAGCGATTTAGCGAACCCCAGCCAGCCGCTCTACAACGTTTCCGCAAATGAAGATAGTGGCAAGAAGGTCGGCGCCGCAATAACGATGAATCCTTACGTGGCCGCCGCCAAGTTCGTGATGGAAAAGAATGCGCCAGAAAAGACCATCAAGAAAACCGCTTCCGAGATCTCGCAGGACATAATTCAGCACTTAAAGGAACATGAGCTTCCGGCCGGTGTCGCGAAATAGGCCCAGTCTCGAGATTGTGCTCGGCTGTTAGTTCTTGAATACGACCGTCCGCAGCCCATAGAACAGCAGTCCCGACAGCATCATGGCGGCGGGTAAGGTCAGAACCCACGCCAAGGCCAGATTCCTCACCGTGCTCATCTGCAGGCCAGAGGAATTCGCCATCATGGTGCCGGCCACGCCGGACGACAATACGTGAGTTGTGCTCACTGGTAAACCCATACCATCTGCCGCACCGATCGTGGCCATGGCCGTGATCTCTGCCGCCGCGCCTTGTGCGTAGGTCAGATGGCTCTTCCCGATCTTCTCTCCCACGGTCACGACGATCCGCTTCCAGCCAACCATGGTTCCAAGCCCCAAGGCGAGCGCGACCGCCACTTTCACCCAAAGGGGTATGAACCGTGTGGCCTTATCGATGTGGCTCTTGTAATTCTTCAGAACCGCCACATCCCCGGCCGCCAATGCAGGTTTCCCGGACTTCTGCATCAGTCGCAATGCTTCGCTAACCAGGTACATGTCATTCCGGAAGTTGCGGACCTGGGTTCTGGGGACCGCCGAAAGCTCCTTGAACTGCGCCATTTCCGTGCCGATCCCGTTGATCATCTCCCGCAAGGCCAGCATGGTCCCAGGCTTGAACTCCTTCGTTCGTACATATTCCGTAACGTCATCGCGCGGGTCTCCCACGACCGTCGCGCTGTCCAAGTATTTCCCAACCGTGTCTGCGGCTTCGCGAGACACAGCCACGAAATCCTGCGATTGGCGGGCGGTTACGGCATGGTTCAGCGCATACGTTGTCGGCACGGTCCCAATCAGGATCAGCATGATCAGCCCCATGCCTTTTTGCCCGTCGTTGGACCCGTGAAAGAAGCTGACACCCGTGCAGGTCAAGATCAGCATCCCGCGGATCCAGAAGGGAGGTGGCTCGGTGCCCTTGGGAGCTTCGTAGAGTCGCTTGTCCTTGATCAATGCCTTCATGATCATGAAGAGTAAAGAAGCCAAAATGAATCCGAAAATCGGCGATAGCAGTAAGGACTTTCCGATATTGGCGGCTTGAGCCCAATCGACGCCGCTGGTACCGCTCTTTGCGTTCATCAGTTGATTGGCGATGCCCACCCCGATGATCGAGCCAATCAGCGTGTGCGAACTCGAAGCAGGCAATCCGAACCACCACGTCCCCAGGTTCCAAACGATTGCCGCGATGAGCAGAGCGAACACCATCGCAAACCCGGCGCTGCTTCCTACCTGCAAGATCAATTCGACGGGCAGCAACGAAACGATGCCGAATGCCACCGCTCCCGTGGAGGTCACCACTCCAAAAAAGTTCCAGAAGCCCGACCAAACCACCGCGATGTTCGGATCCAATGAGTGCGTATAGATGACCGTCGCTACCGCATTCGCCGTGTCGTGGAATCCATTCACAAATTCGAATCCCAGTGCCACCAACAGCGCGAGACCCAATAAAAGGTAGGGCCACGCCGACCCGAGTGTGACATCTCCAAGATCGCGCGAGATGCTAGTGCCGATAAAGATCAAGCCCGCAATCAGCACCAGGCCAAATACCAGCGTTCCGATGCGGCTGGGTCCTCGGCTTAGCTTTTCCGCAATGACTTGCGAATTGGATGCGGCGGGCGAAACCTGTGTCGTGGCTGTAGCCATGGCAGTCCTTCCGGGAACGACCTGATCGGTTCCCTGTGAAGCGTGTGGGAGCCACTCTTATAGTGAGAATTTGTTACTGGCGAATGAACGTTTAGAAAACACGTCCTAACTGGAAGAACCACTTTTGGTGCCCGGTATCTCCAACGCTGCCCCCGATGAAGATGGGCCCAAGTGCGGTGTCCGCGATGACTCCAGCGGCGCCGTCGCCCGACAACCGCGGCGCGCCGAAGGGGTCTCCATACATCTTGCCAACTTCGCCGTATCCAACCAGATACACATTCCTGCCGACAAACGGCGGTAGCACAGCAATCTCCTTGAGGTATCCTATCCTCCCCACGAAGTACTGGTTGCCGAGTAGCTCGTTCAACCCGTAAGCCGTCAGTCGTCCCACGCCGCCAAGGAAAAACTGAGGATCTCCGGTATTCCGATAGCCGAGCGTAGATCCACCTTCCCCAATGAGGAAAATGGAATCACGATGAACCGGCTGAAAGAACTGAACCGTGGTTGTTAAAGTGGGGAAGGCTTCCGTCGCGGCGGGATAGTTGTCGTAGAAATAGAAATTGGATTGCACATAATAACCACGTGTGGGAATTACCGGTTCGTTCGTATGATCTAACACATACCGAGCATGGAGCGCTCCAATTCGCCCGCTGTTTGAAGCGAAATCCGGTGTGCCCAGGCGGAGCTCCTCATTGGTGTAGCCAAGGCCATATCCGGCTCGCACTTCGCTGAACCGACTGATCGCGTAACCAACATCAGCTCCGCCAAATACACGGTCGAAGCGGTAATCCGCTTGCGGATCACTTTTTTTGTAAATCAAGAATGTATATTGCTTGGCACTCACAAACGGGTCAACGAACCACTTCCCCAATGGTCGAATGGGCCGGTACAGATCGCTCGCGATTCCGTAGGTTTGTCCAAATTGAAAGTCAGTCCGCCATTCCGACCGGAAGCCCGCCACATCCATGAACGTTAAACGGGCACCCGCGGTGAAGGTCACGTCGTCGGTCTGTGTGCCGTCGATCACCACGCCTGGCCGCAATAGAGGCGGCGCATAACTCTTTTCGCGAATGTGAATGAGCAAGCCGTCCTGGCCGTTTTCTTGGACCATGTCATAGGTGACGCTGTCGTAACGTCCGATGCCACTCAGACGGGTAAGAAACTGCTCGAGATGCGCTTGATCGATCGGTTTACCCACGAGAGGTTGCAGGAATTTCTGTACGTTTACGGCGGACTCTCCGGTAATTCCTTCCAGCTTCACAAACTGTGGAACGCCGATCTTCGTGCGGATCCGCCCCTCCTTTTCCTTCATGTATTCAGCCCAGGCCTGATCATCAAGGGCGTACGTCTTCAGGATTTGCGCTTTTTCCTCTGCTGCCTCATACCCGACTTTCACCAACTCATCCGTCTTCTCATATTCCATCGTGGTGTATTTCTCGACGTCTGCTTTGACCATCAGATCGGCCCCAGCCATTCCACGAATTTCCGTCTCGGCAATGACCAGTTCCACCGAACGGCCCAAGATGCCGAAGGCCGACTGTATTTCCTTCGCTGACACCGAGGAAATCTGAAGGTGCACTCCAATCACAACGTCCGCACCCATTTTGCGGACGACATCGGTCGGCAGATTGTCCACTAGTCCACCGTCCACGAAAATCTGATCGTCGCGGCGTACCGGCGCAAAGACGCCGGGAATGGACATGGTTGCGCGCATGGCCTCGGAGAGCGATCCGGTTCGGAACACATATGCTTTCCCGGAAACGATTTCGGTGGAGACGCAACGAAAGGGAATGGGCAAATCGTCAAACGAATTGATCGTCGAGTAAGGCAATGTTTCCCGATCAATAAGCAAATTTACCGCTTGTCCCGTATTCAGCCCCGGCGGAAGACTCACGCCATGTTTCAATCCGATTTCAATCGCGTTCGGTATTTCTCGCGCGTCCTCTTTACGCCGAAAGGTCAAATCCCCGTAGGGTGTATCGCCGCTCAGCAAGAGCGCCCAGTCGGCGTGTTTCAAGATGTCTTGCAACTGGTCGGCAGATTTCCCGGTCGCATATAACCCTCCGACCAATCCGCCCATACTGGTGCCCGCGATGTAGTCGACGGGGATATGGTGATCCTCAAACCACTTCAGGACTCCTACGTGAGCCTCTCCCAGCGCTCCGCCGCCCTCTAGCGCGACGCCAATCGTCGGGCGCGATTTCGGTATAGGTTTCGCTTCGGGACTCACCGGTTTCGTGGTCAACGGCTGTTCTGGTTTCTGTTGCGCCAGACCAGGCACAGACACAAATACCAAAGCGACAAGAATCGCGAATCGATTTGAACGCATGATCGGTCCTCGAGCGGAGATGTCAAACCACGGATTGAGAGCGCACCAAGTTTCGCCCACCTTGGCAATGCAGGCAAGGGTTTCATCGGCGTCGCTGCTGTCGGAAACTTACAAGTGGGACGGCCGGCTCGCTTCAGCTCGGGATTCTGCTTCAAATGTTTGCTTCGTCTTCAGGATGTTTCTGCCGGTGAGCCAATCCAACTCCCGAGAGGACCAGAGCTCCCCCCGCAATCTGCGGCCACGTTAGCGGTTCACCTAACAAAAGCGCGGCCATGACTGCGGTGAGCGGCCCCTGCGTCAGTAGACTGACGGAGGTGATCGTGGCCGGCAAATGTCCTAACGCGTACGTTAGGGCCAAATAGCCCCCAAGTTGCGAGATCAATCCCAGTCCCAGCACCGCCCAAAAGGTACGCCCGTGGGGCAGTCCCAAGGAAATTCCCATAGATAGGTTGATTAACAATAGCGCCAAGGTGCTGGAGATCATCGCCAGTCTCAAAAAGCCCAAGGTGCTGGTCGTCGTTCTGACCCGTTCTGTAGCCATCAGATACACCGCGAAGCAGGCTGCGGCTCCGAGCGCCATTACATCGCCTATGCCAAATCGCACGAGCTTTCCCAAGTCCGCCCAAAGAATCACCACGGTGCCGCCCAGTGCCAGAAGCAATCCTAGCCAGAAGGAACGCACGGGGCGTCTTCGAAGCACCACCCAGCTGAGTAGTCCCACCACGATGGGCGTATTGTTCCCCAACAGTGTCGCGTTCGCCGCGCTGGTCTTTAAAATTGCCGTGTTATAAAGCGCCAAGTCCAGGGCGAAAAACACTCCGCCGATACCGATAACTCCAAGCAACCGACCGTTCATCCGCAATCCGGCGCGGTCAAACAAAAACGTTGGCAATAACACTACTGCCGGGATTAGCATCCGATAAAAGGCCGAGGCTGGGCCAGGTATGTCCGTCCATCTCACAAAAATTGCCGACCACGCGATGCACACGACGCCGGCTACCAGCGCCAAATACGCCGGCAATAGCTGTGCACGCGATTTCTTCTGGGTCAAAACTCCCGCTTGCGTCGCCACGATAGTTTTTGGATTCCCCGGCAGCAGTATCCCATACGCCATCCGCGAGTACAGGTGCCGATTTGGCCCCATCCCCCATCAGTCCCATTGCTGCAACCTTTCCTGGCTATTAGGGTTAGAAATGAATTGGGATGCGGCCAAGGTGTGGCCATCCCTTGCGAGGTAGCGTCCATGACCACTGCGAACGCTTCCAACCCGACTCCTGCGCCGAGTAAGCCCGTAAGCCCGTGGGTCTGGGCTTTTCGCTTTCTGCGCTGGTCTACTTACCTCGCCGCACTGATCACCTTGATTTTGTTGCTGCACAAGACTCCTCCTCCTCCGGTCCAATCGTCTCCGCAGGCCGCCGCGCGTGCCGAGGAGAAGCTGCAGCAAGTGCAAGACTCTGTTTCCCAAGGCCAGAAAGCCACTCTTCGCTTGGACGAATCCGAGTTGAATTCCTACCTGGCATCCCATCTCGATTTAGAGAAAAATGCGCCTCCGGTCGGGGCCGCTCCATCAAACGCGGATACGCCCCAAGCTACCGATGGGTCCGGCGCGCCTTCGGCTGCCGACATTGAACAGGTTCGCTCCTCGGTTAAGGACGTCAAAGTCCAGATGGAAGGCGACCAGGTTCGTGCCTACGTAGTCTTCGATGTTCATGGAAAAGATATGACGCTGCAGTTGGTGGGCAAGCTCGGCGCCCAGGATGGCTATCTGAAGTTTGAGCCAGTTAGCGGGCAGATCGGTTCGTTACCTATTCCGCTATCTACATTGGAGTCCGCAGTGCAACGCCTTATGGATTCGCCTGAGAATCGCGACAAACTTAAACTGCCTCCCGACGTTTCGGACATGCACATCGAAAACGGGCAACTCGTCGCAACCTACCAGTAGAATTCGGTTCGCGTTCAGCTTTGCGTATTTTTGGTAATCGTCGCAGCCCAAAATATCCACAATACCGTACAGATTCCCAGCGATAGCCGCGCGTCCACCGCGGCCGCTAGCGTCGCCAGGAGGTAGGCCGGCGGCCCGACCACGTAGCTATGGAATGTGTTTCGAATGAATTCTTCCGACGCATTCGCCGACAGCAGTGGCCGGCGAAAAGCCGCCCTTATAAATAAGTAAAAGAAAATCGCAATCACGACGAAGGTCCCGGCATAGAATCCCGCCGCCATTTTTGCCGCCGGAGTTTCCAGATAAGACGCCAGCACCGACGTGGGGTAGGGAACGAAGGTGATTCCCAAGAGCAAACAGCCATTCGCGAAATGGAGCCACGCATCGGTCCGGCAGACGTTTCGCAGAATGGCGTGGTGGTGTATCCACATAATCAGAATCGTGAAGAAACTGGTCACCAGGCCCACGTAGCTCGGCCATTCCTTCAGAAGCGCTTTGCCCAGTTCCAGCGGGGATCCGCCGGTATTTGCCACGTCCGGGACCTTCAGTTCCAGCACAAGCAACGTGATCGCAATCGCGAACACGCCATCGCTGAAGGCTTCCAGGCGTCCCGTTTCTTTTTCTGGAGGTTTTTCCGGGAGCGGTTCTTCCATGTATGCTCGGTCCAGAATTTATCGCATATTTATTGTCGTGTGTAAAACAAGGAATTTTCTGTGGTGTGCTTCGTCTATCGCCAAGCCTACTGAAAATATGTAAAGATGCGGCGGCCGGAGTATACTACGCTCCTTGCGCATCTCCGGGGAAGAGCATGAAGAACTCTAAAAAAGACAAGGAATTGCTACCCGAACGTGAAATGTCGCGCCGCGATTTCTTGAATGGCGTCGCCATCGGCGCGGGTGCAACTCTCCTTTCTAGTTCGCTTGACGCTCAACAACTTCTCGCTGCCGCTGTCTTCGACGATGCTTCCCCGGAAAAGGCCCCCGGTTACTATCCGCCTGCCAAGCTTGGCATACGCGGCAATCACGACGGGAGTTTCAGCATGGCCCATCGCATGCGCGATGGGGAATCCGCCTCCGCGCTGGGCGAGCCTACGTCGACCCAGGAGAACTACGACCTCATCGTAGTCGGAGGGGGCATCAGTGGATTA
>Ga0335085_10010488_pt1 | contig 13831 bp, 20 predicted proteins | sample Lox_Sample_45_FD_206712 | JGI IMG/M metagenome (GOLD analysis project Ga0335085, IMG submission 206712) | Soil microbial communities from Loxahatchee National Wildlife Refuge, Florida, United States - Lox_Sample_4.5 | ecosystem: Environmental > Terrestrial > Soil > Wetlands | place: USA...
GCGGGCGGCCGGGCCGTGGTGGAGGTCCGCGGATCGTGGCGTGAGCCGGTCAGCCTGTACACCGTTGCCGCGCTGCCCTCCGGTGCCCGCAAGTCGGCGGTGTTCACCGAGATGACCGGGCCGCTGCTGGACACCGAGCACGCCCTTGTCAGCAAGGTTCAGCCGGAGATCCAGCAGAGCGAAACGCTGCGCCAGATCGCCGACCGGGACGCCGCCAAGGCCGCCGCGCGGGCCAGTGGACTGGACCCGGGTGAGGCGCGCGACAAGGCGCTGGCGGAGGCGGTCGCGGCGGCCCAGCTCGCCGAGGCCATCACCATCCCGGTCATGCCCCGCCTGGTCGCCGATGACGTCACCTCCGAGGCCGCCGCGTCGCTGCTGGCCGAGCAGGGCGGCCGTCTGGCGGTGCTCAGCGCCGAGGGCGGCATCTTCTCGACACTGGCGGGCCGCTACTCCGGTGGCGTGCCCTCGCTGGAGGTGTTCCTCAAGGGCCACTCAGGCGACATGCTGCGCGTGGACCGCAAGGGACGGCCGCCCGAGCACATTCCGCGCCCGGCGCTGACGCTCGGCCTGTGTGTGCAGCCCGAGGTGCTCCGCACCATCGCCGAGATGCCCGGATTCCGCAGCCGGGGCCTGCTGGCCCGGATCTTGTACTCGCTGCCCGTCAACCTGGTCGGCAGGCGGCAGATCGGTACCGAGCCCGTGCCGGAGGATGTCCGCGAGCGCTACGCCGCCGCGGTCCGGGCCCTGGTGCTCACCATGGCGGAGTGGACCGACCCCGCCGTCCTCCAGCTCACCCCGGAGGCCGCCGGGCTGATCCTCGGAGCCGAGCGTGCCCTTGAGCCCCGCCTTCACCCTGACACCGGCGACCTCGCCGGCATCGTTGACTGGGCCAGCAAGGCGATCGGCGCCACCGCCCGCATCGCCGGCCTGCTGCATCTCGCCAGCCACCTGACCGACGGGTGGGGACAGCCGATCGACGGCGCGACGATGCAGGCCGCCATCACCGCCATGGACTACTACACCGCGCACGCGCTCGCCGCATTCGACCTCATGGGCGTGGACCAGGCCGTCGAGGACGCCCGCGTGATCCTCCGCTGGCTGGAGCGCACCCGCCCGGCCCGCTTCACCAAGCGCGAGGCCCACATGGGGCTATCCCGCTCCCGCTTCCCCAAGGTCGGCGACCTGGACGCACCACTAGCCCTGCTCGAGCAGCACGGCTACATCCGCAGCGAGCCAGAGCCCGAGCGCACCGGCCCGGGCCGCCGCCCGTCGCCCGCGTACGAGGTGCACCCGGACCTCGCCACAGAAACCACGGAATCCACGCAATGAGAGGTTCTGTGGATTCCGTGGTTTCCGTGGCACCTACAGGAGGGCCACAGTGACGGGCGCCGAGACGATCGGCAACCGCCAGCTGGCCGCCCGCGCCCGCGAGCTCGCCGACGCGGCCACGCCTGGCACGTTCGCCCGCAAGGCCGCCGGCGCCGCGTGCATCGCGCTCGCCACCACCAAAAGCCTCACCGCAGCGCGGGCCGTCCTCACCGCGTGGGACGGGCCCGGCGACGTGAAGGCCGCCGCGGTGCAGCTGCTCGAGGACCTGGCCCAAGACCACCCCGCAGCAGGCGGGGCAGCATCAGAGGAGGACCACGTTGACTGACCAGACGGCCTACCCCTGCCAGATCCGCGGCTGCACGGAGACTGACACCGTGTGGGTCACGTTCAACGAGTGGAGCATGTCGGCCGCGAGCCTGTGCCGCTACCACAAGCCCACCGTGGAGCAGGCGCTGCGGCGGGGCATCATCGCCACCATGTGGAAGGTCCACGGCTACTACCCAAACGAGATCGCCGGTCAGCTCAGCCGCATGACCGGGCACACGATCCGCGAGTCCACCGTCACCGCCGACCTGAAATGGCTTGGGCTCACCGAGGCGCACCGTGCCGCTGAGGCGAGGCTGGATCTCGCCGTCAGCCTTGGCGAAGCCGGACCCAACGTCGTCGCGCTGCGGCGTGCGCGATAACCCCAAGGCCACACGAAGGGATCACCCCATGCCCCGCCCGTTCACCAGGAAGCACCTGCGCCAGCCCGGCGGCACCGTGACCGCGCCACCGCTGCCGCCGGCGCCGCAGCGGATCCAGCTGCGCCGCGTCAAAGGCTGGCGGCTCCCGGACGGCGCCGTGATCGTCGCCCGGCCAGGCCGGTACGGCAACCCGCACAAGGTCCAGCCCTACGGCGAGAACACCGCGGCCGAGGCCGTCGCCCTCTACGAACGCGACCTGCTCGCCGGGCAGCTCGCCGTCACCGTCGCCGACGTCCGCCAGGCGCTCGCCGGCAAGGACCTCGCCTGCTGGTGCCCACCCGGCCAGCCCTGCCACGCAGACGTCCTCCTGCGCATCGCCAACGGGGCCACGTGATGTGGAACCCGCCACGGCCGCCGCTCCTGCTCGCCGAGAACACCCGCGCAGCCACCGGCTACCCAGGCCCATGCGGTCAATGCGGCTGGGCCATCCTGCCCGGCGATCGCGTCTGCGACCTCGCCGCCGGCGGCGGGACGATCCACGTCTCCTGCTCGAGCTCGGCCGCCAGGACCTCGCGGTGAGCCGCGCCACCAACAGCCGCAGCCGCAGCGAGGTCCGCCAGCGCCCGCCCGACCGGTGCGCCAGGTGCGGTAAGCGCCTCGGCCGCGGCGCTGGGCAGTACGTTGCCGGGACCGGTGTCATCTGCCCACGCTGCCAGCACCGCCAGGACCACACCGAGCCAGAGAGGTCAGCATGAGCGACGAACACGACCAGCCCGGCGGCGACCTGCCTGCCGACCCGTTCAAGGCCTACGACGCCGAGCGCATCGCCAAGGAAACCGGCGGCGAGATCCTCGGCACCATCCACCGCGCGGGCGCGGCGAGACTCGACATCGGCTACCTCAAGCACGCCCTCAAGTCGCTGGATCAAGTCACCATCAGGATCTACGACTACGACGGCGAACCGGCCGGCATGTTCAACCTCGGCGGCCAGGACTGCCTGCTGATGATCAGATGCCTTCAGGAAGGCGCTGCCCGCGTCGTTGCCCGCCGCGAGAGCGAAGACGACTGACCGATGCCCTGGCGCAACCAGGACCCGGCGAAGCGGCAGCAGGACGCCGCGCGCTACCGGGATCCCGAGTACCTGCGGAACCGGCGCCTCGTGCTGCGCCGCGCAAATGGGCGCTGCGAACAGTGCGGCCGGCGCACCAGCCGCCTGCAGGTGGACCACATCATCCCGCTCGCCGTGCGGATCGACCATTCCCTGGCCAACCTGCAGGCGCTGTGCTCGGGACCTGGCAGCTGCCACGCCACCAAGACGGCGCGTGATTCACGAGGTCACAGGCAGCAGCGCGACCCTGCTTTCACCGCCTCACGGACACGATGGTGAGCAAGCCGCTGACCTGCGGCGATGCGAAGATCAACATCTCCATGGGCGGGCACGCGGCAGAGCCACGCTCGCCACGTTTAAAAAATTCTGGGCCCTCCCCAGGGGGGGTCACCCTCCTGAACTGAGACGATGGTCCCGATGGTCAGTGAAAGGCCGTAAAAATGGCGCGTAAACCACCTTTGCACAGCGCGGATGAGCTGCTGTTGCCCGCGGTTGAGCGGACGATCGCGGCGGTTGACCCGCCGGAGTCCGATGACGCGCTGTGCGCGGTGCTGCGGGTGCTCGCGGGCACGCTGGACCGGATGAGCAACGCCGAGCGGCGGGCGATGCTCGGCCAGACCATCCCGGCGTTCCAGCGCGCCCTGGTGGAGCTGGAGGACCGGCGGCGCAGGCGCGCGGGCCCGGCGGCGGCGCCGCGGGTGGAGAACCCGGTGGATGCGATGCGGCGGTCGCACGCCGCCCGCAGGCTGCGCGGGGCCTAGCCGACCATCCGGATCTGGGCCCGCCTGGGTTCGGGCATGGCGAGGGCGGCGACGGTGGCGCCAGCAGCGGCGTAGCAGGCGTCCACGTGGGCCACGCCGTCTTTGCGGCCGAACCGCCAGCCGTCGCCGGCGGGGATCTTCGTGGCGGTCCTGATGTGGGTATCGAGGATCTCGTCGCCGGCATGGATGACCTGGCGGCCGCGCACCAGGTCGGCGAACTCCATGCACGCGGCGGCGGCCGAGGTGCCGGTCAGCTCGGTGTAGGTGACGCCGTAGGGGATGGCGGCAGGCCGCAGGATGGTGGCGAACGCGCCGGCGGGCCCGCCGGGGTACCAGGCGATCGTCTTGGGCTTGATCCGGGCCAGCAGGGCGGGGAGCTCGGCGCGCGCGGCGTCGCTGGACGTCCAGGCGCCGGCGACCTCGAGGCGGACCCGGCCGTCTGGCATCCGGGCGGCGGCCACCAGGGTGGCGTGCTGGCTGTCGAGGGACAGGTCGAAACACACCGCCACGCGGTCGCGCAGGGAGTCCATGGTGCCCATCGGGTCATGGCAGTCGGTCCACGCCGGGTAGTAGATCGCGCTGTTCAGCGAGTCGACTTTCTGGCACAGGATCTCGGTGCGGGCGCCTTCGGGTGTGGAGGTGGCCACGGCCGAGGCGATCGAGGATTCGGTGGTGGTGTAGCCGAGGGCGGGGATTGACTGCCGCCACGCCTGGCGGTCGTACAGGTCGGCGTTGTCGGGCGCGGACCATTCGAACAGGCCGATCGTCGGGTCGCGGCCGGCCAGGGCGCTTTCCCGCAGGGCGTTGAGCACGACTGACCGGTCGTCGCCGGCGTTGGACATGCACCAGACCTGCGCCTGCGGCCTGGCGAGGGTGGTGAAGTAGAGGCTGTTCCACCCGTCCCACACGGTCTGCTCCCGCAGCTCGTCCACGACCAGGGCGTCGGCGGACAGGCCGCGGCCGGCCTTGCGGGAGGTGGCGACGATCTTGTACCGGCCGCCGCCGGTGATGGTGATCTGTGCATCGCGTTCGTCCTCGGCGGTGATGGGATCGACGCGGAACCATTCGTCGCCGGTGGCGCGGTGGACGTGGGCGAGCCGGGGTGCGAGCCAGGCGCTGCCGCGGATGGTTTCGAGCATGAAGTCCTGCTGCTCGCGGGAGGTGGACAGGTCCTGGGCGGCGCCGATGATGAGCCGCGCCCCGGCGACGTACAGCCGGTAGAGGGAGACGATCCGCCCGGCCGTGCTCTTGCCGGACTGCCGCCCGCATAGGCCGAGGACGGTTTTGAACCGGGGTGTGCCGTCCTTGTTCAGCTCCAGGGCGTGGATGACAAGGAACCGCTGCCACGGGAGGAGCGGTTCTCCGATGAGGGCGGCGAAGTCGGCGACCTCGTAGCCGAGCGAGGTGCGCCGGGTGAGGGTCCGCAGCGGCGGCGTCCACAGCCGCGGCGTGGTTTTGCCTTTGAGCGCGGCCACGGTCACCTCCCATTGCGGCTAGACCACTGCCGCGTTTGCGCTGCATATCCCTCGTTTTCGGTTAGGACCAGGGTAAGATGGTTCTAACCTTCGGGCCACATTCCGGCCCGGGGTCAGCGCCAGTGGCCACGCCTAGTGTGAGGGCCCGGACCCGGCGTTGAGGATCACTCCGCCGAGGAGGCGCAATGGCCCGGAAGTACATCAATCCCAACCGTTCGTCCGCGACGGTGACCGGCAAGCAGCTGGCCGAGGCGCGGGAGCGCCTGCAGGCGGCGCAGGGGCGGCTGGCCGGGGCCGAGCAGGCCGACCCCGGGGCGCCCGGGTGGGCAGACACCTATAGCGCGGCGCTGGGGGCGGTGAAGGCCGCAGCGCGGCGTGTGGATCTGCTGGAGGCGTTGCAGGCTTCGCAGCTCGAGCGGGCGGGGAAGCGGGCCGCGGCGGTGAAGGCCGCCGGGGGCGAGCTCGCGTCGGTCGCCTCGGCGCTGGCTGCGAGCCGTGATCAGGTGGCGGCCGCGGCCGCGGGGCACCTGCGGGCGCTGGCCGCGCTGGCGGCGGCCGAGGATGCGCACAACCGGGCGGTGGCGTCGGCGAGGGCCGAGCTGGCGCGCCGCGGCCTGGCGGTGCGCGACGACCTGGCGGCCGGCGGCGCCGACCACGCTGAGGGCACCCTGGACGGCGGCGGGGTGCGCGCCGGCGAGGTGGACTGGACGCCGCTCCCGGCCGGCGGTGTGGCCGCTCACGCGCTGCGGGAGGTGTACCGGGCGCACGGGCCGCTGCACCCGCTCGCCGAGGCCGGCAAGTACACCTGGCGGGCGCATGAGGTTGAGTCGCGGGCGGACCAGCTGGAAGTGCCCACCCTCGCCAGTATCGGCGCGGAGGTGCCAGAGGTGCCGCGGCCGCCGAAGCCGGACATGACCCCGATCCAGGATCTGCCGCTGCAGCGGCCGCACCTGGCCGACAGCGGCTATGTCAGGGAGGTGGTGGCGTGATGGATGAGAAGGCGATCGAACGGCTCGCCGCAGCTGTCGCGAAGGCGCACAAGAGGCCCGATCCGCTCGACGCGCTGGCCAGTGCTGTCACGGGCGTCTTCACCGAGGCGGCGGAACGCGACGGCGGCCAGCAGGGCCGCTGGCTGGCGCTGGCCGACACGGTGGAGGCTCACCGGGCCTGGCAGGCCCGCTCAGCGCGCAAGTATGGGCCGCGTGAGGCGATGCTGGCGCGGATGGAAGCCCGCGGCGGACGCGGCGGCCTGTCGGCGCGGATCTGGTGCTGACCGCTGTGAACGTCCCGGCGCGGGGTCCGGTGCCCATGCTCACGGGCAGCCTCCTCACCCGCGCCGGGGCGGCTGGGAAGGGGGGCACGCGTACGGCCCGCCCCGCGCGCGTGCCCCATGCGAGCCTAGTGACCGCACAAGTGTTCTAATTGTCCGTATGGCCCTGGTACGCCCCGATTGGTGGCGCTATCCGGAGCGTTGCCAGAACGGGCACGAGTGGGGGCCGGGCCTGATCACTGTGAGCTGGGGGCCGTGCGACTGCCCTCCGGCGCTTGCGGCTGACTCGCCGGGCCCGGCTGGGCATATGGCGGTGCACTGCAACGTGAAGGGCTGCCGGTCGGTGTGGTACCGGCCCAGGCATGAGGCGGCCCCGCCCGGCGGGTGACCAGGCGGGGCCGCGTGAGGTGCTGCTACAGGCGGTGCCCGACCCGGAAGCCGCCGGGCAGCCGGATCGAGGCGTAGGGCCCGCGCACCGATGACCAGTAGAAATTGGGCCGCAGCCCGTGCGCCTTGCGGTAGCGGTGGTGGGTCGCCCCGGCGCCGAGGTGGAACGCGGCGTACACGAGCACGGCGGCGATGACGATGGCGGCGATCATTGGTCCTCCTGCTGCTGGCGGATGATGGCGGCGACCTCGGCCGGGTCGGTGCCGTGGAAGTGAAGGTGCACCTGCCGCGGCGCCTCGATCGCGGGCCGCGGCTCTGAGGGCAACGGAGGCGGCCTGGACGGTGCCAGGGTGGCCCGGTATGCCAGCCGTGGCGTGTCCTGGCGCCTGCGGCTCACCCGGTACGCGGCGAGGGCCACCAGGCCGGCCGCCCCGAGGCCGAGCAGCACGGCGACGGTGATGAGCACGATGTGGACCAGCTCGGCCACCGCAGCGGCCACGGCGGCGGCCGCGGCGCCGACCGCCGGGCCGAGCAGCGCGGCCGCCACGATGATGAGCACGACGATGCCGAGGCCGCTCCCGCCTCCGCTGCCGTGGGTGTGTGCGCCGTCAGGGATTCCCATGGCGACTGTCCTCCTGCTGGTAGCGGGCGGCGGTCTGCCGCCCGTGGCGGATCTTGAACACGAGCCGGTGGACGGCGCGGGAGCCGGCCCGCTGGATGCGGCGCTTGCCTTTGCACCTGGGGCAGACCGGGCGGCGGCGGCCGCGCTTGATGTTCCCGCGGCCCTTGCACTTCGGGCAGCGGCCGAACGGGGCCAGGTACAGGAAGCCCACCCGCAAGGCGATGACGGCGAGCGCGGCCAGGACGAGATGGACGCTCACCGGAGCTCACCCGTCCCCGCAGCTGGCCGCGCCGGCGGCGTAGCCCTCGGAGTAGCCGGCCGCGTGGCCCCGGTCGTACCCGGCGGCCTCACCGGCGGCGTACCCGGCGGCGTGACCGGCGCCGTAGCCCTCACGGAAGCCCTCGCGCCAGATACGGCAAGCGAAGCGTTCACAGTCCTCGTCCCGGCAGCGCCGGTAGTCGTGTTGCGTGCGTTCACCGGTCAGCACCTCCAGCCCCATGGGGTCGGCAGGCCGTCCCAGCACCGGCCGCGCCCGTCTGCCGTCCCACCGCAGGTCACGGCGGGTCCGGCTGGGACGGCCGGGACGGCGGAACGGTGTCTTTGCAGGTCAGCGGCTGGGACGGCGGCGTCCCGCGCAGGAGGGTTCACCGGGCGCCTGCCGCGGCCTCGACAGCCTCGCGGCGGCAGCCCTTGGCCTGCCCGCCGGAGCCGCGGACGTTGACCGAGGGGACGCCGGCGGCGCGGCACTCGGCCGAGATCGCATCGGCCGTGGCGCCGTCCCAGCGCGCCGGGAACCGGGAGGCGAGCCGGGATGCGACGTCACCCCACTGGAGCCCGGCGTCGCTGCCGAACACCGACAGGACGTCGGTCAGCACGTCGCGCGGGCCCTCGCCGTCCTGCTCGGTGGCGTGGCCGGTGAGCGTCCCGGCCGCCTCGCGCAGCGCCCGCGCCCGGACGGCGACCCGCTCGGCGGCGTGCATGTCGAGGTAGAACGTGCGCACGACCTGCGGGCCGGGCCCGGCGCCGAGCAGGTAGCCGATCCCGGCGTCCAGGTCGGGGCGGAACGTGGTGGCCCGGATCCCGTTCTTGTAGGCCGACGTGCCGAGGATCATGTCGTTCTCGATCTGGCCCATGACCTTGAGGCAGAACCGCGTGCTGACATTGCCGGAGACGCCGGTCGGCAGGCTGGCCTTGTCGGGGCGCTGGGTGGCGATGATGAGCACGACGCCGAACGCGGGGCCGATCTTGATGATGAACTCGGCGTCCAGCCCGGCGGCCTTGCCGTGCTCGGTGTCGGCGAACAGGTTCTGCGCCTCATCGATGACGCACACCAGCGGCCACAGCTTCAGGCTGCGCTTGGCGGCGATCTGCCGGGTGACCCGCTTGTCCGGGCACAGCTCCCGCGGCAGGGCCTTGAGCCGCTCGGTGCGGCGCATCACCTCAACGCGCAGCAGCTGGAGCGACTCGGCGGCGTAGGCGATCGACGGCGCGTCGACGCCGGAGACGAACCGGTGCGCCACCTTCTCCAGCGGGTCGAGGTCGCCGGAGCCCTTGAGCTCGTGCACCCACATCTCGGCCAGCGGGTCCAGGGCGACGCCGCAGGCCAGCACCCGGACCGCGGCTGTCTTGCCCTGCCGCGGGATGGAGCCGAGCAGCCAGTTGCCGTAGATCAGCGGGGCCTTGACCACCCGGCCGCGGACGTCGGTGCCGTAGGGGATTGGCTGGAAGATGTCGGCCTGGCCGCCGCGCAGCAGCGGCCACGGCGCCTGCCGGGCCTTGGCCGCATCCACCCGGCCGACCCACAGTTCCAGCCGCCCCGCGTGCTCGGACGTGACCGGCTCCGGCCACACCGCGCCGAGCGGGCGGCGCAGCCCGGAGGCGAGCTGCTCGCGGCGCTCGATGACCTGGGTGGCGGTGCAGCCGAACGGCAGATCCACCTCGGCCCGCCACCCGGGCCCGTCCTCGCGGACGGGAGAGGGGAACACGAGCGGCCGGCCGTCGCGGAGCCACCGGTCGATCCCGGCGATACCGAGGCTGCCGAGGGCGCGGGTGATGACGTCCTGGCTCGGCGCCTGTACCGTCGCCGGGAGGGTGGCCGCGGTGACGATCGGCTTACCGGCCGGCCTACCGGCACGGGCCAGCAGAGGGAGCGCGGCCGCGGCCACCACCACCCACGCCCACACCGGGGCGCGGGACAAGGTGACCAGGGCGGCCACGACGACCACCAGGGCGCACCCGGCGAGGATCAGGCCGCGGGTGGTGCGGACGTCGCGGGCCGCCTTGTGGATCCGCAGGTGATCCGACAGCAGGCCGTCCGCGGCGGCCTGCCGTTCGAGCCGGGCCATGTCCGGGACGTGCCACCAGGCGAGCAGTGCGGCCACGGCACGGCCGACGCCGACCAGCGCCCACCAGGACGTCATGAACAGGTACCAGGGCACGCGGACGCCGTGGTAGGCGGCGGCGTGACCGTGGCGGGCGGCGGCGAGCTTCACATGCTCGCGGGCCGCTTCCCGGGTGCGCCAGTGCGCGGGCACGATCGGCTTGCGCGCCGCGCGGCCATCGGACAGGTCGGTGTACGCCGGGCCGGTGGCCTCGGCGACCTTCGTCTCGGTGCCCGCGTCGGTGGCGCGCAGCGGCAGGACTTCGGCGTTGTGCTCGCCGTCTATGTGATCGGTTGACATGCTGGGTTTCTCCTGTCTGCGGATAGGGGGACCGGCCCGGGTGCGTGCTGTCGAGGCGTGAGCACCCGGGCCGGGGCTTATCAGGGGTGGTGGCCGTTGGCCACGGGTGCGAGCCGGGACCGGTAGCGGCGGGCTGTCCGGGTGGACACCCCGGCCGCCTCGGCCAGATCGGCGTTGGTCACGTCTGGCCGGGTGGCCAGGGTGGCCAGGATGGCCGCCTCGGTGTCCGCGGCCGCTGGCCGCCTGGTGGCCACGCTTGGCCGCGCGGGTGCGCGGTGGGTGGCCGCTGGCCGCTCCTGCTCTGGCCGCTGGCCGCTGGCCACCCGGCGCCGGGACATCGAGATGGCCGTCTCGGCGGAGATGACGAACGCGACCGCTGGCCACCCGGCCAGCAGCGCGCCGGGCCACCCGTGCTGTGCGCCGCTGGCCACGTTCGCGGCCAGAGTGGCCACCACCGCCAGCACGAGCCCGGTGCGGGCCAGCCACGGCGCGGACACCTGCGCCCGCGCGGCGCGCAGCATCACCAGGCTCGAGGAGGCCACCAGGCCGTCAATCGACAGCGGCAGCAGGTAGGCGGCCAGCGGCGGCTGCCCGTAGCGCAACGCCAGGGTGGCCACGTGCATGTACGAGACGACGGCGGCGATCGTGGCCACCAAGAGGACGGCGGCGGCGGTCAGCGGCCGGTACCGGTCGGCGGTCATGATGCTGCCCTCCGGATGGTCTCGGCCCGCGCCTCAGCCGTGGCCGAGCATGGGCAGCCAGAGACCCTCTGCCGGTCGTCGGACCGGGCCACGCAGGGCACGCCCTCTTCCGCGGCCAGCTCGCAGAGACGGCGCGTGCAGCACTCGCAGCCAGGGCACGGTGCGCCCGGGGGCCGCTCGTAGATGGGCCCGAACGGCTCGGGGAACGGGGCCTCGTCCATGTAGGTCATGCCGCACCTCCGTACGCCAGCGCTCCGGCTGGCTGGTCTAGCCACAAGTCGGTCAGCGCCGGGCCGCGCTCGGCGGGCCGCGGGCTCTTGCCGGTCACCGCGCCGCGGCGCAGCGCCGTGTGCTCGGCCTGCTGCGCCGCGGTCATGACCCCGGCCGCGAGCTTCTGCGGGTCGGTGGTCCGGGACCGCGACAGCGACCCGTCCCGGTTCACCGGCAGGCGCCGCGGCTTGACCCCGCACAGCGGGCACTTGCGGGCGTGGCCGCCCTGCCGCTTGATCTGCCGCTCGCGAGCCCGGCCGCCAGGCCACATCCGCGCCAGCTGCCAGGTGATCCCCGCCTCGCGGGCCACCGCCAGCAGGCGGGCGCCACGCCCGGCCTCGTGCTCGGCCAGGCGCCGCTTCACGTTCAGCGCCCAGCCCACGTAATGCCGGGCGTGCCGGTAGGGCCGGTCAAAGTGCAGCAGGTACACGGTGCCGGTCATGACCAGTCCCGCCGGAACCGCAACTGCCACCGGAGCACCGGCCAGCGGCAGCAGTACAGAAAGCGCCCAGCCATGGGGGCGAGGATCCGCAGCGGCACCTTGGCAGCGGCCACGTTCACCGCGGCCATCGCCCCGGCCATCCCGGCCGAGATGAGCAGGAAACCCAGCACCCGGTGATGGTGACCCGGGCCCTGCAGGCGCGGGCACGCCCAGAGCAGGAACGTGACGGCGGCTACCACTGCGGCGCAGGCGTTCAGCTGCCAGGCGATGAGCGCTGGCCGCCGGCCCGGGGCGCTCATGACTCGCTCCCGGTGACGATCCGCTCGATGTGCTCGAGGGCGAGCTGCCTGTCTGAGTGCTCCCAGTCGAACGCGGCGAGCACGGCGCGGACCTCGGCCAGCTGGCGGGCGCCGTCCTGCCGCTCAGAGAGCATGCCGAGGACCTGGCCCAAGAGCCTCCGGAGCTCGGCGCACTCACGCATCAGCAGAGTGGGTGCCAGCTGCTCGACGCTGCGCTGCCGGGTCTCGGCGAGGTAGGCGCGGGCGAGCTCGGCTCGCTGGTCAGGGGCGGTCATGACGTACCGCCGGTGGCGAGCTGCGCGGCGATCCACGCGACGGCGCCCCGTCGGCTGGTGAAGTCCTGCTCCGAGCGGACAGCCACGGTGCGGTGATCGGACACGCCCATGCCCGCCTGCCACTTGATCCCGCCCCGCGGGCCAAGGCCCCAGCCGACGATGCCCACGGTGTCCGCGGGAGACCGCGGCCGTGCCTTGGTCTGGGTGACGTAGAACGACATCGGGCCGTGCTCGTCGCGGTAGAACATCCGCGGCCCGGCCCACAACCACAGCCCCGCTACGCGCTCGGGCCGGACCGCGTAGCCCACCTCGCTGCCGCTGGTGGTCTCGGTGGTCCCAGGCTCTCCGTCGACGGTCTCCACGTGGATGACGCCGCAGTCGTGGCAGGCGAAGCGGAACACGGTCTCGCGGACCTCGCCATCGAACCGGGTATCGCGGTAGCGGGTCACCTCCCACGCGTCGGTGCCATAGTGCGGGCAGCCCTCGGCGTGCCCAGCGACCGGGCTGAACCCGAAGTACTGGGTGCTGATCCCCAGGCTGAGGGCGCTCATGACGCCACCGCCGGGATCATGACGGCGCGGTCGATGACGACCAGCTCGGCGACCACGGCCGCCAGGTACGCGCGGGACAGCTTGCCCGCCACGTAGGCGTCCAGGAACCGGGCCAGGTGATCGGCCTCCGGCTTCGCCTGGCACGGGACGCCCGGCTGCTTCTCACACAGCGCACAGCGGCGGGCGCGTGCCGCCTGCGCCTCAGTCGGCGTTCGGTTTACGGTGTCTTGCACGGTTCCTCCTCGGGTTCGCGGGGATGGGATCGAGGGCCGTCGCTGCGTTCCGAGCGCATGCGGCGGCCCGCCCTGTAAGGGCGTGGGGGATGGGTGGGAGCCAATCTGGGGAGCCAACCGCTGCGGAGAGCGGCGGTGAATCCCGGAGAGAGCCGGAGCGGGCGCCAAGGCCGCGCTGGTCAGTCTGGAGCGATCCGGAGTGCTGCGGAGGGCCGGGTTAGCCGCATATGGGCTGATCCGGGCCGGCCCGTTCCTACCGCACCACCTCATACCCGGTCATGTGGAAGAACGGGCCGCCTTCCTTGGCGTTCGGGATGCCGGGCCGGATCTGGATGGTGTGCCGGCCCGGGGCGGGCCAGCGCCAGGCGAACAGGACCGAGTCCGGCAGGCTCCGCCCGGAGCTGGACTTGTCCTGCCAGATACCGGTCTGGTCGTAGGTGCGGGTCCCGTCGATGAAGACCTGGGCGTGACCGGGCTGGCAGCAGACCTCCCCGATGGTGCCGATGATCGCGACCGCGCGCCCGGTGAAGGTGAACTGGACGGGGCGGCCGGACAGGCGCAGGTCGTGGCGGGCGAAGGCCGCCTGGCGCCAGAAGCCGGGGTCGGCCGGCCTGCCGCGCGGATCGAGCGCGGCCGCCGCCAGCGCGAGGGTGAGGCCGCCGTTGACCTGCCAGGCGGTCACCGGTGCCCGTGGCGGCGGGCCGCCGAAGAACCGGCCGTAGGTCCCGCCGGCGGTGATGC
>Ga0335085_10010489_pt1 | contig 13830 bp, 12 predicted proteins | sample Lox_Sample_45_FD_206712 | JGI IMG/M metagenome (GOLD analysis project Ga0335085, IMG submission 206712) | Soil microbial communities from Loxahatchee National Wildlife Refuge, Florida, United States - Lox_Sample_4.5 | ecosystem: Environmental > Terrestrial > Soil > Wetlands | place: USA...
CTCAGTGAACGCTTCGAACATGAGGTCATCAGGGCCGCTCTCCCAGCGCTCCCCGAACCTGGTACAGCCCATGCCGAGGATGGCGACCCTGTCACGGATGCCGCTGGCCATTTTCAGCTCCTCAGGGGGGCCGCTTTCCAAAAGTAGCGTCGGTAGTTTCGAAGCCGATCGACGTCCTTAACTCTGAACATCATTCGCACGGGGGTTCCGACAGCGAGCTCACCGGGATCCGCATCGGTTATTTCCATGAAGACATTGCCGCCGCCTCCGATGTCAATGTTGCCGTAGATGAGTGGCGGATTCGGGCTGTAAGCGAGCCAGTCTTCCGTAAACGTCTTCACGCTGCCGACCGTGTCGGCCAGCCGATGCTCGACCTGCGTATCCATCGAACGACACTCCGGGTTGACACACACCCGCGTGCGTGGGAACTGCACGGTGTCACAGCGCGCGCAGCGTCCGCCGATGAAGCTGGTGATATCGGCACGCTTGCGGTAGGCAACAGGCTGCGCCGTGCGAGCGTCTCGCTCGGCCCGCATGCCAGACTCGACCTGGAGAAGTCCGCTATGCGCGAGGTAGCGCGTGTACGCGGAATCGGCTCGCCCGGAGGCAAGCGCAACCGCCACGCTTGCCAGGCCCGTGGCGCTTGAGCCGTTCCGCACTCGGGCATCTGACTCTTTGCGTCCCGCCGAAGCCGCAATCGTATCCGTCGCCCGGAACAGCAAGGCGTCAACGCCCTCCCCGAACCCGATCGCAAGCAGCCAGTCCCCAGCGCTGGCATGCGCAAGAGCGTCTGCGAGCATCAGCAGCGTGTGCGCGCTACCCGTGTCGCCACAGTGCTCATGCAGCGAGTCACGAACGGTCTCCACCTTGAGACCGCAGGCTATGGCCACCCGCCGCGCGAAACTTCCCGCAAGCGGAATCACCGTGTGCATGATCGCCGTTGGGTCAACACCCACCCTTTTGAGGAGCGATTGGACGACCGGTGGAATGAGCTTTTGATATCCCTCTTCCCGGATCCACCGCTCCTCGTACGCGTAATCGAACTCTGCCGTTGCAGCTCGGTGATGATCGACGAAATCCACAGAGGTCGACTCGCCGCCCGAATATTCGGCGAGCAGATTCTCACTCCCAACTGCAAGTGCCGCGGCGCCGTGGCCGTAGGCGAGTTCCTGTGGGCTGCCGGGCTTGGCGCGGCGCGCGTCACTCGCGATCACCAGCGTGTCGGTAATCCCCTCAATGGCATCGCGCAGCGCAGTCGTACCCGCACGCAGCGACCCCGTTGCGTCACTCGTCCGACAAGCCGGTACGAGTCCGAGCGCTGCGGCGACCACGCCCGCATTGCTCCGATCCGCAAACGGCAGCGTGGTTGAAGCCAGTGAGAGCGCCGCCGGGCGCGACGCGCCCGGTGCGGTGAGACAGGCGCGTCCCGCCTCAACCGCCATCGTGAGGCTGTCCTCGTCCCATTGGCAGTACGTTCTTTGGCCCCGGATCGTGCTCGAATGCTGAGACAGCCATGCGAGAGCCTCCCGGACGGCCGCTCGCTGCAGCCGTGGACGAGGTAGGTAGACCCCTGCGCCCTGAATGCCTCGGTTCATGCGCGTGCCCTATATCCGTATCTCTTGTCCCCGTACACGATCGATGATGTCCATCGCATTCCGCGGCACGGTGTCGCCCCGCCACGCGACATGCTGATCCGGTCGCACCAGCACGAGTCTGCGTTCATAGACCTGGGCGGCGTTCGGGTCGCGTATATCGACGAGCTTGAGGGGAACCGCGCGTGCCGCCGCCGCCTCGAGCAATGCATGACCGTCGCCTTCGGCGAATCGCAGCAGCGTGAAGCCGCTGCCAAGGAGGTCGAAGATCGCTGTTCCGTCTTGTAGGAATACGTGCGGCGCGCGGACCCCCGGCCAGGTGCTTGGAATATAGTCCAGGAGTCTCCATTCAGGCTCCTCGGATTCCTGGCAGATGATTGGCGAGTCGCGGTACCGATATCCGAGCTCGATCCCCAATGACTCGTTCTCAGCATTACCGAGTTCGAGGATTCGTCGGCCGTACGCCTGGCGCGTGTCCGCTCCGCGACTGCTGTTCTCGTGGATTACCGGATCATAGCTCGATGCGATTTCGTTCCGTACGGCGTTGTTCCGGCGCGCGGCCTCGCAATTCTCGACTGCCACGGGACGCCGCTCTGCTTCGATACTTGGCAATAGCTGAGGTCCACCCCACCCGTGAAGGACGGCCGCAAATTTCCACGCCAGATCGACTGCGTCACTCATTCCGGTATTCATGCCATAACCACCCGTCGGGATGTACTGGTGGACAGCATCGCCGGCCATCCAGATCCGCCCGCGCCCGCAGCCGTTGGCCACAACGAGGTGTGGGCGCCACAGGTTGGCTTGCAGGACTTCGAGCGGGAACACGCTACCGAGCGATTCGTGAACAAGCCTCAACGGCTCAACGGAGCCCGGGTCGACGGACCTGCGCAGCGGCTTGTGCAATGTCCACACGCTGCGGTCATCCTGGGCGATCAAGGTTCCCCCAACTGGAGACTGGTAATGCCAGGCCGGCCCGAAGCGCTGCAGCAGTTCGCGGGACTCCGAGCGAAAATGCACCATGTAGATACGGGCGATGTCATGAGCCCCGTCGCATGAAATGCCGAGTTCCTCGCGCACGCGACTACCGCCACCATCGCAGCCCGCCAGGAGCTGACATTGCACTTCCTGCTCCTGGCCCGTATGGCATTCGCGGATACGGGCCGTAACCCCTGCGCCGTTCTGCCGGCAAGTCTCTAGTGCCCAGCCGAAGCGAACTTCGGCAAGGGGGGAGTGTTGCAAGACCCGCGTCAATTCGGGCTCGAGAACTACCTGGCTCAGGCGCACGTTCGGCTCAAGCGGTTGCGAGCCGTCATTCTTCGCCTGGATACTCGCGAGGGCGTCGTAGTAGTTCGGATACCGAAACCGTGCGAGTTCCCATTCGCTTAGACGGCTCACCCAGACCACGTCCATGCTGTGCTCGCGGGATACGGCGATATCGCGAATACGCTCCGCAATCCCAATGCGACGGAAGTGCTCCATGCTTCGTCCGTTGGTGATATCCATCTTGGGATGCTGGGTCGTCGTCTGCTTGCGCTCGATAAGTAGCACGCGAATGCCCCGGGCCTGCAGGCCAATGGCCACGCTCAATCCCACAGGGCCCCCGCCAACGACGAGCACCGGGACCTCAACGATCACGCGCAGATCCTTGGAGTACACGACAGTCGGCACATCATGGTGCGAGCCTCTGATTCAGACTGCACCGGCTTCGCGAAATGATCGGATCTCCGCTTCACTGAAACGCAGCTCGGCGAGGATCGAATCGGTGTGCTCGCCCAGCACGGGCGCTCGATGCAATATCGCTCCCGGTGTCTCCGAGAGCAGCACGGCGGGTCGGGCGAGAGGCGCCGGGGTCGGAAGTCCCGGATACTCCGTCGGCTGCAGAAATTGGAGTGCACGGATGTGCGGATCATCAAGGACCTGCTGCGGACCCAAGACCGGCGCTGCGGGAATCATCGCTCGCGCCAGGGTTTCAACCACCTCGTCCGAGCTTCGCATGGCACACCACCGGGCCATGCGTTCGCAGAGCTCTGCTCCATGTTCAGCCCGCGAGGCATCATCTTTGAATCGCGGGTCGGTAAGCCAGTGACTCTCACCCATGAGCTTAGCCCAGCGTACATATAGTGGCTGGCCGATCGCCGCAACGACTACCCAGCCATCCCGAGTCTTGAAGATGTCGGACGGTGCACCTAGTTGACTACGATTGCCGGTGGGCTTTCGATTGCGTTGTGTAACGGCCTGTTCGATGAGTAGAGCATTGCTCACACTAAGCGCCGTACCGAGCAGTGCACCCTCGACCACCTGCCCGCGCCCGGTCTGCTGCCTCGCCATGAGCGCGAGCACCGTTCCGTAGGCACAATAGATTGCAGTCGCGAAATCGACCCAAGGCGAGAAATAGCGATACGGCTGTTCGCCTTCGCCTTTAGACGTCATATAGGTCGCGCCGCACATCGCTTGAGCTACCGCGTCAAAGCCGACGCGTTCGCTATATGGACCGCCACGTCCATAGGCCGTTACCATCGTGAGCACGATGTCAGGTTTGACTGCTTTCAGAGCTTCATAATCGATGTGCATGGCCGCGAGGGTCTGTGCGGGAAGATTGGCCACGATCACGTCAGCGGTTGCTACCAAGCGCCGCACGATCTCACGTGCCTGCGGTTTGAGCGGATCGAGTGTCATGCCCCGCTTGTTGCGGTTGATCTGCATGTACATCGCCCCGTCCTGAGCCTGCGTGAGCGGAAGCTGAAATCGATCTTCGCTCCCCTCACGTTTCTCGATCCGGATCACATCCGCGCCGAAGTCCGCGAGCAGCGCGGCGCAGTACGGTCCAGCCACGTACCGTCCGAAGTCAATGACGCGGACACCTGAGAGAACGGCGTTCACGGAGTCTGCACGTTCCGATCCGATGTGCACTGCCTTGCATCCAACGGAGGCTCTTGAATCATCGTCGCCTCGATCGCCCCGAGCTCTTCAACTTCGCAGCGCACGACATCCCCGGACATTAGAAATTGCGGTGGACTCATCGCTGCACCCACACCGCCAGGGGTGCCTGTGAAGATGAGATCACCAGGCTCCAGCGTCATGGCACTCGAGAGATGGGCGATCTGATGCCAAATGTCAAAGATCAGATTCCGGGTGTTGGAGTTCTGACGCAGCGTGCCGTTGACCCAACACCGAATACCCAATGCGTGGGGGTCGGCAATCTCATCCGCGGTCGTGATCCAAGGGCCTATCGGTGCGTGAGTATCAAACGACTTGCCCAGGCACCACTGCGGAGTGCGTAGCTGCCATTTGCGCTCGGTCACGTCGTTTCCCACGCAATACCCGAAAACGTATTGCGCAGCATGCTCGACCGGAATGTGCTTACCACGCCGTCCGATCACGACAACAAGCTCAGCCTCGTAGTCAACCTTCGGTGCACCGTGCGCGATGACGATCGGATCGTGCGGACCATTGATTGCGGTCTGCGCCTTGCTGAACCAGACCTGCTCTTTGGGACGCTCCATCTGCGTCTCGGCTATGTGGTCTGCGTAATTGAGGCCAATCGCAAATACCTTTCCGGGCCGCTGGATCGGAGCGTCGAGCCGTAGCGAACCGAGGGGCGCGCCGCGCCCGCTCCTCGCGCGCTCGCCGAGTCGAGGTAGAACGGCCTGCCATTCGGTGATTAATTCGAGCATCGACCCGTCGAAGCCACTGTCGATGATCGATTCGTTGACAACCAGCCCGACTCGCTGGCCTGCTTGGTAGGTCACGAGCTTGATCGGTCGACTCCCGGAGCAGCTCTTAAGGCGGGACCCCATTGGACACCCAGCATTTGTGCCAGTGTCGCCTTTCCGGGCGGATCAGTACTTGTAAAGGCATCACCGTCCGTCCAATGCTCGACGTCGTGACCCCACGGGTCGCGCCAGTAGTCGAAGATTTGACTGCCGAGCACGTGGCGACCGACACCCCATACGTGACGCCGGCGCCGGCGCTCGAGGTGGTCGTGCCCGACCATGAGATCATCGAAGTTCGCCACCTCGAACGCCGCATGGAGCAATCGCGGGCGCTTGGTGACCTGGCACAGCACCAGGGTGTGGTGATCCACGGGATGTTGCCCTGCATCACACCGCAAGAAGGCCGCGACCGGAACGCCCGAGGGAGCTTCGACCTCGTCCGAGGTGAGCAGGCCGAAACGATCCTTGTACCAACGCTCTGATCGCTGAAAATTCAATACGCCGAGCCCGCAGTGTCCGATCCGCTCTACACGCGAGGGCCCAGGCTCGGTGCGAATGACCTGGTTGACCCGCCTGCGCCCATCGCTGGTGTTCATAGGATTCACAACGGTACGGGAAGCTTCGGCAGCCAGGAATTCCTGACCGGCGACGACCTCGACGCCGAATCCGTCGGGATCGGTCAGGCGAATGCACTGCCCACCTCCGGGCGCCGATAGAGCCTCGACCGGGATGTGCTCGGAGTGCGCGAGCGTATGTAGGTCACCTGGACTGCGAGCTCGAAGCCCTAATCCTATAAAGCGCGGCTCGCCGCGCTCAGTGATGTGCAGAAACGGGCTACCGTCGCGCCCTCGCGCGTAGAGCCGGCCGTCTGCGTGTTCATAGGCACTTAGGCCGAACTCGTCTAGAAACGCGCGCATTTCTCCAAGATCTGGAGCCGAGAAGCGCACGTATGCGATGTCCTCGATCGCTATGACGCCCATAACTTCCGCGGCATGGTCTGGGAGAACTAGGCTCACACGGACGGCGCGCCAACCTATCCGGTAACGGCAAAGTGTGGCTCACCCCAGTATTGCGGAGAACCCGCCGTCCACCGGTAGTACTTGTCCGGTGATGTGCTTGCCAGCCGCCGAGGCGAACAGCACGATGGCCCCCTTGAGATCCTCGTCGTCCCCGAGTCTTCCGAGTGGTACGCGTTTGCTCAGCCGTTCGATGCCTTGGGCTGCGAGCGTGCCACGAGTCATTTTGGTGGGAAACCATCCCGGTGCGAGCGCGTTCACCGTGATACCGAACTCTCCCCACTCACCGGCAAGTGCGCGGGTCATATTGATGACCGCCGCTTTGCTGGTGTTGTAGGCGACCGTTTCATGACCCGCCGGACTTCCGGCTAGGCCGGCCCCCGAAGCCATCATCACAATGCGGCCGTGGCGCTTCGGGATCATGCAGTGTTTGGCGATGTACTGGCTGAAGAGAAACACGCTGCGCACGTTCAGGTTCATGACCTTATCCCATCCGGTCAGCGGGTACTCTTCGGCCGGAGCCCCCCAAGTCGCTCCGGCATTGTTCACGAGAATGTCCACCACCCCCAGCCTTTTGATCGCCTCTTGGCAAATCCGCTGGATCTCAAGGGGATCTGCCGCATCCCCCGCGATCCAGTCGGCCTGAATCCCCCGTTGCGCAAGCCCCGCGACTGCGCCACGCAAGTCCCCCTCCTTCCGTGAAGTGACGATCAGCGTTGCGCCCGCTTCGCCAAGAGCCTCGGCCACCTGCAGTCCGAGCCCGCGTGAGCCGCCAGTAATGAGAGCCTTCTGGCCACTGAGATCGAACAGCTCGCGGATGTGGCGGCTCATTCGCAGAACCAGTCGTCCTGCATTTCGCGGCATGTCGGATTGCAGCTCGCGACCACCCCCAACCAGGCATCGATCTTGGGCAGCTCATACTCGAAGAAATAACGCGCCGCCTGCAGCTTGCCGCGCAGCGGCGGCGAGCGCTCGCCAGCCTTGTGGGATTCTCGGACCCGCCGTGCTGCTATCGCCAGATCGAGCCAGATCCAAGCAATGACTGTGTGCCCGAACGCCGGTAGGAAGGGAGTCGCATTGGCCCGCACCCCCTCGGGTTCAACCCCAGACCAGGCAGAGCGGACGGTCTCGAGCACTTTTCCAAATGCTGACTCGAGGACATGTGCGAACTCCCGCAGATCGTGCTCCTCGCGGCCCCGCTGCACGGTATCGGCCACGCGGGCACCGAGCAACTCAAGGCATGCGCCTTCTTGCATCACGACCTTGCGACCGAGCAGATCGAGAGCCTGAATTCCGTGTGTGCCCTCGTGGATCATATTGAGACGATTGTCTCGCCAGAGCTGCTCGACCGGAAAGTCTGTGGTGTAACCATAGCCGCCATGCACTTGGATCGCGAGGCTGTTCGCCTCCAGGCACCATTCGCTCGGCCAGCTCTTGGCAATCGGCGTCAGCACCTCGAGAACGGAGGCGGCCTCCGCTGCACGCGCAGGCGTTCCCGTACGACGTTCATCGACCAGCCTGGCACAGTAGAGCGCCAGTGCCAGTCCGCCCTCCACGTAGGCCTTCTGCGCCAGAAGCATCCGGCGTACATCCGCATGCTCTATGATGGGAATCTGAGGACGCGCGAAATCTTTGCCCTTCGAGCCGGCGGGTCGCCCTTGGCGACGGTTACGAGCGTACTCAAGGCTCGCTTCGAATCCAGCATAACCGAGCGCAACCGCGCCCAGGCCGACGCCGATGCGCGCCTCATTCATCATGTGGAACATGCACCGCAACCCGTCGCCCGCTTGACCCACCAAATAGCCGATCGCTCCGGACCGGCCCTCCACGCAGTAGCGACCCTCGCCGAAGTTGAGCAATGCATTCGGCAGGCCACGAAACCCCAGCTTGTGATTGAGGCCTGCGAGCGCCACGTCGTTGCGTTCTCCGGTGAGGACACCCCGCGCGTCAACGAGACGCTTGGGCACAATGAAGAGCGAAATTCCGCGTGTGCCCGCAACAAGGCTCCCGTCTGCTCGCGGAATCTTCGCGAGGACCAGGTGGATGATGTTTTCAGTCAGCTCGTGCTCACCGCAACTTACCCATGTCTTTTGCCCGAACAAGCGGTAGCGCGGACCCAGCAAGTCACGAGCGTGGTCCGGACCGTCCGGAACCGCACGAGTTGAGATATCGGACAAGCTTGATCCGGCGTGTGACTCTGAAAGGCACATCGTGCCCGACCATCGGCCTGCAAACTGTTGCCGTGCGAATACGGACTTCTGCGCCTCCGTCCCATGGGTCATCAGCAGGTTGGCGTTACCGGCCGTGAGGCCGGCACCGCCACCCAGACTCACACCAGCTTTGAGAAAAAACGCGTTGCCTGCCATCTCGATCACACAGGGCAGCTGCAGACCCTGCATGCTCTGATCCTGCGCCGCAGCCAACATTCCGGATTCCGCATAGGCTTTCGCGGCTTCGTAGGAGTAACGAGGCAGCACCACGGCGTCGCCCTCGATTCGAGGCTCCTCTTTGTCGACCAGTCGGTTATATGGCGCGAATCGCTCGGCAGCAATGCGCTCACAGGTATCCAGAACCGTCGCAAACGTTTCTCGAGAGTGCGCTTCAAACCGTGGTCGCGTGCACAGCGACTCTACGCCGAGCCAGTCGTGGAGGAGGAAATCGATGGTCGACCTCATAGGCCAGCGCTAGTCATCGGCACGTGCAGGGATCTTTTGGTGAATGCTCGCACGCACCCCCGCGCATGCTATCCGGGCGCGGCAAGGCAATTAGCGGCGTCGAGCGCCTGGATGAATCCGCTCGTCTAGTCATCGAGACGAACGCCGGCCGTCTCGCGCATTGCCTTGACGGCTAGCAACCCGATTAAGCAGGCGCCCGCCATGTAGAGAGAAACTGCGACCGTCGTACGGAATGTTGTCATGAGGAGTGTTGCAATCAGCGGTGCCAAGCCGCCACCCAAGATCGCACCGAGCTGATACGCGAGCGACGCACCGGAATAGCGTACCCGCGTCGGAAACAGCTCGCCGAATAGCGCACCTTGCGGAGCATACATCATCGCCACGGGTACACTGACGAGGAGGCACCCAAGCATAATCCACACAATCGATCGAGTTTCGATCGCTGGGAACAGGAGAAAAGATGCAGCAGCGCTGAGCGCAGCACCTGTCATATAGAGTCTTCTGCGACCGACGCGATCTGATAGGACACCGAAACCAAGCACCATTGGGATGAGCATCACGCTTGCGACCAGAACCGCAGTCAGCATGGTCGTGCGTGGAATGTCTGGTCCGGAGGACTGCGTCGCGTATGCGACGGCGTAAGTCACATTGACGTAGAAGCACACATTAACTGCAAACTGGGCTAATGCCGCGAGAGTGAGCTCCTGCCGAAAATCGCGCACAACTTGCAACGCGGGAACTCGCGTCTCGGCAATCGTCGCGCGCCGCTGCTGCGAGAATTGCTGGTACAACGGCGTCTCTTCGATGTGATAGTGCACATACAGTCCGACCCCGATAAGCACGACGCTTGCGAAGAACGGAAGCCGCCAGGCCCAGTTTATGAAGGCTTCCGGCGACGCGAGGTCTCCTACTAGAACGAAGGCGAGGTTCGCGATCACCGTTCCGACCGGTGCCCCTATCTGAGGAAGGCTTCCGAAGAAGCCACGTTTTCGTCCCGGCGCGCTCTCTAGGACGAGCAGAACCGCCCCGCCCCACTGCCCACCGACGGCGATTCCTTGTAGCAAGCGCAGTAATACGAGAGCGATCGGTGCGATGACGCCCACCTCCCGATAAGCCGGTAGACAGGCGATCAGCGTCGTAGCGGCTCCCATCAATACAAGAGCCATCGCGAGCGCATGCTTCCGCCCCAACTGATCGCCGAGATATCCGAACACCACTGCCCCGAGGGGCCGCGCCACGAATCCCGCAGCAAATGTCAGAAAGGACGCGATGAGCGCAGCGGAGTGCGGCAAGGCCGGCGGAAAGAACAGGGACGGAAAGACGAGCGCCGCGCCCAGACCGTACAGAAAGAAGTCATACCATTCGATACTGGTGCCAACCACAGAGAGCAGCGCGAGCTTCGCAACCTCGAGGCCAGATCGCCTGCTTACAGGTGCAACCGTTGAGCGGGAGTATTCCATTTGCGAGTTGGGTCTCAGGCGAACAGGAGATTGATATTCTCGATGACGAGCGCCGGTTTCACCTCGTTCTCCATTTCCAGCGTCGAGACGGTGAGCAGACGCACTGCGTTCTGCATCGTCTCGACAGACTTAACGAGCACGCGAAGCCGCACCCTCGAGTCGGCGGAGACTGGATTGATGAATCTAAGCCGCTCTGCGCCGTAGTTGATCGCCTTGCCGACACCGTGAATCTCCCAGAGATCGAGTTGCATCCGTGGCAACAGCGATAGGATCAAGTATCCCTGCGCGATGGTCCGCCCCTTCGGAAGCTCGCGTTGCGCCCGTCCCTTATCCGTGTGGATCCACTGGTGGTCGCCTGTCACATCGGCGAATGCATCGATCATCTGTTGTGTCACAGTGACCCATGTGCTGGGCCCCAGTTCGCGATTGACCCAGGCGCGCAATTCCGCTGGCGATTCAACGACCAGCATGCGGAGCGACCCCTAGACCACTCCCATTTGTTGGAGGCGCTTCTCGAGATCACCCATCGGATCTTGGGAAAGGGGCGCGAGTGTCTTGAGTTGACAGATGCGCTCATAACTCTCGGACACCATGTCTGGGCTCACCGGAGTACGGGGATCGAACTGAACGCCAGTCGTCTCGCACATCTGAATCGTCGCGAAGTGCCCGCCCATAGCCGAGATAATGACCGCCGATTCCTGGAAAGCCTCGCTGCACAGGAACGCAACTGCGGGAGATACCAGCGCCGGACGCATGTAGCGCGCCAACCGCGGGTCGATGATTCCCTCCGTCATACGCGTTGCGGCTGATGGTGAGATGGCGTTCACAAGAACATTGTGTTTCGCGCCCTCAAGAGCTAGGACCCGCATGAACCCGAGCACTGCCAGCTTTGCGGCCGCATAGTTACTCTGTCCGAAAATGCCGCTGTAGCCGGACGGCGATGTCGTGACGACGATGCGTCCGTACCTCTGACCTGTCATCACGGGCCACGCGGCCTTCGTGCAGTAGACGGCCCCATATAGATGTACGTCCATCACGGACTGGAAGTCGCTGAGATCCATCTTGCCGAAGGATCGGTCGCGCAAGATGCCGGCATTGTTAATGAGAATGTCGAGTCGACCGTAGGCATCGAGCGCCGTCTGCACGATTCGGCGGGCACTCTCCGGATCCGTCACAGTATCCGTGCTCACTGTCGCCTCGCCGCCAGCTGCGCGGATTTCCGTGGCAACGCGCTCAGCTGCTGAGGAGTCATCACCGTCCCCGGATACGCTCACTCCGGGATCATTCACGACCACTTTAGCGCCGAGCTGCGCCAAGAGAAGCGCGTGCTCCCGTCCGAGCCCGCCGCCTGCTCCTGTGATAATCGCGACCCGTCCCTCAAATCTGATCGACATCGAGTCTTCCCAAAATGATGAGCACCCGCGAAACGCCGGCGGATACGATGCTAAGTGGCTGGAGGCTCGAAACCTATCCGCAATGGGCAATGTGCGGATGTGGATTATGGAGATCCCCCGGATTGGGGCGGATGCGTCGGTCTCGCGCTCCGGAGCTCTTTGTAGCCCTCACTCGACTCTGCGGCGAGTCAGGCGCTCAAAAGGGCGCGAGGAGCACAAGCGATCACCTGAGTACCCCGGAACCCGCATTGACCGCCTCGACCAAGAGCCGCATCTTCATACACATCGACTGGGATCGATCCGACCAAGCGCACGTAGATGACGCCGACGGATGCGGCCTGGTGCCGGGCCGCAGGGACGACTCAGAGAGCCTTCCGCGCGGACTGTGCATTAGGGCATACGGGTTACACGGAATTCTGACCACATAGGTAACACTTTTCGGCATTGGCGTGAGGGGAGACGCAAATGCCGTGGCGGGAGTGTTGCCGGATGGACGAGCGGCTGAAGTTTGTCGCCCGATTGCTGGAAGGCGAGAAGATGGCGGTGCTGTGCCGGGAGTTCGATATCTCGCGCAAGACCGGCTACAAGATCTTCAGCCGATATAAATCCTGCGGGCTCGAGGGGCTGACGGATCGATCCCGCCGGCCCTACCGTCAGGGCTGCCAGCTACCCTTGCAGGTGGAGAGGCTGATCCTTCAGGTGAAGTCGGAGCACCCCAGCTGGGGTGCTCCGAAGATCCGCGAGAAGATCCGCCGCCGCTTCCCGGAGATCCGTCTGCCGGCCATCAGCACGGTGCATGCGGTCCTGGATCGCAACGGCCTGGTCAACGTCTACCGCCCCCGGCAGACCTACAAGGCCCAAGGCACCTCGCTCTCCCGTCCCACACACCCCAACGAGTTGTGGTGCGCCGATTACAAGGGCGAGTTCATGCTGGCCGATCGGCGCTACTGCTACCCGCTCACCATCACCGATGCCGCCAGTCGATACCTGATCTGCTGCGAAGCACTCAGCGGCACAGGCGCGGAGCTGGCTTTTACGACCTTTGAGCGCATCTTCAAAGAGTTCGGGCTTCCCCAAGCCATACGCACGGACAATGGATGCCCTTTTGCCAGTGCTCACTCGCTCTTCGGCCTCTCCAAGCTCTCAGTGTGGTGGCTGCGCCTAGGCATCGCTCTCGAACGCATCATGCCTGCGCACCCGGAACAAAACGGCAGCCACGAGCGCATGCATCTGACGTTGAAGAAGGAAGCCACCAGACCGGCCAGCAGGAACTTCCTAAAGCAACAGGAGCGCTTCGATCGCTTCGTGCATGTCTTCAACCAGGAGCGGCCTCACGAGGCCTTGGGGATGAAGTACCCGGCGGAGCTCTACGTGAGCTCATCGCGCCCCTATCGAGGACTCTCGGATCTGGAATACCCCTTCCACGATCACACCATCACGGTCACCAACTGCGGTCGTATCTGCCTGGGCAGACGCAAGATCAATCTCAGCACCGTCTTTGCCGGACAAAACGTGGGTGTGAAACAGATCGAGCCTAAAGTATGGCTCGTAAGCTTTATGCAGTACGATCTGGGCTTCTTCGATAGCGAAACGGACCGGGTCACCAGCACCGAAAACCCCTTCGGCGCAAAAGTGTTACCTATGTGCCCGGAATAAAACGTTACCTATCTGGTCAGAATGAACCCTTGAATATAAATGGAAAGGGAGGGACTCGAACCCTCGACCCCGGCATTATGAGTGCCGTGCTCTAACCAGCTGAGCTACCTTTCCAGCGGGGGATGCCGAGGGGGCAATTCTAGCAAAACGGCTCGGACTCCCGAGAGCCGAACGCCTTCAGCTAGACAATCCTCGAGCCCTTGACGCGCCGGATCTTCTTCGCGAAGCCCTGGTTGGAGCCCTCGAGGCTCACGATGATCGTCTCGCCGGGGAAGCGCACTTCCTGGCTCATGCGGCGCAGGATCGCGTTCGCGAGTTTCCGAT
>Ga0335085_10010490_pt1 | contig 13830 bp, 16 predicted proteins | sample Lox_Sample_45_FD_206712 | JGI IMG/M metagenome (GOLD analysis project Ga0335085, IMG submission 206712) | Soil microbial communities from Loxahatchee National Wildlife Refuge, Florida, United States - Lox_Sample_4.5 | ecosystem: Environmental > Terrestrial > Soil > Wetlands | place: USA...
TCACCGGCAAGACGCGCCCCGACGCGGGCAGCGCGTTCTTCGGCCAGACCATCGACCTGACGAAGCTGACCGAGGCCGAGATCGCGCACGCCGGGATCGGCCGCAAGTTCCAGAAGCCGACCATCTTCGAGCGCCACAGCGTGTTCGAGAACCTCGAGCTGGCGATGAAGGCCGACAAGCGCGTCTGGCGGACGCTGTTCTCCACCCTGTCGTCGCCGCAAAGGGACTCGATCGCGGAAACCCTGAGGCTGATTCGCCTGGGCGACGCGGCCGACCGCGAGGCGGGCCTGCTCTCGCACGGCCAGAAGCAGTGGCTCGAGATCGGCATGCTGCTGATGCAGGAGCCGAAGCTGCTGCTGCTGGACGAGCCGGTGGCCGGCATGAGCGACGACGAGACCGAGCGCACCGCGGAGCTGTTCCTGTCGCTCGCCGGCAAGCACTCGCTGGTGGTGGTCGAGCACGACATGGCGTTCATCGAGAAGATCGCGCGCAAGGTGACGGTGCTGCACGAGGGCAGCGTGCTCGCCGAGGGCCCGATGGCGCAGGTGCAGAACGATCCGAAGGTGATCGAGGTCTACCTCGGAAGGTAAGGACGGGAAAGGCATGCTGAAAGTAGAAAACCTCAACCAGTACTACGGCGGCAGCCACATCCTGCGCGACGTCTCGTTCGAGATCCCGGCGGGCAGGGTGACCGCGCTGCTCGGGCGCAACGGGGTGGGCAAGTCGACGCTGCTGCGCACCTTGATGGGCCTGGTCCCGGCCAGGACGGGGACAATCCGCTTCTATGAGAAAAGCATTTCGGATTCGAAGCCCTACGAGCGCGCGCGCGCCGGCATCGGCTACGTGCCGCAGGGGCGCGAGATCTTCGGCCGGCTTACCGTCGAGGAGAACCTCAGGATGGGCCTGGCGACGCAGAAGCGCGGCGTGCGCGTCCCGGAGCGCATCTTCGACATGTTCCCGGTGCTGAAGCAGATGCTGGGGCGGCGCGGCGGCGACCTCTCCGGCGGCCAGCAGCAGCAGCTCGCCATCGGCCGCGCGCTCGCCATGCAGCCGAAGCTGCTGATCCTGGACGAGCCCACCGAGGGCATCCAGCCCTCGATCATCAAGGACATCGAGCGCGCCATCCGGGCGCTCGCCGCGACCGGCGAGATGGCGATCCTGCTGGTCGAGCAGTACTACGACTTCGCGCGCTCGCTCGCCGACCAGTACCTGGTGATGGAGCGCGGCGAGATCGTGAAGCGCGGCGCGGGCGCCGACATGGACCGCGACGGCGTCAAGGGCCTGCTGGCGGTGTGAGCGGCGCGGCGTCAGGCCGCCGCGGGCGCGCGCGCCAGCTCGGCGCGCGTGCGCGGCAGGCACTGCGGGTAGCGCTCGCGCAGGAAGCCGACCAGCTTCTCCCGCACGTGGCACTGCAGGTCCCAGCCCCTGCCCGAGTCGGGCGCGCTCATCAGGGCGCGCAGCTGCAGCGCGTGCTCGGTCGCATCGGTGACCTGGAGCCCCCATGCCTTGCCGTCCCACAGGCCCGAGGCCTGGAGCACGCGGTGCAGCTCGGCGCGGACCTCGTTCACCGGAACCGTGTAGTCGGCGTAGAGCACGACGGTGCTGAGCAGGTCGGCCGTGGTGCGGGTCCAGTTCTGGAACGGGTGCTCGAGGAAATACGAGAGCGGCACCACCAGGCGCCGCAGGTCCCAGATGCGCACCACGACGTAGGTGGTGCCGATCTCCTCGATCCAGCCCCATTCGCCCTCGACGATGACGACGTCGTCGATGCGGAACGGCTCGGTGAGCGCTATCTGGATGCCGGCCAGGAGGTTGCTGAGCGCGGAGCGCGCCGCCATCCCCGCGACCAGGCCGGCGAGCCCCGCCGAGGCGAACAGGGTGACGCCGATCTGCCGCGCGCCGGGGAAGGTCATCAGGATCAGCGAGCCCGCGACCACGACGATCGCCACCAGGGCGATGCGCCGCAGCAGCATCATCTGCGTCGCGACCTTGCGCGCCTGCAGGTTGTCGCCTGCGTCGACGCGGTAGCGCAGGTGCATCACCTCGACCCCGGCGTCGATCAGCCGCGCGCACAGCCAGGCCGTGATCGCCACCAGGCCGATCGCGACGACGTGCTGCAGCACGCCGGCCAGGCGCTCGGGCAGCGGCAGGCCCGGCAGCATGGCGAACATCGCGGCGAGCGGCAGCATCGCGCGCAGCGGCGGCGCGCCGTGACGCACCACCGCCGCCGGCCAATGGCCCGGCGTGCGCGCGGCGATCTTGCGCGCGGCGAACAGCAGCCCCTGGTAGAGCGCGAGCGACAGCACGATTGCGCCCGCGAGCGCTGTCGCCGACCAGAGGTAAGGCCCTTCCATCCCTTCGAGCGTCGCCATGGGTCCCCTTTCCTGTGCGGTAGTCGTTTTGACAGGCCGGCTGCCCGGCAGTTTCGGCCGGCGCCGGGCTATCATCGCGGCATGCAGCTCGCCGAGCCCGTTGCCGCCGCCTGGACAGCCACGCTGGCGCTCGAATTCTCGGCCGAGCACGGCCGGACGGTGCTCGCGCACAAGCTGCACGAGGGCCCCTTGGTGGTGCAGAAACCGTTCTATCCCGAGGGCGCCGGCGTCTGCCACGCGATCGTGGTGCATCCGCCGGGCGGCATCGCAGGCGGCGACGACTTGAAGCTGCAGGTCGCGGTGCGCGGCGGCGCCGCTGCGCTGCTTACGACGCCGGGTGCGACAAAGTGGTACCGCTCGGCGGGCCCGCTCGCGCGCCAGCAGGTGGCGCTCCGCGTGGACGGCGCGCTCGAGTGGCTGCCGCAGGAAGCGATCGTGTTCGACGGCGCGCGCGCCGAGGCCGGCCTGGAAGCGGACCTCGCGCCGAACGCGACTCTCGTCGGCTGGGACATCGTCTGCCTCGGCCGCGCCGGCTCGGGCGAGCGCTACGCGCGCGGCAGCTACCGCTTCTGCACGCGCGTGCGGCGCGCAGGGCGCCTGCTGTGGCAGGAGCGCGCGCAGCTCGGCGGCGGCCGCCTGCTCGACTCGAGGGCAGGGTTGGGCGGGCATACCGTGTTCGGGACCTTGTTCGCGTCGCCTTGCGATCTCGAGAATGGCCTGATCTCTGAATTGAGAAACTCGAAACCGGAAGACGGCGAAGGATCGTTGACACGGCTTCCCGGAATCCTGCTCGCGCGCTATCTCGGCGACTCGGGCGAGGCGGCCCGCCAATACTTTACCGGCCTGTGGCAACTGCTGCGCCCGGCGCTGCTCGGACGCGAGGCCTCGGAACCGAGGATCTGGCGTACATGAGCAAGGAGAAGGCGGCGCGGAAGCTGGTCCAGGCGAGCCGCCGGCACGGGCTCTCGGCGATCGCCAGGGCGGCGAAGCTGCTGGTGGCGGCGCACCGCACGCGGCGCCCGGCGGTGATCGCCGGCGTCAGGCTGGAATCCGAGGCCGACGCGTACCGCGTGCAGGAGGCGGTCTACGACGCGCTATGGCCGGAGACCCGGGCCGCCGCCTGGAAGGCGGGCGGCCCGAGCGACAAGGTGACGCCGACCGCGGCGCCGATCCCGCCCGAGCGGCTGCTGCGCAGCCCCGCGAGCGTGTCGGCCTCGAGCCTGAACATGGTCGGCATCGAGGCCGAGGTCGCGTACCGCCTCGCGCGCGACCTGCCGCCGCGCAGCCGGCCGTACTCCGATCGCTCTGTCGCCGCCGCGGTGGGCGAGGTGCTGGTGACGATCGAGGTCTGCGATACGCGGCTGGCCGACTGGAAGCGCGCGCCGCAGCCCTGGAAGCTCGCCGACTTCCAGAACAACGGCGCGCTGGTGGCGGGCAGCGGCACCGCCGACTGGCAGGGGATCGATTTCCGCAAGCAGGAAGTCACGCTCGCCATCGGCGGGCGCGAGCAGGCGTTCCGCGGCGCGCACCCCTTCGGCAACCCGTTCCGGCTGCTGCCCTGGCTGGTGGCGCATTGCCTGAAGCGGGGCGCGGGCCTGCGCGCCGGCGACATCGTCACCACCGGCAGCTGGAGCGGCCTGGCGATGGCGCAGCCGGGCGACGTGGTGGTGGCGCGCTTTCCCGGCATCGGCGAGGCCGTCGTGAGGATCGAGCCTTGAGCGCGCAGCACGCGTATCCGCATTCGCATTCGCACGCGCGGGATCCACAAGGCTACGATCGCGCGTTCGCCGTCGCCGTCGCCCTGAACGCCGGCTTCGTGGCGATCGAAACCGCCTACGGCTTCGCCGCGAGCTCGATGGCGCTGCTCGCCGACGCCGGCCACAACCTGGCCGACGTGCTGGGCCTGCTGCTTGCTTGGGGCTCGGTGTGCCTGATGCGGCGGGCGCCGACCCGGCGGCGCACCTACGGCATGGGGCGCAGTTCGGTGCTCGCCGCGCTGCTCAACGCCGGGCTGCTGCTGGTCGCGGTGGGCGGCGTGCTGTGGGGCGCGATCGGCCACCTGATCGAGCCGGTCGAGGTGGCGGGCGCGACGGTGATGGGGGTCGCCGCGGCCGGCGTCGCGGTGAACGCCGTCTCGGCGCTGCTGTTCCGCACCGGGCGCAAGCACGACCTCAACGTCGGCGCCGCGTTCCTGCACCTGGTCGCCGACGCGGCCGTCTCGGCAGGCGTGGTGGCCGCCGGCGCGGTGGTATGGCTCACCGGCTGGGAGTGGGTCGATCCGGTCGTGGCGCTCGCCGTCGGCGCGGCCATCGCGGTCGGCGCCTGGCGGCTGCTGCGCCAGTCGGTCGACCTGGCGCTCGACGCGGTGCCCGATCGCATCGATCCGGCGGGGGTGCGGGCCTGGCTCGCCGCGCAGCCGGGCGTGGTCGAGGTGCACGACCTGCACATCTGGGCGATGAGCACCGCCGAGACCGCGCTCACGGTGCACCTGGTGAAGCCGCAGGCGCGCATCGACGACGCCTGGCTCGCCTCGCTCTGCGGCGAGCTGCACGAGCGCTTCCACATCGAGCACGCCACCATCCAGGTCGAGAACGGCGGCGGCGCGCCGTGCCGCCTCGCGCCGGAGCACGTCATTTAGGGAAGGACGCATGGAGCTGACACCCAGGGAGAAGGACAAGCTGATGGTTTTCACCGCGGCGCTGCTCGCCGAGCGGCGCAAGGGCCGCGGCCTGAAGCTCAACTACCCGGAGGCGGTGGCCTACCTCAGCGCCGCCATCATGGAAGGCGCGCGCGAGGGCAGGACCGTGTCCGAACTGATGGGCTGGGGCGCGACGCTGCTGAAGCGCGCCGACGTGATGGACGGCGTCGCCGAGCTGATCCCGGAGATCCAGGTCGAGGCCACGTTCCCGGACGGCACCAAGCTGGTCACCGTCCACAACCCGATCGTCTGAACCCTAACGCTACGGAGAAACCATGCATTCGATGATTCTGGGCCTGCTGCACCCGTTCCACGGCGGCGATCACCTGCTCGCCATGCTCGCGGTCGGATTCTGGGGCGCGCGCTATCCCGGCAGCCTGCGCTGGCTGCTGCCCGCCTCGTTCGTGGGCGGCACGGCCGCCGGCGCGTTCCTCTGGGCGCCGCTGCCGTACGTCGAGCCGATGATCGCGCTCTCGGTGCTGGTGATCGGCCTGGCGGTGGCAATGCGCGCGCGCCTGCCGGCGGCCGCGGGCGCGGCGGTCGTGTTCGCCTTCGCCGTGTTCCACGGCCACGCGCATATCGAGGAGCTGGCCGCGGGCGTGAGCGCGTCGCTGTTCATGTCGGGGCTGCTCGCGACGACCGCGGTGCTGCACGTCGCAGGGGTGTACGTCGCGCTCGGCGTGGGCCGGGTGAGCGCGGCGTTGCCGCGCGCGCTGGGCGCCGCGACCGCGCTCGCGGGCGCCTGGCTGCTGCTCGCCTGAGGATGGCGGCGATGATTCCGGGAGAGATCCAGCCGCGCTCGGGCGACATCGAGCTGAACAAGGGCCGCAAGACGGTCACCCTGAAGGTCACCAACTCCGGCGACCGCCCGGTGCAGGTCGGCTCGCACTACCACTTCTACGAGGCCAACGACGCGCTCAGGTTCGAGCGCGACAAGGCGCTCGGCCATCGGCTCAACGTCGCCGCCGGCACCGCGGTGCGCTTCGAGCCGGGCCAGACGCGGACCGTCGAATTGGTCGCTCTTTCGGGCTTGCGCCGCGTCTTCGGCTTCGCGGGCCGCATCAACGGAAAACTCAAGTAGAGAAGAAATCCAAAGTGAAAATCACCAGACAGGCTTACGCGGAAATGTTCGGCCCGACCACGGGCGACCGGGTGCGGCTCGCCGACACCGAGCTGTGGATCGAGGTGGAGAAGGATCTCACCGTCTACGGCGAGGAAGTCAAGTTCGGCGGCGGCAAGGTGATCCGCGACGGCATGGGGCAGAGCCAGCTCGCCGCGGCGAAGGTCGCGGACACCGTGATCACCAACGCGCTGATCGTGGACCACTGGGGGATCGTCAAGGCCGACATCGGCATCAAGGGCGGCCGCTTCTGGAAGATCGGCAAGGCGGGCAACCCGGACATCCAGCCCGGCGTCACGATCCCGATCGGCGCCGGCACGGAGGTGATCGCGGGCGAGGGCATGATCGCCACCGCCGGCGGCATCGACAGCCACATCCACTTCATCTGCCCGCAGCAGATCGACGAGGCGCTGACCTCGGGCGTCACCACCATGCTCGGCGGCGGCACCGGGCCCGCGACCGGCACCTTCGCCACCACCTGCACGCCGGGGCCGTGGCACATCCACCGCATGCTCGAGGCGGCCGAGGCGTTCCCGATGAACCTCGGGTTTCTTGGCAAGGGAAATGCTTCTTTGCCTTTGCCTTTAAGAGAACAAATAGAAGCTGGAGCAATCGGTCTGAAGTTGCACGAAGATTGGGGCACGACGCCGGCGGCGATCGACAACTGCCTCGCCGTGGCCGACAAGCTCGACGTGCAGGTCGCGATCCACACCGACACGCTGAACGAATCGGGCTTCGTGGAAACCTCGGTCAAGGCGATGAAGGGACGCTCGATCGCCACCTTCCACACCGAGGGCGCGGGCGGCGGCCACGCGCCGGACATCATCAAGGTGTGCGGCGAGCCGAACGTGCTGCCGTCCTCCACCAACCCGACCATGCCCTACACGGTGAACACCATCGCCGAGCACCTCGACATGCTGATGGTGTGCCACCACCTCGACCCGTCGATCGCCGAGGACGTGGCGTTCGCCGAGTCGCGCATCCGCAAGGAGACCATCGCCGCCGAGGACATCCTGCACGACCTCGGCGCCTTCAGCATGATGTCGTCCGACTCGCAGGCGATGGGCCGCGTCGGCGAAGTGATCATGCGGACGTGGCAAACGGCTCACAAGATGAAGATTCAAAGGGGATCATTGAAAGAAGAAAAGACGAGGGCGGATAACTTCAGGGTGAAGCGCTACGTCGCCAAATACACCATCAACCCTGCGATCACGCATGGCATCGCGCACGAGGTGGGCTCGATCGAGGAGGGCAAGCTCGCCGACCTGGTATTGTGGAAGCCGGCTTTCTTCGGGGTCAAGCCGTTCCTGGTGGTGAAGGGCGGCGCGATCGCGGTGGCGGCGATGGGCGATCCCAACGCCTCGATCCCGACGCCGCAGCCGGTACACTACCGGCCGATGTTCGGCGCCTTCGGCCGGGCGCTGCGCAGCACTTCCGTCACGTTCGTTTCCAAGGCGTTTTTGAAGAGCAAAGACGTGCAGAAAATGAACCTGCGGACCCTCGTCCCGGTGAAGAACATCCGCGGGGTCGGCAAGAAGGACATGGTGCACAACAGCTGGCGGCCGAAGATCTCGGTGGACCCGGAGACCTACGAGGTGCGCGCCGACGGCGAGCTGCTCACCTGCGAGCCGGCGAAGGTGCTGCCGATGGCGCAGCGCTACTTCCTATTTTGAGCTTTTATTCCTGATCGCATTTCTTCTCGATGATTGAAATAAAAAGCAAGCTCAAGATCCCGCGATCCGCCTACAGGGTTGAGGTCAAGGGTCAACTGAAACTGCCGTTCGAGCTGCGGCAGAAGAGCCGCCTGCGCACGAAGCTCGTCTCGGGCGAGGAAGTCGGCCTGATGCTGCCGCGCGGCGAGGTGCTGCGCGGCGGCGATCTCGTGACCGCGTCCGACGGGAGGGTCATCGAGATCGTCTCCGAAGAGGAGCAATTGCTGCACATCGAGGCGGGCGACTCCCGGGAGCTCGCGAAGGCGGCGTACCACCTCGGCAACCGGCACGTGCCGGTGGAGGTGGGCGACGGCTTCCTGCGCATCGCGGCGGACCACGTGCTGGAGGAGATGGTGAAGAAGCTCGGCGCCCGGGTGTCGCGGGTCGAGGCGCCGTTCGAGCCCGAGGCCGGCGCGTACGCCGGCGGCCACCACCAGCACGACGAGATGGGGCACGGCGGCAAGATCCACGACCATCATCACGAGCACGAGCATGACCATGACCACGAGCACTGCGATCATCCCGCCCACCACCACCCTCATCATCATCGCCACAAATGAGCCTCGCGCGCCTGCTGCAGCTCGCCAGCCCGGCGCTTCCGGTGGGCGCCTACAGCTATTCCGGCGGCCTGGAAGCGGCGATCGAGGCGGGCATCGTGAAGGACGCGGCGAGCGCCGAGCGGTGGATCGGGGACGTGCTGGAGCTTTCGGTCGTGAAGATGGAAGCCCCGATGCTTTCGGGTTTCATGTCTTGCATCTCCAAAGACGACTCTGCTGAATTCGGAAACCTCAACAGCCAGTTCCTGGCCAGCCGCGAGACCGCCGAGCTGCGGGCCGAGACGGTGCAGATGGGCTACTCGCTGGCGCGGCTGCTGAAGGACCTCGGCGAGGGCGCGGTGCCGCTCGAGGAGCCGTCGTTCCCGGCGGCCTTCGCGTATGCCGCCGCGCGCTGGAAGATCGAGCCCGATACGGCGCTGCAGGGCTACCTGTGGGCGTGGGTCGAGAACCAGGTGATGGCCGCCGTGAAGGCGGTGCCGCTGGGACAGACGGCCGGGCAGCGGATGTTGCTGGGTTTGGGTTCTTCCTTGGAGACTTTCGTGGAGAACGCGAGAAAGATGAAAGAAGAAGAGCTTGGAAACTTCGCGCCCGGCCTCGCCATGCTCTCGGCGCGGCACGAGACGCAATACAGCCGGCTGTTCCGCTCATGACGCTGAGGGTCGAAAGCAAGGATGCCAATCCCCTGAGGATTGGCATAGGCGGACCGGTCGGCTCGGGCAAGACGGCGCTGACGCTCGCGCTGTGCAAGGCGCTGCGCGAGCGCTACCAGATCGCCGTCGTCACCAACGACATCTACACCGAGGAGGACGCCCAGTTCCTGGTGCGCAACGAGGCGCTCGCGCCCGAGCGCATCATCGGCGTCGAGACCGGCGGCTGCCCGCACACCGCGATCCGCGAGGACGCCTCGATCAACCTGGAGGCGGTGGCGCGCCTCGACCGGCGCTTCCCGGGCCTCGACCTGATCCTGATCGAGTCCGGCGGCGACAACCTCGCCGCCACCTTCAGCCCCGAGCTCTCCGACCTGACGCTCTACGTGATCGACGTCGCCGCCGGCGACAAGATCCCGAGGAAAGGCGGGCCCGGCATCACGCGCTCGGACCTGCTGGTGATCAACAAGATCGACCTCGCGCCGCTGGTGGGCGCGTCGCTCGAGGTGATGGAGCGCGACGCGCGCCGCATGCGCGGCGCGCGCCCGTTCGTGTTCTCCAACCTCAAGTCGGGCGACGGCCTCGCGGCGATCGTGCGCTTCATCGAGACCGAGGGCATGCTGCGCGAGGCGCAGCCGCAGCACTGAGCGTTCAGGCCGGCGTGCGGCCGCTGGCGAGATACACCGTGCCGAGCATCGCCGGCCGGACCTCGAGGCCGGGGAGATAGCGCTCCGTGCCGGCCCAGGGCCGGTCGAGGCCGTGCAGCGTCGTCACCCACGGCCGCGCCTTCAGCAGGCGGTACAGGCGCAGCGGCAGCAGCCAGCGCGAGGGGTGCTTCGCGCCGGCGAGCACCACGCGCGCGCCCGGCGCGGCGTGCGAGAAGAGGCGCTCCAGGGCGCGCGGCGACTGCAGCACGTCGTGGGTGAAGAAGAACAGCGCCGCCTGGAACTTTCCCGGCAGCGCCACGTCTTCCGCCGGCGACTCCATCAGCGCGACGTTGCCGAGCGCGGCGACGCGGCGCCGCGCCAGCCCCAGCATCTCGCCGCTGACGTCGAAGCCGAAGACGCGGCCCGCGGGACCCACCGCGGCGGCGAGCGCGGGCAGCGACAGGCCGGTGCCGCAGCCCGCGTCGAGCACGGTCTCGCCCGGGCGCAGATCGAGCAGCGCGTGGGCGCGCTCGCGCAGGCGCATGGTGCGCCGCGCGGTCGCGTCGTATTCGTGCGCGCGCAGCCGGTACTTGCCGGCGGCGAGGCGCGGATCGGGCGGGCGCGGCATGGCGGGCGTCTATACTAGCGCGCTCGCACAGCGGCGGAGCGCCGGAATGCCGAGAGGAATCGTCGACTACCAAGGGCTGGACAGCGCGGTGAGCCGCGCACTGCGAGCGCGCGGACCGAAGCCCGGGCTGCCGTTCCGCCTCAACAAGATCGGGCACGTGGTGCTGATGGCGAGCGACCTCGAGCGCTCGGTCGCGTTCTACACCGGCGTGCTCGGCTTCCGCGTCTCGGACGTGTATCCCGAGACCATGATGCAGGGGAGGATGGTCTTCATGCGCTGCGCCGCCGACCACCATGGCGTGGCGCTGGTCGGGCAGGCGCCCGGCCGATCATCCCAGCACGAGCTGCACCACATGGCGTTCGAGGTCTCCACGCTCGACGAGGTGTTCGCGGCGCGCGACTGGCTGCGCAGCAACGGCGTCAAGGTCGAGTTCGAGGGCCGGCGCCGCGCTGGCTGCCAGGTGGCGGTCGAGTTCCGCGACCCCGACGGCCACTGGCTCGAGATCTACTGGGGCCTCGACCAGGTCGGGCCCGACGGCAAGGTGCGCCCGCCCGAGGAATGGCGCGAGTGCTTCACGCTCGAGGAGGCGGTGGCCGACGCGCCGCCGGGGCAGGACACGACGCTCGGCAAGCGGCGTTGAGGAACGCGCGCCTCATCCGCGCGCGCGTGCTGCGCGGGATCGCGCTGAATCGCACGCCCGGGCTGCACTTCCCGGCCAACTTCCTCGGCATCGCGTTCGAGCACGTGACGCGGCGCGCGACGCGCCTCGAGCTCGAGCCCGGCCCGTGGTGCCGGGACGCGGCGGGCGAGATCGACTTCGGCGCCTTCGCGATCCTCGCCGACCTCGCGCTCGGCGCGGTGATCCGCGCCAACCTCGCGCGCCACGCGCGCCTCGGCACCGTGGCGATGAGCCTGCAGTTCACCGGCGCGCCGCGGCTTGGGCGGCTGCGCGCCGCGGGCGCCTTCCACGGCTTCTTCCGCGGCAGCACCGGGCGGCTGGGCGCCTCCAGCGTGGCGGTGCGCGGCGAGCATGGCCTGCTTTGCTTCGGCACCGGCACTTTCATGGCGCTCGATCCGCCGGCCCACCTCAAGCTGCATCCGGTGCCGCACCGCGCGCGCCGCGCTCCGGAGCCTCGCCTGCTGCGCGAGAGCGAGCTCGACGCCGCCGAGCGCGCGATCCTGCGCCGCGCCGACGCCGCGCTGCGCGGCAAGCGCGACTTCATATCGGCGTTCTGGGGCATTCACGCGCGCGGGGCGAGGGGTGGAGGGAAGGGGTCGCTCCACAACGGCCTGCACGTGGGCAACCGCGTCGGCCACGCGCAGGGCGGCATCCTCATCGCTTTCGCCGCCCAGACCGCAGCGGCGGCGCTGGGCAAGGGCTGGTCGCTCTCCGGCGTCTCGGCGGCCTACGTGCGCCCGGGCCAGGGCCCGCGGCTGCGCGCGAGCTCCCGCATCGTCCATCAGGGCGGCCTCACCGCCGTCGTGCGCACCGACATCGACGGCGAGGGCGGCCGGCGCGTTCTCGAAGTGCTCACCACGCACAACGCCGCCGCGCGCTCGCCGTGAGCGCGCAGAACGGCGCGTCCGGAGGGTCGGTGCAAGCCGGCTCGGTACGCGAGGTCTTCTCGGCTTTCCTCAAGCTCGGGCTGACGTCCTTCGGCGGGCCGATCGCGCACCTCGGCTACTTCCGGCGCGAGCTGGTCGAGCGCCGCCGGTGGCTCGGCGAGGCGGAGTACGCACAGCTGCTGGCGCTGTGCCAGTTCCTGCCGGGGCCGGCGAGCAGCCAGCTCGGCTTCAGCCTCGGCCTGCTGCGCGCCGGGTGGCCGGGCGCGCTGGCGGCGTTCGCCGCCTTCACGCTGCCCTCGGCCGCGCTGCTGCTGGCGTTCGCCGCGCTGTCGCCGAGGATCTCGGGGCCGGCAGGCGAGGCGGCGATCCACGGCCTCAAGCTCGTGGCGCTGGCGGTCGTGGCGCAGGGCGTGCTCGCGATGGCGCGGCGGCTGTGCCCCGACGCCGCGCGGGCGGCGATCGCGCTCCTCGCCGCCGTTGCCGCGCTCCTCGCCGGCAGTGCGTGGATGCAGCTCGCGATAGTCGGACTCGGCGCTGCAGCGGGGCTCGCCTTGCGCGGCGACTCGGTAGTTGCCCAAGGCCTGGCCCTGCGTCCGCGCTACGGACCGAGGCTCGGCTGGACGCTGCTCGGCGCGTTCGCCGCGCTGCTGCTCGGGCTGCCGCTGCTCGCGCACGGCCGCGAAGGGCTGGTCGCAGTCGCGGCAGCCTTCTACCGAGCCGGCGCTCTGGTCTTCGGCGGCGGGCACGTCGTGCTGCCACTGCTCGCCGAGACCGTCGTCGCGCCCGGCTGGATCTCTTCCGACGCGTTCCTGGAGGGCTACGGCGCCGCGCAGGCCGTCCCGGGGCCCATGTTCACCCTCGCGGCCTACCTCGGCGCCCGGTTGCCGGGGGCCGACGGCGGCCTCGCCGGCGCCGCCGTGGCGCTCGGCGCCATCTTCCTGCCGGGACTGCTGCTCGTCGCCGGGGTGCTGCCACTTTGGCACGCGATGGCGCGTCGCCCGGTCGCGATGCGCGCCGTCGCGGGAGTCAATGCCGCGGTCGTCGGCCTGCTCGGCGCCGCCCTCTACCATCCCGTCTGGACGAGCGCCGTGCGCGGGCCGCTGGATGCCGCCATCGCCGCCGCCGGACTTGCCGCTCTCGCTCTGTGGCGTGCGCCCGCGCTGCTCGTCGTGGCCTGGTGCGTCCTCGCGAGCGTCGCCGCCGCCGTGTTGCCCTGACGCGCGCGCCCGCGCCGCTAGCGCCGGAAGTAGGCCGCGAGCAGCGTCTTCACCTCGTCGGTCGGCTCGATGAAGCGGCAGCCGGAGCGCAGCGCCGGGCGGCCGTCCGGCAGGCTGGTCGGCACCGAGTAGCGCACCTCGAGGTCGACCGCGACCGGCGCGCGGCCCGGCACCTCGATGCGGCAGCCGCGCAGGATCGTGCCGGGCTCGAGCGTGATGCCGGACCCGTAGTGCACGAACCCGATGCCCCCGGAGCTGATGTCGGTCATGTGGCCGTCGAAGGAGATCACGCCGCCCGCGTCGGCGAGGCAGTGCAGCGGCGCCTGGGGCTGCACCGGCAGGCGCTCGCTCGCGCGCTGCTGGCGCGTCGCCATCACGTCGGGGTAGCTCATGCGGATCGCGTCGCGGCCGCCGAGCTTCGCGCGCCGCGGCGCCGCGGCGGCGAACTCGACGTGCAGGGATCCCGCGAGCGCGCGGAAGCTGGCGCGAGGGCGCGCCAGCAGGGCGCGCTCGGCCGCGTCGTCGCCGCCCGTTTCGAGGACGAAATAGGCGCGCGCCGGATCGAGGTGCGCGATGCGCGAGGTGAACGCAAGCGCGTCGCCCAGCTGCGCGCGCACCGGGACGCCGCGCGCGCGCAGCAGCTCGAGCACGCGCCCGATTTCCTCC
>Ga0335085_10010491_pt1 | contig 13829 bp, 8 predicted proteins | sample Lox_Sample_45_FD_206712 | JGI IMG/M metagenome (GOLD analysis project Ga0335085, IMG submission 206712) | Soil microbial communities from Loxahatchee National Wildlife Refuge, Florida, United States - Lox_Sample_4.5 | ecosystem: Environmental > Terrestrial > Soil > Wetlands | place: USA: Florida...
GTTACCGAATTGAAGATGAGCGGCCGATTCCTGTGAACGGGTTTTGCTCTTTCGTTGCCGTACGCGAAGAGTCAATCTCCGATCGAGTGGACGACCTGGTCGCGCAGGCGCTGGGAGTCAAGACGCGATGAGGCCCCATGGAAAGACCAAGCTGGGATTTTTCCCACTGCCTGTTCCAGAAGCCAACCGCCTGCGCAGCTGTTTGATCGCCGAAAATGAATTCTCTGCGCTCGATCCATGCGTGGGAGATGGAGTGGCATTCGTGCACCTACTTGATGGGATGCAAACGCGCCGCTGCGGAATCGAAATCGACGCGTATCGAACTGAACAGGCCAGGAGCCTAGGTATCGAAACAGTGCAAGCCAGCGCCTTCGACGTGCGTAGTCCGGCAGAGGCTTTTTCTCTGTTGTACCTCAATCCTCCCTATGATCTCGAAGCCGGCGCAACCAATAACCAAAGATTGGAACTGGTTTTTCTCGAATACACGTACCGATGGTTGAAGCCGGGAGGAGTGCTGGTGTTTGTCATTCCTCAGCCTCAGTTGCGCGTCTGCGCGCGGATTCTGAGCGAGCAGTTCGCGGAGTTGTCGGTCTACAGGCTTACCGAACCTGCCAGCGTGCAGTACAGACAGATTGCAGTTCTGGGAGTCCGGCGAAAGCGGCACAACCAGGTCAGGGACTCGCAGTTGCTTGAGTCTGTCGGATGGCTCGAACAGTTGGCGATCAAGCCCGACCTTGAACCTCTGGGTGAGACGCCATCCATCCGTTATGAAATTCCAGCTTCGGGCCCAGTCACGCTCGTCCACACAGGAATTCCACTGGATGAAGTCGAAGACCTGCTGCTCCAATCCGCCGCCTATCGTCAGGCAAGCCGCATCCTTCTCCCAAAACAGCAGGATGTCCGAGGCAGACCACTCACGCCGTTACATGGAGGCCACGTGGGATTGCTTTGCACGGCAGGAATGCTGAACGGCGTCTTTGGCGAAGCCGAGAATCGGCACATCGCCCACTGGCGCTCTGTGAAGTTCACCGACCATTGGGAAGATGAGGAAGAAGATGGCACAAAGATCCTGCACGACCGGGAACGGTTCTCACATGAACTGACGCTGGTCTTTGCCAATGGCAAAACCCAGACCCTTACCCATGAAAAGAAGGAACCTTAATGAAGAACGCTCACCTTCGCTTCGGTTGGCTGACGTATGTGAAGAGCACGGAGAAGACAACCACCAGCATCAGGATTCACCTGGACCGTTTCATCGGCGAAGTGTTGCCCGATCCGCCCAGGCAGGCCAAGGCGCACTTGATCTCCGTGATTGGCGGCGACACCCAGATATCGGCCATCAGCGCGGCCATATCCATGACAGACCGATTCATGGTGGAAGGACCGGATGTACCACCCGTCCGCGTGTGTCTGGAACGAAATGCGCAGTGCTTCAAAGGATCCATTCAGGTTCCTGGCCGAAAGAAGCCGCTGCGTCACCTCATTGCAATGTCGGAGGAGTTCGCTTCAGGGAACATGTTGTCCAACACAGGAAAAACTCTGTTAGCTGGCTCCGATCACGCCTTTGTCTGGGCTTCCATTGCGCAGATCTACGGAATTCCCGGAATCCCGGAGTGGGCCGCCTGGTTTCGAGAAGAACTCAAAACTCATCATGCACTTTCTCAAGCCCTCGGCATCGGGTGTGATCCGGTGGCTGTTAGAGGGACAAAAGAACAGTTTCTCGACTGGCTGAGCTGGGGTGTGGAAAGCGAGGCAATTCGATTTCCCGCAGTAACAGGTTCCATTCAGTGGCCCAGCGTAGATCTCGAGGGAATCTTTCTGCGCGCTCGGTAGCTTCCGAACGCCACATCCCGCCTTCCCTTGTTGCTCCATTCTCTCCCAACATCTTCTTCCACTCACCAGAGGACACATGGCTGACCTATCCACGATCTATGACTACATGCGCACCAACGCTGCTTTACTCGGGACGCGAATCCTCGAACAGTACCCAGCGCTGCACCAGTTCGAAGATCCAGTCTCACCCCGCGTAGAGGGCTTGCTGCGAAGGCCTTTTCCCGCGCAAGCCATCGCGATCATGGGGCTTGCCAAACGCTGGCAGCAGGCGCGAACCGCCATGGTGGTCGCCGAATGCGGGACGGGAAAGACCTTGATCTCGTTGGGAGGTGTGCACGTCCACAGCGCGGGCAAACCATACACCGCTCTGGCCATGGTGCCCCCGCACCTGGTCGAGAAGTGGGCGCGGGAAGCGTTTCTCACGTTACCTGGAGTGCGCGTATTTCTGATCGACGATCTGCGCAACGGAGGAGACAAAAACAAGGCGCATGGAGTGAACGAAGTCCGGCTGCGGCAGGGCCGCATCGTACGCGAAGGCCTCCAGACCAGTCTCAGTGAACTACGCTTGCGAAGATCGTCGACGACTCCCCGGAAGCGATGGCTTTCGCTTTGCGGCCGACCCTCCTTGTTCATCGTGGGACGCGAACGAGCGAAGCTCGGATACTTCTGGCGCCACGCTTACCGGATACCGCATTGCGGACCCTACCTTGGTTGCGTGGTCAACTCCGACACAGGCAGGCCCGTCATTGTGGACGAGAGCCGATTGACCACTGCCGAATTTGAGAAGGTCAAAATCGCGGAGACCGTGGAATCCAGAGGCGATAAACCATGCCGCCCCATCCATAGCGCGCTCTGGCAAGCGGATTCCGACAAGATCCGGCGCATGGCGCCCATTGAGTTTATTGGGCGATACATGCCGGGCTGGTTCGATTACGCGATCTGCGACGAAATCCACCAACTGGCCGGTGACACCGCGCAAGGCAATGCTCTGGGAACTTTGTCCTCCTGCACCGACCGTATCGTGGGATTAACCGGAACGCTTCTCGGCGGATATGCCGACGACCTGTTCAACACCCTGTTTCGGCTCGAAGCCGCGAGGATGAAAGAGCACGGCTATGAATGGGGCACCACAGGGCGGAGTTCCTTCACGCAAGACTACGGTGTCCTAGAAACGATCACGAAGGTCGAGCCGTCTGACAACCGCTGTTCGAAATCCAAGACCACCAGTACCGTGCGCCGGAAACCGGGAGCGTCTCCTCTCCTCTTCGGCGAGTTCCTCATGCAGTTGTGTGCGTTTGTCTTCTTGGAGGACATCTCCGGAGAGCTTCCACCTTACGAAGAGAGCTATCTGAGCGTCCCCATGTATCCGCTGATGATGGCTGCGTACCGGGAATTGGAAGATGCCATCCGTAAGGCGTTGAAGGAACACCGCGGGAACCGGTCGGTGTTGAGCACCATGCTCAATACGCTGTTGCTCTATCCGGATCATCCCTATGGACTTGGGACCTTGTACGGCGCTGAGTTCGATCCCGAACTGAAGCGCAATGTCCGATTCGTCATTGCGGAGACGCAAGACCTGCCGGAAGAGCAGCTTCATTCCAAAGAGAGAAAGCTGATTGAAGAGATCAAGAAAGAACTCGCCGAAGGAAGACGCTGTCAGGTGTTTGCCGTGTACACGCAGAAACACGATGTCACGGCTCGCTTGCAGCGGATTTTGAATAACGAGGGAATTCGCACAGCAGTACTCAAGTCGAGCGTTGACACATCCAAGCGGGAGGCTTGGTATGCGCGGCAGATCAAAGAAGGTGTGCAGGTTGCCATCTCCCATCCCAAACTGGTCGAGACAGGTCTCGATTTGCTGGATTTTCCCACCATCATCTTTTACGAATCGGGATATTCGTTGCACACCTTGCGGCAAGCTAGTCGCCGCTCCTGGCGCATCGGGCAACGACGGCCGGTTCGAGTGAAGTTCCTCTGCTATGAAGGCACAATGCAAACGGCGTGTCTGCGCCTAATGGGAAAGAAACTCCTGGTGGCACTGACCATGGAGGGCAAGTTTGCCGGCGAAGGACTTCAGAATATCGATGAAGACGATGACATGCTATCGGCGATGGCGCGGGAACTGGTCGAGAGAAACGGCATCGGTGAAAGCGCTGATTCGGTGTGGAAGGCGCTCAGTGTCGAACACCAGAAGCTGTTCCCGGCGGCGCTTCGCGAGACCGATGAGGAGTCCCCCGCGGAAGTTCCGGCCAACCTGTTGACCCTCCAAGACACTCCTGCCGCGCTCATCGAAGAAGCCATTGGCGGCGATTCCGTACTGATCTTCGGGCAACGACCAGGGGCGCTAACCAGAAGGCCACGCGGCAGGCCGGCTGTTCCGGAACAGGCGTCGCTGTTCGGTTAGGGTTGATCAAACGTAGAAGGGCGCAGGAACGATTGTCGCCCTACAGCGTCCAGTCTTCTGGCGGAGATTGGATGGCCCAGACGTTGCCCGGTTCGTCCAGCGCCAACCCCAGCAGCCAAAACTTCTCATAGTCGCCAATCGGGATGCAGTTTACGACCCGCGCTGTGACACTGGTTCCTGCGGGAAGTCCCTCCAAACGCACTCCAGTCCCGGTTTCGAGCGGACGGTGGAACCGCGCTGCGCACCCTTGTGGGTTTACGAGGATGGTCAGACCAGCCTCAGAAAACGAATGAGCCGAGTCCAGGCTGGTCAGAGTGATCGTAATTTCGCAGCTAATTCGAGTGCCACGCCGGACCCGCGACTTGTTGGGTGCTGAACTCATACTCGGGTTTAACGGCTAGTGACGCCACGTCTAATCGCGAGAGGCGTGTCTCTCAGGATCCAGTTTTCTCACGTTCACAAATCCAACTTAACACCAACAAGGAGGAAGCAGTATGTCCGAAACAAGTACGCTCATTGGCTATAGCGGCCAGACGATTGGCCGCGAAGAACTGGTGCTGGTGCCCACACCGCCAGCCACCGAAACGCACCGCCCGATCCCGCATCACGAGATCGTGCAAGCCCTGATTGAAACCCTCGGGTTTCGCCATATCGGCGTTGTCCACGACGAGTACGCGGTATCGCCGGACGGCATGAAGATGTTCGGTGTTCTCGACCTTGCAACCGAGATGGAGGGGTGCCGTTTCTCGATCGGAGTGCGCAACTCGCATGACAAGAGCATGCGTCTGGCAATGACCTGCGGGTACCGGGTGTTCGTGTGCTCGAACATGGCGTTTTCGGGTGACTTTACGCCTGTGCTCGCCAAGCACTCGAAGTCGTTCTCGCTGATCGACTGCATCTCGGTTGGCGTCGACCGAATGCAGCGCAACTTCGAGCCGATGCGGAAGCAGGTGGAAGCATGGCAGAGGAGTGAACTGACGGATGTCACCGCGAAGGTGGTCATTTACGAGGCATTCGTCGAGGGCAAGCTTGAGGCTCCGAAACACCTCGCTCGCACGGTTCACGACTTGTACTTCGAACCGAAGTATGAGGATTTTCGACCACACACGATCTGGAGTCTCTCCAACGCGTTCACGTCGGCGTTCAAGGAACTGGATCCCATTCCGCAGTTCAGGGCAACAGCGAAGCTCGGAGAATTTCTTGAGGCCCGCTTCTCGCAAGCTTTTTGAGGAACCATAGCGGTGCCGGCCGGACCGCCGATCCTTCATTACTCTCTCTTGTTATTACTCTCTCTTGCGTGCAGTTCGTGCGTGAAGGCCGCCGCTCCTTACCCCGCCGAGTTCCCATAGTCCGTTTATGGTCAGTCTCCGGATGGCCGACAATGCACTAAGAGAAGCGCACGCGCTGGAGGTTGTGACTGAAATGCCTCGCGTAGGTCTCTGAACTAGTGATTGTGCGGCTGTTCTGGTGCTGATCGTGCGGCTCGCGTTGAGGTGGACGAAAGCGCCAAGATGCACTGGCTATTCCTTCCGTCCACCTCAACGCAATGCCGCGCTCATCAGCGTCCTTGCGCCATGCTTCCGCTGAGTACCAGGCACGTGCTGGAGGCTCACGCCATTTTTCTTCCTCAAAGTGAGTCCTGCGCTGGAGTGGCGGCCTTTCCAGCTGTGACCGGCACCAGTTTCTTAGAGGCCTTCCAGAGCTGCCGGTCCACTTCTGACCATCCCCGCGCCCCCGGTCCGGAGAAAAGATCGGCGTCGTTTTCCCCCGGTACTCCGGCATAGACTGTACGGTCTCCCACAAGACCTGCAGATATTCGTCGGTACGGTGGGCGGCGTTCAGGTATTCGGGGTAGTTGCCTTCGTGGGTCCAATCATCGGTCTCCCCTAACGAGATATAGAGAACCCGTGGCTTGCGCTCCTTGAGGTACTCAAGGGCAGTGTAGAACGGGACGACATCGAAAGGTTCATCGTCCCAGACTCGCGGAGTTTCTGGGAAACCACGCGGTCCGGAGCCTCTTGCTCTCCACCGTTGGCCTCCGGGCGAGGCGCCCATGGGGCAGTGACCCTGAACCGACAAAGCAGAAGCCTCGGTGCAGCTCTTGCCCGCACCACAAATTCTCAACGCCTTACTGAAAGTGCTCTTCGGCGCCCCCAAGCTCCGCTGCGGCCGAGGGTTTTCTCGGGATGACGAACAAAGAAGGCAGATCCCTTACATCTACCCCGCGCTGGGGATGACCTTGGCGGCCATGCCACGGTTTCCCCATTGACTTCTCAAGCGGGACTTCGCCCTCAGCCTTGGTTGACCCGCGTAGCAGCTTCGTAACACTAGATCAGCCCTGAGCGAAGATCGGAACCTCAGTCGTCAGGGAGTCGACAGTTTTTAACACGGCCTTAACCCTTGTTTGATCTCCGCTTAATCACGGCTGAGTAAGCTGTTGGGGAAGCGCTCTTCCCGAGAGGACCTTAGTACATGAAAACGAATGCTTTCAATCCAGGGCTCATTGCGGCCCTGATTCTGCTCTGTTTTTCATTGCCCGCCATAGGTGCGGACAAGAAGTCCGAAGCTCCACAGGGTCCACGAAACGTCATCATCTTCGTGATCGATGGTCTTCGTTACGGCTCCGTCAATTCGACCGATGCCCCTACCCTCTACGCGTTGCGACAACAGGGCGTCAATTTCGTAAATAGCCACGCCATGTTTCCCACCTTCACCACTCCGAACGGAGCGAGCATCGCGACTGGCCACTATCCCGGCGACACGGGCGATTTCAGCAACACCATATTTTCCGGGTACCCAATATTCAACACAGGTAATTTCGGTAAGCTGCCGGGAACCATCACTCCCTTTGTTGAGAACGATCAGATTTTGGCCGACTTGGACGATCACTATAATGGCAATTGGCTGACCGAAGAAAGCCTGCTCGCTCTGCTCCGGCAGAATGGATACAACACCGCCGCAATAGGCAAGCATGGGCCGGTTACGATCCAGGATGTTTCCCAACTCCAACCGGTCAATCAACAATTCCAAGTGCCGCAGACGGTATTCATCGACGACGCTACCGGCAACGGCTCTGGTGTTCCGCTGACCAAGCAGATCTCAGACGCCCTGACGGCGGTCGGCCTAGCCACAGCCGCTCCGAACCGCAGCAACGGCTGCGGAGCGACCGACCAGTGCAACAATGGCTTCTCGGGAAACAACACGACTCCCGGGACCACCTCGCCCAACACGGTGCAGCAGCAGTACTTCGCGGACACCATCACCAAAGCGATACTTCCCACTTTCACTGCCAGCGGCAAACCCTTTGCCATCCTGTTCTGGTCGCGCGATGCCGACGGCACCCAGCACAATCAGGGTGACAGCCTCAACTCGCTGACCCCCGGCATCAATGGTCCAACGTCGATTGCTTCGGTTCACAACGCTGACAACAACGTTAAGCAAGTACTCGACTACATCAACAGCAACCCGCAGCTGGCGAAAAACACCGACGTCTTTGTCACCGCCGACCACGGCTTCGCAACTATCAGCCGCCATGAAGTAGACGCGCAGGGAACTCCCACGCAGAGCTACTCGGCTCTCTTTACCTACAAAGACTCGACTGGGCGCGTGGAAGTGAATCCTGGCTTTCTGCCTCCAGGGTTCATCGCGATTGATCTCGCGCATGCTTTAAACCTGCCGCTTTACGATCCGGATTCGATCATTACCGATGGCCTTGGCAATCGGACTTATGAGCCGGTTGATCCCACGATCGGCCAACAGTCCGCCACTGTACGCCAGCACCCCGCTGCCGGTGATGGACTGATCGGAGCGAGCGGTTTGATTCTTGACAGCACGGATGCCAAAGTCGTCGTTGCTGCGAACGGCGGATCGGATCTGATCTATGTACCGGACCACGATGCCAGCCGGGTTCAACAGATTGTCAGCTTCCTCTCAACCCGCGACTACGTCGGCACGATCTTCGTCGACGACAGCTACGGGTCGATTCCAGGAGCCTTGCCCCTGAGTTCGATTAACCTGGTCGGCAACGCGCAAACGCCGCGTCCGGCGATCGCCCTCAACTTCAAGACCTTTTACCTGACACCGGGTGACCTGCAATCTGCTGTGCAGATCGCCGACACGGGCCTGCAGGAAGGCCAAGGAATGCACGGCTCTCTGGGTCGCGACAACACGTTCAACAACATGGCTGCTTATGGACCCGACTTCAAGAAACATGCGGTGGTTCAAACTCCCATTTCAAATGCCGACGTGGCGCCCACGTTGGCCTATATCCTCGGCCTGCAACTGCCTGCTCAGGGCAACCTGGTGGGACGGGTGATTCACGAAGCGATAAAGGGCGAACAGAGGCAGGTTTCCAAGGAGTATTTCGTTTCCGTTTCCGACAAGGCCGGTTCGGGTAAGAGCAGTGTTCTTTTCTATCAAAAAGCGGGCGATCAGCTTTACTTCGATGAAGCCTGCTTCACCGCGGCAAAGATCAAGTCGGCCCACCCGATCAAGAACGATCCATGTCGTTAGCTGCAACGTCCGGGCCAATGCATTTTGATACGCAGGCGACCACAACGGTCGCCTGCTTTTTCTTGAAGGCACCGTACGGCGCTTCTCTAAGAGATGTTTGACAAGCGACAGTCCCCCAAAGGGTCAGCTTTGAGTGGCACTACAGTTTTGTGGCCATGGCCGTCAGCTTCCTAATCCGTGCGGCCGTGCACCGCTGTATCGTAGCAGTGGCGTCCGTGATTATCGAGTAGGCGTACGGCAACGGCCATAATCTCATCGACCTCGACCAGTTTTCCTTCTTCGAGACCCGGTTCTCACAAACCGTCTAGCCTGGGCGGCGGTCGCGGAATTACCATCCGGGCCGCGGGGTTTTACTCTGACCAGAGCCGCTTTGCACACAAGAGTCAGCCGAAAGATGTGATCGCCGCTACTACGGGTGAAAGTGTATGTTCCCAGCCTCGTAGGTCCTGGGCTTATTCGTGCAACTGCTCTGCCAGGTAATTGGCGATCCCCATTTCCTCTATGGAATGAAGTTGCGCCTCCAGGTAGTCCACATGCCTTTCCTCGTCTTTGATCATTTGTTCGAACAACACGCGGGACCCTTCGTCTCCCGCCTCGACGCAGACCTTCACTGCCTGGTTATATTGGCGGACGGCGTCGTGCTCGTCCTTGAGGTTGACTTCCATTTGTTCCTTTACATTACGGCCAAGCTGAGGCTTCAAAGCGACGTCTACACTGGGTACCTCGTCCAGAAAGATCACGCGCTCAATCAGTCCCTCAGCGTGTTTCATTTCTTCGATGGCGCGCGCCTTCGTGCGTTGCCCGAGACGCTTGTACCCCCAGTTCTGGCACATCTCAGACTGAGTCATGTATTGCACGATGGCTGTCAATTCTGCACTGAGTGCCGAGTTCAACTGGGCGATCACTTTCGCATTGCCACGCATTTGCTCTCTCCGGTCCAACGTCAGCATGATAGCTGAAGATGGCGAGCCGAGACAGACGAAGAAACCGAGCTGCTGCTGGGGACCTGAGATCACATGGTGTGATGACGGAGATCACAGCAATTAATCGGTAATGGAGAATCAACTACTCCGGAGAGCCAGTTTGCCTATTTGGCCTCCAACAAAGCAGCCGCACTTCAAATACGCGGCAAGACTCAGCACGAGACTTGCGGAGCCGCGTGTACCAGCGTCTCTATCCGCTGGCAACTTCTCCTCCCAGGTCGCTTCCACACACATCAAAACGGAGGAATCAATGCAGCGAAATGTCTTGAAACGGCGCTGGTTCGTTTTGGGCTGCGTCGGCGTGGTAGCGGTAGTCTTCCTCGGATTGGTTGTTGCCCAGGAAACCGGAAAGCGCACCTCCAGCTATGCCCCCGTTAATCTCAATGAGGATTTAGCCGGAACCATATCACGCATGAAAGCCGCCAAGCCTGACGTGATGAAGCGTCATGCGGACCTATTGAATGAGCGCTACGACCTCAGCAATCGCCCGGCTGCGGATGCCACCATGAGCCGCGGCAAACCGTTACAGGAGGGCGTGCGCGTAAAGCTGGCCAAAGGCACCACTTGGGAGCAACTAGCAGCCATGACCCCGGAAGAAATCAAACAGAAGAATCTATTTCCGGCGGGTTTTCTGCCGTTGCCTTTCCCGAACCACCCGGAAGGCGGCATGCTGTTCCCACAGTACGTGATTGACGAAATCAAGCGGTTGGAAGGCCGCGATCTGACCCGCTTCGATCTCGACTACGACATTCCTGACCACTTTCAGCCGGAGTTCCCACCGCCCATCTATCTCACCACTCGTCCGGACTTGGGGGACGTCTCCCAAGGCAAGCTGGTGAGCTTCACCAACTACTACGATCTTTTCAACGGCATTCTCAATCCAAAGCAGTTGGAGGGACTCCGGCTTCTGCTGACACCGTTCCCTCAGCAGCAGTTCAACGCAACCGCCGACCGCCGCACGGAACGGCCGAGCCAGGGCGTCGCCTGCCTCGATTGTCACGTCAACGGCCATACCGACCGGGCCACTCACCTGGTCGGAGATATCCGGCCGCAGGAATTCCGTCACCGCATCAACACTCCCAGCCTTCGTGGCGTCAACATCCAGCGCCTGTTCGGTTCGCAGCGCGCGCTGAAGAGTGTGGAAGACTTCACCGAATTTGAGCAGCGCGCCGCCTACTTCGATGGCGATCCGGTAATCGCTACCAAAAAAGGCGTTAACATCCTGGATCGGGGCAGCCAAGTTCATTTCATGGCCGAGTTCCAGGAGTTGCTGGATTTTCCCCCGGCACCCAAACTGAACATTCATGGACAACTCGACCCCAAGAAAGCCACGCAGTCGGAGTTGCGGGGAGAAGCCCTGTTTGTGGGCAAAGCAAGCTGCGCAGCCTGCCACCCTGCTCCCTATTACACCGACAACCTTATGCACAACATGCAAGTCGAACGCTTCTACAAGCCGCGGATGATCAACGGCATGATGGCCTCACATGACGGCCCGATCAAGACGTTTCCGCTGCGCGGCGTGAAAGACTCACCGCCCTACCTTCACGACGGGCGGCTGCTCACCCTGGAAGACACGGTTGAGTTCTTCAACCTGGTTGACGAACTCAAATTGACCCCGCAGGAAAAGAAGGATCTCGTAGCTTTCTTGCGTGCGCTCTAGACTGGCGGACAGAAGGTACCGGAGGCGGGCAGCCGTTCCCGCCTCTGCTTTTGCGCTTGATCGAGTGCAGTGGAAATCAAGTCATTCTTGGCGTTAAGCTGGTCGTCGGTTTGCTGCTGCGAGGCCGATTTTGGGCAGGATACGACGGACGGCTCAGCGACCGCTCGATCCCTCAGAACACCCCAATGCACGAAGAGTGGCGCAACCGATTCGCTCCTCAGGCGAAGAGGGGAACTTGCTGCACCTCGCGATCACGGGACGTCGGGGCTTCGCCAGGCACTTCGATTGTGGAGTCCGCTTGATCGTCAGCTCCCTTGAGCACAACCACGAGGTCGCCGTGCAACCCGACCTGTGCGTGTTGAGCTGTGAGCCAAGGCCTCGCAGATCAGTTTCTTCCGCACTAAACGCGCACTCCTTGCAGGAAAGAAAGTAACGGACTACAGTGCCGATCTCAGGTTGGTTGCCGATCAACATTTCTGGGCTGCCGCGAGGAAGCTGGAGCTGGACATGTGCTGGAGAAGAGGAGAGGGCTTATGAAACTGATTGAATAGGATAATCGACATTCTACCCAGTTCTTCTCCAGCACTCGTGATTCAGCTTAAGCCGTCGCCCATATCCGACCGGTGATCGTGATCACGCGTCCGTGTGACAGAAGGCACCAAAATGCGGGTTCAGGAGGACCTTTAGGCAAAGGACGGACGACATCCAGGAATAGCCGAACGACCACGAAACTCTAGAAGGAGAATTTGGCAGCCAACTGGACGAGTCTAGGAGGCGATGCGCTCACAATCTGTCCGAAGCCAGCGCTGCTGATGTTCCCGTTGACGGCGGACGCTCCAAAAAACTGCGCGTGGTTGAACACGTTGAAGGCTTCCACGCGGAACTGAAGCATCTTGCCTTCGGCAATGGTTAGTTCTTTCTGCAGGGCAATGTCGAAGTTCTCGAGACCGGGCCCGTAGAAGAATCGACGCGGAGCGTTCCCCAACTGGCCGAGGTACGGAGTAACATCCGACGGAAACAGCGAGGTGTTGAAGGCCGCGCGCCGGTTACGCGGATTGGTGTTGACTTCGAGATTGCCGGGCAAGCAATAAGGAGTATCCACTCCGTTGTTGTTGATGCCGTTGGGCATGCTGCCTAGCAGCGAACTGTCGGTATTGTTGTAGAGCGTGACTGGCAGTCCGGTGGCGAAGCGCGTGATGCCGGAAAGCGACCAACCCTCCGTCCAGCGGTTCTGCGCGTGAAAGAGCGCATCGAATGGGAGCTTGTAGCGATAGCTCGCAACGAAGTTGTGGCGCAGATCAAAAGCGGAGATGGCCTTGGTAAGCCCAGCACCCATCGGATATACCGACTCGGACAGGCTGGAGGAGTCGTCCATCGACTTGCCATAGGTATACCCAGCCATCACCTCCAGCGACCTGCTGTCGTGGCGTAGCGAGACTTCTAATGCGTTGTAATTGGAGAAGCCAATCGTCTTCTGGTAGGTGATTCCATCAAAAGAAGCGCTGTATGGCCCTCTTACCTGTACCTTTGTGCCGTCTGCCTTGGTAAAGATGCCACCTTCACTGAATGGACCGCAGGTCGGTGTGCCGGGCATGACCTGGCTCGCGCTGCTCACGCTGAGGCACAGCGCCGCATTCCCCGGATTCGCTGAGGTAAGGACCAGCAAGTGATGGGCTTGGGAACCGACGTAGCTTACCTTCAGCAGCGTAGTCGGTTTCAGTTCGCGTTCCCAGGAGAGCGTGTAGCTTTCGTCGTAGGGAGAAGCGTTGCGATAGTAGAACGCGGGGTCTCCGGTGATCGGATTGTACTTGGACCAGTCAACCGTGGTGTTCGGGTGGCTCGCGGACGCCCCAAATGTCGGGATCGGTGAAGGAAAGGGCTGGCCATTGCTCAATCCCGTGGTGGCCGAAACAAAGGGCTCGTCGAACATTGGGTGCCCAACCGTGCTGTCGTAGTCGTATCCGTAGGGAGCGCAGGCGCTCATGATACCTGCCGACAGTCCTTCGATCGCGGTATGGAACATACCCCAACCGGCGCGAATGCTGCTTTTATTCGGACCGCCGAAGACTCTTCCCAGCAGCCCATCCTGAAAACCGGGGGAATACGCCACGCCAAAGCGCGGAGCAAAATCCGTCCACTTTGTGGGAGCGAGCGTGTTGGGAATGCCCGGATCGCCAGGAAAGACGATGCCTTGGGGAGCGTTGGGATAGACCACCGACTGTTGTCCGAGGACGAACGTCTGAAGCTGGTTATATTTTTCGTGCCACGGAGGCAGAACGTCCCAACGCACACCGTAATTGAGGGTCAGGTTGGGGCGTATCCGCCAGCTATCCTGGGCAAACAGGCTGATGTATTTGTTGCGGATGTAAAACGGGCTGGCGTCTCCCTGCTCATACGTGCTGGCAATACCGAGGAGGTAATCGGCAAAGTCGGAGCC
>Ga0335085_10010492_pt1 | contig 13828 bp, 14 predicted proteins | sample Lox_Sample_45_FD_206712 | JGI IMG/M metagenome (GOLD analysis project Ga0335085, IMG submission 206712) | Soil microbial communities from Loxahatchee National Wildlife Refuge, Florida, United States - Lox_Sample_4.5 | ecosystem: Environmental > Terrestrial > Soil > Wetlands | place: USA...
ACTGATGATCGGGTGTCATGCCATGGCGTTGACGGAACAGATCGTCATCGACAAGGACGAGATCGAGGAGGCGCGCTGGTTCGACCGCGAGGAACTGGAGCTGATGCTGGCGCGCCAACATCCGCAGGGCTTGACCGCCCCGCCGCCGATCGCGATCGCGCATCATCTTATTCGGGATTTTGTCGAGCACGGCTGGCGCGTGCTCGATTGACGTCTTGCCGCGACGGTTTGCTTGAGTCACGACGCCTTGGAGTAGCGATGTCTTTCTTTGCGAGTTGGCCCCACAAGCGGACAGGCGGCGCGAGTGCTCCGCGCATCCTTTGCACCGGCATTATCGTGCTCGACGAAGTTTTCCGCGTCGAAGATTTTCCGAAGGCCGACGGCAAGGTCGAAGCGAAGGGTTTCTTCGTCGTCAACGGCGGTTGCGCAGCGAATGCCGCTGTGGCCATCGCGCGACTCGGCGGCCGCGCAGCGCTTGCCGGACCGCTGGGCGGACCCGCGGGAAAGGATGACAACGGCGATCGGGTGCTGGCGGCGCTCCACCGCGAGAACGTCGACACCAGCGCGTGTCAGCGCGTCGACGGTCTGGCGACGGCCCTGTCGGCGATTTTCATTGACGCGCGCGGCGATCGCACCATCGTGACGTACCGCGAGCAGCGGATCGCTGCCGTCACACCCGACGATCCGGAAGGGTTGGCGGCTTCGGCCGATTTGGTGCTCGCCGATAACAGATACCCGCAATTTGCACTGCCGATCTGCGAGGCAGCACGGCGGCGCAAGGTCCCGGTGGTGCTCGACGGCGACAAACCGACCGTGGTGGACGATCCGTTCTTTCGCGTTGCCACACACGTCATCTTCTCCGCCGAATGCCTTCTCGCCACAGCTGGCGGTAGCGATCTCGGCGATGGGCTCAAGACCGTCGCGCGCTATACCGAAGCGTTCCTCGCCGTCAGCAATGGGCCGAACGATATCCTCATTCTCGAAAACGAGACGTTCCGCCGCGTGCCGGTGTTTCCGATCCGCGCGGTGGACACACTTGGCGCCGGTGACGCACTGCACGGCGGTTTTGCTCTGGCAATCGCTGAGGGCCGCAGTGAAGCTGAGGCGCTCCGCTTCGGTGCCGCGGTCGCCGGCATCAAGTGCAGCCGTCTCGGCGGCTCGGCGGGCGCGCCGACCCGTGCGGAAGTCGAGGCTTTGCTGGCGGAAAGCGGCGCATCGGCTGCAGCGGGCGCTACCTTGGGATACTGAGGCAGCCGCGGGTCCGAGATAGAGACCGCTTGATTCAGAATAATATTCTATGTAATCACTATATTCTATGACAGTTTGAAAGATTATTCTGCTGTCGCTGCAATTGATCGGGTGCACTCACATGGACGCCATCGACCGCAAAATTCTAGCCGTGCTGCAGGAGGACGCCTCGCTCGCCGTGGCCGAGATCGGCTCACGTGTGGGGCTGTCGTCGACGCCGTGCTGGAAACGCATCCAGCGCCTCGAAGCCGATGGAGTTATTCAAAAACGCGTCGCATTGGTCGATCAGGACCGTATTGGGCTTGGCGTTACCGTCTTCGTTTCGATCGAGACCGGGGATCATTCGCAGGACTGGCTCGAGCGCTTTGCCAAAACCGTCGGCAGTATGCCGGAAGTGATGGAATTTTACCGCATGGCCGGCGACGTTGATTACATGCTGCGCGTGGTGGTGCCCGACATCGCCGGCTTCGACGGCTTCTACAAGCGGCTCATTGCCTCGGTGCCGCTGACCAACGTTACTTCGCGCTTCGCCATGGAGAAGATCAAATCGACGACGGCGCTGCCGATTCCATAGCGTGGCGCGTCGGCGCGGCCTCAATGTCCGGTAGTCGTGGCGCCGGCGGCCGTAGCCTGGTTGTTACGGGTGGCCGCCTGATTAATCGTTTTGGCGAAGTAGTCGCTGTACAGTTGCGTTTCTTTGTCGAAGTCTTCCTTGCCGGTATCGCCCAGCGTGATCCGCGGCGAACAATCCGGAGTACAGCTGTAAGTCTGCCGCGTTGGGCCGCGAAAGACCACCACGGTCGGGTCGCTTGGCCCTTCCACCGCCACGGTGTGCTCGGCCAGCACGGCACCGTGACGATCGAGGACCACAAAGTTGGTCGAGCCATACCCCTTTCCGGTGATGACCCCCAGCCCGCCAGGCTGGATCGTGAGGTCGGCTATAAGTGGATTACCGATCACCACTGTCGATGCCCGTTCCGGCAGATGTATGATCTTGGCTTGGTCGAGTAGGACCACGATCGGATCGGCCGCGGTAGCCGGCGCGACAAGCGCGACGAGCAACAGGACGGCCGACAGCCGATGCAACGGGCGCAAGCCGGTCCGGACTCGCGCGCACAAGGCCATCATCGTCACACTCCGAAACGCTACGCGGACTACAAACAACCGAAGACGGCTGGACTTCGAGGGTGCCACTTCACTGCAAATTGGTGAAGGAAGTGCAAATTGGGCGCACGGCCAAGCCCGGCGGCGCCGCCCTACTGAGTGGCTTTTGCCTGCGTGAACGGATGCGCCAGCTGAGCGCCGAAGCTCGTCGGGAATGCCGCATCAGCGATCCCGTAATTATCGGGCAGCTCTCCGGCCGGCATGTAAAACGTGCCGAACAACAGGTCGAGAATTGGAAAGGTCGCCGCAAAGTTCTTTTCGCCGCCACGATTCGCAGCGGTGTGGTGCCAGCGATGGAACACCGGAGTGGCGATCACGTATTTGAACGGGCCCAGCGTCCAATTGAGATTGGCGTGGACGAAGGCTGAATGCGCGATGGTGATCGGTCCAAGCACGACGAACACGTTTGGCGAAATGCCGGCGAGCAGGAGGACTACGTCGGCAATCACGCCGCCGAAGAAGAGATTGACCGGATGGAAACGCGCCGCCGAGATCCACTCCAGCTCTTCGGAGGAATGATGCACGGCGTGGTACTTCCACAACGGCGCGCCGTGGAACAGCCGGTGCGACCAATAAGTGATGACGTCTTCGCCGACGAGGAAGATGATCATTTGCGCGACCAACGGCAGCGCGGCGAGCGGCCCGTGGCCGTTCTCGTAGAATGCGATCAAACCGTCAGCCGTGGTGATGCGGAACAGAACCGCGGCTCCGGCAACCAGCATGCCGATGCGCAGATAGCGCGTGAGTATGGGAATGAAGAACCAGTAGCAGAGGTCGGTAACCAGATCGCGCTTATGCCACCATGCGCGGCCCGGATTGCACGCCCAGAAGTAGGTCAGCACGGTAAAGACGCCGGCAAGCGCCAGCGAGATCGGAACGCTCTTTATAAAGGTCTCGCCGACATTGACGACAAAGCTGAACAGTTCCTGGTTCATTGTCTTTAGCCGCTTTTTAGCCTTTTCTACGGCCGCTTGCGGACCGGTGCGGATGCGCAACCGACAGGTATTGAGGAAGCGCATTAATACCCGATGAATCGTTTATTTCTCGAGTGTCGGATCGCTCAGTTACGCAACTGAAACGTTTCTCTGTTATCAGTGCCGGATGTTCGTACAAATAAGAACAGTGATGTGGCGGCGCGACGTCAAATAAAAGTAGGCAGTGATCTGAAACACGACGTTAACTACATTGCAGTTCGAAGGAACCGCCCAAAGTTTCACCGGTTGATTTAACCGCATCGCAATGTCTCGCCGCTAGGTTCTACAGTGATCCAAATGGTCCGGCGGAACGGGCATTGGGTCGAGCTCAGACAGCCTCGTGTGGACCTAAGGAGCCAAACATGAAGACCCTGTTTTCGCGTTTCGTGAAGGACGAGTCGGGCGCGACGGCCATCGAATACGGCCTGATCGCTGCCGGCATCTCCGTTGCCATCATCGCCGTCGTCAACGGCCTCGGCACCAAGCTGAACACGACCTTCAGCAGCATCTCCACCCAGCTTAAGTAAGCCTTGTTCTTGCAGGCCTTACACGAAGGGCTCCGGTGGATCACCGGAGCCCTTTCGTTTTTGCGCGTCCGCTAACGCACTTTCAACCGCCGCTGAATTAGACCTGTCGGCTAGGGCAAATCTGGGTACCGCGTTGCCATGATCTTCGTGATTGAGACGATCAAACTGACGCTCTTTCCGGCGATGATGGCGTTTGCCGCCTCAAGCGATTTGTTCACCATGACGATCGCGAACCGCGTTTCGCTGATCCTGGTCGGCGGGTTCGGTCTTCTCGCGACGCTGACCGGAATGAGCGCGGCCGACATGCTCTCGCATGCCGGTGCTGCTGCCGCGGTGTTGGCGGTCGTGTTCGTCTTTTTTTCCTGCGGCTGGATCGGCGGCGGCGACGCCAAGCTCGCGGCTGCAACGGTGCTATGGCTCGGCTTCGCACATCTCGCCGACTACCTCTTGTATGCTTCGCTACTCGGCGGCGCGTTGACCGTGCTGATCATCCAGTTTCGCGCAGTGCCGCTGCCGAAGGCCTTTGTCGGTCGGGAATGGGCAGAGCGGCTTCACCGCCGGGATGGCGGTGTTCCTTACGGCATCGCTCTCGCCGCCGCCGCGCTCCTGATATATCCGCACACCGAGTGGATGGTGTCGGCCGCCTCCTAGGAGACGTTTACAGTTTGGTAACCGTTACCCGATCCGGATTATTCTCAAAATCGGCTTTGGTTCTTAAATCCTGTTTGCATGCAGCGGATCGTCGCGCATGTGGGCCGGAAAAAGCCGCGTCGTAACGCGTAATTAACGCGATTTGGATACGGCTCATTAACCATGCCTTGACGTTTAGCTGCTGGAATCCGGCAGACGACGGTCGGTTCGTCCGTTAGTCACATTGGAAGTCGAGCGTAATGAAGCGCGCGCGCCTTATCGTACTCTTTGTTGCTCTCGCCGCAGGCGGCGTTGCCGCCATGCTGGCGCGCGGCGGCAATAGAGCGCCCGAGCCGCCCAAGGCGCCACCGCCGCCGCCGCTTGCGACGGTCGACGTGCTGGTCGCCAAGTCCGATCTCGATACCGGGCAAGTGGTCAGCGCCAAAGACGTCGGTTGGCAAACCTGGCCTGCGGCCTCGACCGGATCGAATTTCATCAGGAAGCCCGACCGGCCCGATGCAATCAAAGACTTCGTCGGCGCCGTCGTGCGCACGCCGGTAGCGGCCGGCGAGCCCATCCGCGACTCCAAGGTCGTTTCATCGAAGCCCGGCGGTTTCCTCGCCGCGGTTTTGCCGCGTGGCATGCGGGCGATCTCGATGGACGTGGCGCCGGATACGGGCGCCGGCGGCTTTATCCTTCCGAATGATCACGTCGATGTTCTGCTAACGCGCCGCGACAAGGCGGCGGAAAAGCTCTCCGGTATCGAAAAATATGTCAGCGAAACGATCCTGCGAAACGTCCGGGTTTTAGCAGTCGATCAGACACTCGGGGAAAAGGAAGGCCAGAAGGTCGTGATTGGTAAGACCGCGACGATCGAACTCGACCCGCATCAGGCCGAAACCCTGGCGCTCGCACGTCAGACCGGCACGCTTTCGCTCATATTGCGCAGCCTCCTCGATTCGCAGTCACCGACGCCGGAAGGCGGCGAAGCAAAAGATGAGTCGAAGACGACAGTCAGTACGGTGCGTTACGGCGTGGCTACTCAGTCAATACCGCGCTGACAGCACGGAGGGAACTTCGACGATGGCATCAGCAGCACCGATCCGTGCGGCCGCGCTCACTGGCCTGCTGGCGAGTTTCGCAGTTTGTCTCGCAGCGTGGCCCCTCGCGCAAGGCGATGCCGGCGCGGCCGAGCTGTCGACGGCCGAAGCTCAGTCACAGAAGATCGTCGTCGCAGCAAGTGATTTCGGCTCACGTTCAGTCACGCTCGGCCTCGGCAAATCTCTCGTCATCGATTTTCCGCGCGATATAAAGGACGTACTGGTTTCCAACCCTAAGATCGCCAACGCCGTGATCCGGTCGTCGCGCCGCGCCTATGTGATCGGCGGCGACGTCGGCCAGACCAACATGTTCTTCTTCGATGCCCAAGGCCGGCAGATAGCGGGCCTTGACATCGCGGTGACGCGCAATCTTAACGGCATCCGAACGGCGATCAGGCAAGTGCTGCCGGATGCCGACATTCATGTCGAAGGCATCGGTGAGGGTGTCATTCTGACGGGCGTCGTATCCAGCCAGGCTGAGGCGCAGCAAGCTTTTGACATCGCGGTGCGGCTGGTTGGCGCCAGCTCCAAGAGTGTCGCCGATTCCGGCGATAAGGTCGTCAATGCCATCGTCGTCCGCGGGCGCGATCAGATCATGCTTAAGGTGACAGTCGCGGAGGTCGAGCGCGATCTCATCAAGCAGCTCGGTATCAACCTCTCCGGCTCGGTTGGATACGGTACCGCGGTGGTGAATTTCAACAACACGAATCCGTTCACCGCCTACGGTCAATCGCTCAGCGGGTCCAGCATCGCCGCCGGATGGAAATCGATTACCGCGACGATACAAGCAATGGAGCAAGCCGGCGTCATCCACACGTTGGCTGAGCCGAATCTGACCGCCATATCCGGCGAAACCGCAACGTTCTTGGCCGGCGGCGAGTTTCCGATTTTGAACGGCTACTCTTGCTCCGCCACGTCGAGCACGCCGGGCGCACCGACGACGTGTCAGCCGGCAATCGAGTTCAAGAAATTCGGCGTCAGTCTGAATTTCACGCCTGTTGTGCTCAGCGAGGGGCGCATCAGCCTGAAAGTCATGACCGAGGTGTCGGATATTTCGAGCCAGAATTCACTGACGATCCCGATCCCCGGCTCAACCGACACGGTGACTGTGCCGTCGATCCGCACCCGCCGCGCCGACACGACGCTTGAGATTCCTTCGGGCGGCACACTGGCGATGGCCGGCATGATCCATGACGAAACGCGACATAATATCAACGGTCTTCCGGGATTGATGGAGCTTCCGGTCCTTGGACCGCTATTCAAGAGCAACGACTACGTCAACCAGCGCACCGAGCTGATGGTGCTGGTCACGCCCTACGTGGTGCGAGCGGTGGCGCAGAAGGATTTGTCGCGGCCCGATGACGGCTTCGCCGATCCCAGCGACCCCGCCCAGGTGCTGCTTGGCCGCTTCAACCGCATTTACGGTGTCGGCGGGATGCCCGATCCGCCCGACAATTATCGCGGCAAATACGGCTTCATCCTCGACTGAGGGCTCGATGGCCTTGGCGCGCAAGGAGACGACGATGAAAAATGTCCTGCAAAAGGTCGCCGAAAGCGGCGGTGGCGCGCGGCCGGCGCTGGGCGCTGCAATCGTCGTCGCCTTTTCGCTGCTGCTGTGCGCGTGCAACACCGATCAGCAGCAGGTAGCGGCCGGTCCCGATGTTCCAACCGACTACCGTCAGCGCCACCCGATTACCATCACGGAATCCGACCACACTCTGCAACTGTTCGTCGGCTCCAATCGCGGCGAACTCAGCGCGATGCAACGGGCGGAAGTGTTGGCGTTCGCGCGGACTTGGAAGCGCGAAGCAACCGGCGGAGTTTTGGTCGATCTCCCGGTCGGCACCAGTAACGAACAAGCGGCGACTGAGGCTATGCGCACCGTCCGCTCAATCCTCGCAGCAAGCGGTGTGCCTCGAAATGGCATCGCGGTCCGCGGTTATCACCCGCCGACCAACGCCCTTGCGCCCATCCGCATCAGCTACCCCCGGATTCAAGCTCAAGCGGGCCCGTGCGGCCTCTGGCCCGCTGATATCGGGCCGAGCTTGAACCGCGATTATTTCGAGAACCAGCCGGTTTGGAATCAAGGTTGTGCGACCCAACGCAACCTCGCCGCCATGGTGGACAATCCGGCGGACCTTGTGCAGCCGCGCGCCGAAACGCCGCCTTACGAAATGCGGCGCACGGCCGTCGTGGAAAAATACCGGTCTGGTAGCGCTAGCGCCACGACCGGGCAAACAAGCGACTCGGCCAAGATCAGTGAACTTGGGAAGTGATGCAGTCGTATGATGAGTTCAACAAGCCAAGCCGTAGTTGAAAGCCCCGCCGCCGAGGTTGCGGGGCGCGATGAGCGCATCGCGCCGGCGCCACGCGTCTCAGTGCAGGCGTTCTGCGAAACCGTCGAGACCGCCGCCGCGATCCAGGCGGCCGGTGAAGATCGGCGCATGGCCAGAGCGCATCTGCGTATTCAGATGGGTGGACTGGTCGCCGCAATCGAAGCATATCAGAACTCGCCGACACCAAATGTCATCATCCTTGAGACCGAGAACCGCAACGAAGACATTCTCGGGGGCCTCGATCAGCTGGCGCCGGTGTGTGACGCGTCCACGCGGGTCATTATCGTCGGGCGCATGAACGATGTCGGGCTTTATCGCGAACTCGTGCGGCGCGGCGTCAGCGACTATTTGATTGCGCCGATTGGCGCGCTTCAGGTCGTGCGTGCAGTTTGTGGCCTGTTCTCGGCCCCTGACGCCAAGCCCGTCGGCCGTGTCATTGCAGTGGTGGGAGCCAAAGGCGGCGTCGGCGCTTCAACGATCGCTCACAATGTTGCCTTTTCCATCGCGCGCGACCTCACGCTCGACGCAGTCGTGACCGATCTGGATCTCGCCTTTGGCACGGCCGGCCTCGACTTCAACCAGGACCCGCCGCAAGGAATTGCGGAAGCGGTATTTTCGCCCGATCGGATCGACAACGCCTTCATCGATCGGCTGCTCTCGAAATGCACTGATCACCTGAGCCTCCTGGCGGCGCCAGCGACGCTCGACCACGTCTACGATTTCGGCGCTGACGCGTTCGAGTCGATCTTCGATTCATTGCGCGCCACGGTGCCGTGCGTCGTGCTCGACGTGCCGCACCAGTGGAGTGGCTGGACCAAGCAGACCCTTGTCGGCGCCGACGACATCCTCATCGTTGCCGCCCCCGACCTCGCCAACCTGCGCAATACCAAGAATCTCTACGATTTCCTCAAGACGTCGCGGCCGAATGATCACCGGCCGCTGTACTGTCTCAATCAGATCGGCGTGCCGAAGCGGCCGGAGATCAAGGCCGCCGATTTTGCCAAGGCGCTGGAAAGCGAGCCGGTCGCGGCGATTCCGTTCGAACCGCAGCTATTCGGCGCGGCGGCGAATAATGGGCAAATGATCGCCGAGATTGCTGCGAGCCATCGAACCACCGAGGTGTTTCGGCAGATAGCGCAGCAGCTGACCGGCCGCGTGGAGACGAAGAAGCAGCGTTCGAGCCTGTTGTCGCCAATCTTTGAGAAGCTTCTGCAACGATAATAGTTGCTGTCATCTTGTGTCGGAGTAGCGTTCGTGTTTGGCAAGCGTCCGAACGGCAGTGGTACCGCCCCCGCTCTTGCTGAGCGGTTGCCCGCGGCACCGCGTCCGGCCGCGCCACCGCCGGTCGGTCTCCCCGACGCAGGACCGCCCGCCGCCGGCAGTTCCGAAGGCCGACGCACGCCGTTTCCTTCCGCGGGTCTCGGGGCGCCAATTCTCGGAGCGCCACAGGCGGCCAAAGCAAACGCCGGCCCAGAAAGCCCGCCGCAGCAGATTCCATCCACGATCGACCCGCGTCGTTCCGATACCTACTACGAGACCAAGGGCACCATTTTCGGCGCGTTGATCGAAGCGATCGACCTCGGCCAGCTTGCCAAGCTGGACGCCGATTCCGCTCGCGAGGAAATTCGCGACATCGTCAACGAGATCATTGCGATCAAGAATATCGTGATGTCGATCTCGGAGCAGGAAGACCTGCTCGACGACATCTGCAATGACGTGCTCGGCTATGGACCGCTGGAGCCACTGCTGGCTCGTGATGAGATATCGGATATCATGGTCAACGGTTCCGGCACGGTCTACATCGAAGTCGGCGGCAAAATCCAAAAGACCGGCATCCGATTCCGTGACAACCAGCAACTACTGAATATCTGCCAGCGCATTGTCAGTCAGGTCGGCCGTCGCGTCGACGAGTCCTCGCCGATTTGCGATGCCCGGTTGCCGGATGGCTCGCGCGTCAACGCGATCGTGCCGCCGCTGGCGATCGACGGCCCGGCGCTCACGATCCGGAAATTCAAGAAGGACAAGCTCACCCTTGAGCAGCTCATCCGCTACGGCTCGGTCTCACCCGAAGGGGCGGAAATTCTCAAGATTATCGGCCGCTGCCGGGTGAATGTTTTGATCTCTGGAGGCACCGGCTCGGGCAAGACCACGCTGTTGAACTGTTTGACCCGGTACATCGATGATGATGAGCGCATCGTCACCTGCGAAGACGCGGCGGAACTGCAGTTGCAGCAACCGCACGTGGTCCGTCTGGAGACGCGGCCGCCGAACCTCGAAGGCGAGGGCCAGATCACCATGCGTGACCTGGTGCGCAATTGTCTGCGCATGCGGCCCGAGCGCATCATCGTCGGCGAGGTGCGCGGACCGGAAGCCTTCGATTTGTTGCAGGCTATGAACACCGGCCACGACGGTTCGATGGGCACGCTGCACGCCAACATGCCACGCGAGGCGCTCTCGCGCCTTGAATCCATGATTACGATGGGCGGTTATTCGCTTCCCTCGCGCACGATCCGGGAAATGATCTGCGGTTCCATCGATGTCGTCATTCAAGCCGCGCGTTTGCGCGACGGTTCGCGACGTATCACGCATGTCACCGAAGTCATGGGAATGGAGGGTGACGTCATCATCACTCAGGATCTGTTTCTCTATGACATTCTCGGCGAGGACGCTAACGGCAACCTCATGGGCGAACATCGATCTACCGGAATCGGCCGCCCGAAGTTTTGGGACCGTGCGCGGTATTACGGCGAAGACGTCCGGCTTGCGGCCGCTCTCGACGCGGCGCAGGGCGCCGCGCGGCTTAGAAACTGAAAAGGAAATCGGGCATCATGCAAACCTACGGTCTTTTCCTGATGGTCGCGGTTGCGATCGGTGGGGTGGCTTGGGTGTTCCTCTATCCGTTGCTTTCCGGCGAGCGCACGGCGGCGCGTCGCATGGCGAGCGTCGCCCGCGCCGAACCGGTGGCGCAACGCCCGGTTCGCGGAGTTCAGAAGTCGCGACGCGAACAAGTCGAGGGTACGCTCAAGCAACTTGAGGCCCGGCAAAAGACCGCCAAGCGGGTGCCGCTATCCGTGCGTATCGCGCGGGCCGGGCTCGACTGGTCGACGCGCCGCTTCATGGTGACCGCCGGCGTTCTGGGCGCCGTTGTCTTCCTGGTGGCATTTGTAATGGGCACCGGTGTACTGGCCGCGTTGGGCTTGGGATTCGCGGCCGGTGGCGGGCTGCCATTTTGGATATTGTCGTTTCTGAAAAAACGGCGTGAATCGCGCTTCCTCGAAACCTTTCCAGATGCTGTCGACGTCATTGTTCGGGGCATCAAGGCGGGTCTGCCGTTGCTCGACAGCCTCAAGCTGATCGCCGCCGAAGCCGATGAGCCTGTTCGCAGCGAAATGCGCGGCATCATCGACACGCAAACGATCGGCATCCCGCTTGGCGATGCTTGCCAGCGGCTTTACGAGCACATGCCGCTTCCTGAAGCGAACTTCTTCGGCATCGTCATCTCCATCCAACAACGCGCCGGCGGCAATCTCTCCGAAGCGCTCGGCAATCTGTCACGCGTGCTGCGCGACCGTAAGAAGATGAAAGCCAAAATCAGGGCCATGTCGATGGAAGCAAAAGCGTCCGCGTCGATCATCGGTGCGTTGCCGATCGCGGTCATGGCGCTCGTCTACATCACCAGCCCGCAATACATGTCGCTGTTATGGACTGAGCCGCTCGGCCGCATGATGATGGCCGGCAGCGCCGTCTGGATGTCAGTCGGCATTTTCGTGATGCGCAAGATGATCAATTTCGACTTCTAAAGTTCGGCCATGTATCAATTGCTTGATCATTACTTCGAACCGCATTTTCTCACCATGCTGCTCGCGGCAATCGCGGCCGGAGCAACGGTACTGACGCTTGCAATGCCGCTGTTGGCAAAAGATACGCTGTCCACGCGGATGAAGGCGGTGGCGTTCGAACGAGAGAAAATTCGGCTGCGTGAACGCGAGCGGCTGGCGCGGAACAGTAAAGTGACGCTGCGCCAATCGCCTAAGGCGTACATGAAGACTGTGGTCGAGAATTTCAACCTCACCAAATGGGTCGGGCAGGAAGACGCCCGGATCAAGCTGGTGCAGGCTGGATACCGCGGGCAAGCGCCCTACGTCACTTATCTGTTCTTCCGCATGGTGATGCCGGTCGCCATGCTGATGGCGTCGTTGTTCTACATGTACGTCGTGATCCATCTCGAGCAACCGACAATCATCAAGATCGGAATCGCGATCGGTGCGGCCTATTTCGGCATGCTGAGTCCGAATCTCTTTCTGAAGAACAAGATTGGGCGGCGGCAGATGTCGATCAAGCGGGCGTTTCCCGATGCACTTGATCTGCTTTTGATCTGCATTGAATCCGGTATGTCGGTCGAGGCTTCCTTTCACAAAGTCAGCGAGGAGATTGGATCGCAATCGATCCCGCTGGCGGAGGAGCTTACGCTCACGACTGCGGAGCTTTCTTATTTGCCGGATCGCCGCCAGGCTTACGACAACCTTGCACAGCGCACCGGACTCGAGGGGGTGAAGTCGGTCTGTCTTGCCTTGCAGCAGGCCGAACGCTACGGCACGCCACTGGGCACGACCATGCGGGTGCTGTCGCAGGAAAACCGGGATGCGCGAATGTCGGAGGCGGAGAAGCAGGCTGCGGCATTGCCACCGAAGCTCACGGTACCGATGATCCTGTTCTTCCTGCCGGTCCTATTCGTGGTCATTCTCGGCCCGGCAGCGATCAAGGTCATGGGCCTGCATTAAAACGTTAGCCCGGCCCCTCGATGGGTCTTGGGTTTCGACCTAGCTCGCGGAGGTCCTTGCGGCGGTCGAGCATTTGCCGAAGGTAAGCGACGTTGGCTGCGGCCTCGTTGGGCGGCAAATCGGCACGGGCGATTGTCTCTGCCTCCTTGAAGCGACCTTCCAAGCCGACCACGAGAGCCAAGTTTTGTCTCACCCGCGTATCGACCGGGCGATGTGCTGCGGCGCGACGTAAAGTCGCCTCGGCATTGCGCAGATCTTTGGCGAGTGCGTAAGAAAGGCCGAGATTCGAGAGCACGGATGGCTCTTCCGGAACGATCTTCAGTGCCGTCAAATAGAGGCGTTGCGCTTCGATGTGCCGGCCCATTTGATCGAGCACGGCGCCTTGCGCGGACAGGATGTGCCAATCGGGCTGGTCGGGTGTGTGCGCGCGCTCGAGGACTTCGAGAGCCTGATTGAGATTTCCTGCCTCGGCGAGGGCACGGCCGTAGGCGCCGAGCACCGCCTTGTCATGCGGGTTTTCGATTGACGCTCGTTCGAGGACCGCGACCGCCTGCGCGCGCTGTCCGGTAGCCCGCAACGCCTGCGCGTATGGCATGGCCACGTCGAGTTTTGTCGGATCGGCGCGATACTTCTCCCCATAGACTTGAACGTCGCGCCGCCAGTCGGCGTCCGAGCGATTAGCCGCCGCAATCGGGGCGACCGGGAGTGAGCCTGTGGTTTCGGTACTCTGTGTTGTTTGGCATCCGGCCGCCGCTGCCGCGATCACGGCAAGAAGGGCGGCCGAGACTAACAAGCGCGCAATGGGGTCACTTTTCCTGGCGTCAGATGGCATCTCGATTGCCGCCGAATGAGGCACATGGCGTCGAGCACACGGCCGCCGCAGAGGGCTCAGCAATAGAATGTTAACCCTAATGAGAGGTTAACAGCGGCCTCGAACGCGAGCCTTGGAAGGCACGCGCGGCCGTTTCGAGAAATGAGGCTAGCGGTTTACGCCTGAAGGCCGAATGCGATCTAAGCCAGAACCTTGCTCGTCATCAGCAAGGTCTCGCCGACGTAGCTCGACGTGTC
>Ga0335085_10010493_pt1 | contig 13828 bp, 14 predicted proteins | sample Lox_Sample_45_FD_206712 | JGI IMG/M metagenome (GOLD analysis project Ga0335085, IMG submission 206712) | Soil microbial communities from Loxahatchee National Wildlife Refuge, Florida, United States - Lox_Sample_4.5 | ecosystem: Environmental > Terrestrial > Soil > Wetlands | place: USA...
CCAGAGACTCCTCGATTCTTCCGAGACCGAGCAGATCGTCCCCTTTCTCGACCCAGTCATATGCCCGCTTGAGTCTGAGATTTCTTTTCAGTTCTTGAAGCGGTTCTGGATCATCCTCGACGCGAAGCTCCACGACTTTTCCCATCCACGTGTTCGGGTAAATCTTCGAGGAGACCACTAGTAGCGCCGCGGACTGCTTGCCTCGAACATCACCACCCGCAGTTTCTGCGGCTTCAAGTGTCGCGACTAGCCTTTCTGGGAGTTCAAGTTCATCCTTTCTCACAAACTCCATTTCCATCGCGCCCCAAATCGAATCGTTGCTCATCAAGTTAGCTTGGCAGCTAAATTGACTTCCCGTTACATGGCCTGCGAAATCGATACACCGAGATCCAGTATGAACGCCGATGTTTCCTTTCGAATCAACCATGCCTACCTGTCTCATCTCCGATCTTGGATCAGTTTCAAGAAGCGATTTGAGAGCCTCGGGGGCAGTCTTGCCGGAAGCCATTAGATCTAGCCCCATAGGACCGTAACTAATTTCCGCCATCGACTGGGTCGCAATTGCACCCACACCCGCTCTCGCCCAAGTAACCACTGAACCAACCGAGAAGTAATGAGACTGGACCGCGACACCGAGATCGCCGGTACGTGGATCTCTTGCAACAATCGAATAGGTCATTTAGAGATTTTCAAACTCTTTTGTTACATTTACTTTAAGTTTTGAAATCCTTACTCTCGAGCGGAAGGTATTCCATAAGTCTTCTTGCTACTATTTTGGCATCATCAGGATTATCAAATGTCCAAATAGAGAGCTGCCTGTTCGGCGACGCTCTGTATCCGAGCTCGTTGTTCCTATCCATTTCCAAGACAAGTGAACCTGATTTGATTTCGCCGATCTTGTTTTCCCCAAGAGCCGCTTGAACTGGATCACTCCGGAGGTAGAGCTTGACTCTGACTGGCTTTTGCGACTTTCTGATGAATACAAGGTCGTACGCGGTCGCGATAACAATGAAAACAGCGAGGGCAATGTACCCTCCGGGAGGAGCCAGGTAAGCAAAAACCACTCCGAGCGCGACAAGTGAAAGCGAGATCAAATGAATCTGGAGGAGAGAGATGTTGCCGACTCCTTCAAATTCTACTATCTCGGGATATTCGGACAGATCCTTGGAAGACAATTAGGGACAGCCGAGATTTAGTTCTCGTTCGTGAGGAAAGTTTCCATTGCCTCATTTGCAATCATGTATAGAGGCAAAACTCGTTCGTATGATTTTGCCATTCTTGTGCAAATCGCCTTTATGATATCACGATTCTCGATCGGATTCTCTGCCATCAATCGCAACGCTGTCAAGTAAGATCTGGCTTTCTCACGATCCGCCTCGTCAATCTCTTCTTTCATTATTCTAATCTGAGTTGCGTAACTCATCGGTTCCTTTCCTCCTTTTCGGAGGCCTTCAACGTATGCATCGATTTTCTCTACGAGCAAACCCAATTTTGTAACGGAGTTTTCCTCTTATCGCCTTCTAGATAAATCTCGCCCGCCAGCTACGCGTAAATATTTGCGTCACATATTGTATGGTCCGGAGAGGCTTCTTTACCATGGCTTGGGACGACCCTGTTGTATGGATGCTAATAATAGGACTAGGGGTTTTGCTTTTTGGAAGCAACAAAATTCCCGAGCTTGCGAGATCATTGGGAAAGGCACGACGAGAATTCGACGCTGCCAGCAAGGGTCTCGTGGACACAATAAATTCCGAGATAAATACCTCGCAACCAAGTACCCAGGTCGCTAGATCTGCGCCTCAAGTGGCGACAGCCAGCCCATTGCCCGCTTCAGAAGTTTTGTCAGAGACAGATCCCCTAGTAATAGCAGCCAGGAATGAAGGTATCGATACGAGGGGCAAGACAAGATCGCAGATAGCTTCGGAACTCGCCGCGCGGGTTCACGACTAGATTTTAAGGCAAACTAGAAGCCGGTCCGTACTCTATCTCTATCGTGTGACCAACGCCGTACGGATAAGTCCCGACTTGACCGTTCCAGGCTGGAGTCCCTCCTGAGTTCGTGCCGGAATTCCAATCAGTGGGATAGCACACGGAAGAAGTGGAAGTAATCTGAGGACCGCAGTAATCAAGAGTGTTTAGGACAAGATTACCAAAAGCTGTCGATGGCTTACCATCCACGAGGAGGACCAGCTTGTAAGTGCTATTTGTTGTGTATCCCAGGATATCGGTGCTGCTGAAAACAATGGGATGCTTTGTCCCGTTTACCAATGCATACGCGTAAGTCTGGTTCCAAATGGTGAAAAAGTTCCCGAGAGTATAATTGGTGTTTGAAGGAGATTCGATGTGTATCAAACCTGAAGCATCATGGGTGTGCACCGGCTCGTAACAAGAACTTGAACCGCCACCGTATACTTGACCCCAAGTTGATTGTCCTTCGGGAATAGCGTTTTCAATTCCGATTCCCCCGGGGATTGTTACGTTTTTGCCGTCGATAACTATCTGCAGATGAGGATGGATGTGCAGAAACAAAGCTTCGCTGCCAAGACATTGAAACGGAAAATTCAAGCCGCCTGCGAGCAACACAGAAGTGGTCGCAGCGCCTGAGCTGGTTTCAATGTATACCGCTCCGATTATCACTCCAACTACAATAATCGCTGGCACAATGTAGGCCCAAGGAAGCCCTTTTTCTTGTTTCCTCCGGCGTCTGGAGCTGATATCCCTGGTATTCTTTGAGCGCGACATGACAGCAGAGACAGTTTCTTTTCTTTTGGGTTATTTAATGAATTTGCGAAATCAATCAGAATAACTTACTTCATTACGTATTCTATAGTGAAAGAGTTTCTACCTATCCCGTCGGTCATGACAACTAATGAACATCTCGATCCAGTGCTGATTTTCCAATCTTGGATCGAGATTTTCCATTGCAGAGAAAAATTTCCTTCGGAAAAATTTTCGGCCGTCAAATTGACGGGTCAACCGGTAGGCCAACTGTTTTTCCGCCTAAAGCTTTATTGCCTAATACCCAAGACGCTGGCTGGATGCAAAAACCAGTACTTTCGGAAATTCAGTCGAAAATTCTACTTGCGTTGTTAGTGCGTGGTAAAGTATCATCAATAGACATACTTCAAGCTGTTGGAATCAGCGGTTCAACTTGGAACAAGGAGAAGATGCTTCTGCAAAATACGGGACTAGTAGAGTCGCAAGTCACTCGCGAATTGGCGGAAAGCGGCGTAGTAAGAAAGATGGAGTTCAAGCTAACGCTAAAGGGAAGGCAGGTAGCGCAAAATCTACTCGCAATAACATCTCTTATTGGAGATGAAAGTTTCGCCTCCAGCAAAATCGAGAACGTACTTGAGCTAATCGTAAAAGCGTAGTTTCCCAAAGCACCGCTCGCAATGACTTTTAGCGAGCGACCTTTTTTTGGTGAAAAATTCTCGCTCTGCTTGTTATCTCTTCTTTCATTTTTTCAAGCCCAAAAATTCCTTGTTCTCGAGTGAGAAAAATCTTTAGACTTCGGGCATTGTAAATGAAATGCAATAAAGCAAATCGACAAGCACAATGACGACTCACGATCTGCAAATAAAAAACGCCAGAATTCTAAGAAATGGAGAACTCGTGGGCTGTGACGTTTTTGTTTCGAGCGGCAAAATCTCTTCGATTGGAGTGGTTCAAACTGATCGGGCTTCTCGATCAATAGACGCCGCAGGAAGAATCCTTCTGCCGGGTCTCATCGATCCTCACGTCCACTTTCGCGATCCGGGCGCAACTTACAAAGAAGATTTTCTCACTGGAAGCCGAGGAGCTGTAGTCGGTGGAACTACTACCGTTTTCGACATGCCAAACACAAAACCATCTGTAACTTCCACCGAGACTTTGTTAGAAAAAGCGAGGTCTGTTAAAACTAAGGCGGTTTGTAATTTCGGATTGATTGCCGGTGCGAGTCATGAAAATATCTCATCAATGATGGATCTTGCAAAATCTGGGGCGATTGCATTCAAGACCTTCATGATTTCACCTCCTGTCGACAGGGAGAAGGATTATGCAGGAATGTCCGTGACAGACTCCGGTCAGCTTTTGCAGACGATGGAGGGAGTCGCACGGACTGGATTGGTTCATTGCATTCACGCAGAGTGCGATTCTACGGTGTCCATGCTGACCGAAAAGATGAAGTTGGAAAATCGAAAAGATCCCCGGGCTCATTATGATTCGCGACCGAATTTCACTGAAGAGGAAGCCGTTTCCGACGCGATCATACTTGCCAGTCAAGTTCGTTCGAAACTGCACATCGTTCACGTGAGCACCAAACAGGCGATTGATCTCATTTCAGGCGCCAAGAAAAAGGGAGTCAACGTTTCATGCGAGACCTGTCCGCAGTATTTGCTTTTCACAAATGAAATCCTGGATAAGCGTGGTCCATATGGAAAATTCAACCCGCCTCCCAGAACCGTCGAAGACAGGGATTCATTAGTGAACTCACTAGCAAGCCGTGAGATTGACATGGTAGCGACCGATCATGCACCACACACGAACTCGGAAAAACAGCTCGGCTTTGGCGATATTTTCATGGCTCCATCGGGAACACCCGGTGTAGAAACGCGACTACCGATATTGCTGACATTCGTGCACCAGGGCAAACTTTTGCTGAATGATATTCCTCGAATATCCTCCAGTGCGGTTGCAAAGCGTTTTGGGATTTATCCCAGAAAAGGAACTATAGAAATCGGATCAGACGCGGATTTAGCGATAGTTGACATTGATCAAGCATGGAAGATACGATCTTCCGAACTTCAGACAAAAAGCTGGGAGACCGATCTGTATGATGGTATGGAAGTGAAGGGTCGGGTAAAGTTCACGATAGTTAATGGGGAAATCGCTTACGAGGACGGGTCAGGATTTGCCTCCCCAGGCCACGCAGAGTTCATTCGCCCCCAATAGTCAAAGTAAAAGGATCTAGTTAGAGCGATCTTAAGTTTTCTAAAGAACGGTACGGATTTCAGATCCATATCAAGATGGTACCTACAACAATATGTTTGCAGCTTCCACCATTAGAATTCACAAAGGGTATAATACCTGAATCATGTTTTGCTCTGTAGATCAAAATTGTCGTACGATAACGATACGCAATCCAAAATGGATGAAATGCTAGAAAATGAAAAGATCGAGGCGATAATGCGTGCTGCAAGACCACAAGTCTCCGTGATCGGAGTTGGAGGAGCAGGCTGCAACATTGTTTCGTGGGTAAAGGAGAAGAAGGGAGGAGTGTCAGGTGCGAAACTCATTGCCGCAAACACTGACGCGACTCACTTGAGCATCGTAAAAGCAGACAGGCGAGTTTTGCTCGGAGAGAAAACTACCCGTGGTATGGGAGCAGGCGGATATCCCGAGAGAGGAGAGCAAGCTGCACGCGAGTCAATCGATCAGATAAAGAAGGACACCACCGGTTCTAACATCATTTACGTTGCAACTGGAATGGGAGGAGGAACTGGAACTGGAGCATCTTGGGTCATCGCAAATGCTCTCCGACCTTCGGGTGCTTTGATGATTGGCGTTGTCACTCTGCCCTTTGCAGTCGAGCGATTCCGTTACAACAATGCGAAGGATGGTCTTGAGAAGCTTCGAACTCACTGTGACACCGTCGTTGTAATTGATAACAACAAACTCGCCAAAGTCGCAGGAGATCTTCCGTTGAAGGAAGCGCTCGGCGTTGCAAATGAGCTTGTCGGCGAATTCGTGAAGGGAATCACCGAAACTATCACTACTGCAAGCTTGATCAACATCGACTTTGCTGACTTGCGAGCGATCATGGAGAAGAGAGGAATCGCGGCCATGGGCGTTGGAGAATCATCAGGCGATGACAGAATTGAACGTGCAGTTCAATCCGCGTTGGATGCTCAGCTTCTCGATATCAAGGACTCGACCAAGGCGTTCGGTGTCCTGATTCACGTAGCGGGCGGCGACGACATCACTCTGGATGAGGTAACTCAAGCAGGAGAAATGATCACAAGATCGCTCCCACCAAAAGCTCGCGTTGTTTGGGGAGCAAGGGTTGACCCCAGCTTACAAGGACGTGTCAGAGTTATGGTAGTCCTCACCGGAGTCGAGAGCACTTTCCTCGCTGAGCAGCCAGGAAAAGTAGGAAGACTACTCAGATCGAAGAACTAGTCTCAGAAAAGATGCGTCTGGTCTAGAAGCCAGCGCACCTTCTTTACCTTTTTCCATTCAGCTCTTTGGAAGTTTACCTTTCCTTTACTAGGGACTTTCCTGTCATGGCGCGAGGTTTGCGCAGGCCCATGATCTCGATTATTGTCGGCGAAAGATCACGAAGTCCCGCTTGATAGTCTTCAGGAATATTCAGTTTCCATTTCTTTGAGACAACTATAAGCGGCACTGGGCTGGAAGTGTGAGCGGTATGGGGCTGCGTGGTTCTTTCGTCAAACATTTTCTCGGCATTGCCGTGGTCCGCCGTTATGATCAACGAAAGAGATTCCTGTTTCTCCTCCCAACTTTTCATAATTCTCCCGAGACATTGATCTACCGTCTCAACTCCTTTCACTGTCGGCCCTACCATTCCTGAATGCCCCACCATGTCGGCATTTGCAAAGTTTACGAGAGTGAAAGCATACCTTGATGATTGGACTGTTTTCTCTGTGTTTTCAACGATCTCATTTGCGCTCATAGCAGGACTTTTGTCATACGTCTCTACTTTTTGTGATGGAATGAGGATCCGATCTTCGAACCGTCGTGGTTTTTCCACAAGCCCATTGAAGAAGTAAGTAACGTGAGCGTACTTTTCAGTCTCGGCGATTCTCAGCTGACGCAGATTTTCTTTCTCCAAAACGTTGCTTAGAGTGTCGCGCACTCGTTCTCGGCCGAGAAGGGCGATTGGACCTTTCAATTTCTCGTCGTAGACTGTCATCGTTAGAAGCCTGATTTTCCGCGGACGTTGGGATTCTCTGCGATCAAACAGATTTCCAAATTCCTTTCTGTTCATCGCGAGCGCTTTGGAAACCTGTCTTGCTCGATCTGGTCTAAAATTGTAGAAAATTACAAGGTCCCCATCCTTCATTCCATGATATCGAGAATTCACGATAGGAATCACAAACTCGTCATTTTCTCCTCGCTGATACGACTGCCTGACAGAATCAAGAGGATTGTCATATTTCTCTCCCTCCCCGTAAACAATCGCATCATACGCGAGCTTCGTTCTCTCCCAGCGATTATCGCGATCCATTGCATAGTAGCGTCCGCTCACAGTAGCGATGTATGCGTCCGAGAAGTCGGACAGATAGCTCGTAAGGGCTGCGAGATGATCTACACCGCTCCTTGGAGGAGTATCTCTTCCGTCTAGGAAAGCGTGAACGACTATCCTCTCAATACCTTGATCACGAGCTATTTTGAGCAGAGCAAACAGGTGATCAATATGACTGTGAACTCCTCCATCAGAAAGAAGTCCCATGAAATGAAGTGTTCCTTTTGATTTTTTTATACTCCGTAACGCTTGGAGAAGCTTTGGATTTCTTGATAAAGCGCCAGAATTAACTTCCTCAAAAACCCGCATGAGATCTTGAAAGATTATCCTTCCGGCACCAATGGTGAGATGCCCAACTTCTGAATTTCCCATCTGCCCTTCTGTCAGACCAACACAAGTTCCGGATGCACAGATTTCAGCAACTCCGTATTCCTTTGCTATTGAATCATAATTCGGCTTTTTCGCAAGACTGATGGAATTGTATCGACCGGGAGGAGCTATTCCCCAGCCATCGAGCACCACAAGAAGGACCGGGCTTCTCGAAAATTTGGCTCTGGATTTTACTGCGGTACTTCTAGCTTTTCTTGCCATCGGCCTACTCCTTCGTGGAATGACTACTTTAGTCTTCAGAGATTTTTTTCTCCAATGTATTCATGCGATCAGAATGTCTCTTGCTCTAAAGCAGATGCGAATAGTCAATTCTTTTGATCTTGAAATAGTCGCGATGGCTGGGGTCATCCGCCATCGTTCATGTTCCAATTTGGTGTCGAAAAAAACGTCCTGGTATTGGGAGTTAGCTCCATGATTGCAACATTTGGAAACATGCTCTGGTTTTACTTTCTACCAACATTTTATTCGACCCATTTTTTCGCCACGCCAACCCAGATATCTGTTATTTTTGCTGCCTGGCTTGCGGTAGGGGCGTTAGGATCAACACCGGCGGGAGCTCTCGCAGACATTTTTGGTCGAAAAACAATCATAGTCGTTTCTAGCTTAATATCGACCCTCGCGATTTTTATCCTGGCATTCTCTCAAAATTTTCTCATCTCGGCAATAGCACTACCGATTTCTGGTTTGGGCAGTTCATTCTTCCTAGTTTCAAATACACTGATTGCAGAGTCGGTTGAAACCCGAAATAGAGGATTGGCGTTCGGTTCTTTTTCGGCGATGTCGAGCGTAGCCGCAGCATTTTCCCCATTGATCGGCGGAGTGACAATCTCAATGAATGGTTACTTTCCTCTTTTCCTAATAGGTGGGATACTTACTCTGGTCGCCGCAATGTTGCGCGTCATCTATCTCCGCGAAACTCTTCATCCCGGAAAAATAAGAACTAGCGCTTTTAGTCTGAAAGGATACAGAAACGCTGCACGCAATATTCTCTCGAACAAATCTCTCCTCTCTCTCATCGTGGCGTACTCTATTTACAACTTGTTCGTACAGCAAACTTCTTTCATCACTCCTCTTTACGCCGCAAAAGTATTAGGATACAACACAATCACATCCGGAATTCTTTTTTCTAGTCTTCTTGCAGCAGTCGCATTTTCGAAGATATTTTTCGGCAAACTATCGGACAGGATTGGGAGGAAGAGAATTGTCACGTTAAGCTGGATCGGAGAAAGTGTTCTGGTATACATTTTCGTTTTTGCAAATTCCCTGCCAGTCGCAATTTTGGGGATCGGACTTTGGATGCTTTTCGGTGTGATGGATGCTCCGGCGATAAACGCTTGGGTGGCAGAGTCGACAAATCCCGAGACGAGGGGTCTCTCGATGGGAGTTTTCTACACGGTATCGTTTCTTCCAACTGTTCCTGCCCTTATCATCAGCGGAATTCTCTTCACAATCAATCCAAGGTTGCCATTTTACGCGAACTCGGCAGTATCATTGATTGCTCTAGTCTTGCTTCTTGTATACTCGAGAGCTCCGAGAAAAATGATTGAGGGACAATATCAAGATTAGATCGGTTTATACTGGTAATCAGCAGAATTTTTTTCAGATGTCCAACTGCACTCCCGGTGGAGAGAATTTACCGCAGATGTTAGAGTCTAGAAAATATCACTTTGTCGCCGACGGTACGATGCCGGTACTTGATTTTGCGATAAAGAGCGGGAAACTGGCAAGCAGCGGAACAGGTGCTGAAGAATCTCTCACTTTGGAACTGTATCACCCGATGTCAGGCGAGGTATTCGAGGCAAAGTTTGGAAAGGGCAGGATTGAAGTTGATCGCGACGGTTCAGTGACATATTTTACAAGAAGCGTTGATCGCGCAAGACTCTCAATATTTCTCGAGCGTAACATCTCTATCACGATTGACAAATCGGGAGAGGTGGAAATCCGATCCCGCTCAAGTATACTTTCGGTCGAAAGAAGGAAATTTGAGATGGAAGACTCATCATCGGTTGGATCAGATTCGGTAATCTTGAAACTGGAGTGATATCAAGAAAAATGGAAGAAGAGCTGCGTAACAGGTTGCAAGAGGAGAAGGTAATCTGTGGTGTGTGCAAACTTGTGATCCCGTACGTGTACAAGAAGGGATCTCGATATACTTGTCCCAGTTTCACACTTGTAGACGGCGATACGGTGTGCTATCGCTGCTACCATCCGGACGATTTTGAAAAAAGTTAAGGGATCTTTCAGCGTCCTAAACCGTGGACTTTCGATGCAGGTCGGAATCTAGATTGTTCGAAGAGAAAAGTGTGAACGAAGCAGTAGTAGCTAGGCTTTCAAATCAAGACGGCCCCAGATCACGAGTTAGGGGGGCAAGAATCGCAGGAGCATGGTATCTTTTGCTTGCCGTCACAGGAGCATTCAGCTTCCAGTTTCTCCCTTCGCTCACAGTTCAGGGTGATGCGGCAGCAACAGCTAGAAACATACTGAATTCACCGATTCCTTTGCAGGTCGGCATCATTGCTGAACTCACGGAGGCGGTAGTTTCGATCTTGCTTGCTCTAGCCCTGTATCGATTGCTGAAGGACGTCAATAGAGGCAACGCGATATTGATGGTAATCCTAGGAGCAATTGTCTCGGTACCAATCTACTTTGTAAATGTGTTAACAGAATATGCCGCGCTTGCAACGCTCGGCGGAGCGCACTTTCTCTCGGTTTTCAGTACGCCGCAACAGGCCTAAAAAGCTGAATCGCCCTAAACTCTTTTGATACAAATGCTTTCAAGAAAAGATATCGTGAAAATCGAGAAATTCCTCGAATGAAGATTTCAGGAAATCAATTTCCTATAAATAGTCCGTTTATATCCAGTATATATAACCCCCTAGGGGGTCTTGCACGCGCGTGCGAGCGCAGGACCGGATGAGCTTGAAACGAGCTCTGTTTTTGCTCTAAAACGTGATTCGCGCCAGTACTAGCAAACCGACAAACTCTAGCGCAGATATGCTGGACAGATACGGTAGCGCCTGCGGCTCAAAAAATGGGGCCATGTCCACGTATGAATAAATCGTAGCAAGATTTTGCGCGAGCAAAAAAAGTGCAAATATCATGAGACCGATAGAATAGGTCGCGCGCGTCTTGGTTGCAATCCGGCCGTAAAGCACGATTAGCGAGAGTAAAATGACCGAGTTTAGTACTGCAAATACAACCGCGATCTCCATCATCACCTGCAAGTTTGGTAAACGTGCCTACTTTTCCGGCTTTCCCTTTAACCGTTTTTCAACATCTCTTAAAGGTGCGTTAATCTAGCAGGTTCTACGAGAAATCCCAGCGAGATCAAGTCTCAGGATTTGGAGACCAGAAGCTATTGCCCGACGACCCCGAACTGAGACGACTGCTCTGGTATCTCTTGGGCGGAACGCGTGGCGGGGAAAACCGTGCACGAATAATTAACGAAATCAGAAACAGGCCTAGCAACCTGAACCAGCTTGCAACAAAGCTCTCTCTGGAATACCGATCTGTACAGCATCACATCGAGATCCTGAAGAAAAATGCCCTCGTAACCTCGCAGGGAGAGCACTACGGACTGACGTACTTTCTCGCCCCATGGCTGGAATCTCACATTGATCTGTTTGACGAGATCGCAAAAAAGCTCAACATCTCTCTAAAGTCATCGCCGGAGCAATCTGGAAAAGATTTGGATCATGCGGGACAAGATTCGTAGATGCCAACAATTGTTGTAATTCTTCTCTAGTGAATCGGCCTTGAATGAGGGAATGCACAAAGTCGGAGTGAGAATCATAGCCTTTGGACTTTAGATAGAGATTCAACGATGCGACTTCCTGCTCAGTAAGCCGTACCGTGATATTCCGATATCTAGAGACAGAGGCAGAAACATCTCTGCTGGATCCAACAGAATCAGAACTTCCCAAAGTCTACTAACCTACCCGAGTCAGAGAAGAGAAAAACTCCGGTATTTAGGCTAGATCTCAGGAGTTTTTTTCTCTAGCCTTTCTGCGTTTTATGGATCGACTTTCGGCTAGTTTCTTCCTTTCATCAAAATACCTTAGATAAAGTGGGATTAACAGGAACACCAAAATTATGAGTAATCCAACGAACGCAAATCTGAACACGATTACTAAATCTGGATAAGGATCATTTTGAGGATCCGAACCTAAGAGAATAACCACAGCCGGCGCTATACTGATTGAACAAACACGAGCAATTTTCTTTCCAGTTGCAGTAGTCAAAGGGTTTCCGATTCAGGACAAAAAGCAAAAGTCCGAGATGATTTAGGCTTTCTGTGCGGGGTCTTATCTCCTAGACTTACGCACATTTCATAGAAATTTTCCCGGGTGATCCCAGTCTCTACCGGGATTGATTTCAGTTCAAATCCTTATCCGAAACAGGCCAAATATGATCACCGGTTCGCCTCACCTCTCGTACGATTCGGGTAGCGTACAGGAGGAAGGCTACGCCGATTATGATTAGAAAAACTGCTACAATCAGATTATCTCGTGAGAAAACCATTCCCACGCCTAACAAGGTTGAAATGACTCCGATAGCTAACAGAGCAGAGATAGTTCGTTCGGGATAAGTTACTGACAATGAAACTAGTTCTGCTAAGCGTTCTAAATTAAAGTCATCCACTTTTCAATCTCAATAATTGCAATCTTTGGTGTGGGCAAGTACTCCAAATTCTGTTCGGGTGATCCCAGATTAGAAACTATGACTACTGAACGCTAAGTATGCTTATGGAGTCCCTTTCTACTGTAGGACAGTATCAGATTTTTTTCCGGTATCAAGAAGGAGTCTCACCAATAGGATCGTCAATGCTCCATGTAAACAGGCTATAGCGCGATCTTGTAGTTACAGTATCATCTTCTACAGTCGTTCAACAGGCAATAAACAAAGTCGTTCCGTTTTCTATGGTGATTATAGGAGTCAATGTAGTGGTTACAATGGTAGTTCCAAAGTAAGATGTTTCAGCATCTGTCACTGTTGCGTAAAACTTGCTTGTTGGATAGCTACTCGGCAGGAAGTATTTGGTCATAGTTGTAGTATTCTGGTTCACCGTACAGCCACCTTCCCAGTTTATCGATTCCACAACAATCTGCCTCGTTATGGTGATTGTCGAATTTGGATTTTGAAACACAATGACTGAAACAGTTGAAGGTACTGTCTTTATCTGATAACTGGTTTGAAGTAGGATAGAAGTACTGGTAACTTCTGGCCTCAGCTCAATTCCAATAGATATTCCGAGAGCCATTGCAAGGATAACGGCGACGATTGAAACCAGTAAGATCTTTCTGAGCAGGTTCATGTTTGTCTAATTCAACCAAATTTCCAGCTTGATGATGTCTGGTAGAAGAATAAGCATGCTTCTCAATGAGTATGAATCCCAAAAATTACCCGGACTCAATAAGGCATCTCATCATGACCTAGGACAATACTTCACCTAAGCAGGCTATGGTAATACGGAGGTTATGCTGTCTTGGTTATCACTTGCTTCCTTTCTTCGGCTTGATGACGATCTCATCCTTCTCTGAGACAGACACTAGCATTGTATCTCCCTCTTTAAGATTCATTCCCTGCACTATTTCATCAGGGATAGTCACCGCTAAACTATGCCCGGTCTTTCTAAGGGCCATTTGAAAAGAAATCTGCATTAAAATTCAGGCCTGTAACTACGGAGTATATATCCATTGTAAGTAGTTACTCCGTAGTGATTACAGTATCTACCTTAATATACCAAGTAGTTACACGGTAGATACCATGCAAAACAAACGTAAATGCAAAGCATGTGAAGAAAACCGGGATCATGATGTCTTCGAGCAAGCTGGATGTTGGACGGTAAATAGAAAAGAGCTAGTAAAAGGGCTAATCTCAACATCTCGAAAGAGATCAGTAGTAGAGAAGGAGAGCTCTTAGAATTGCTCTCGTCCATCAAGGTCCTTACTGATATTGAAAAAGAAGACAGACATTCAAGAGCTGCAGACTTAATCGAGATTTTCAATGCAATTACTCGAAATGAAGATGGAAGCTTTACGGTTCAGAGTCAACAATCTCCTAACAAGAGCTACCGAGTAACTGTGGGAGTGAATAACACATACTGCAACTGCCCGGATGCAACATTTCGGAGAATACAGTGCAAGCATGGAATTGCAGTCCTTCACTGGATAGAGAATTGTCCCGGTC
>Ga0335085_10010495_pt1 | contig 13823 bp, 10 predicted proteins | sample Lox_Sample_45_FD_206712 | JGI IMG/M metagenome (GOLD analysis project Ga0335085, IMG submission 206712) | Soil microbial communities from Loxahatchee National Wildlife Refuge, Florida, United States - Lox_Sample_4.5 | ecosystem: Environmental > Terrestrial > Soil > Wetlands | place: USA...
GTCACCCTCCGGCGCCAAGAAATGGTCGACCACCCCGAAGGCCCTCAATCCCTGGGCTTCCACCTTACCCACCGCGCCCTCACCCAGGCCGGCGACGCGTGAAAATGTAGAAACTCCAGGCCCACGGCGTAAGCCGTGGGTGCGGGGGTGCCCGTTACGCTGAGCCCCGGAGGGGCGAAAGAATCCCGCCCTTGCCGCGCCGAACCTTTTCTTTCGCCCCTACCGGGGCTGCGCCTCCCATATTGAGCCTTGACCCAAGGCTTACGCCGTGGGCTACCGTCTGACGGCCCTCCGGGCCTGGGACTGACGCGCAGAAATCGTTCTCGCTGGCGCCGCAATGCTTATTTTACCGCCTATGCCCCCAAGCCCCTCTCCCCCAAAAGGGAGAGGGTGGCAGGCCACCGGCGTTTTCATCAGCCGGGGGATGCAAGGGGGCGCCATGTTCTGCTCGTCGTGGGGGCGAGAAGGTATCGTCCAGGGTCAGTTCTAATATGGGCCGCCACGTCAGCGTCCGCGAAGGGCGGATTTTGCCCAACCCGACAAGAAACTGTCACTTCCCGGCGGCAATATCCACCATCGCGCTCATCGGGGTGCTCGCCGCCGAACCGCCGGCGTAGATCGTATAATCGCCAGGAACGAGTTCCCACGCGTTCCGCGTGGCATTGAAGATCGATAAATACTGCGGATCGACCGTTACGGTGACGATTCGAGTCTCGCCGCTCGCCAGAGAGACCTTTTCCCACCCGATCAGGCGTTTGAACGGTTCCCCCGCCCCCGCCGGCAGCCGGGCGTAGACTTGCGCAACTTCCGCCCCGGCGCGCTTGCCGGTGTTGGTCACGCGAAAGACCACTCTGAGGTTCCCATCGTACGCAGCGGTAAAGCTCGAATAGGCAAAGGTTGTGTAGGAGAGGCCGAAACCAAACGGGAAGAGCGGCTGTTTGCCCTCCGCTTCATACCACTTGTACCCGACTTTCAGACCCTCATCATAGTTGGCATCGAAAGGCGGGATTTGGCCCCGCGTGTGATGGTCATTCCCTTCGGGAACGTATTGCATGCCGGGCAGGGAAGGGTGGGGCAGGTCCGCCTCGCTGCGAGGGAACGTAACGGGCAGTTTTCCGGAGGGGTTAACATCCCCGAAGATAATACTGGCCACAGCCTCAGCTCCGCGGATGCCCGGGTACCATGCTTCCACAATCGCACTGACTTTGTCAGCCCAGGGCATAAGGACGGGTCCGCCGGTTTCGAGCACGACGATGCAATGGGGATTGGCGGCGGCGATGGCCTCGATCATCTTGTCCTGGGTGTGGGGCAGGGAAAGGTTCCGCACATCGGAACCTTCGCTCGTATGCTGATGGACAAACACGACAGCGGTTTCGGCAGCCGCTGCCACCTTGGCCGCGCGGGAAGTGTCGCTGCCATCGTCAAAGGTCACCAGCGCATTGGGCAGGCGGGCGTTGATGACTTTAAGCGGCGAGGAAGGATGCCAGGTATAGGGATTGCCGGGAACCGCGTTTCCCCCGGCGGGATCGACTTGGTCGGAGCCGCCGCCGGAAAGCACGCCGGCATCCGCATGCTCGCCGATAACCGCCAGGGAATTGATGATGGAGGGCTTCAAGGGCAACTGGCCGTTGGCGTTCTTCAGCAACACAATGCCCACCTCAGCCGAGCGCTGCGCAACTTCCGCCCCGGTGAATGGGTTAACGGGTCGTAACACCGGCGCTTCGTCGAATACGCCCAAGGCGATTTCAGTGCGCAAGATACGATGCACCATGGAGTCAAGCCGCGCTTTGGGAACCTCGCCTTTTTCGATCGCTGCCTTGAGCGCATCCCCGTAATGCTCGCCACGGGGCATTTCCTGATCGAACCCCGCCAGCGCCGTGGGAACGGTGCTGTGTACCGCACCCCAATCGGACATGACCCAGCCCTGGTAATTCCATGCCTTCCGCAGAACATCGGTGAGCAAATAGGGATCTTCGCAGGTAAACAGGCCGTTAAGATGGTTATAGGCGCACATCACCGTGCCGACGCCCGACTCCTCAATCGCAATCCGAAACGCCAGGAGGTCGGTTTCCTGCATGGCCCGCTTATCGATGATGACGTTCATATTCATGCGGCCGGTTTCCTGGTCGTTCACCGCATAGCGATTGATATTCCCGATCACTCCCTGATCCTGCGTCCCCTTCAACTCGCTGCCCAGCATCTTGCCGATCAGAAGCGGATCCTCGCCCAAGCACTCAAAGTTGCGCCCGTTGCGCGGTTCGCGAATGATGTTGGCGGTTCCACCGAGCGAGACATTGAATCCCAAGTCACGGATCTCCTTGCCCAGCAGGGCGCCGTATTCGTATGACGCCTGCACGTCCCAACTGGCGGCGTTGGCCAGGGACGAGGGAAGCGCCGTCGCATAGCGTCCGGTGCGGCCGATGTTGGCGACGCCCGATCGGCCGTCGGACATCTGCAAGGCGGGGATGCCGAGGCGCGGCACTCCGCGAACGTACCCGGCGCCGCCCAGAGATTTTTTCAGCGATTCGTCGCCCTCATCGCCATGGACAAGTGTGATTTTTTCTTCCAGCGTCATTTGTTGAATCAAGAGGTCGGCCCGTTGGTCCGGTGACAAACTTTTGTCGGACCAAGGTCCTTTCGGAAGAGGGGCAGGCGTCTGGCGTATCCATTCCTGGCCAACTGCGGGCCGCATGACGGTTAGAAAGGAGAACGTGAGGAACACGGTTATGAAATGGCTCTGCATCCAAGGGTAACGGCTTGCACGCATAGGTATCCTTTCACGGGTCGGCGCGCTTTGGGGGATGCGCCTCAGTAAGAAGTCGCGTCATCGCGGCGCGCTCTTTCGACCAGCAGCCTAAGCCATGGCGCAAGATTGTCAAGGGAATTTGTGGGGAGAGACCTATTGTCGTCTATCGGGCGGGGAGTTCTCGGCGAGTTGGATTTTGGCTTTATGAATCGCGGCCACTATGTTTTCGACGTAGCCCCTTTCCTTGGCCCGCGCCAAGTGGGATTCGGTTCCCGTGCTCACAATTCTCAGGAAATAGTCGGGCTTGAGGGAAACACCCCATGCGATAGAAGCGGCAATGAGAAATAGGCCCATCCCGGTGATGATCCACCCGCTGGTTTCGAGGCCGGCGATTCCAATCACCAGACCGACGAAAGCGCCGATAGCCGGCCCGATGTAGCGGGGCTTGGCCTCACCCGTCATAAACGACGTGATGTTGCCGATGGCAAATGTGGCATTTCCCACCCTCAGCCACGTCTTGGTAACACGAACCCCCCTATTATCCAAATAAAGTAGAGTTTCCTTCCGGTCAACATACGCGGGCATATGGATTCTACCTTTCACCACCAAATCGTCACCGCGGCCGCGCCGCGTGTACCTGGTCAGAGAACTACTCAATGCGTAAAAACCGTGTCGCGCGCATCCATTGCGAGCGTACTCTGGGGCCTTCCTTGGTTATAACCGAACTGCCGCTTGAAATCTACCGGCGCCCAAACGGGAAGCGTCTGGAGTAATAAAGAAGCGCTTGGGAGAGGGAACGGAAAAACTCCCTTTCCCTCTCCCGTGGGAAAAGGGTGTCGGCCATGTGCCGACAGGTGAGGGGTTACTTTGGTTGCGGCTTTGCCGCGCTGCCCTTCACGCCCAGAAGTATTAGATCATGATCAAACCGCGCCGGATGCCCAGGGTGACGGCCTCGGTGCGGCTGCCGGCGCCGAGTTTGCCCATGATGGAGGCAACGTGGAATTTGACGGTGTGTTCAGAAATGCCCAGGCGCGGAGCGATCTCTTTGTTCCCAAGTCCGGCCGCCAGGAGGTGAAGTACTTCCACTTCGCGCGGCGTAAGGGTTTCGAGGGTTGAATCGGCGCCCCCGGCCCAGGTGGCCGTGGAGGGACGGAGCAGCGTCTCGATGCCGGAGGGATCGAGGACCACCAGGCCCACGGCCGCCGCTTCCACTGCTGCCACAATTTCCGGACCCGTGCGGCTGCTGCCCAGCACCGCCCTTACCCCTGAGCGCAAGGCCTCCGCGACGGCTTCTGTCGCGGGATTGTGCACCAACAGCACCACCGGCCCGCCCGCCGCCGCGAAGTCCATGGCCTTGCGCGCCGCGGGGTCTGCCAGCGTTTCGGTTTCGACCACCCACACGTCGGGTGGGGAATCCGCTCCGGCTCCCCGCGGGCTTTCCGAACCATTCTCGACCAGGCGCAAGTCAGAGCGCGCCCGAAGCAGGCTTTCAATGCCTGCCTTGGCAAGGGGGGAAGACGCTCTGACCAGTACGCGAATCATGCCACGACCGTTTGCGCAACGCCCAAGCGAACCGTGACGCGCCGAATTTTGCCGGGGTCGCCGCGAACGAATTGCAAGTGCAGCAACCGCTCGCCGCTTCCTTCCAGTGCCTGCTCGAGGTCGTCGAGTGAGTGCAGGGCCTGCTCTTCGATTCCGACAAGCACGTCGCCGGCGCGCAACGAGGCATACTCCGCCGCGCTTCCGGCCGTCACTTCAAGGATCACCAGCCCTAAGCGCTCCTTGCCGGCAATCCGGATGGGCGCAGGGCGGAGGGCCACGCCCAGCGGGGCCGGATCAAGGTCGCCCGCGAGCAGCCGCGCTATGGCGTTCGCAGGAACGGCCAGCCCCAGGCCGCCGACCATCAGCGTGTTGATGCCTACGACGTGCCCTCGCGCGTCTGCCAACGGCCCGCCGGAATTTCCTGGGGCAAGCTGCACATCAGCCTGCACCCATTTATTCGGTCCCAGGCCCGGGCGGCGGCCGACGGCGTGGACGATCCCCGTAGTGACCGCCCCTGTGAAACCCAGAGGGTTGCCCACCGCCATCACCAATTCGCCTACCCGCAAATCATCCGAATTCCCCAGCGTTACCGGGGGCAGGTTCAGGGTAGGAATCCGCAACACCGCCAAATCGCGCCGGGTGCTTCGCGACTGAAGCTTGGCGGGAAACGAGCTCCCATCCCAGAGCCTTACCATCAACTCGGAGCTGTTCACGACGTGCGAGTTGGTGACAATGACTCCATCCGATTTTACGACGATTCCCGACCCTTGTCCGCGCCGCCCGCTGGATACTTCCACGGTGGAGCGGCGCAAGTGCTCGGCAATCTCGCCAAAACTTGCGAGAGCCATGTTCGCCTCACTTTCCCGGCCTTTCGCCCACGTTGATGGTCAGCTCATGGCGTGCCCCGGCGCGAATGATCTGGGCTTTCACCGCCTTCCCAATCACGCCGGAGTCGGAGAAGGATTGCAGTTCCTCCACGTGCTCAAGCGAAAAGTCGCCCAGGCTTAAAAGAATGTCGCCCAGCAGCAGGCCTGCTTGGTCCGCGGGGCCTCCGGGTTCAACCTTTACCACCATCACCGCGGTCTTGGCCGCGACGGAAAGAGACGCGCGGAGCGCCTCCGGAATAGCCACCGGCTGCACCCCAATCCCCAGGTAGCCGCGCGGCACGTAGCCTTTGGAAACCAGTGCCTCCACGACGCGGTCGATGGAAGATGCCGGAATTGCCAGGCCGGCAATGCGCGAGAGCCCCGAGGTGGCGATGCCGAGCAACTGGCCGCGGCAATCTACAACCGCTCCACCCGAGGAATTGGGGAATAGCGTGGCATCGAGGCGGATGTATTGGTCCAATCGCCCTCCCCGCCAGGTTCTCCACGGCCCGGAAACCGCGCTGATGACTCCCAGGCTGGCATTGGGGCCGCTGTCGGGAGAACGACCCAACACCAGCGCCAACTCGCCTACTTTGGCGGCGCCGGTGGGGCCTGTCTGAGCCGCGGGAGACGCCAGGTCCTCCACTCTAAGCACAGCGATGTCGGTGCCGGAATCGCGCCCGGTGAGTGTCGCATCCACTCTCTGCCCCCCCGGCAGCGTGACTTGAATATCTTCATCCTGGCCCACCGTGTGGTTCGCCGTCACCACTACGCCGGGCCGCCATTGAACGCCGCTGGAAGGGTAGTGAGCGCGTGCGTGGACGGCCACGACCCGCGGCTCATACTCTTGCACCAGCCTCGCCAGTTCGTCCGAGAGACTCACTAATGAACTTTGCATGTTTGACCTCCAACGACATTGTGCAGGAGGGTGAGCGGATGGGCATCCGCCGTTTGGGGAGGTCACGACCCGGAAAATTGGCGGGGGAGAATCAGCCGGGCAATCAAATCCATCTACTGAGAATTGCGATATGAATTGACAACTGCGTGCGTAACGCAGGCATCTTGCCCGCTGTCTTGGGAGCGTCCCGCTCCCGCTGAGTGCGCGGGCAGGATGCCCACGCCCCAGCGGGCGGGACGCCCGCGCTACGAGACTGCTTCATCACTATATTTTGAAATCCTGAATAGAAAAGGCCAAGCCCCTTGCCCGATCTGTGAGCAGACGCGTGGATTGGCGGTTGAAGGGCGTGCGTGCGGAGAGTTTAGGTTGGGGAGAATACAGCGAATGTGGACAATGACGCGAATTGTTTGAGTGCAGCTCCGCGAGTGGCCGCTCGGCCGTTCACCCCTTCCGAGTCATTGCCTTACGGCCTCACTCCTAACTTGCGGAGGAGGGTACGGCTATTCGGGTCGATGGGCTTGGCCCAGCAACTGGGATCGAAGGAATAAAGTCGTGAGCGCGACTTCCGCCAGAGGCTCGGCAAGTGGCTGAGCGAGATCAAGGCATGGTGGCCCGATTGTCCCATTGTCACATCCCCTGATGGTCAATACCTGGTCTTGTCCTCGGCGAGAAATTCTCCTGCGATTAGTCCTACTCGGAAAACGTGAGCCGTTGGCAGCAAGAACCCGCATTCTTGCATTCGAGGTTACAATCCACTCGGTGAATAGATATTCCACGAACCGCATATATGAAAACTGACTTCCCAATTAATAGCACGCCCCGAAATCCCGATGGATCCTGGTGTCAGCAGGAACTGTGTGCCAGCGGGTGGGTCGTAGGCGTCCAGGCAGTTTGGCGAGCCACGACCGAGAGTCGCCATCTTCTCGCGAAGTAGGATTAAAGTGAAATCGTGAGGGATTTGCCCGTCAACTCGGGGAGGGGTTCCTTCGTTCAGCTGGTGGCCTTCGCGACCCAAACCAACAACCTAGCCGTAGCATTTGCCATTTACCTCTTCACCCATCACCGTGAACTCCGCCTTCGATTTTTCGAGCGCGTCTGTCTTAAATTCAAAACCGATCGAAGGTACGTGCACTATCGCCTCCAACTGCACCGTCGCCTTGAATCCCCTGAAGCGGTACCATCGGCTCGCGTCCTCGTAGCTCTCTGGTCCGTCAAGAGAAACTAGCGCTACGATTATGGGAGGAACAAGAACGGCAACGCGGTTCGGGGCAATAGGCCCTGTGCTCGCACGACCGTTTTTTCTGTAAGATGGCGCAGAGCTTTAGGTGTGTACGACTCAATACGGATTCACGAAATCGTTGCGTACTACGTCCCCACCCTTCATTACGAATTTTACGCGCTGCATTTCGGAGATGTCTTGCAAGGGGTTGCCGGAGACGGCGATGATGTCGGCGAGCTTGCCCTTTTCGATGGTGCCGACTTTGTCTTGGATGCGCAGGATTTCGGCGTTGACCGTGGTGGCCATGCGCAAGACGTAGAGCGGCGTCGCTCCCCACTGGACGAAGATCGGGAACATCTCGCCTTGCACTCCGTGCGAGCAGTTGCAGGCGGCATTATAGACGCGGCCAGGAGGCGGGGCGGCGCCGCTGCCAAAGCCGAGTTGGACGCCGGCGTCGAGCATCTTCTTCCAGGTTATTTGTGCCAGGCGCCAGCGACTGTAGGGCGCCCATTGCTTGAGGTCGCCCGGTTCATCCTGGCGCTGGTCGAGGATGGTCGAGGTGACGGGCAAATGCTTCTGGAGAATCATTTTAATGTCAGCATCGTCGGCGGCGATAGCGTGCTGGATGTCGTCGACGCCCGCTTCGATGGCGAACTTGAGGCCATCGCCTCCGTAAGAGTGCGTGGCCACGAAGAGCCCCAGGCGGTGGGCTTCATCCACGACGGCCTTCATCTCTTCCAGCGTGAGCAGCGGCGCATTGAAGATCTCCCCGTTGGGCTTGAAATAGAAGTCGCCAGTGGTGTGCATTTTGATGTGGTCGGCGCCGTAATGGGCAAGCTCGCGTACCGCGGCACGCAGGGCTTCGGGTCCATTCGCGTCGAGGGTCGGGCTCAGCGGCTGGAAGTCGAGCGGGAAATAGGCGTTACCGCGAGCAGTGACCGCGAGGATCGGGCCGGCGGGTAGGATGCGTGGACCGCGAACCAGGCCAGCGTCGATGGCGCGCTTGAGCTCCACGTCGGCGAAGCCGCCGCCATGCGTGCCTTGCGAGACTTGTGTGGTGAATCCGGCTTCGAGGCTCTGCGTGGCCGAGTGCATGGCCACCATCATCTGGTGCTGGTAGTTCCCAGCCGCGTCAGTGAAATGCACATGGCCGTCGATCAGGCCAGGGAGAACGGTGGCACGGCTGAGGTCGATCACGCGGGCGCCAGCGGGAATCTGCACGCGATCGGCTGGGCCGACGTCGGCGATTTTGTCGCCTTGGATGAGCACAACTTGATTGGCGAGAATGGTGCCGGTCTTGGGGTCGAAAAGGCGGCCTGCGCGAATGGCGAAGGTCGCGCGTGCGGCGGGGGCTTGGCACCATGCGGCACCTACGCCGGCTAGCGCGCCCCATACGACGAGTCCGATAATTCTCAGTGGGGCTTTGGTATGCATCACCATGCTTCCTCAGCGGCTGTGAGACTCGACGAGCGGGCTAACAGAATGGCATGCGAAGACCTGTGCCCTTCCCGGCTGGGCACGCCGCAGGCGAAGTATAGCACTGGGATTAATCGTTAGAGCGCGCCGGTGTGGGATGCTTGCATCTCTTGGATCGCGTCTCCAATTTTTATCCGCATCCGGTCCCACTCGTCGGGATCATGAATCCACATGCCCGGCGCGCCCAAAGGCTCTTCGTGTTGGAAGGAACTTTGCACGACACGCCGCACGGCGTCGTCGACCAATTTCCTGCCGCCCGGGGCCCGTGCGAGGAGCCAGAAATACTCGTAGTCCTGGCTTCCACGCCGCGTTCCCTTCAGACGAATGCTGGCGGCGGGCTCGTCCAGCCCCATGGTTTCGCCCCGGTAGACCAGCATCCCGGCCCCATTACGGGGTTTTCCGTTCGCGGGTACGTACGTCGCAGGATCCAGCCAAGCGCGCAGGGAATTGAAGTCCATCTCCCAGATATTCCAGGTGCCCACACCCAATTTCCACACAATCCAGCTCAGCGCGCGGCATTTCAGGCCGTCGCCGTCGATGATGGACGCGTCGTTTTCGTAGAACCACGTGTCGACCCCATGTTCCTTGTTCTGCTCCACCGTGGCGGAATCGCAATCCTCCACACCTAAGTTGGCCACGTTCAAAATCTTCAGGAGGCGCTTCGTTGTTTCCTTGGAATAGGAACCATCCACCCGGTATTCCAGGCGGGGCGTGTGCGCTTCCTTCAGCAACTCCCCGAAGTAAAACATGCGGTCGCGCGAGAGATCGTCGTACGATTCATCCAGGCTCAGGAAATAGACCAGCAGCCGCGTCTTGCTCCAGGCGGGATGCTGGTCGAAATGGGCCTGATAAGCCTGAAAGGCATTTTTCCAGATGGCGCGATACTCGGGCGTCGGACCCTCCCGCGGCGGAGCGACCGGCCAGGGAGCATAGTATTTCCACTCTTTTCCGCTTTGCTGTATTTTGCGCGGGATTTTGTAGAGGTTCCAGGGATATGCGTCGAAGGGGAGAAGGAGATATTCGATCGGCACGCCTTCGCCGGGCCCGCGATAGCCATATTGGCGGGTGAAGGCGCTTCCGTCGAGATACTTCGCCAGTCGCGCGTCGTATCGGCTCCAGTCGATCTCGACCTGTGTCCCGGAGGTCTTCAAGGCCGGGGCGTAGCCCTCCAAGGCCATCGATAGCCGGTGTTTCCGCAGGAACTGGTAATACTTCAGCTCCAAATCCTCCGCGAACGTGTTGATTTCGGTGTCGGTGTAAATGTTGGGCTTCAGATGACTTTCCTCAGGCAGCGCGAAGTCCCACACCTCGATCTCCAGCGTCAACTCAGTTCCTCCCTGATCGCTGGAAATTCGGATGGGCGCACTGTACTTGCCCGGGGGCGCGTCCTGCCGGGATTTCGGGACGTAGACGTCAAACCATAGCGCCTGGCTCTTCTGTTGCGAGCCGACATTGTTCAGCGGATCGGGCAGGTCGAACGGCATCACGTAGGTATGCGGATAGAGGTTGCCGCTCCAATGAAGGCAGGGGAGCAGGCCATCGGGATACCAACCCGGACCGAGCGTGTACCTTTTCTCCGAGGGGACCTTCACTGGGACGTACCATTCCCGAAACAGTTCGAGATTGTCGAGCAAGATTTCGGCCCCGTTCGGCCCGTTCAGCGTAGGGGGTGTCACCTTCACGTTCGTGAGCTTCTCTCCGGAACGCTCAATCACAATCTGGAACGCCACCGTCTCATTCCGCGCGGCCTTCAAGGTGATGCGCTGCGAAGATCCATCCCAAATCAGATTGGACTGCTTGTAACCCGGGTGAATCCCGTCGGGAAAAAGGGTCGGATTGTCTTCGAAGGGCTGGTTGCGAACCGGGTCAACGCGTACGGAGTCGTTGATGGCCCATACCGTGAACCCCCTATTCGGTTGGGGGATGATACCCGTGGCGCGGCTATCAGGATTCAGCGGCTCTGCAGGTTCCCCGCCCGCTCCCGCAAAGGCTGGGACTCCCCCCACGCCACCGCCCGTCAGTCCGGAAAGCATCGAGCTGATGGACAAGAACTTCCGTCGTGACAGTTCCCAGGAAAAAAGAGCCATGTCACATCTCCTGACTCCTCAAGTTAATCCCCAAGAACACATAAGCTCCTAGGGCTTCCGCACAGTGAAATCTGCATTTGGAGTTATCCCCTGAGCCGAGACCCACAAGGATTCCGACTGGTTACTCTAGCTTTTCCATGACCGACGCATGTTATCACGTGTCGGGTTAAGATTGGATTGAGCCATAGAAAGCGTGCCTGGCGAGCCAATCGTCCGGTTGACCGGACGAACGTTAGAATTTGAAAAATGGGGGCAAAGCATGCTGCGCGAAGGCAAATACACGCCCTGCGAGATCGACTACAAGTGGACGAAGCCGATGATCCAGGAGTTCAATAAATGGCTCCGGCAGAATGGCTCAAAACTCCATATGCCGGAAGAGTAGAGATTGGGGGTGCCGACCTCGGGCGGAGGTCGAGAGGTGGTGATAACCCGATCTGCAACTTGGACCGCCGGAACGTTCATAAAGCCTCGGCAGCCGCCTTGGGAAACCCCGTACTTAATGGCGCGAAAGGGGCCTTCAGCGATATACATTCAACGGCCCAATTCGTCCAGAGCCTTTTGGGCGGCGTTGTGCACTGTGGGGTCCGGACTGCCGATTGCCTTCTGACAATGCAATCGCGCTTCTGCCGTTTTGCCTTCCTGCATCAGAATCAGGCCTAGACCGAGATGCGCTTCGTAGGCATCGGATTTGAGACGGATGGCGAATAGGAATTCGCGCTTGGCCTGCTCAAACCTGCCTTGACCTGCCAGCAGGTTTCCGAGGCTGGTATGCGCTTCCATAAAGTCAGGTTTCAAATGAATGGCTTGGCGGTATTCATCGACTGCCTCATCGGCATGTCCTTGCGCGAGCAGAAGGTCGGCCAAGTCATTGTGAACCTCGGCATGGCTCGGATCGAGCGCCAAGGCTTTTCGCAATTCGCCAATCGCCTGTTGGTAGGAACGCCTCTGGGCAAGGATAATTCCGTAGCTATAGTGTGCCTCGGCTAGTGCCGGGTCTATGGCCATCGCCCTCTGGAAGTGGTAAGCGGCTTCCGCGAAGTTGCCATTCCGCGCCAAGACGTTCCCTAGATTGTTGTGCGCTTCGGCGAAATCGGTCTGCCGTCGGATGGCGTTACGAAAACGTGATTCGGCCTCGGCTGCATCCCCCTTATGGACAGCCAACAAGCCCAAAAGGTTCTGTGCCACAGACTGCTCGGGGTTCAGTTCCAGGGCCTGCCGCAGCGCCTGCTGCGCAGGGCCGAATTGGTGCAGCCGCAGGTAGGCATTCCCTAGATCCGAAAGAAGCGCATCATCGGCGGGAGGAAGCATCGCGGCGGGACGCAGCACTTCAATCGCTCGCTGGAATTGGCCTTGGTTAATCAGCGTTGCCGCGAGTTGTTTGACGGCAGGCCGGAAGTTCGATCTGTGGCGCAGCGCTTCGAGGTAGGAGCGGATCGCATCGTCTGCCTTTCCGGCGGCGGAGTAGCCCTCGCCCAGTTCGAAGTAAACCTCCGGGTCAGACGGTGAGAATTTGGTAATAGCTTCGTCCAGTCGCGCGAGGGCCGATGGGAGGTTGGCCCCATTTTTGACCTCCGCCACTGCCAGGTAAATCTCGTTCTCCGGAGTCTGAGGAAGTTGGGGAGGGTAATAGACCACCACCCCCGTATGATTCCGTGGAGCATCGATGACCACAGACATCGACGCGAGAAGGTCGCGAGCCGGCTTGACCTGCTGAATGAAATGGTCGGTCATGACGACGTGCACCACGTCTTCGGTCCGCCGTTTGGGCATATGGCAGGTGAGGCAGTTTGAACCGGCAGGCAACTCCGCCTTGTGAACCACGGCGGAATGGCAGCTTTGGCAAACGGCGAGGTAATGCTTCGTAGAGTCCGCCCGGCGATACGACTGATGGGGATCGTGGCAAGTGAGGCACGTCATCTGGCTCCGGCGAAAGCAAGCGGACATGCGCAGCCGGTAAACCTGATGGGCGATTTGGAACTTGTCGTCCTTCCCGGTATCCGTGGCTTGGTCGAAAAAGATCTTGAAGTCGCCGAGCGGCTCGCCGGGCCGGTAGGCGTCGAGATCACGTCCGTACCGGCGAAACTCGTTCGGTTTCTCAAGGCTGTCGGTCTCCAGATGGCATTGCATGCACACTTCGAGCTGACGGTCGCGGCCGAGGCTGGCGGGATTTACGATCAATCGCCGGATCTCCTCCGGAGACGCCTTCCCGGTAAGAGCCGCTTGGACATGGGAACTGCCGGGCCCGTGGCAGCGCTGGCAGTCAATCCCGGTGGGGATTTCGTTTGGGAAGAAGGCCTCACCCATATTTCGATGATCCGGGAACTTTGCGCTGCGCGGATAGCCATCATGACATGACAGGCATTCCCCATCCACGGCGCGGCGGAAATCTTGCTGATGGGGTTGATCATAGCCGGGGCTCATCCCCCAGTAGCCCGCCCCCTCGCTATACCATGTCAACGGCAGCTCGATGAGCCTACCGTCGGGAACTCGGTGCAGGTAGCTGCGCGCGTGATTCCCCGAGCCAATCACATAATCGATCCGCTCCTCGACGGTGTCTGTTTCCTTGCCATCGAACCCCAATTCATGGCGGCGCTGGTAGAATACCCCGTCGCGCTCCAGCATGGTGTAAAAGAGACCGGACGGCTGGTGATAGACGGTATTCCTCTGCTGATAGTCCTCAATGGTATTGGATGGGCTCGGAACGGTTACAGAACGCCCCATGCCCGTGAGCCGATAGCGGGCGGATATTTCCTGATGGCATTGGGAACAGATTACGGGATCCACGTAAGAGGACGTAGATTGTTTTGTGGAAGAAGGGCTAGTCCGTGTGTTCTGGCCTGCGAGGAGTGATACCGCAGTAGTGCACACTGCCCCCCTCAGCAAGACCCGCCACAATTTAGCAGTCGCAGTGCACATCGTTCAGCCGCAAGTTGCCAGGCAATGGTCCTTGCTCAAACGCATAGCGCGACCGAGATTCTAACCCCCAGAA
>Ga0335085_10010496_pt1 | contig 13823 bp, 11 predicted proteins | sample Lox_Sample_45_FD_206712 | JGI IMG/M metagenome (GOLD analysis project Ga0335085, IMG submission 206712) | Soil microbial communities from Loxahatchee National Wildlife Refuge, Florida, United States - Lox_Sample_4.5 | ecosystem: Environmental > Terrestrial > Soil > Wetlands | place: USA...
AGCTGGCCGCCGGCATCTGCGCGGACGCGTACGCCGGCGGGATCCGCTTCGATTTCATCTGCGGGGACGAGGTGTACGGCAGCAGCCCCCGGCTGCGGGAGTTCCCCGGGGCCCGCGGGCAGGCCTGCGTGCTGCGGGTCGCCTCCAGCTTCCCGGTCACGCTGGCCGGCGGGACGAAGCTCACCTGCGCGCAGGCGGCCGGGCAGCTGGCGAAGGACACGCGGCGGTGGGAGGTCCGCTCCGCCGGGACGGGCTCCAAGGGCCAGCGGTGGTACGCCCGGGCCTGGATCGCCACCGCGTCCGCGCGGCACTGCCTGCTCATCCGCCGTCACCTGGCCACCGGCGAGCTGGCCTTCCATTACTGCCACGTCCCCGCAGGCCAGCTGCTCACCAAGCCGCGGCTGATCAAGGCGGCAGGACTGAGATGGCCCGCGGAAGAAGATTTCGAATTCGGCAAGGACTGCTTCGGCCTGGACCAGTCGCAGGCCCGGCTCTACACCGCGATCCTGCGCCGCACCGTGCTCGTCATGGCCGCCCTCGCGGTCTGCGCCGTCACCGCCGCCCGGCTCCGCGGCCGCACCAGCACCCAGGCCCCGCCGCCAGCCGCCCCGGACCAGGCACCGCCGGCCGAACCCGGCATGATCCCGCTGACCATCCCCGAAATCAAGCGCCTGCTCGCCGCCCTCACCACCGGGCCCCTCCCGCCAGGGCACGTCATCCACTGGGACGCCTGGACCCGCCGCCACCAAGCACGCGCACGATGGTTCCACCAGCGCGCACGCCTCAAGCGGAACTACGCCCTGGTCAGCTAATGAAGTGCGGCTGCCGTACTAGAGAGACCGCGCCGATGTACCGATTCTTGTCCGCCGCGAAGTAGATGGCGTCTTCACCATGCCCGCGGCGCCTGTCCTGTCCCATCTGATGTGAGTCATCGCCGACCTGGATGAGCAGGCGTGATTCATGTTGGCGGGACGGTTCGCGCGGGCTGGATGTCCCGCTGACGTGAGTCACGACAGGGTTCGCGTAATCGGTAGAGGTGATGGCCCCCGCCGGTTCGGATGGTCCCCGGGCAGGTCCGGGGATGCTCTAGCGGCAACGGCTGGAAGCAGTGACTCACCTTGGCGGGACCAGCGAGCTAATGACTCAGGTCTAGGACAGCTAACTCAGGTTGGATGGGACAGGACAGCGCCTGACCGAAGCGTCCGCCATAGAGCCACTGTAACTCGGTTTGGCTCCCCGTTTGGCTCCCCGACACGCCGACCGGAACCGCAGCAACCCTCTGACCTGGTGGGCGCAACTGGGTTCGAACCAGTGACCCCTCGCTTGTAAGGCGAGTGCTCTACCACTGAGCTATGCGCCCGCCGCCGTCGAACCCGACGCACGGAATCTTTCGTTAGGGTACAGGTTCCGGGCTGTTCGACGGTACCGGGACGCTTTAGGTTCGCGGGAGGCGGCGGGCGTTGAGGCGGGCCGCCTGGCGGGTCAGGTGGTTGCGTTCGGCGAGGTTGGGGGCCTTGCGGGCGGCCTCGGCGTAGAGGCGGGCCGCGGTGGCCAGGTCGCCGTCGCGTTCGTGGAGGTAGGCCGCTACCGCGGTGTAGCGGGGCAGGGAGTCGTCCAGCTCGGCGAGCGCGGCCAGGCCGGCTCGCGGGCCGTCGGCTTCGCCGACGGCGACGGCGCGGTTGAGCCGGACGACCGGGCTGCCGGTCAGGCGCGCGAGCTCGTCGTACCATTCCACGATCTGGACCCAGTCGGTCTCCGCGGCGGTGGGGGCGTCGGCGTGGAGGGCCGCGATGGCGGCCTGGGCCTGGAACTCGCCGAGCTGGTCGCGGGCCAGGGCCGCCTGGAGGATCTCGACGCCCTCGGCGATCAGCGTGCTGTCCCACCGGCCGCGGTCCTGCTCGGCGAGCGGGACCAGGCAGCCGTCGGGCGCGGTCCGGCTGGCCCGCCGGGCGTGGTGAAGCAGCATGAGGGCGAGCAGCCCCGCGACCTCGGGGTGGTCGATCGCGGCCGCGAGCTGCCTGGTGAGCCGGATGGCTTCGGCAGCGAGGTCGACGTCACCGGAGTAGCCCTCGTTGAAGACCAGGTAGAGGACGCGCAGCACGGTGGCGACGTCGCCGGGCTGGTCGAACCGCACGCCGGAGACGGTGCGCTTGGCCCGGCTGATGCGCTGCGCCATGGTCGTCTCGGGCACCAGGTAGGCCAGGGCGATCTGGCGGGTGGTCAGCCCGCCGACGGCGCGCAGCGTGAGGGCGACCGCGGACGACGGCGTCAGCGACGGGTGGGCGCACAGGAAGTAGAGCTGGAGCGTGTCGTCCGCCGCGGGCGCGGGTCCGCGCTCGGGCTCCTCGTCCACGAGGTCCTCCCGCCGGCGGCGGGCGGTGTCCGCCCGGGTCGCGTCGAGGAACTTGCGCCAGGCCACGGTGACCAGCCAGCCCTTCGGGTCCCGCGGCGAGTCGGCCGGCCAGACGCGGACCGCCTCGACCAGCGCGTCCTGCACGGCGTCCTCGGCCGCCGCGAAGTCGGCTCCGCGGCGGACGAGGATTCCGAGCACGCTGGGCACCAGGCTCCGGAGCTGAGCCTCGTTCATCGCGCAGGTCACTCCGTGATGGTGGGCGCTTCGGTCATGAACGGGCGCACCTCGAGCCACTCGTGGATCGGCTCCCCGCCCGCCCCCGGGGCGGCCGAAAGCTCCCCGGCCAGTTCGATGGCGCGCTCGTAGCTGTCGACGTCGATCACCATCCAGCCGGCGATGAGGTCCTTGGTCTCGGCGAACGGGCCATCGGTGACCGGCGGCCGCCCCTCGCCGTCGTACCGGACCCACGCGCCCTCAGGGGCGAGCGCCTGTCCGTCGACGAACTCGCCGGTGCCCTCGAGCCGAGCTGCCCAGTCGTTCATGAACTGGATGTGGGCCGAGATCTCCTCCGGCGTCCACTTGTCCATCGGCACGTCGTTGACCGGGGCCGGGGCGCCGCGGTAGTGCTTGAGCAGCAGGTACTTGGCCATCGTGGTTCTCCTCGGTGCTAGTGCGACCCATTGTGGCCGCGTTCACCCCGGGGACGGAACCAGCCGCCGGTTCTCGACATCGCCGTCCGGGCAAATCAGGGATCAGCCCGTGAGGGCCAGTGCGACCGGGTAGTCCCCGACCGTGATCGGCGGGTAGGCGTGCCGGGTACGGGTGCTGAACAGCGAGACCTGGCCGCCGTAGGTGTCCAGGACGACCGCCGTAGAGCCGGTGACGGTCATCGCGGTGGGATAGGAATACAAGCCGACGCTGACCGCCGGGCCGCGCCGGCCGGTGGCGGCAGCCAGCGGGGTCACCGTGCCGGAGATGTTGTTCACGACGAACGCCTGCGAGCCGGACACCGCGACCGCATCGGGCGAGTACCCGGCACCGACATGCCGTACCGTCCGCGTCCGGATGTCGATCACGGTGGCCTGGTCGGAGTCGCCGTCGGCCACGACCAGCTGTGTGCCGTCCGGGGTCACCGCGATCGAGTCCGGGGCGTACCCGGCCGGGATGGCGGGGCCTGCCGTGTTCGTCGCGATCGTGATGGGGGTTACCGTGTCCGAGCCGAAGTTCGCCACGTAGGCGGTGCCGGTCCGGGCGCTCATGGCGATGGCGACCGGGTACGAGCCGACCGGGATCGGCGCCAGGGCGTCGCCGGTCGCCGTGTCGATCGGCGTGACCGAGCCACCCACCCAGTTGAGTACGTACGCGATCCGGCCGCCGGGGGTCATCGCGATGGCGCGGGGGCCCGCGCCGACGGTGATCGGTGCACCGGGGCGGTTGGTGGCGGTGGCGATCGGGGTCACGGTGCTCGAGCCTTCACTGACCACGTAGATCATCCGCCCGTTCGGCGTAATGGCGAGGGCAACCGGTGCGGCGCCGACCTTTATCGCCCGCCCCGGCCGGCGGGTGGCGGTGTCGATGGGGGTGACCGTGCCCGAGCCCTCGTTGGCCACGTAGACGGTCCGGCCGTCCGGGGTCACGGCGACCGCGGCCGGGTCGGCGCCGACCGGGATGGCCTTCCCGGCCCGGCGGCTGGCCAGGTTCACCGGGGTGACCGTGGCCGACCCGTAGTTCGCTACCCAGGCCGTGGGCGGGGAGCCGCCGCGGGCGGCGGCGCTGCTGACGACCGAACCCTGGACCGCGGGGGCGGGGACCAGGGCCGGGGCGCTTGACGAGGGGGCGGCGGCACCGGGGGCGGCCGGGGCGAAGACGTCGTTGACCGGCTGCGCGTACCGGTCGTTCGCGGTCAGGGTGCCCAGGCCGAGCGCGGCCTCGATCGTGCGGAGCAGGCTGTAATGGGTGTACCGGACCGGGGAGACGTAGCCCGGGCGGACGCCGGCCGAGCCCAGGATGACCGTCGGCGTGCGCTGGGCCGGGTGCTGGCCGTCCTGGGCGTCCTCGTCGAAGGTGATGATGGCCAGCGAGCGCTGCGTGGTCCAGGCCGGGGAGCGCATGATCATGCCGAGTTCCCTGGCCAGGAAGTCATCGCCCGCGCGGATCCCGCAGCCCTCCATGTCGGAGCAGTCGTCCGGGGAGATCCAGGCGAAGTCCGGCGTGGTCGCGGCGCTGGCCAGGTCGGCGGGCAGCGACTCGAGCGGGACCACGTGGGCGGCGCAGTAGGCGGGGCGCCCGCGGACGTCGCCGAAGTACATCATCGGCTGGTCGTCGTCCCAGTAATAGGTGTGCACGGTGTCGTCGCACGGGCCGTTCGCGCTCTGCAGGTAGGTCTTCCAGGACTCGCGGGCCGCCACGGCCAGGTCGCCGATGTTGCGGGCGTTGATCGTGTACTGCGGGTTTTCCTCCGCCGGGTCGTCCAGCGGGATGCCGAACGCGCTCCCGCCCGCCAGGGCCGTGTAGTTGGCGTCGCTGGGGTGTTCCTCGGCGTAGAACTGGGACAGCAGGCTGCCCTGCCGCAGCAGGCTGTTCGTGAACGGCGCCTGCCTGGTGTTGCCGACGATCTGGTTGAAGTCCTGGTTCTCGAAGTAGAACAGGAACACGTGCTGGTAGCCGGGAACCTTCGGGGCCGGCGGGACGGGTGGCGCGGGCGTGGGGACGGGAGCCGAGACGGTCAGGCCCAGGTTCGCGGCGACGGCCCGGTTGTAGCCGACCTGGGGCGCGTTCGGGCCGTTGTCGTTCGTGAGCGAGGTGGCCAGTATCACCGTGACCTGGGCGGAGGCTACGCCGGCGGGCAGTGTCCCGGTACCGGCCCGCGCCCCGAGGCGGGCGCTTGACGACCGGCCGACCGGGCCGATGGTGCGCTGGGCGAGCAGCTTTCCCGCGGCGGACAGGAAGCGGACCGTGACCTCGGCCCAGCTGGTCTTCGTGCCGCCTAGCCAGGCGGACAGCCGGTAATCCGTGCCGCGCGGTACCGGCTGCCCCGACGCCAGGCGCAGGGGCAGGGCCTGCACGAGGCGAGCCGTTCCGCCGGCGCCGCCCGCGAAGATCCGGCCGCGGCTGGCGGGCCACGTGCTTGTGGTCGCGGTCGCGGCGGCCGTGGCGGCGGCCGTGGGGAAGCCTGGCGTGCCGTAGCGCACGACGGTGGGCAGGCCGGCCGGCACCTGCCAGCCGGGGATCGTCACCTCATCCCATCCCTGGGCTGAGGCGGCTCCTGTCATCCCGCGGGGATTCACGATGAGGTTGCCGCTGACGGTGGCCGGGCCGCGCTGCGCCGGAACGGAGGCGCCCGCCGGGAGGCTCGCCGCCAGCGTGGCGGCGAGGGCCAGGGTCGCGGTCAGGACGTAAGCGCGCAAGGCTGAGATCATGACGGGGCCTTAGCTAGCGGGGGGCTGCCTGACTATATTGCCTGACTGTTCAGGCAAGACGGTAGGGAATGCGGGCCCGCGGCCTCCACCGCCACCGTGAGAACTCTGGCCGACCACCCAGTGAACACCGGAGCTTCGCGCGTCCGGGGCGCGGCCCTGAAGACCTCTAGGGGCCGATGTAGCAGCGGATGACGGGGATGCTGCCGTCGGGGTCGGTCCAGGTGGCGGGCTGGGTGCCCACCAGCTTCCAGCCGGCCTGCTCGTACAGGGCGATGGCCGGGGCGCTGTCGTCCACCACGTCGAGGACGGGGCGGAGGCCGTGGTCCACGGCGGCGGCGGTGACGGTGTCCAGCAGGGCGCGGGCCAGGCCCAGCCGCTGGAAGCCCGGGTCCACGTAGAGCCGGACGATGCCGCCAAGCGCCTCGGGGGGCAGGCCGGTAGCGCGGAGCAGGCACTCCACGTTCAGGCCGCGGACGAGGGCGACGTGACCGGCGACCTCGCCGTCGTGCTCGGCGACCCAGGCGGCCACCATGCTCCGGGGGGTGATCCAGGCGGCGGGGTCGTCCGGCCAGCGGGACGGGTAGCCGCTGGCCTCGTGCACCCGGCGCAGGCTAGCCACGCAGGCAGGGAGGTCCGCGGGCTGCCGGGGCCGGACTGGCACGCTGCGATCTTACCTGTCAGCGCTGCTGGTCAGCCCGGCACTGAACCGCCTGGTGGCGTCCGCGATCCCGGTGCACATCAACGCCGACTTCGCCGGCCAGACCAGCGACCACGACCCGCTGCTGGCCTACATCAACCCGCCGCGCTAGGTCTTGCGCCTTAAGGCCGAGCGCTCCTCACCGCGCTCCTCACCGCGCTCCTCGTCGCGCCCCTCTGCCCGCAGGGCGGAAGGGCGCGACGGGCGCCGGATCCCGGACGCGGCCACGTTCTCCAGGTGGGTCATCATCCGGTGCCGGGCCAGCGCGCCGTCGCGGGCGATGATCGCCTCGGCGATCTTGACGTGGGCCGTGTGGACGTCGTCCATCGAGAGCCTGGTCCGCTCGCGGGCCGGCTGCCGCACGGTCAGGTCGGTGAGCGTCTGGACGAACAGGTGCAGGGCCGGGTTGCCGGTCAGCCGGGCCACGAGGACGTGGAAATCGTACAGCCGCCGCCCCTCGCCCGAGGCGGCCAGAGTGGACTCATCGGCCAGGTAGGCCCGGATCTCGCTCACCTCGTCCTCGCTGATCCTGGCCGCGACGCGCTCGGCGCAGAACAGCTCGATGGCGAGCCGGGCGTCTTCCAGCTGGCGCGGCTCGACCTTCTCGAAATCCAGGTAGACCGCCATCGCCTTGGCCACCGGCTGGGGGTCAGGCTGCCGGATGAACAAGCCGCCGTGCAGCCCGCGGCGCATCTCGGCCAGGCCATGGTGCTCTAGCAGCCGGACCGCCTCGCGGAAGACCGCCCGGCTGACCCCATAGCGGGCAATCAGTTCTACCTCGCTACCGAACAGCTCCCCCGGTTCCCAGCGCTGACCTACAATCGTTTGCTCGATCTGATCAGCAACTATTTCTGCCTTCTTCAAATGTCATATGTCCTTGCTCGCAGCGGCAACAACCGGGGAGGGACCGGCCGGGTCGTTCAACAAGGGGCGAGCCATACTCTAACGGCGCAAGTCACCCTTTGCGGCCGACTGTACACCGAAAGGGAGGCCTTTTTTCACCCTGTGAACGACTGTGCGCGGCGCGGTTCGCGGCGGGCCTGATCCCGGCGACCCCCGAATGCGCCGCCCTGGACCCGGAGGCCCCGTCCCGGCCGGTCAGCCGTCCCCCTCGAGCCGGGCCAGCCCTTCGGTGGCGACCCGCTCGACCTCGCTCTCGATGTCGCCGAAATCCTGCCCGGCCATCGACCCGGCCGCCACCCGCGCCGCGATGCCCTGCGCGATCGCCGCCGACTTGAAGTGGGCCAGCGCGACCCACGACGACAGGTTCGAGATGTCGGCGCCGGTCCGCTTGGCGTACCTCTCGGCCAGGTAGGCGCGGGTAGGGAAGCCCGGCTGCATGGTCGGCGCCGGGGTCATGCGGGGCCGGGCGTCGGTGGGTTCGCGGTAGTAGAACATGAACATGCCGAGGTCGGCGAGCGGCTCCCCCAGGGTCGAAAGCTCCCAGTCGAGCACCGCCTTGACCTGGGGTGGCATGTCCTGGCCGAGGATGGTGTTGTCGATACGGAAGTCACCGTGCACGATCGACCCGCCCGGACCGGTCGGCGGGTTCTCGCGGAGCCGGCGGCCGAGTTCGTCCACCGCGGGGATGTCCCGGCTCTTGGACCGCTCCCACTGGTCGCTCCACCGGCGCACCTGCCGCTCCCCCAGGCCTGAGGGCCGGCCGTAGCCGGTCAGCCCGACCGCGTCCGGGTCGATGCCGTGCAGGTCGGCCAGCGTGTCGATCAGGACGTCGCCGACGGCGCACCTGTCCGCCGCCGTTTCCGCCCACCCGCCGGGCAGGGCGCCCCTGATCACGTACCCGTCGACCTTCTCCATCACGTAGAACGGCACGCCGATCAGTTCGCCGGCGTCCTCGAACAGGATCTTCGCCACCGGGACGACCGTGCCGGCCAGCGCCCGCTGGATCCTGGCCTCCCGGCCCATGTCATGCGCCCGGGGCAGCAGCGGCCCGTCTGGCGGCCTGCGCAGCACCGCCTCGCCCGCGTCGCTGCTGAGCTCGAAGGTGAGGTTGGACTTGCCGCCGGAGACCAGCGAGGCCTCAAGCCGCTCCCAGCCGGGATCGCCCAGCGCCCGCGCGAGCGCGGGGCCGACCACGTCGAGCCTGGTCAGGTTCTCGTGCATGCTGCCCCTTCGTCGACTGCCTTCCGCCGAATTTAACGGTATGAATGGGCCATGGACGACACCGGAGCCCGTTTGCGCAACCACTGGGTCAGTCATATCGCCCGGCACGCGCACGCGAAACCCCACGAGGTGTACCTGCGTTTCGAGGGGACCTCGGTCACCTGGGCGCAGATCCACGAGCGGATCGGCGCCGTGGCCGCGGCGCTGCGCGAGCGCGGGATCCGGGCCGGGGACCGGGTGGCGATCATGATGACGAACCGTCCCGAGTTCCTCGAGACGATGTTCGCCGCCAACGCCCTGGGCGCGATCGTGGTCCCGGTCAACTTCCGGCTCGCCCCGGACGAGATCGCCTACATCCTCACCGACTCCGGGGCGTCGCTGCTGGTGGTGGAGGAGGCCACGGCCCCCGCGGCGGCGGCCGCCCGGGCCGCGTGCGGCCATCAGATCGGCTTCGTGTCGACCGGTAGTTTTGACGGGGCGGATCCCTACTTCCCCGCTGCTGCTGGTGCCGGGACCGGCGGGCCGGCGGTGGACGTGCCCGAGGACAGCCCCGCCTTGATCATGTACACGTCCGGCACCACCGGGCGGCCCAAGGGCGCGGTGCTGTCCCACGAGAACCTGCACTGTCAGTCGCTGACCCTGATCCGGGCCTGGCGGCTCTTCGACGACGCCGAGGTCAACCTGTGCGCGTCGCCGCTGTTCCACATCGCCTCGATCGGTTCTATCGCGCCCATGGCACTGATCGGCGGCACGACCGTCCTGCTCCCCAGCGGAGGATTCAGCAGCACTGGGACCCTTGCCTTGATCGAGGACGAACGGGTGAGCAGCGTGTTCCTGGTCCCGGCCCAATGGCAACTGCTGTGCGACGACCTTACGCTGGCCGGTCGCGATCTGTCGGCACTGAAGACGATGTCGTGGGGCGCCGCCCCAGCCACCACGACCCTGCTCACCCGGATGGCGGAGGCGTTCCCTGGTGTCGTCAACGTGGCCGTGTTCGGCCAGACCGAGATGTCGCCGGTGACCTGTGCGCTGTCCGGGGAGGACGCGCTGCGCAAGATCGGGTCGGTGGGCAAGCCGGTGACGATGGTCGCGGCCCGGGTGGTGGACGACGACATGAAGGACGTCCCGCCCGGCGAGGTGGGCGAGATCGTCTACCGCGGCCCCTCGGTCATGGCCGGCTACTGGCAGAACCCGGAGGCCACGGCCGAGGCCTTCCGGGGCGGCTGGTTCCACTCCGGCGACCTGGTACGGGAGGACGAGGAGGGCTTCCTGTACGTCGTCGACCGCAAGAAGGACATGATCATCACCGGCGGCGAGAACGTCTACTGCGCCGAGGTGGAGAACGCCCTGTCCGCGCATCCGGCCGTGGCCGAGATCGCCGTGATCGGCGCGCCGCACGAGCGCTGGGGCGAGACGCCGGTGGCGGTCGCCGCGCTGGTCCCCGGCGCGTCGCTGACCGTGGAGGAACTGCGCGAGTGGGGCACGACCCGGCTGGCCCGCTACAAGCTGCCGACGATCCTGATTGTCATGGACGCACTGCCGCGCAACGCCAGCGGCAAGGTCCTGAAGACGGCCCTGCGCCGGCAGCACGGCTGAGCCGCCGCGGCCTAGGATCACGTGACCGGGGCGCGATAGCGTAACGGGGTGGCAGCAGCAATCGAGAAGGTCGAGATGTTCCTGGCCGAGCCGCGGAACGTCGTGGTGGCCGGGATCCGGCGGGACGGCCGCCCGCACCTGAGCCCGAACTGGTTCGTCTGGGACGGCCAGTGCTTCTACGTATCCACCACGCGGAGCCGGGTGAAGTACGCCATCTTCCGTCGCGACCCGCGAGCCCAGCTGCTCATCGACGATCCGGTCGGCTACCGCGCCGTCCTGGTGCCGGCCACGGCCGAGATCCGCGAGGACCTCGAGGCCGAACTGCCCCGCTTCCGCGCGATCAGGCAGAAGCACGGGCTGCCGGTTCCTGATGACGCGAAGCACCTGGAGGCGCTGGCGGCGGAAGGCCGGGTCCTGCTGGCCTTCACCCCCGACGGGCCGTCCTCGGGCTGGACGTCCTGGGGCCTGGACTGACCCCCGTGGCTAGCGGCGGCTGGCCTGCCGACTGGGACGAGCGCATGGCGGGCAAGGACTGCCCGCTCTGCGCGGCCCTCGGCCAGGGGGACAGCTCTTATTCGGTGGCGGTCAGGGCCGGGCAGTTCACCGAGGTATTCCTGGAACGGCGCACCCGGCTGCCGGGCTACTGCGTGGTGATCTGGCGGCTCGGGCACGTGGCCGAACCGGATGACCTCGACCCCGCCCAGGCGAGCGGGTACTGGGCCGAGGTGGTCGCGGTGGGGCGTGCGGTGCGAGCGAGGTTCGGGCCGGTCAAGGTCAATTACATGACCCTGGGCAACACGGTTCCGCACCTGCATACGCACGTGGTGCCCCGGTACCTGGACGACCCGGCGCCCGGCGGCCCGATCGAGTGGTCGCAGATCCACTCGGCCGACCCGGTGCCCGAGGCCGAACTGCACCGGCAGGCCGCCGACCTGCGCGCCCTGCTGGCGGGCTGAGGGCGTCTTACCTGGCCCGCGGGCCCGGCGAGGCGGTTTGCCTTCTTGCTGTTATCAGGCGGGGCGGCCGCCGTTTACCCGGTCGCCGTCTACCCGGTCGCCGCGAGCAGGCGCTGAAGCAGGGCCGGGTCGGCGCCCTCGACCTCGAGGATCTTGGTACGGCTCGCCGCCCCGGCGACCAGCGTCACGGACCGGCGGGGGACGCCGAACGCGGCGGCCACCGCGGCCAGCGCCGCCGCGGTCGCCTGGCCGTCCACGGCACGCTTGCTGACCTGCACCACCAGTGCCCCATCGCGCTCCCCTCCGACCCCGGGCCTGGCCGAGCCGGGCCGGACCCACACCGTGATCCGCACCGCACCAGTGTGCCGCACCGCTGGCAGGATCCGGGGGTCCCGCATCGCGCGGCTCTTCTCCGTCGCGCGGCCAGGGAGGCGGTCCGAACCGGAAAACACGAGCCGGCCTCGGCGCCTGTCCAGTGAGGCGACGATCCGGTCACCCGAGGGTAAAGAGTCACCTCTTGTTACTGCGCGCCTGGCTGCTTCCAGCATCGTGGGCCGCTGCCCATGCGATAGCGGGTGTTTTGGCCCACGACGATCCGCGGGCTCTTGTCGCGGGGCTGGTGTGGCGGCTGATGCGATCCCGCGGGCCGCGGCCACGGTCGTGGAGCGAAACCCGCGGGAAAGGGCGGGGCCCCGAGTGTGAAAAACATGGACCGATCCCGCCGCCTGGTCATCGAGGCGACGATCCAGCTGTGACCCTCACCAGACAGCATGAAAAGTCTTCACCCAGCGCCGCGGTAACAGTCACAACCGCCCTTCGGACCACGCTTACCTCACATTCCCGGCCCTCTTTCATGATCACGAAGGATCTATAGTCCAGGCAGGGCTCTGGAGCATATTTCTGGATGATCGCGGTAAGCGCGCGGGCTGGTAACGGGGTCGGTGGCCCCCCGGGTACCCAAGACGGTACCCGGGGGGCCACCGGCCCCCCGGCAGCCAGTAGTTCAGCGACCAGTGATGCTTATGAGCATTCACGATGACGCGACCGGTCCAGAAGGCGCTCGGAATTCAGCCAGGTCCCTCGGGCTGGTTGACCATGATCAATTCAAGCTGGCCGGCAACGGGCTATGACGGGTGCGCCTGACCGGTCCGTACTGCCTGGCCTGGTTGTTTCAGCACGGCGCCAGGCCGGCCCAAGCGCGGATCGCTAGCATCGGGAAAATGCGCTATCGAGCCAGGAACCCGGCGATCATGGTCGGGATCAGCACGGTGCCCGCACTGGCCGCCGCCGCTCGAATACACTGTCATTCCGATCTATACGACGAGTTACCTGATGTCAGGCTCGGAGCACCCCTACATCGGTCGCACAGCGTCGAAGACCCGGCCGCAGCCGGCTGCCGCAGGCAAGCCCGGAAAGGACCGGGAATTGCCTCTGCCGTTCTACGGAATCTTGATCTTCGCGGGCATCCGCGTGCTCAGCCTGGCGAGCGCCGCATTCCTGCTGCCCCGCGGGAAATTTCGCGAGCTCCATTATTCGCTACTGGGACTGATAAAGTCATGGGACAGTGGCCGCTATGTCATTATCGCTTTTCATGGCCACTCCTATGTGCCAGGCGACATACGTCACGATTCCATATTCGCCTGGTTCCCCGGGTATCCGGCCGCCATCCGCGCCGTCGTCTGGGTATCCGGTGCTGGCGCGATAGGAGCAGGCCTGGGCGTGACGATCGCCGCGGGCCTGGCGGCGGCCTGGGGGCTGACCAGGCTGGGCATGACGCTGACGGGCGACCGGCGGGTCAGCCTCCTCACCACGGCGCTGTGGGCGGCGGCGCCCGGCTCGATCGCGCTGTCCATGGTGTACTCAGAAGCCCTGTTCTGCGCGCTGGCCACCTGGTGCCTCGTCGCCTTGACAGAGCGGCGCTGGCTTACGGCCGCAGGCCTCACGGTGCTGGCCGGGACGGTGCGAAGCAGCGCCCAGGCCCTGATCGCGGCGGTCACGATCGCCGCATTGCTCGCCCTGATCCGGGCCGCGCGGGCCCGTCAGCCCGTCGCCGCATGGTGGCGTCCCGCGGTCGCGCTGCTGCTGGCCCCGCTGGGCCTGCTCGGCTACTGGGGGTATGTGGCCTGGGCGGTGCACCGGCCCGGTGGATGGTTCTGGATAGAGAAGAACCTGCACCTGGGCTTCGACTGGGGACAGAGCATATGGCTCGCCCTGCAGAACGGGCTTATCGACCACCCCACGGCCTTCGTGATACTGACCCTGCTGGTGATCGCCGCGGCCGTGGTGCTCGCGCTATGCAGCCTCACCGAGCGCCTGCCCGCGTATGTGCACGCCTACACCCTGGCGGTAGTCCTGATCGCGCTCACCGCGGGGCCTGACTTCTTCGGCGGCAAGCCGCGGTTCCTGCTGCCTGCCGTACTGCTTGGCCTGCCGCTGGCCCGTCTCCTGGCCCCGGCGCGAACGTGGGTGCTGATTCCCCTGATCGCCGTGTTCGCCGTCGCGTCGACCTGGTTCGGTCTCTATCTCATGACCGTCGGATGGGCACCTTAACGGGGGTGGGTGGCGAAGAACTGCCAGATGACCTGGGTGGCGTTCAGGGCGGTGGACGGCGGATCGGTGCCGAGGATGCGCTGGATCAGGGGCTTGGGGGCAGATCCGGGCCACTGGTGGCCGGCGCC
>Ga0335085_10010498_pt1 | contig 13820 bp, 6 predicted proteins | sample Lox_Sample_45_FD_206712 | JGI IMG/M metagenome (GOLD analysis project Ga0335085, IMG submission 206712) | Soil microbial communities from Loxahatchee National Wildlife Refuge, Florida, United States - Lox_Sample_4.5 | ecosystem: Environmental > Terrestrial > Soil > Wetlands | place: USA: Florida...
TTCCGTCAGCACCTTTTTCGATTCCTCCAACAGTTTCTTCTGCTCTTCCAGGCTCGACTGGGTCTCGCGCAGCTTCGTTTCTGCTGCCACGCGCAATTCACCCTCGACCTTCAGGCGCTCTCGCAACTGGTTGGAATCTGCGGCAGCAATCCTGGCGTTTTCGAGCTCTGTTTGCGCCTTGACCTTCTGCTCGCCCTCTTCCCGAAGTTTTTGCTGAAACCCACCCAACTCCCGTTCGCGTTCCTCCAACGAGGCTTGGAGCGCCTCAAGCCGTGCGCGGACCTCCAGGAGCGTGCCTTCCGCCGCCTTTACGCGACCTTCAGCATCCACCTGGGATTTCACCAGTTCCGTCCGCTTACGGGCCGCCGCCAGTAGCCAGCCAATTACCACACCTAACGCCACACCAAACAAAATCAGAAGGATCGAGTTCATCGCGATCACCTCGGTTTTCCGCGGACAGATGATAACTGAAATCGGCGGCATTGCCGCCCCTGTGATGAGTACATCGCCCCAACCAACGATTCTTCTTCCCTCTCCCCCCAAGGGGCGAGGGTAGAACAATGCAATTTTGGGCGCTCGGTCAAATACAGCACGGAGCCGAGCGGCTCATCACTCCCTCGCCCTGCCGAAGGCGGTCTTTATTTCAAAATGTAGAATCCAAAATTAGAAGATCTCTTCGTGTGCCGGACAAATCAGCACGTAGTCGCAATATTTGCACGCAAAGCCCGGCTTGGGTGGAAACAACTGCTGCCGGATTTGCGCGGCCACTTCGTGAATCTCGCTGATCACCAAATCCAGATCCTTGGGGGTGCGCACGGTCCGCACCGGCTCATTATTCGTCAGGCTGTAGAAAGTGAGCCTCGCGGGGTTCAGATGCATCTGGTCGCGCGCCGCCAGGGCATAGACAGAGAGTTGAAGACTCTTGTCCGCATCTTTCTGCGTGGGTGCCCGGCCCGTCTTGTAATCCACCAATTCCACGGAATGGTCCGTGATGGGATTAATTTGGTCGATGCGCCCTTCCAAGACCACATCGCCCAGGTCGAGGGCGAAGTGCGCTTCGGCGGAAAGCGGAAGAGTTGTGACATCTTTGTGTCGGTCCACGAAAACGCGCAGTTGCTCGAGCCCTGCCTTCTTATAGGCCTGTTCCTGGTAATCATCCTCAAAACCGGCCCCCTTCCAGATCTGCTCGAAATGTGCTTGGAGTTGCTCGAATTTCACCGGCCGTTGTCGCCGTAGTTCGAAGTAGCGGCGCGCGCATTGGTGCATGATGTTACCAAAAGTCAGCGCCGGTTGCGGGCCTGTGGGAATCTTCAAATAATGGCTGAACATGAATTTCTGTGGGCAAGTGTCATACGTCTCGATGGCCGAGGCGCTAAGCTGAAGCTTTTCCTCTGGCTTGATCACCGCGGGGCGGCTGGCCCACTCGGCGATCGGTGGATATATTCCCGACGCGCCCGTCGCATCGCCGAACAAGCTGCTCTGCGGTTTCGGGGCGGCAATGCGCTCGCGCGCCACAGGTTGCTCCCGCGGCGCTTCCACTGGTTCCGGGGGGACCTCGCGAACCTGGATGCGCTCGATGTCGCGCGCTTCAACGGGGGCGTTGGAGGTCAAATCATTGATGAAGACCGAGGGTTTCTTTCCCGGCTTCGCGACGCTGGAAACATACAGCCGGTCTTCCGCGCGTGTTAGCCCGACGTATAACAACCGCCGCTCTTCTTGCTCATGAATGTTGGCGGGCGGTGGAGGCCCCTTGCGCAGGGCGCCGGGGAACTCGATGACAGGTTTCTGCTCGCTATGGGGAAAGCGCCGCGGCGCGACGCTGAGGATGAATACAACGGGAAACTCCAGCCCCTTGGCGGCGTGCACGGACATCATTTGCACGGCATCCGTGCTGCTATCGGGCTCAGGCGCTTCGATTTGCCCGCCCGCCTCGCGGAAGTATTCGAAGTATTCCAGGAATGCATCGAGCGTCCAAGATTCGCTTTTGCCTAACCATTCTTCCAGGAATTTCCGGAAGGTTCCCACGTACCCGCCGTCGGGATCCTGGGGCAGGAAGCTCAGTTCCAGCCGGCCGAGCAATCGTTGGAGCACCGCCGTCACCGGGGCGTGCTCGGCATATTTGCGCAAATCGCCCAGCAGGCGGTGAAGTTCCGTCCAGCCCGTGCCCTCCAGGCGGGTGGCGGCGACCGACATTTGCCACGATCCCAGAGCGTCATAGATGGAGCAGCGGTCGCGCAAAGCCTGCTTGCGAGCTTCCAGTGCCAAGTCCTCCGGGAAATTCCATCGCGGCGTCAACAGCACCCGTGTCATGCTGACATTGTCACGTGCGGAGTGGATGATATTCAGGTATGCCACCAGGTCGCGCATAATGACGGTGGAGAGAATCGACAGGCCGCGGATGGCAAAGGGAATCTTCCGCCGGCGAAATTGCTCGACCAGGGGATCGCGGTAGCCGTGCGCGCGGTAAAGCACGGCGATATCACCCGGCGGGGTCCCGTGGTGTGTGAGCCGCGCCACCTCGTCTGCAATCCACGCCGCTTCACTGCGGAAGTCAGGCGATTCCAGCAGGTAAACTGGCGCACCCTCTTCCCGGCTTGTCCGGAGTTCAGGCTTCGCCTCGTAGCGATCGTTTTTCGCAATCAGCACGTCCGCCACGCGTAGAATGCGCTGGGTGGAGCGGAAATTTGTGTCGAGAAAAACGGTTTTGTGCCCGGGGAAAGCCTCGTCGAACATCTTGAAAGCGCCGTGCGACGCGCCGCGAAACCGGTAGATGGCCTGATCGTCGTCACCTACGGCGGTGATATTGTAGGGCGGCTGCACGAGGCGCTTCAGCAACTCCACTTGGGCATAATTCGTGTCCTGGAACTCATCCACCAGCACATGGCGAAAAAGCCGCCGATAGGACTCCAGAACCACCGGCTCGCGGTCGAAAAGGCGGACCGTCTCGGGAATCAGGCTGCCCAGACTCGAAGCACCGGCTTCCTCAATCAACTTCCGGCTGTTGCGGAAGACGCGCGCCAACTCCTGCTTCTTCTGGATCTCCTCATGCATCAGAGCCCGCCCGGCGGCGTCTAGGGAAGGAGCTATTTCCTGGAATTCCTTTTCCAACGCCTCCGCGTAGCGTTCAAAATCCGCAGGCTCGATCAACTCATCCTGGCATCGAGAGAAGAAATCATTCAACGAATGGAGGAATGCGCCCGGCTCTGCGAGTTTCTGGTAGAACTGGAGTTTCAGGCTTTCCATCCGCTGGCGCAGGAGGATCCACACATCAACTTTGTCGAGTAGTGCGCGCTCAAAATGCCGCTTGCGCAAGACCTCGTAACAGAAGGCATGGAAGGTGGAGATTTGCGGAAGGGCCTCGATCTCAGGCAAGGCCTCGCGCACGCGCCGCTGCATTTCCCGCGCCGCCTTTTCGGTGAAGGTCAGCGCCAGGATATTTTCCGCCTGAATCCCTGCGCCGGAGCTTTCCTCACCTCGGCGCACCGGAATTGCCATGCCTGGAAGCAACGCTGGCTCTTCGGCGGCGCCTCCTGCGCCCGTCAGCAGGTGGACAATCCGCTGCGTGATGACGCGCGTCTTGCCGCTTCCCGGTCCAGCAATGATCAGCAGAGGGCCTTCCCCATGCTCAACGGCTTTCAATTGTCCGGGGTTCAGCTTGAACGTTGAGTGCATCTGCTCATTATTTCGCGAAGCGTTGCGGGGAAGCAAGCGAAGGGAATTGAGTCATCGGGTCATCGAGCCATCGGGTCATTTACACCCCATGCTGCCTTTTTCGGGACTTAGAGCCGAATATCAGGCCAATACCTCCACACAGTATGCCGTTGGCCAGCGTGCAAGCCAAGGAAAACTATCTGCCGACGGCACGGTAACCACCGATCTAGCGAATCACGGGCTCCCCCCCACTTCAATCGCAGAATCGGTCGACAATCGGCTACATCAAGGCCGGCCTCACCTACAAGCGTGCCAACTATGGGTCACATCGGATTGACAGTGGATTGCTCCCGGGTGCACCGTCGTCTGTGCAGAATCTTGGATTAACGCCGCGCCACCCTCGCTAAATGCATGGCGACAAGGCGGGGCCCATCTCTGTTTTGCATATCTATTTCGTCCAATGAACATTATAGGAGCATCACTTTGAGTGGGGTGGCTCTTCGGGTGCGCCGGCGAGAAAAGAAAATGGTTACCCTTCGGTGATAAATTGCCCTTTGCGGACCTGCCCGGCCGCCGAGGCCTCGGTATGGGGATGCAACGGAACGAGCATTCCCCGCATCTCATCGCGCCATGACCTCCTCATCCTAGGTATTCCCGACCGTTTTGGTTCGGTTGCCGTGTGCATTCCGATGCTTCTCGTCGTTGTCTGTTGGGGCAATGCTGCGGAGGAACAACAATCTGTCACCGCTGGGTCCCAGACTTCAACAGACAGTGAGACTCTGTCCGCGGTTTCCGTCCAGCGGAAGAATGACCGCATCTTTGGAGTTCTCCCCAATTACCGGACGGTGGAGAATCCTAATGTCCGCCAGGCAGCTCTGTCGACAAAAGGAATTTGCGATGTCCCTTGGCATGCGTCAGAGTGGAGGCCCTGCTTTTCACCTTGCCGGTTGCAGAGCGAAATCCAGTGCCTTCGCGGCATGCAGGAGTGCCGTGTTGAATAGGGGTAGGTCACAGTGTTGCGGTTCGACCAGCAGTGGTATCTCCGTGCATCCGAGGACTATTCCCTCCGCACCCCGCTCGCGCAGACGTTCGATGATTTCCAGAAACAGATGCCGTGAGGCGGGCCGTATCTTGCCCCGGCACAATTCCTGATAAATCACATCGTTTACCTGATGTTGATCGCCGGGCTCTGGAACGAGTACCGTGATTCCGGACCGCTCGAGGCCATCGCGGAAGAATCGCTCCGTCATTGTGAACACGGTCCCCAGCAAGCCCACGGACCCAATCCCCGCTCCGCTGATGGCTTCCGCCGTGGCTTGTATGATACTCAGCAGGGGCATGTGTAGCGCTCGTTGGACTTCCTCGAAAACAATGTGCATCGTGTTGGTCGCGATGAGTCCGAAATCGGCGCCGGCCACATGCAACCGCTCCAGCGCTTCAGCCATTTCCCGCGCCGCCTCATTCCACTGTCCGTTGTGCTGCCAGTCCACGAACTTTTGAAAGTTCACGCTATAAATCAGAATCTCCGGGTAACTGTAGTCGCCAAACCGCGCCGTGTAAGTCCTGGTGATGTGCTCATAGTAAAGTGTGGTGGATTCCGGGCTCATGCCGCCAAGGATGCCTATCTTTTTCATCTATTTTGCTTTCTGCCCTTTGATGGTCTGGGTGTTGTGCGCGCCCTTCACGGTATGTACGAGGAATCCATCCGCACCCTGCAGCCACACCTCGGCCAGCACGTAATCCGTTACGTATTCCGTATAGGACGGCACGAAGTTCCCAACCACGTCGAATACGATCTGGGGCTCGGCGAGAGGGGGGCTCGGCTGCGCCAGCCTCTTCGTGAAGGGGACCTGAAATTCCTTGCCAGTCGATTCCTGCCGCAGCGTTATGTGACTATCGTCTTTCTGAACGGCCGAGTAATCGCCTTTGGGGAGACTTGTACCGCCAGCTTTAAACGTGTAAGGAATCCTAAACGTACCCTGGGCAAAGGCCTGCGTGGCTCCGGCGACGATGACCAAGGCGGTTGCCGCCACAGCCCAAATTGCCAAACGTTTCATCTGAACCCTCCTTTTGCCGGGAATATCCGGAGACCTTTTAACGGCGGGACTGTGGCCCGCCCTTCCTTACCCGTGGTTCGAAGTGCAGCTAGGTGTACCATTCCTCCGTCGCACCGCCGCGAGACGCCTGCGTGGCAGGAACGCCGTTTTTCAAGGCGTCTTCCATGGCCGCGACGAACGTGTCGATTTCCTCCAGCGTCGTGTAGATGTTGGGCGACACCCGGAGGCACTGATAGTCAAAAACCTGGTTCGGCGGCGCTCCGCCCTTCAGCCCGACGACGACGATCCGGTACTTGTCCATCAGGAATTTCGAGAGGTCCCCAACGTCGATCCCTTCGATGTTCACCGCGGCGATTGCCCATGCCTGAGCGGGCTCACTGAGATCCGTCAATATTCTGATACGCGGATGAACCTTCAGAGCATTGGCCCACCGGAGGGTCAGATAGCGCAACCGCGCCGCCTTGCGTTCGCCACCGATGGCCTGATGGTAAGCCAGTGCCTCGCCGAGCGCCGCCCGGATGGCCCACGGGTGCGTCCCAATGGACTCGAACTTTCGGATGTCATCGTCCTGTTGTTCGGGGGCTGCCTGCAGGGGCCAGAATTTCGGGATCATCTCCTTCCGAACGTAGAGGCAGCCATTGCCGATTGGCGCCAGCAGCCACTTGTGCAGGCTGACGCCATAGGCGTCGCACTCGAGTTCCCTCAACTTGAATGGAAATTGCCCCAAGGCGTGGGCGCCGTCGACGATGGTAACGATCCCCCGTGAGCGGGCGAGACGGGAGAGCCGCGCGACCGGAAACATTTGGGCCGTCAGGTTGGTGACGTGGCAGAAATGGAAAACTTTCGTTTTCGGCGTGATGGCCTTTTCGAATCGGTCGTAAAGATCGTCCCCCGTTGTCGGGACGGGGAATTGCAGGCGGGTCACTTTGATGCGGTCGCGCCGCATCCGCTGGTCCCACGTCGTCAGCATGCGCGGATAGTCCTGCTCGGTCGTGACCACCTCATCCCCGGCCTTAAGGTCGATCCCATTCTGCACAATTTGGAGCGACTCACTGGCGCCGCGCGTCAGGGCCATCTCCTCCGGATCGCATCCGAACTCCGCGGCCATCCGCAAGCGGATCGTCTGGATGCGCTCGGCAATGGGGCCTTGATAAAAAATGGGCGCCATGTTGATCATGTGTAAGTAGCGTATTTCCGATTCCAAAGCGGCCCGGGACGTCGGACAAGTAAAGCCGTTATTCAGGTTGATAATGGTCCGGTCCAACTCGAAATCCATTTGGATCTCCCGCCAGTAGAACTCGTCCTTCGCGACATCTTCGGGAGATTTGCCTGCGACCGATTGGGACGCTGCCAGGACGCGCTCGACACTCAGCCCTCTGGTCGCAGACGCGGCCGTTCCGGCGGCTCCGGCCGCACGCAGAAACGACCGTCGACTCCACATTGTAGGCCTCATTAAAAACCTCCTTGATATCTACTGGCGTTTATTTTTATGGTCACGATATGAGGGAGCGCATTTTCAAGTCACTTCTTGTCACTTTCGTTGGCATTGGAATGCGGCCACGGAGAACCACCCAAGCCTATCCCTCAAATCGTAGGAAGAAGTAGATTGTTGAGCTGCTTATAAATGGACATACCTTGTATTCATCCGGAATTTCCGATTCCAACTTTATCTCGCCGCGGAATCATACGCCAGCTGCCCTGTCGATTCAAGCTGGGGTTACCGTGGCATCTTGGGGGTGGCATTGGGGCTTGCATTGCCCGTTTCACTCACTTTTCTGGTCTGTTTCCTCAAACCAAGCTTGGGAACAACGATCCGCCCAGCGATCTACTGGAATCTTCATCTCTTAGTGGGGAACGATTGGTTCGCAGTTGAGGCAGACCTTGCCTTATGAAACCTGCAGTCTTTACCTGAGCGGGAATGTTCTCGGGCCGCAATAGTGTCACCGAATCGCGCTAGGCAATGTTCTACAGCGGGGAGACTTCTCGCCCGCCACGATGATCGCAACGGGCAAGGCAACGTATTGAGCCTTCATTTGGCCGGCAAGCCCTGGTGCACGGGGACGTAAGCAACCCCTATGATCTTCTTGCCTTCCTTCGGCGAGTCTTTGACGTGTGCGATGCGTGCCGACGTAAAGATGTTCGCTCCCGCCGATGAGTACGGCACCGAGACTTGGACCATCATTCCCACGTCATAGCCCCGCTGGCTCTTGAACGCAAAGCCCCCGCGCGAGATATTCATCGTGCTTACCACCTCTTCGCCGAATTGGGGGGAGCGGATGCCTGCCTTCACGTCGAGGTCCATGCGCGGGTGCTTGCGCTCGTTCTGAGTGCGGGTCGCAACGGCAAGGGGGGCAACCGAAGGGACCGGTGGCTCAACGGTCACAGCGCCTACTGACTGTCTCCACAAAGTTCTATCTCTGCATTGCTTGCACTGCTTCGAGACTTGGTGGTTGGCCTCGAACACCTCAGTCTCAGATTCATCCAGATAGGTCAGTTCGCGGGTCCGGCACCTGACGCATTCCAGCAACACACGCTCGACAGCGCGTTCGGATTCCTCCAGCGGGGGAAATTCGATGCCCCAAACGTCGACCTCCGGGTCCAGGAATTTGACGCTGTAATACTTACCCTCCTCATCTTCGCCGAGGTGCCCTACCACCCATGCATCACTCTCCCGCCCGCTTCCCTCGCAGCGAATGGTGAGTTCCTGATCTGGCACCAGCGGCCTGTTGAGAACGATCTTCGCGCCATGACGGCCCACGATGGTCGTGTATGTCTCCTCCACGAAGTCTTGCCCCTGCGCGTCGGTGCCCGAAACGGTGATGCGAAGCTCCAGCTCAATACGGTCGCTGCGGCGGGTCTTTTCAGTGGGTATCATGAGTTATGTGCCTTTGACGATCGGGTCCAAGATTGATCAGCGTGTGCATTCAGCATCCTGTGCCGGCGGTATGGCACCTGAGCGTGAATAGCCATCCCCTGCAATTCCATGGTTACCCCCCTTCATCCCAAGTCCTGGCGGGAAACCTTCATCTGGAATTTGCCGAGTGAGTTGGCGACCGGCCGGTAATATACCCCTGACACCTTGTCAACGCAATGGGCAGCCCGGCAGCCGGTTCGATGTCCGGGGCCTCCAATATCCTCGTCTCGGCCGGGCTTCACGTTTTCTTGAGCGTCATGACGAAAGCGACGTGCAGAGCCGCCAACTGCTGGGAGTCGCTCCGAGGGTCCAGCATCTTCTGGTGGAACAAGTGGGCTCGATATTGGAGAATGTGTTCCAGACGCAACTGGTTCGGAGGACGATGATAGAAGTGGCGAGCGATGTCCGCGAACGCGCGCAGACCCCGAAGGGTTGAGCGAAGGCAGCCAACTCCTGAATCGTCGCGCGCTCGGAAAGTAGTTTCCGTGTGCGCCGGCACTCGGTCAGAGCTTCTCACCACAGAGAGAGTTGGATGGGCGGAGGTTCAGCCACCAGCTTCAGTGCTTCATGCATTGATTCTCATCGAGCCGCCAAGGGGCGACCTACGAAACCCACCGATTAGCCCCACCGATGGGGATAACCGGCAATCGGGAAGGGAATTAAGGCAAGGGTTAGCGCCCCCCATCGGGGCTTGGAAGTAAGATGCCCCATCTTAACTTGGCACGCGAGCCGCGCGCCTTGGCCAGAGGGTAGAGCTAACCTCACTTCCCGGACGGCTGGAACTCCGGCACACCGAACTGCCACAACAGGAAGCTCCACTCATCCGCCAGCCTTTCCTGGGCCTGTTTCTCCGTGCCCCCGATGCCGCCGTGGCCGCCCTCGTATTCGACGCGCAGCAGGACCGGCTTGCCGCTCGATGTCGCGGCCTGAAGGCGTGCCGTCATCTTCGCCATCTCCCACGGATCGACGCGGGGATCATTCATGCCGGTTTCCAGCAGGACGGCGGGGTAGGCTGTCCGGTCCTGAATGTGGTGGTAGGAGCTCATGGCATAGAGGTTCTTGAAACCATCTTCCGTCTTGGTACTGCCAAGCTCGGGGATGTTGGGCACGCCGTTCGCCGTAGTTTCAAAGCGCAGCATGTCGGCGCAGCCGACAATGTCGATGGCCGCGCCGAAGAGGTCCGGCCGCTCGGTGATCGCCCGGCCAATCAAAATGCCGCCTGCGCTACCGCCCCAGCCCGCCAGGCGCGCTGGCAAAGTGTACTTCTGGTCGATCAAGTATTGGGCGCAGGCGATGAAGTCGCGCCAGGTGTTGGGCTTGGTGTTGCCTTTGCCCCCCAGATGCCACTCCTCACCGTACTCCCCGCCGCCCCGGACGTGGCACACCGCGTACACCCCTCCTTTTTCGTGCCATGCCAACCGTTTTGTGTCAAAGAACGGAGTGTACACAATGCTGTACGCGCCATAACCGGCCATCACGGTCGGGTTCGACCCGTCCATTTTCATGCCCTTCGGGCGAACGATGGAAAGCGGCACCAGCGTGCCATCGTAACTCGGGACTTTGACCTCGAGCGACTCAACTTCCTTGGGATCGTCAAAGGGGCCGACCGGCTGGAGTTTCGTATCGGACAACTGTTTCGTCTCAGGGTCATAGGCGTAAATCTGAAAGACCTTGGTCCAGGAGGTGAGAAAAAGCAAGGCACCCGGAAGGCGGGGATCTGTGCCTGCAAAAGCACTCCCCTTAAAAGGAAGGGCAACTTCTTCCGGCCGGGGATGGGGACCGTAGGGCAGACGCACGATGCGGCTGATTCCTCCGTCCAACAACGTCACATAGAGGGCATCCTGGGCGGGGTTTATTCCGGCAACCACCGCGGGGCCTGGCGGAACCACTGTTTCCGCCGAGGCCAGGTCGGGCTGGTGGGCATCGAGGCGAAGAACCTTATAGCGGAGCGCATTCTTGTACGTCAGCAGATAAAGATCGTCACCGTGGACCTCGATGTCGGTTACGTCATCGGAAAAATCCGCCACCTTGCGCCAGAAAGAATTGGTTTTGCCCAGATCGGCAACCCGCTCGATGTAGAACGCGCTATTGGGTGAGGCGCCGTCGTTGATCGATCCGACTGCATAGTCCCAATTCGGTTGCGCGACGACAGTTCCGAAGTATGTCGGGGGGACACTAATGGACGGCACCACCTCGTAACCGAACACCGCCGGGTCCTGCTCGGTGTCGGTCCCCAGGACGTGCAGATATGTGCGCACCTTCTGTTCCACCTCGGTGGCCGGGGCCCCCGGGGGGAGCTTTTGCAGCTTCTGGTAAACCAGGGAGCGACTATCCGCCAGCCAGTTCGGGTTGGCACCCCAGGCGCGGAGAATCACGTCACCGGTCTCGTGTCCCGAAGCAGTTTCGAAGAAGTGCATTTCCGTGTCGCGCTCCGACCCGCCTGGGGCAATGCCGACGGCCACGTACTTGTTATCCCGCGAGGGGGCAAAATACTGGATTACGTTCTTTCCCTTGCCCTGGTTCGGCGCCGCCAGCGTGATCTTCTCGGGATCAACCAGGAGTTGGTCCTCGCCCCTCAACCCCCGGCGCAGGTAGAGTTTTGCGATATCTTCCTTGGGGAGGCGCTTGGAAACGAGGTAAAGATCGCCGGGCACGCGCTGCGCGTCTACGCGCGGAACCGACTGGTCAAGTTCGCGGATGCGTGCTAGAAGCTGGGTGCGGCCGGGGATGCTCTCGAGCACCGCCCGCGCGTAATCATTCTGGCCCTTCATCCACCTTTGCACCTCCGCGTCCTGGAGATTCTCCATGTATCGGTAAGGGTCCACGATCTTGGTGCCGTAGTAGTCGTCAGTGACCGGGCGGATGGGCGCCAGCGGCGGTGATGACGGCAGCGACGACGAATGGAGGGAATGGGGCGCCAGACCTATGGAGTAGGCGGCCAATAGAACCGCCGCGTAAGCGATGGTGCAGAGAATAAACCGCCTGGTTCGCATGGGGGGACTCCTTTCGAGGATTGAATAGCCCACCGCAATATACGGTTCGGCGCGGCGGGTGTCAAGCGTGGTTTTCCCTAAAGGGTTTCCCTGATGGACTTCTGTATCGTTGCGCTCCTCTGCGATAGCCGTCAGGGCCATGCCCCACCGGGCCGGGCGCTCCCGAGGGAGGCTGCGGCCGCCCGGTACTCCGGGACCACCTTCTCATACCCGCCCGTCAAGTTGTAGAGACTTCCGAGGCAGATATGCCCGGCTGCGAGCTTGGCATCCAGGCTCACGGCTCGTTCGCAGGCCTGCGCAGTACGCCTGCTCCTGCGCGTCCGCTGCGATGGCTAGGAAGGGCAGGACCACTAGGTTCTTTTCCAGGGCCTTATCGATGATTTCCCCAAGTTTGGGCGGCAACTGAGGATTCGCTTCGAGGGGTGGTCTAGCAGGTCGTGGATTAAATCGACCCCACCATCTTAGGACTCAGCGAAGGACGAGTCAATCGGCAAAACCATGGCATTTTGCGATGAGCGGATGGTTGCGAATGCGATGTTCCGCCTGTATCGTCAGTCACTCGGAAAGTAGTTTCCGGGTGGGCCGTCGCTCGGCCAGAACCTCCGAATGCCCCTTCTGGTTTGTCGATAAAGGCGTAGGGTAGATCGAAGTCCACCAAGCCCCGAACGGCCGCGCACGGGAAAGTTACGGAACCTCCTCGGAGTCCTAGGAAGTCAGGTGGATTTCCGCTCTAACTGGTCAGTTTCCCTTTTGACAGAGGCAATTCGCGCACGCGCTTGCCGGTGGCCGCAAAGATTGCGTTGCAAAGGGCGGGAGCGAACGGCGGCAGGCCGGGTTCGCCCACACCCGCCGGCGGCGCGTCGCTTGCAACGATGTGAATGTTGATTTTCTCCGGCGCCTCGTTCATGCGGCAGACCGGGTAGTCGGCAAAATTCGACTGATCGATCACGCCGCCAGTGGCCGTGATCTCCCCGTGCAGCGCCAAACTGGTTCCGAAGACCGCCGCGCCCTCGAACTGATTGTGCACCGTGTCGCGATTAACGATGGTGCCCGCGTCGAGCGCGGTATCGACCTGGCGAATGCGCAGCTTGCCCTCGCTGTTGACCTCGACCCGCACGACGGTGGCGACGTAGGTCAGGAAGCTGCGATGCATGGCGATCCCCATGCCTTCGCCCTTGCCCATCGAGCGCTTCCCCCAGCCGGCCTTTTCCGCCGCCAGTTGCGCCACCCGCCGGAACCGGGCGGTGTCGATGGGGTACTTCTCGTAGGACCCGTCGTAGTTGGGGAAATTTTCGGGGAGAGATTTGCGATCCACGATGCGATCCGGCCCGAGTAGCGCCAGCAGATACTCGAGCGAATTCCGGCCCGCGGCGTGCGACAGCTCATCGACAAACGACTGAATCGCGAAGGCGTGGTAGACATTCGCGACCGAACGAAGCCATCCGATGCGCACGTGGGCCGTGGCGGGGCCATTCTCGGCGCGCTGGTTGGGAATGGCAAACGGCAGGTCGGACCAGCCGAGGCCCATTTCGCCGGGATCACCGTAAGTGGCGCCCACGGCGAACGTGGACCCGATCGGCGGGAACACCGAACGCTGCAGCCATGCGGTGGGCAATCCGTCGGCGCCCACGGCAGCTTTCATGTACATGGCGGCGACTGAGTGATAGTAGTCAAACTTGATGTCGTCTTCACGCTTCCAGACCACCTTCACAGGCTTGCCGGCCTTTTTCGAAAGGACCGCAGCTTCGGCCACATAGTCGGGTTTCGACTTCCGCCCGAATCCCCCGCCCAGCAGCGTAACGTGGCAGGTGACGTCCTGCGGCTTGATACCCAGAACATGGGCCACGGTGTTCTGGCATTCCTGCGGGTTTTGCGTGCAGGTCCAGAGAACCACCTTGCCGTCGCGATAGTCCGCCACCGCGACGGGCGGCTCCATGGAAGCGTGCGCCAAGTGAGGCGTGTAGTAAGCGGCATCGATAATCTTGCCGCCTTTAGCGAATTCCGCGTCCACGTCTCCGACGTTGCGAACCAGCTTGCAGGGCTTCTGCGCCGTCGCTTCCAATTCTTTGCGATACTCCCCCGAGTTGTACGCGGCATTAGGCCCGTTGTCCCATTCGATCTTCAGTTTCTGCCGCCCCTGGAACGCCGCCCACGTATTGTCCGCGAGCACGGCGACTCCGCCCAACGGCTGGAAAACATGCGGCG
>Ga0335085_10010501_pt1 | contig 13818 bp, 12 predicted proteins | sample Lox_Sample_45_FD_206712 | JGI IMG/M metagenome (GOLD analysis project Ga0335085, IMG submission 206712) | Soil microbial communities from Loxahatchee National Wildlife Refuge, Florida, United States - Lox_Sample_4.5 | ecosystem: Environmental > Terrestrial > Soil > Wetlands | place: USA...
GTCAAGCGGAGCGCTATCTGCCCGACAATATCTACACCGCGATGGAAAACTTCCGAAATGCGGAGTGGACCACGAAGCTTTTCGGCGAGGACGTGAAAGGGCGCTACGCCGATCTGAAACAAGCTTCCGCGGACCGCTGCCCCCGGCTTCTCGGAACTTACGTGAAGGCGCAGGAAGTGCAGTTCCATCATGAGGTCTACAACCAGTTCCTCTGGAACCAGTTCTAAGGACCCGGCTTAGCAGGCTCTGGCTTTCGTTTTAGGAACGCCTCGGTTCATCGCCGGGGCGTTCCTTTTTGAGGCCGTCGGCAGGCGAGTTTCGATGTGAACCAGTGATGGAATTTGGGGTGGCCGAGTTTCTAAATAAGCAATCATCCAGAGCTTCCCGATATTGACGCTCCACTGGATTCTGAATAGAGTCATAAACGTGCCCGCGCGAAAGGTTCAGGTTGGTCAGGTGTGGAAAAGGGACGGCGGCAGCGAAACGTTCCTCGTTACGAAGGTATACAACGAGGCGCTTGCCACATTTGCGGTGCTTCGCAAGACCGGAGCTGAAACAGATCCGCCCGTTCGCGTGAAGGTTTCAAATGCCGGCGGAGCGCAGAATCTTCCGGGTTTCACATATACGCAGGAATCAAACGACTTTTAACATCCCCGCTCTAAATTGAGCGTACGGGCATCCGCACCAAATCGTCTACCTGCATCACTTCCCTGAGGACGAAGCCCTCTGCATATTTCGCGCCGATCATGCGGCCGTAGTGGCGTGCGATGGAGTTCATGCGCTCTTCGAGTTCATCGAGCGGAAGCGGGACGCGCGACTTGCGTTCTTTCTTCCGCGGACGGAACTGTGAAGCGTACGCGAGGATCGCTTTGCGGCGCCGCTCATACTCCGCAGTAATGTCCACGGCGAATGTGGGGCGGACGTCCGCGTACGCTGCCGCGTAGACAATTTTGAACGGGCGAAACGGGAGCCCGCCTAAGGCGTAGTTCTTTAAGCCGGCTACAAAGCAGGCTTCATAGCACATGCGGCCTGCCGTGTAATGATCGGGATGGCGGCCCTCCCAGTAGGGAATGATTACGGTGTGCGGCTCGAATTCGCGGATCACTTCGGCGACGGCAATTTTTTGCGCGTCGCTGTTTTCGAGATGCGCATCAGGAAGGCCGAGATTGCGCCGGATTCTCACGCCGAGTATTTCGGCGGCACGGGCTGCTTCTTTCAGGCGCGTTTCGGGAGTGCCTCGGCTGCCTGTTTCACCTCGCGTCAAATCCAAAATTCCAGTGCGATAACCGGCTCGCGCCATTTTCAGCATCGTACCGCCAGACGTGAGTTCCACATCATCCGGGTGCGGCGCGATGGCCAGCAGATCGAGTTTCATTCCTCCTCCGTTTCGAGGAACGATCTTACAACATGAGGCGGGCGGAATTGCTTCAGGCAACGGGCGATTCTGCAGGAACCGGAACGAATCGTTCGATGGTATCGAAGAGTTCAGTGATACTGAGCGGTTTCGCGATATAGGCGTCCATGCCGCTTTCGAGGCACTTTTCGCGGTCACCGGCCATGGCATTGGCGGTCATTGCGATAATGGGTGTTTGAAGAAGATCTGTTCTCGTGACCGGCTTCGGCAGATAGCGGCGAATGCCGAGGCGCTGGCAGAAAGCTGCGTCACCGCGCCACCCGACTGATGTAAGTAGGATCACCGCTCCAGCCGTATATCTGGGATTGTCGTGCATCTTCTCGGCGACGTCATAGCCATCAACGCCCGGCATATTCGCGTCAAGAATTACAAGGCAAAAAGGGTTGCGCTCAGCGTTTGCGTGTGCGAGTTGAGCGAGCGCTTCGCGACCGCCTTCAGCCAATTCGGGTGTCATCCGCCATTCGAGGAGCAAGTCTCGGAGGACCTCGCGACTGGCCGCGTTGTCGTCGACGATCAACACGCGCAGACCGCGAAGATCGTCCATCGCCGGAAGCCGTTGTCTTGGGGTCAGCGTTTTTTGCAGCGCGAACTGTGCCGTAAAGTGGAACGTGCTTCCATGACCCGGCTGGCTCTCGACCCAAATGCGGCCGCCCATCAGTCCAACCAGGCGGGACGTGATCGCAAGTCCAAGGCCCGTGCCGCCGTACTCGCGCGAAATGGACGGATCGGCTTGAGTAAAGGCTTCAAAGATCGCCGCCTGCTTTTCGGCTGGAATCCCGATGCCGGTATCGCGGACCGAGAAATGGATCATCGCGTTTTCGTCCGTCTCGGACTCCAATTCAACCGTGACGAGCACTTCGCCCTGCTGCGTAAATTTGATCGCATTGCTCACCAGATTGATTAAGACTTGGCGCAAACGCGCGGGGTCGCCGCGCAATGCGTCCGGCACATCCTGCAAAACATGACAGGCGAACTCGACCTTCTTCTCATGGACACGAAGACCTAGAGCGCGAATCGTGCTATCCAGCGCGTCGCGCAATTGAAAGTCGATCGTTTCAAAGCGCAGTTTGCCCGCTTCGATTTTCGAATAATCGAGAATGTCGTTGAGCAGAAGGAGCAGGGAACTGCCGGAAGTCTTTACAAGATTGAGATATTCGCGCTGCTCGCGCGTAAGCTCCGTTTCGAGCGCGAGATCTGTCATGCCGATGATACCGTTCATCGGTGTGCGAATTTCGTGGCTCATACTTGCGAGGAACTCGCTTTTTGTGCGGCTCGCCTCTTCGGCCTTCTCTTTCGCAGCTTTCAACTCGACCGCCGCCAGCTTCTGCATCGTGATATCGAGCGCGACGCTGCCGAGATGGCGTCTTCCCACCGGCCCGGTGAGCGGAAATCTCATGGTAAGCCAGAAATGCTGCGTGCCGTCCGGCACTGGAATCATCTCTTCGAATTGCATCGCCTTGCAGCCATCGAGCACGGTTTGATCGTTCTTGCGAAGCTGTTCGAAAACGGCGGGGCTCATCCAGTGCGGGGATTGTTTGCCCTTTAGGTCATCGGGTGCGATTCCGAACGTTTGCGCCATTGGCTGATTCACATAGACGTAGTAACCGTCTTCATCTTTGATCGATGCGTTGGCCGGCAGATGATTCATGAACGCGTTGTAGCGCTCTTCCATTTCGCGTTTCTCTTTGTGGCTCGCGAGGACGGATTCCATCATGCGATTCACGGAATCGCTCAAGCTGGCGATTTCGTCTCTGCCTGACTTGGTCTCAGCCGTGGAGGCATCGATGCTCGTGGCGATGTTGCCGACGGCGATGTTGAGGGCGGCCAGCTTCGACACCACGCTCTTATCGAACATCGTTTGCACCAGGCCGCCGAAAGCCAGCGCCGCGAGCAGCATCGCTCCTATGAAATAGAGCTGGCTCGTGCGCCCCTGTCGATAGATATCTCTTGGAATCTGCACGCGCAGGATGGCGGCCGGTGCGCCATAGATATCGTTGAGGCGCGTGTAAGCGGCGATCCAGTTGCTGTCCAGCGGATGAGTGTAAGAATCGCCTGTATAGGCGAGGCGGTTCTTTGCGGCCTGGAAATCGGGCGTTAGATTGCTTCCGTCGTACCTCTGAAGAGACAGGGTCAGATGAACGCGATTGCTTAGACGTTTCAGCTCTGCGTCATCGAGTTTGCGGGCAACAAGCAAGGTTCCTCGGACTGGCCCAAGCGTGTTGGTCCGGACGATTGGGCGCGCGGCGACCAGCAGTGCGCCCTCAGGAAGCATGAGGACGCCGTCGATCTTGCTTGTCGTTGTTGGATGATGCAGCAGAGGAGAAGACGGAGTGATCTTGGCGACGAGGCTTGGGGGCAATGAGGTCGTTTTGGCTGTCGCAAAGTCGAAGGCTCGGTATTCGACGATCTTCGCGGAATTGTCGATCAGCAGGAGATAGCTATCCCGCTGCAAAGCGAGAGTTCCCTTTGCACCTTCGCCGAAGGTTTTATCCATAAAACCTAGTTTGTTATTGGCTATTTCGGCGTATGTGGCGTCCGAAGCTGAGTGGTCCACATTAAAGGCATCGAGCGACTCGATGTCGTCGTTGATGGCGTCTCTTGCACGCGCGAGGTCGTTCTGTGCGGCTTCATTCTCCAGAGTGACGAACCCGCCGAGCAAAAATGAGCGGGACGCCGTGTACATCACGCCGACGAAGGCCAAGAGCGTGAGCACAATTATGCTGAGACTCTTCGACCGGACCGTCAACCGCCCGCCTCCAGTCAACTTATCGGCGCAATCGGTGGAGCGATTAAGTCAAGGAAAGTGTGGTTCGAGCAAAGAGCGTTGCTGGCGGCCCTTGTTTCAAAATGGGGCATCTGAGAAGACGCGGCGAGAGAATGAGTTAATGAAGCTTGTACGGCGTTTCCGGTTCCGGGATTAGCTCGGGGATTTTGGGTTCTGGGACTTTCGCCGCTCCGGCGAGGCCCGTTCCGGTGACGTTGTAGAGATTGAGGAGGGCGCCCTCGTAGCCTTTCACGGCGATGTTGTTGAACTTCACGTTCTTCGCGTTTGCGAGGAAGATCGCCTTTTCGCACGTGCCCCTGATGTTTGAGAGGACGAGCCCGTCCAGCGGCTTCTGCGGTGCAATCGCGGTTGCTTGAACGAGGATAGGGACGTCTGTCACGCGGACATTCGAAAAACGCAGATTCTTGAGGGCGGGAATTCCTTCGAGGCCGGGCACGGGATATTGGTCCTGAATTCCCGACGTCAGGGCGTTAATCTCGAGAAACGCCTGCTTCATGCCGGAGACGTCAAGATCCTCGGCGACAATGTCTTCGATGAAAGCGCCGCGGCCGAAGCGAGTCTTAATGTAAATCGCGCAAGTTCTCGCGCCGACGAACTTGCAGTGCTCGATGCGCGTCTTGCCAATGCCTCCTGAGACTTCGCTGCCGATGCCGATGCAGGCGAAGATCGAATCAGCAAAAGTGCAGTTCGAGATCACGACGTCTTCGGTGGTGTGCATCTGCGAAAACGCTTCTTCGCCACGGCCCGATTTCAGCGAAATGCAATCGTCGCCGGTCGAGAAATTGCAACCGTCAATCACAACGTGCTTACAGGAATCGATATCGATGCCGTCGCCGTTTCCGCCGGTGCTGTTGATCGTGAGATTTTTGATCGAGATGCGCTCGCAGTTTGTAGGATGAATGGACCACATCAGGTGCATGCTCGTGGAAAAATCTTCGAGGCGAACGTCATTGCAATTGATGAATTCGACCAAGCAAGGATGCCGCAGCGGGTTTTGCGGGTTGGGGCGTCCGCCAAGAGCAGGATTGCCCGTGAGTGTTCCGGGCCCGACGATTCCGATATGGTCGGCGTCGATCGCGTAAACAAGGCCCACATGTCCCTGAGTCCAGCGGCCTTCCCAGCGGACCTGCGTGACGAGATAATCGTCAAAATTGTCCGTGCCCAGCAGGTTCGCACCCTCCTCGAAGCGAAGAATTGTATTGGCTCGCAACGCGAGCGAGCCCGTTGAATAATTTCCCGCGGGCACTACGACTTCTCCGCCGCCAAGCACTCCGCAGCGGTCGAGAGCCTGCTGGATTGCGGCTGTATCCTTGGCTTGCCCGTCACCTGTTGCACCGAAATCGCGGACGTTGAGAATGAGCGCAGGTTTGGGCGGTGCGGCGGCCGCAGTGCGCGGATGTGCGGCTGTTGCTGGCTTTTGGTCCGGCTTTTTATTTTGCGCGTCCGTGAGAGGTGGGAAGAGCGCAACGGCCGCGGCGCCTTGTGCTGTCTGTTTCAAAAACATTCTCCGCTCGAAGCGTTTCGTCATGTGTGCCGCCACTCGTTTTGATAGCTAAAAGGCTGAGCTAAGGTGGTTTAGCGGCAGGAATATTCGGACCGGAGCAAAGGCTTGTCAACAGAATTTCTGGGGCCGATTAGCGAGCCTTCTCGGTTTGCTGGAAACCGGCACAATGCAGCACCGGCAGCCGCGGGTATTTGGGGAAGCGCGGGTCAGTTGCGGCCAAACCACATTGCCAGAAAGTGGATCCGCGATCGGAAACTATTCTCTTACCGTGCGTGCAACTCTCGCATAACCCCGCAATCACACTGGAGACCGGCTTGTCGGATGCGTTGCTCACGCATCGAGCATAACGCGAACTGTGCCCTCGCGCTTCGGTGCGAGAGAAAGGACGCAAATCTCTTTTGGCGCTCTGTGAGCGGGCACGTCTCCTGCTATGATTTGCGGGAAAAATTGGAGGATGAATATGTTTGTCGTTGCGGGTTCGCTTGGATGAGTGCGAAACCATTTTCGGGCAAGGTGGCACTCGTAACTGGAGCGGGGAAGCGCATCGGCCGCAGCATTGCATTGCGCCTCGCGGCGGAAGGCGCTGCCGTCGCAGTGAATTACTCGAAATCGAGGGCCGAAGCGGAAGAAGTTGCAGCGGAGGTTAGTAGCACGGGCGGGCGCGCCGCCGCGATTCAGGCGGACGTGAGCAAGCGCGCCCATGTAGAACAGCTGTTTGCGGCGGTTGACAGGGAATTTGGGCGACTCGACGTATTGGTGAACAATGCCGCTATATTTTTTGCTGCGAAATTCGAGGAATTGACCGAAGAGGAGTGGGACCGAATCCAGAATACGAATCTCAAGTCGCAGTTCCTTTGTTCTCAGGCGGCTGTGCCGCTCTTGCGGCGATCCGGAGGCGGGCACATCATCAACATCTCGTCGCTTGGAGGGTTTTTGGCGTGGCCCAACTACACGCACTACTGTGTGTCAAAGGCCGGCTCAGTGATGCTGACGAAATGCCTCGCTGTGGCGCTCGGGCCAGAAATTCTGGTAAATAGCGTCGCGCCGGGGACGATCACCTTTCCCGGTGAGCCACCGCACGAGAATTTCATCCAGCGCGCACCCCTCCATAAAACGGGCAGCGGGGAGGATATCGCAGACGCCGTTGTGTATCTTGCTTCGTCTAAATTCGTGACGGGGCAGGTGATCGGAGTCGATGGCGGCCGCACGATCCCCCAATAGGCTAAAGGGCGTGCAATGCGCCGCCGGGCTAGTATGGCTGTGTTAGAATACGACGTTATACGCCAGGGCGAAGATCGGGGGAACGTGTGAAAGCACGCCAAAAATTTATAGTTGGATCCTTCGTAATCATTGCTACGCTGATCATCCTTGCTTACGTCGGGTATACGCAGAGCAAGACCTATTACCATACAATCTCGGAAGTCTCCTCGATGCACGGCTCGATCCTGCAGCAGCGCATGCGCGTTTCCGGCAATGTGAAGGATGGGTCGATCCAGCACGTGGACGGGCAGATTCAATTTGTGCTCGAAGAAGAGGGCAAGACGATGCCCGTGGTCTATACGGGTACCGATCCTCTGCCTGACACGTTCAAGGACGGCGCGCAGGCGCTTGTTGAAGGCCATCTTGCGTCGAACGGGCACTTCCAGGCCGAGCAGATTCAGGCCAAGTGCGCCTCGAAATATCAGGCGACGCCGCCCGGCGTAACTCCGTCGCAAGCTCCCAGCCAGACCATGGCAAATCCCGCTTCTGCCCCCAGTGGCAGTTAGGACGCGAACATATCCGTGGATATTTTTGGCTCATTTGCACTTCTCCTCGCGCTGGTCGCAGCCGTGTACGCCTTTGTGGCTGGAATCGCGGGAATCGTCACTCGCCGTCCGCTGCTCATTAAGAGTGCTCGCAACGCAGGCATGGCGGTCTGTGTCCTTGTTGCTCTTGCGGTCGCGACTCTCGAATATTTCCTCCAGACGGACAATTTCTCCCTCGCCTACGTCGCCGAACACAGCAACACCGCGCTGCCGTGGTACTACAAGTTTGCCGCTCTGTGGTCCGGCCAGGAGGGTTCGCTGCTCTGGTGGACGTTCCTGCTTTCGATTTACGTCTTCTTTGCGCTGTTCCTGAACCGCAAGCGCCATCCGGAGCTGATGCCTTACGTCGGCGTGACGCTCTCGGGCGTGCAGATTTTCTTCCTCACGCTCAATAATTTCGTTGCCAGTCCGTTCCACATTCTCGGCGCTGCGGACAGCGCTGGGGTGATGCACATGGCGCGGATCGCCGAGGGTAGTGGCCTGAACCCGCTGCTGCAATATCCGGAGATGGTGATCCATCCGCCGATGCTGTATTCCGGCTATACGGGATTTACGATTCCTTTCGCGTTTGCGTTGGCTGCGCTGCTGGGGCGATATCCTGGCGAGAAGTGGATTCACATCACGCGCCGATGGACGATGATCGCGTGGACTTTCCAGACCATCGGCATCTTGCTCGGTGCGCACTGGGCTTATGCAGTGCTGGGCTGGGGCGGCTATTGGTCGTGGGACCCGGTCGAGAATGCGTCACTGCTGCCCTGGATCACGGCGACTGCATTTTTGCACTCGGTGATGATGCAGGAAAAACGCGGCATGATGAAAATCTGGAACGTGTGGCTTGTTTTCGTCACGTTCATGCTGTGCATTCTGGGGACGATGCTCACTCGCTCCGGTGTGGTGAGTTCAGTCCACGCGTTTGCGGAGTCTTCGATTGGCGGATGGTTCGTCGGCTTCCTTGCTATTATTCTCGCGGTTTGCCTCGCAGCTTGGTACAAGAATCGAGATTATCTTCGGAGCGATAATCAGCTGGATTCGCTCGTCTCGCGCGAATCGAGCTTCCTTTTCAACAACCTGATTCTTCTCGCCGCTTGCTTCGCGGTGTTGTGGGGCACGTTGTTCCCGGTCTTCTCCGAGTGGTTCACCGGCAGCAAGATTAGCGTTGGTCCTCCATTCTTCAACAAAGTGAACGTGCCGATTGCGCTATTCCTGATTTTCCTTACCGGCGTCGGCCCGTTGCTCGCTTGGCGGAAGACGTCTCTTGACGGTTTGCGACGGAATTTTGCTTGGCCTGCCGCGGTGGGCGTCGCCTCTGGAATTGCTGCTTACATTTTCGGCTTCCGCAATTTTTATGCGCTGATCTGCCTGATTCTTTCGGTTTTCGTGACGCTGACGATCCTTTCCGAGTTTTATCGCGGTGCGCGCGTGATCGCCGCCCGCGACCACACGGATATTTTCACAGCGGCGCGCGAGCTTACGATGCGCAATACGCGGCGCTATGGCGGCTACATCGTTCATTTCGGGATGATCGTGATTTTCGTCGGCATCATGGGTTCGGCATTCAATAAGGATGTCGAGCGCGAAATGCATGTGGGCGACACGATGACGATCGGGCCGTATTCGCTGCTCGTGCAGAATTACGATGAAGATACAAACGCCAATTACGACGCGCAACGCGCCACGATGGAGGTTTTTCGCGACGGCAAGTCCGTGATGATGCTTTATCCGGAGCGCCGTACATATAGCGCGAGCCAAGTCACGGAAACAATCGTGGCCGTGGAAAGCTCGCCGCTGCGCGATTTGTACGTGGTCTACTCCGGTATCAGCCCGGATACGAACCAGCCAGTCATCCACGCGTATCTGAATCCGCTTGTGAAGTGGATTTGGTTTGGCGGCGTGATTGTGGTGCTGGGAACTGGATTGGCGATGCTGCCGAATCGGCGCAGCGGGATCGTGCTGCGTCCGGTGGGGAGGCGCATCAGCGAGCCGATCACGCCTGGGGCAGCGGTTGCTCCGGCTGTTGGCCCGATCACGCATCGTACGACCTTCAATGAGTGAGTTCCGCCAATTCGCGGCCGCTTTCGGGTGGCGGATGACGTCTCCGCGCGTGCTGCTCTACATGTCGGCCGGGCTGCTTGTGGCGGCAGCGATCTGCCTAACGGCCCAAGCCCAGCAGGGCGCAATTACTGCACCTTCGGCTGCGGGACTTACTCCTGCGCAGACTGCCCGCGCTGAGGAACTCGGCAAGCGCGTGAAGTGCATGTGCGGCGGCTGCGACGATGCAGCCGGAATGTGTACGCACAGCGGCGGAAATTTCGCGGGCCCGTGCGACACGGCCAAGGCGGAATTAAAAGAAATCAGCGACCGTGTTGGGAAAGGCGAGTCGGACGATCAGATTTTACAAGCCTTCGTGCAGGAATACGGACCAACGGTTTTGATTGAGCCGCCGAAAAGGGGTTTTGATCTGCTTGCTTGGGTGATGCCTGTGGCTTTGCCGATTTTTGCCGTACTGCTGGTTTGGGGCGTTGTGACTCGCTGGCGCGAACGTGCCGCTATGGCTCCCGCTGGCGGTCCGCCTGTTGATCCGGCTCTGCTGGCGCGCGCGCATCGCGAATCGGGGGACGGCGATGAGTAGCGTCGATGTCGTGGTAGCCTGCGTTTTGCTTTTCGCAGCTGTGGTTCTCTTCGTATTCAACGTCAGCCTGGAGCCGTCTGACACGGCGGCGCATCGTACCAAGCTCGACCAATTGATGGAGCGCCGCGACACGATTTACGACAATCTTCGCGACCTCCGCTTTGAATACCGGGCGGGCAAATTCTCCGAAGCGGATTATGAAGAGACGAAACAGTCGCTGGAAATTGAGGCGGCGCGAGTTTTGGCCGAAATGGACACGCTGATGGGCGGCGCGCCGACCGCCGCCACGCGCCAGGCGGCGTCGGGAAAGGGACGCATAGGATGATAGGCAATTCCATCGCTAACGTGTTTGGCCGCGCTGCCGCGCGATGTCTCCTTGCGTTTGCGCTGGTCGGCGTTGTTGCGTGTGTTGCGCTTGGCGGCACGGTTTCCGGCACGGTTACGAACGGCACCACGGGGAAAGCTGCGGAGGGCGTCGAGGTAATCCTTATTCAATTGCAAGGGACGATGCAGCCTGTCGCGAATACGAAGACCGACGCGCAAGGCCATTATCAACTAACGAACGACATTTTAGGCACCGCGCCCATGCTGCTGCGTGCAGTTTACCGCGGCGTGAACTATCACGAGCCTGTTCCCCCCGGCACGACAAGCGTAAACATGCAGGTGTTCGAGCCCACCGACAAGGCCAGCGCGATCAACGTTACTGCCCACTTCATTGTTTTGCAGCCGAACGGCACGGATCTTACGGTCGGGGAAGAATTCAACATTGCGAACAACACGAATCCGCCGGTCGCTTATTACCGGTCGGCAGGATCGTTCCTCTTTAAGCTTCCCAAAGGTGCGCAGATCACGGACGTTTCCGCGGGCATAGCGTCCGGCATGCCCGTGATTCAGGCGCCCGTTGATAAGGGAAACGGACTGCAATCTATTGATTACCCGTTCCGGCCAGGAGATAGCGAAGTACGCATCACGTATCACGTGCCGTATCCCAGTAACCAAACCACGTTGCAGACTGTCTCGCCGTACGCCGCCAACCAGGTTGGTTACGCAGCACCACCTACTCTCCACGTCGATGCAGCAGGGTTCACGCCCGGCGGCACCGCGCAGGGATATAACCTCTATTTGCGCCAGTCCGTACCTGCGAATGCCGAGCTCTCGGCGTCCGTCTCGGGCACGGCTCCGCCGCCTTCGAACGCGGATAATTCATCCGCTGGTGCAGACAATTCGCAAAGCGCTTCCTCCAGTTCCGGTGATACGGGTGCTACGGCGGCTTCGGCCGGCATCACGACCCTGCCCGCGCGACTCGATAGTTTGAAATGGATTCTTGTTGCAGGATTCGCCGCGATTTTCGCACTTGGGGCAGTGCTCATCGTGCGCCGGCCGCAACCGGTTCTTGCTGGCGCAGAAGCCGCCGTGCCGACTCCGGCCCCCCCGATTCCAGCGGCTGCCGCGCCAGAACCGAACGCGCCTCCTCCGGCCACCCAGCGCGACATTCGCTCAGTAAGCGACCTTGACAGCGTTGTGACGGGCAGCCTCGATCAGTTGAAAGACGCTCTCTTCCGCCTCGAACTTCGCCATCAGGCCGGCACGATCTCCGCCGACGACTACGCCCGCGAGCGCCAGCGCATTGATCAGAAATTGCGCGACCTCGTACAAGGTTAATCCCCGCCTTGGCCTCCGCTGCGCCTTCCGCCGCAAATTCGGGACTAGGCATTCGCTTCGATCGCATCGAGCGCCGCTTCGGCGCGCTTGTCGCGCTGCGCAGCCTCTCGCTCGAAATTTGCCCCGGCGAATTCGTCGCGCTCTTGGGCCACAACGGGGCGGGGAAGACCACGCTTCTTCGCATAACCGCGCAGCTCATGCGGCCAAGCCGCGGCTCGGTGAAATTTTTCGCCGATAACGCTGCACAGGAAATTCCATTCACGGCTGTCAAAGGCCGGACGGGCCTCGTCGGCCACAGCTTACTTCTTTACGATGAACTCTCCGCCGAAGAGAATCTGGCGCTTTTTGCCAAGCTTTACGCGTTAGATAGCGTGCCGGCGCGCGTTGCGAGCGCGCTGCAGGCGTGCGGCCTCGCGTCGCGCGCCGCGAGCCAAGTACGCACCTTTTCTCGCGGAATGCGGCAGCGCCTGGCAATCGCGCGGGCGCTGTTGCATTCACCGCGGCTCTTGCTTCTTGACGAACCGGCAGCGGGTCTCGACCGACAAGGTCTCGAATGGCTTGGCGCAACGCTGGGCCATCTGCGCGGCGACGGTTGCACCGTGATCATGAGCACGCACGCCCGCAACGAGTCTCTCGATCTTGCCACGCGCGCGATTGTCCTCGCTGGCGGACGGCTCCAGCAGGACACGGGCGCCGGCGGCGATCCGCGGCCTTTGCTGCAAGAGTTGCGAGCCGAGGCCTGACCGTGATGAACGCCCTACGCGCGACGCTCACGCTCTTCGCCAAGGAATGCCGCCTCGAATTTCGCACGCGCGAACTGCTCACCGCGACAGTCGTGTTTTCGCTAATCATCATTGTGTTTTTCAACTTCGCTTTCGATCCGACGCCAGCCGAAGCGCGGCGCTTTGGCCCCGGTCTGCTCTGGATCGCGTTCTTCTTCGCCGGATCGCTCATGGTGAACCCTTCTTTCGCGCGTGAGCAGACCAACGACACTCTGGATGCGTTGCGCATGGCGCCCATTCCCAGCTTTGCCGTCCTGAGCGCGAAGATGCTGGCCAACATGCTATTCCTCTCGATCGCCGAAGCGATTCTCGTGCCAGTCTTCAGCGTGTTTTACAATGTATCGCTCGTGGGGATTCTCGGACGGCTGGTGCTGGTTCTCGGTCTGGGCACGATCGGGTTGGTTACAACGGGAACCGTATTTTCGGCAATTTCAGCCCACGCGCGGATGCGGGAGCTCTTGTTGCCGGTCTTACTCCTTCCGTTTCTTACGCCGCTGCTAATCGCGGCGGTTTCGACCACAATTTCGCTTTTTGGGGATGCACAGGAGCTCGACCGCACCTGGATCACGTTTCTGATCGGATTTGACGTGGTTTTTCTGACGACGTCCTGGCTGCTTTCCGATTTCTTGGCGGAGGGGTAAACTGTAGCCCGATGAAAGCACGTATACCGATGACAATTGCGCTGGCGCTGTTGGTATTTTTTGCGGGTTACGCCGCGCTATTCGTCGCACCAGACGAAGCGACGATGCATGAAATCCAGCGCATCTTCTATTTTCACGTCCCGCTTTGGACGGCGATGACTGTGGCTCTTTCGATCGCCTGTTTTTCGAATATCGCATGGCTTGTTTCGCGTCGGCCGATGTGGGACCTGCTCGGCGTGGCGAGCGCGGAAGTCGGTATCCTGTGCTGCACGGGCGGCCTCATCACGGGCATGCTTTGGGGCAAGCCTGTCTGGGGCATCTGGTGGACGTGGGACCCGCGGCTCACCAGCACGTTCATTCTCTGGCTGCTTTACATTTCGTATCTCTTGTTGCGCGAACTGATTGAGGATCCTCACTTGCGCGCGACCCTATCGGCTGTTTTTGGGATATTTGCGTATCTCGATCTTCCGATCGTGCTGCTGGCAACGACGCTTTGGCCGAGAGGTCAGCATCCGCAGCCGGTACTTTTCGGCGGTCCAAAGTCGATCAATCACACGATGCTGATGGTCTTTTTTCTGTGCATGATCTCGATTGTC
>Ga0335085_10010502_pt1 | contig 13818 bp, 14 predicted proteins | sample Lox_Sample_45_FD_206712 | JGI IMG/M metagenome (GOLD analysis project Ga0335085, IMG submission 206712) | Soil microbial communities from Loxahatchee National Wildlife Refuge, Florida, United States - Lox_Sample_4.5 | ecosystem: Environmental > Terrestrial > Soil > Wetlands | place: USA...
GACCTTCGGCGCCGGGACACGCTCGACAATCGCCCGCAGAACTTCGTGAATACCAAGGCCGGTCTTGGCGCTGGCCAGGATCGCCGTGTCGGCGGGAATGGCGAGGATTTCTTCGAGTTGGCGTTTCGTCTCCTCGACGTTCGCGTTGGGCAGATCGATCTTGTTGATGACCGGGACGATGGTGAGATTGAGTTTCGCAGCGAGATGGACGTTGGCGACGGTTTGCGCCTCGACGCCCTGGGCGGCGTCCACGACCAGCAGCGCGCCGTCGCAGGCCGCCAGGCTGCGGGACACCTCGTAGGTAAAATCCACGTGGCCCGGCGTGTCGATGAGATTGAACTCGTAGGTCTGGCCATCCTCGGCGTGGTGCGACATCGTCACGGGATGGGCCTTGATCGTGATGCCGCGTTCGCGTTCGAGGTCCATCGAATCCAGCACCTGCTCGCGCATCTCCCGCTTGGCCAGCGCGCCCGTCGCTTCCAACAACCGGTCCGACAAAGTGGTTTTGCCGTGATCGATGTGTGCGATGATGCAGAAGTTCCGTATGTGACCCAAATCCATGAAGTTCTCACTCTAGCAGTCTTTTCCCGGTTTGTGTAGTCCCCTGCTCTCTTGGCCCGGACGGTAGGGACGCGCGCTGCGCTGTCGTGGTAGGGACGCGCTGCGCTGCCGTGGTAGGGACGCGCTGCGTCGCGTCCTAGATGTGTCCCACGTCCCAGGCCGCGCGGCAGCCTTGCCGCGCCATGCGTGGCTACGCGCCTACGCAGCAGCGCATCTCAGCGCGAGACTCTTCCCGTGTTCGAGGAGCTTCTTCACGCGGGCGGCATTGGCCGCTTCCGAGTAGATCCGGATGATCGGCTCGGTGCCGGAGGTGCGGAACATCAGCCAGCTATCGTCCTTCGCGATGTATTTCACGCCGTCGGAATCATTCATCCGGGCCAGCGGTACGCCGCCCAGTTTCCTCGGGGGCTGGTGGCGCAGTGTCTCGATCAATTGTTCGCGTTTCTCCAGCGGGAACCGCATGTCGATGCGATCGTACTCGCTCGTCCCAAATTCTTTCTGCATGTCGCTGGCGATCCGGCTGAGTGGTTTCTTCATGTCGGCGAGCATTTCCAACAACATCAGATTCGCCACAATGCCGTCCCGCTCGGGAATGTGGCCTTGAAACCCGATGCCACCGCTCTCTTCGCCGCCGATCAGCACGTCCCGTTCGCGCATCTGTTCGCAGATGTACTTGAATCCGACGGGCACTTCCGTGCATTTCAAGCCGTGTTTCGCGCAAATGCGATCGATGAGCACGGTGCAATTCGTCGATTTCACGACCAGTCCCGTCTTCGCGCCCCGGTTGCGCAGCAAATGCAGCAACAGCATGGCGATCACGAGCTGGATCGATACATATCGGCCTTTGTCGTCGACCACGCCCACACGGTCGGCGTCGCCGTCCGTGGCCAGACCAATGGTCGCCCCCGATTTCTTCACCGCATCGCACAGGGCGCCGAGGTTCTTGCTGATCGGCTCGGGGTTGACGCCCCCGAACAATGGATCGCGTTGGGCCCGAATCGTCGTGACGCGCACCGCGCCCGACCGGCCGGTCAGTACGTTCTCCAACACCCGGCTGCCGCAGCCGTACATCGAATCCACCACTACATTCAGCTTCGTGCTCTGAATCTTTTTGAGATCGACGATTTTCCTGGCGGCGGCGATGTGCGCCGGGAGCGGATCGTAAATCTCGATGCTGCCGTCCTTCACGCCCTCGTCGAAGTTGACCGAGCGCACGGGCGATTGATCGACCCGGCTTTCCACTTGCCGGCAGATATCCGGGTCGGCCGGCCCGGCGTAGTGGGCCTTGAGTTTGTAGCCGTTGAACTGGGGTGGATTGTGGCTGGCGGTAATCATGACCGCCCCGCAGAGCTTGCGGTCGCGGACGGCGAACGTCACGGCCGGCGTCGGCGACGCGACCGGCGGGTACAGTGACTGGATGCCGTTGGCCGCCAGGACTTCGCACACGAGCTTCGCGTAGGTCTCCGACAGGAACCGGTTGTCGTAGCCGACGATGGCCGCCCGTTGCGTTCCCACGAACGCGTTCCAGTAATCGGCGGTTGCCTGGGCCACGCGCCGCACGTTTTCGAAGGTGAAATCCTCGGCAATGACGCCCCGCCAGCCGTCGGTGCCGAATTTAATCTGTGCTTTCTGCATCGCGCCTCAATTCTTGGATTGCTCCTGCCAGATCGAGCGACTTGTGTCGGAACAACGAGTTGCCGGCCACGAGCACATCGGCGCCGTTCTTGACGCAGAGCCGTCCGGTGTGGGGATCGACGCCGCCGTCGGCCTCGAGGTGGATGGTGCGCCCGGTTCGTTCCACCAGGGCGCGGCCTTCCCGAAACTTCGGGAGTATGTCGCTGATGAACTTCTGGCCGCCAAACCCCGGCCATACGGTCATCACGAGGATCAAATCGATCTGCGCCAGGTACGGTTCGACCGCGCTGATCGGCGTCATCGGATTGATCGCCAATCCGCGCTGGCAGCCGAGCTTCTCGATGAATCGCAACGTGTCGCCGATCTTGCTATCGGATGTTTGCTCGAACACGGCCCGTCCCTCGGTGCCGGCCTGCTTGTTGCCGAGCGATTCCACGTGAATCGTCAGCCGGGTCGCCCCGGCCCGGGCGAACATCTCGGCGTAACGGTCGGGCCGTTCGATCATCAGGTGGACGTCCAGGGGAAGCTTCGTCGCTTTGCGAAAAGCGGCGATGGTATCGGGCCCGAACGTGAGGTTCGGCACAAACTGCCCGTCCATCACGTCGCAGTGCAGCCAGTCTCCCCCACCCTGCTCGGCTCGTTGGGCGTCGTGCGCAAAGCGGCCGAAATCGCCCGCCAGAATCGAGGGCGCGATAATAATGTTCCTTTTGGTGGTCACGCGAACTCCTGTACTCCGTCACCCTGAGCTTGTCGAAGGGCGTCGCACCGAGCGATGAGAGATTCTTCGCTGTGCTCAGTAATGACAAGCAAGAAAAATCATTTCTTCATTCGCTGGATCAATTCGATCTCGTAACCTTCGGGCGCGTCGACGAACGCGAAGATCATTCCGGGCGCCCGGGTCGGTCCATCGGAAAGCTTGACGCCTTTCTTTTCCAGTTGTTTGGCAAACGCCTCGAGATCGTCCACTTCAAAGGCCAGATGCGTGAGGTCGGCTGGCACCTGCACGGGGCCGCTGGCGGGATAGCAGCACAACTCGATTTCTTCGCCGCCCTCGGGTGCTTTCAGGAACACCAATTCCGAACCCCGCGGCGATTTGAACCGCTCGATTTCTTTCAGGCCGAGCACATCGCGATAAAACGCGACGGTCTTTTCCAAGTCGTTGACCCGGTAGCGCGTGTGCAGGAGTTTTTTGATTGTTGCCACAACCCCCTCAATGTTCGTCTGCCGACGGGAACGGTCCCTCGGAGCCGTACTTCTGTTCGTACCAATAGGCCAGCGCCGCCAACACTACGATGGCCGCCAGAAACAACGCGAATGGGAGCAATAACTTCCGCATCGCGTCTCAGTGTAGTGAAAAGCGGCGCACAGGACAAGTCCGCCGCATCCGAGGCTGCGTCGTCGGTAGAAGGGACGCGCTGCCCCGTCGTGGTGGGGACGCGCTGCGTCGCGTCCTAACGTGCCCGGCGTCCACGGCCGCGCCGCAGCACGGCCCTACCGGACGTCCGCTTTTTGAATACTTCCAACCTTGCGCTGGCTCGGGGAACCATTAGACTTCACCGCGATGTTGATCGATTACCACATGCATACGCGGCTGACGGATGGCGTCGGCGAGCCGGTTGATTACGCCCGCGTGGCGGTCGACCGCGGTCTCGACGAAATCGGCTGCGCCGATCACGCGCCGTTGGCCGATCGTGAAACCGACTGGCACCTGAAAAAGTCCGATCTGGAGACATACGTCGGTTGGGTGCGCGTGGCGCAGAAGGAATTCCCGAAGCTGCCGATCAAGCTGGGTTTGGAAGTCGATTTCATGCCCGGCTGCGAGAGTTGGGTGCGGGAGTTGGCCGCGCTGCATCCGTGGGATTTCTTCCTCGGCAGCGTCCACTTCCTCGGGACGTTTCCCGTGGACGGTCGCGTCGAGGATTGGAAGAACGAGGATGTGGACGCCCGCTGGCGCGAGTACTTTGAGTTGTGGACGCAGGCGGCGCGCTCCCGGCTGTTCGATTCCCTCGCCCACCCCGATCTTCCCAAGAAATTCGGGTTTCGTCCGAAGGCGGATTTCGCGGCGGTGTACGAGGACGCGTTGCGGGCCGTCGTCGAATCGGCCGTGGCCATCGAGGTGAGCACGGCCGGGTTGCGCAAGCCGTGCCGGGAAATTTATCCCGGCGAACAGTTCCTGCGCATCGCGCGACGGCTGAACGTGCCGATTACCCTGGGCAGCGATGCCCACGTGCCGCAGGACGTCGGACAGGATTTTGACCGGGCCGTGGCGCTGGCGCGGTCGTGTGGTTACGACAGGATTTGCCGGTTCACGCGGCGGAAACGGGAGTTGGTGAAGTTGCAGATTGGTTAGGACGCGGCGCAGCGCGTCCCTACCACGACGGCGCAGCGCGTCCCTACCGGGGGCGGACATGGGCGAGGTTTTTGGTAGGGCCGCGTTGCTGCGCGGCCTGGGATGCGGAACAGATTTAGGACGCGGCGCAGCGCGTCCCTACCACGACGGCGCAGCGTGTCTCTACCACGACGGGGCAGCGCGTTCCTGCCAACCAAACGGCCGATTCGACTATTTCGTCGCGGCCAGCACCGCGTCGAACGCCTTCGAATCGTTGACGGCGAGATCGGCCAGCGTTTTGCGGTCGAGGGCGATATTGGCCTTCTTCAGCGCCGCGATGAACCGGCTGTACGTGACCCCCTGCGCCCGGCAGGCGGCGTTGATGCGCTGGTTCCAGAGCGCGCGGTAGTCGGCTTTCTTGTCTTTGCGGTGGGCGAAACTGTAGGTCAGACCGTGCCAGACGGCGTTCTTGGCGTAGCGGAACTTCTTGCTGCGCCAGCCGCGGTAGCCTTTGGCGGCATGCAGCATCCGTTTGCGGCGGCGCCAGCTGGCGGGGGCATTGGTGGCTCTGGGCATTGGAGGACCTCGAAATGGTTAATGGCTAATGGTTGATGGTCAATGAACGCTGCCTGGCTAACCGCGGTGGCTGAACGGGAGCACGTCGGTGATGTGATGTTCGTGGGTATCGCTGACCGCTTTGGTCCGGCCCAGCCGGCGTTTGTGTTTCGACGACTTGTGTCCGAGCAAGTGCCGTTTGCCGGCGCCGTAACGCATCACCTTGCCTGTGGCGGTGATCTTGAACCGTTTTTTGGCCGCCTTCTTCGTCTTGGCCGATTTCCACCGTGGCATGTGTTGTTTCCTTCGTGAAATCCTAATCTTCGTTTTCGTTGTTGTCGTGCTGTCCCGCGGCGGACTTCTTTCCGGCGCCCCGCATGGGCGACAGCATCATCGTAATGCTGCGGCCCATCAGTTTGGGCATGACTTCCGCGCGGCCGCAACCCTGTACGTCCGCAATCACCTGGTGCATCAATTTGTCGCCGAACTCGGGATGCGCGTTCTCTCGGCCCCGCAACATCATCGTCACTTTCACCTTCATCCCGTCGTTGAGGAAGTCCCGCATGTGATTCAGCTTGGTCTCGTAGTCATGCGGGTCGATGTTGAGCCGGATCTTGATTTCCTTCAGCTTGGTCGCGTGCTGGTGTTTGCGCGCCTCGCGTTCCCGTTTCTCCTGTTCGTACTTGAACTTGCCAAAGTCGACGATCCGGCACACGGGCGGCGTGGCATTCGGCGCTACTTCGACCAAATCGTGGCCGCCCTGCTGGGCTGCAGCCAACGCCTGGCTGATGGGCAAGACCCCCAACTGTTTCCCGTCTACGGCTATGACCCGCACTTCGCGTGCGCGAATCTTCTGGTTGACACGGACAAACTGTTGAATTTGTGCGACCTCCTGTTGGCCCTGTGCGGGTTAGATTCGTTGACCGATCTTGCTCACGATGTTCTCAATCCGAGCGCGTCCTGTGCCAGCAGCGGTTTGGTCTTTCCAGCCGTCGAGGCTGACGCGAATGGCCCGTTCTTTTACGGCTTTTTTCCCGGCAATGCAACAGTCTTTTTGCACGTCGACATCCCGACCTGGCGGGCCGTGGCCCGGGTACTGCCGAAACCGAAATCGCCATTTTTTGTGGTCGACAGGGTCGGCCGGCAAGCCAATTGCTAGAGAAGTATCCGGGCACGGCGTCGAACGGCAACACGGCGGGAAAGCACGGTCGTTCCGATGTTTCCAGAAGACGACAAATCATGGGGCGTTGATATAAAATGACCACGGTGGCCAAAACGAGACCTCAAGAGCCATTCTTGGGGGAGTATCGCGCGCCGGGATTCTTCGATGAAATGTTCGGCCGCGACGGTGCCGTACTGGCCCACTACGAAAAGTTGCACAGTGCCTTTGCCAACCTGAGCGCGGAAGAGTTCAACGCCAAACGTCAGTCCGTGGATCTGGCGTTCTTGCGGCAGGGCGTGACCTTCAACGTCTATGGCGACTCGCGCGGTGCCGAGCGCATCTTTCCGTTTGACCTGGTGCCGCGCATCATCCCCGCCCAGGAATGGGAGGTTCTCGAACGCGGCCTGGTGCAACGGATCACGGCGTTGAACCTGTTCCTGTACGACGTGTATCACGAACAACGCATCGTGAAGGACGACGTGATCCCGGCGCATTACATTCTTTCAGGAAAACATTTCCGCCGGGAGTTCATGAACTTCGCGGTGCCGAAGGACATTTACATCCACGTCTGCGGCACGGACCTGATTCGCGATGAAACGGGCGGCTACATGGTGTTGGAGGACAACGCCCGGTGTCCGAGCGGCGTCAGTTACGTGCTGGAGAACCGGCGCGCCATGAAACGCACCTTTCACAACATGTTCGAGAGCATCGGCGTTCGCCCGGTGGATCATTATCCGCAGGAGTTGCTGAAGATGTTGAAGTACATCGCCCCGCCGGGCGTCGCCTATCCGCGGGTGGTCCTGCTCACGCCGGGCGCGTCCAACAGCGCCTACTTCGAACACACGTACCTGGCGCGGCAAATGGGAATCGAAATCGTCGAAGGCCGCGACCTGGTGGTGACCGACGACCACGTGTTCATGCGCACGACCAAGGGACTGCAGCCGGTCCACGTCATCTACCGGCGCATCGACGACGATTTTCTCGATCCGACGGTGTTTCGGCGCGACTCGGTGCTGGGCGTGCCGGGGCTGGTTCGCGCCTACCGCGCCGGCAACGTTTCGCTCGCCAATTCCATCGGCACGGGCATTGCCGACGACAAGGTCATGTATTACTTCGTGCCGCGCATGATCGAATACTATCTCGATCAGCAACCGATCCTGCCGAACGTGCCCACCTACCTGGCCAGCGAGGCGGACGACTTCAAGTACATTGTCGACAATCTCGACAAGCTCGTCATCAAGGCCGCCAACGAATCCGGCGGTTACGGCATGTTGATGGGACCGAAGGCGTCGCAGTTCGAGATCGCGGAGTTCCGCCGGCGGATCGAGGCCGACCCGCGCAATTACATCGCCCAGCCGATGATTTCGTTGTCGTGCCATCCGACCTACGTCGGCGACGGGTTTGAAGGGCGGCACGTCGATCTCCGCCCGTTCATCCTCAACGGCGAAACGCCCGTCGTGGTGCCGGGCGGGCTCACCCGCGTCGCGCTGCGCAAAGGGTCGCTGGTGGTCAATTCCTCCCAGGGAGGCGGCAGCAAGGACACCTGGGTGTTGTATGGAAATGAATAACCTGAATATCGAACCTCCCCCAGCGGGCTTCCCGGGTGAAATCGGCGCGGAGCCCCGGTCGCTTCGCTGTTCAATATCCGGCCGCTGATCCATGCTGTCGCGCGTGGCCAACTCGCTGTACTGGATGTCGCGTTACATCGAACGCGCGGAAAACGTGGCGCGCATCCTCGAGGTCAACCTCCAGTTGTTGCTCGATTTCCGCAGTCTCGACGACAGCGACCTGCACGACTATTGGATGCCGGTGATCCAATGCACCGGCGATCAAGATGCCTTTCTCGTCCGGCACCAGCGGGCGACCGCCGCCGGCGTTGCCGAGTTCATGGTGTTCCGTCAGGAGAACCCCAATTCGATCGTTTCGTCCATCTGCCAGGCGCGCGAGAACGCCCGCATGGTGCGCGACCAGATCACGGTCGAGACGTGGGAAGAACTGAATCGCCTGTATCTCTTCGTGCTCTCCGCCGCTGCGCGGCAGATGTGGCTCGACAGTCCGACGGATTTTTTCAACGAGATCAAACGCAGTTCGCTGCAACTGGTCGGGCTGAGCCACGCCACCCACATCCACAATGAAGGCTGGTGGTTCACCCAGGTGGGCCGGCACATCGAACGCGCCGACAAGACGTCGCGGATTCTCGACATGCGCCATCACACGCTGCCGCCGCGCGGCCTGCCCGGCGCGGCCACCCAAACGACCGCCCTGGAATGGTCGGCAATCCTCCGCTCCTGCAGCGCCTGGGACGCGTTCAAGTCGATTTACGGCGCCGAGGTCAACCCGCGCAACGTGGCGGAGATGCTGTTGTTAAACGAGGATTTTCCGCGGTCGGTACGCTTTTGCGTGGACCGGCTGAACGAGGCGTTGCGCCGCATCTCCGGCGCGTCGAGCCAGCGGTTCTCGAACGAGGCTGAAAAACTTTCGGGCCGGTTGGCGGCGAGCCTGCAGTTCAGCACCATCGAGGAAGTGTTCGAGACCGGGTTGCACGCCCACCTCGATCGATTGCAGGTCAACCTGAACGCGATTGGCGATGCGTTGTTCCACACCTACATCTTCCGCGCGTTCGACACCGGCAACTACGAATCCTTCGTCCAGCAGGAGGAACAACAACAACAGGCCGCCGCGTTTTGACTGGCGGCCCACGGCGCGGTTTGGTACTTCGACGGGAATGAAACTCGATGTGGTCCATCGTACGCACTATGCCTACGCGGCGCCGGTGCGCGAGAGTTTCAACGAGGTGCGGCTGCGTCCGGTTTCCAACGAAGACCAGACACTCGATTCGTTCCTCCTGAAAGTGTTGCCGCCGGTTCGCCTGCAGGATTACCGCGATTTTTATTCCAACTACGTTCATCACTTCGATATTCCCGAGCCGCACGACACTCTGGCCATCGAGAGCCGGCTCCGGGTCACCACCCATCCCCGGCCCGGCGTGAGCGACGAGATGCGTCCCGTCTCACGGGTGCACTTGAAGAGCGCGCTCAAGGCCGACGGGCTGTACGATTTCGTGCAGGCGAGCCATTATGTCGACATCGCGCCCGAAACGTGGCGGTTGGCAGTGGACGCCACCCAGGGAGAGGACGACGTGTGGCAGTGTGCGCTCCGGCTGATGCATTTCGTTCGCGAATATGTCTCGTACCAGAGCCAGTCCACCCAGGTCCACACCCACATGCGTGAGGTGCTGGTCCATCGACACGGGGTCTGCCAGGATTTTGCGCATGTGATGATCGGGCTGTGCCGCACCCTCCAGATCCCGGCCCGGTACGTGAGCGGTTATCTGGCCACCGAGAAAGCCAGCGCCACGCATGCCTGGACCGAAGTGTTTGTGCCCGGAATCGGCTGGGTGGCGCTCGATCCGACTCACGACCGTCAAACGGATGAAACCTACGTCAAGATCGGCGTCGGCCGCGACTACTTCGACGTCGCTCCCGTGAAAGGCACCTACCGGGGCACGACCGAGCGGGAAATGGAAGTCGAAGTGCGCATCGAACGCCGCGGCTAACGCGGGGTTGCACGAATCTATTTCTTCGGTGTCAGCGGGGTGTAATAGTACACGACGGTATACGTGCAAGGACCGTCGCCGGCATTGCGCAGACAGGTGGTGGCGCCCGACGCGAAAAAGATGACCGAGCCCGGCCCGACGATCTGGCTGTGCCCATCTGCAGTCGCCTCCACGCGGCCTTCCTTGACGATGATGACCTCTTCCTGAAGGTGTCGACGTGGCGCGCCGCTCCTCGCGCCGGGATTGAGAGTGGTGATGTGACAATTGATCTCGTCGAGCGTCGCCGTGGGACCGTTGAATACCGCGCGGCGCACGCCGTTCGACACGGGAGTGGGTTGCATGTTCTCCCAATCATAGACGGTGGAAACCAGTTTCGTTGAAGTGGATGACATGGTTGACGCGACCTCCTGGGTTTGGGCTGAAAGGTTGCAACAGAACACGGCGAAAGCGACCGTGCTAATGATTATCCTCATGGTGTCCTCGGATTAGGTGTGGGCGTTTGACGTCTCGAACGACGAAACTACGCCCTTCGCTCTTTGATCGACTGCAGAATGTCGGCCATGACTTCCGCCCTCGGCCTGGCGCCGAGGCTGCCTTTGCCGTGGACGCGGACGCTGACGGCGTTGCCGGCCACATCGCGGGGACCGACGACGAGCATGGTGTGGACTTTCGCTTTCTCCGCCTCTTGAACCTTGCCGTTGATCTTGTCGGGGCCGTAGTCCCCTTCCACCCGCACCATCTCGGTGCGAAGCTCGTTCACGATCCCCTTGGCGTAATCGACCACCGTGTCCTCCTCGCCAATGGTCAGCACCCGGACCTGTTCGGGTGCAAGCCAGAGCGGAAAATTGCCGGCGTAATGCTCGATGAGGAACCCAATGAACCGTTCATGCGTGCCGAGCGGCGCCCGATGGATGCACAACGGCGTTTTGTCGGTGTTGTCCTTGTCGCGATAGGTCAGGCCGAACCGCTTCGGCACGGCGAAATCCACCTGGTTGGTCGCCAGGGTAAACTCGCGGCCGATGACGCTCCAGACCTGGACGTCGATCTTCGGGCCGTAAAACGCCGCTTCGTTGGCAACCTCGACGAAGTTGATGCCGCTGTTCTTGAGGACCTCGCGTACCATGTCCTCGGTCTGCTTCCACAACTCCGGTTCGTCGACGTATTTCTTGCCCATGCCTTCGGGCGCGCTGGTGCTGAACCGCATCTGATATTTCTCGATCCCGAAAATCTTGAAATACTTCAGGTACATCTCGTTGACCGCGTTGAACTCGGCGGCGAACTGCTCCGGCGTGCAATAGATGTGGGCGTCATTCATGTTCAGTTCGCGCACCCGCATCAGGCCGAACAACTCGCCCGATTGCTCGTACCGGTAACACGCGCCGTATTCCGCCAGCCGCAACGGCAAATCCCTGTAAGAACGCGGTTCCGCCGCATAAATCCGGTGGTGATGTGGACAGTTCATCGCCTTCAAGTAGTAGCGGGTTGAAGAGTCAACTGGTCGGGAAGTTAAAAGCGTTGTGTCATCCATGCCGCTGACTGTTAACCCTTCACCTTTTAACCCTTTGTCCGCTTCATGTAGTTCCATCGGCGGGAACATGCTCTCGGCGTAATACGGCAGGTGGCCGGAGGTTTTGTACATCTTTTCCTTGGCGATGTGCGGGGTTTTGACGCGGACGTAGCCGGCGGCGAACTCGGTTTCTTTCGCCAGCTTTTCCAATTCTTCGAGGATCGCGGTGCCTTGGGGCAGCCAGAGCGGCAGACCGGGCCCGGTGTACTCGGGGTCCATGGCGAACAATCCCATCTCCGCCCCGATCTTGCGGTGGTCGCGTTTCTTGGCTTCCTCGAGCATCGCGAAGTAGTCGTCGAATTCCTTCCTCGTCTTGAACGCGGTGCCGTAGATGCGCTGGAGCTGCGGATTCTTCTCGTCGCCCTTGTAGTACGCGCTGGCGACGCTCGTCAGTTTGAACGCGCCAATATTACCGGTCCGCATCACGTGCGGCCCGGCGCACAGATCGATAAAATCGCCGTTTTGAAAGTAAGTAATCGGCTCGCCCTCGGGAATATCTTCGAGGTTGCCGAGCTTGAATTTGCTGGGATTGCCCGGCCGCTCGGTCAACCCGCCCAGCCGGCCGCTCTGGGCGTCCTTGACCGCCTGGTCGCGGCTGACAACGACCTTTTCAAAGAGGTGGTTGGCCTTGATCTCCTTTTTCATCTCCTCTTCGATCTTCGGGAAATCTTCGGGGGAGATCCGGTGCGGCATATCGAGGTCGTAGTAAAACCCGTCCTCGACCGGCGGCCCGGCGGCGAACTGCGCCTCGGGCCAGAGCCGGAGGATCGCGGTGGCCATCACGTGGGCGCACGAATGCCGGAGCCGCTCCAGGTCGGTCATTTGCGCGCGCTGATCGAGTGTCTTGCGTTCCATGTGAGGATTCTTTGATACGGCGCACTTCCGGCAAAGTCAACCGCGAAGCCGTCTGTCATCTGCCCGGCGTCAGACAACCGATTCGTGTCCTCTTCACTTGATTCTGGTGACAATCGTGGGAAGGTTATCGTGGAGGTGAAAGATGAGCGCAATCCATCGGTTCACGATTCCCATCATGCTGGGAGCGGTTCTTTTGATGATCTCCTGCCAGTCTCCGCAGCCGGTCGTCCCGGCCAAGACGGCGCCGGTGCCGGCCGTTTCGTCGGCCACGGGACCGGTGCCGGGCAACACGTTCTCAGGCACGGTCCTGCATGTTAGACCGTCGGCTCATCTTCTGACCGTAAGATCCACGGCCGATCAGAAGGACTTTGTGGTGGGACCCAAGACCGAGGTGTTCACCGAAACCTCACGGCATGGCGCGTTGTCCACATTGAACGTGGGTGATCTTGTGGAAGTGAATTACGAGCAACACGACGCGTTGGCGACGGCGACCCGAATCGTTCGCACGGCGGTCGCAGCCGGTCAGAAACCCGCGCCCGACGTCGAACGGCTTGAGAGGATGTTGAACCCGGATCCGAACAATCCCAACAAGATGGAGTAGCCCAACGGCACAAACTCCGCCTGCCGCCGCTGATCAGGGCACCGGCCAGAGAAACTTGCCGTCCTTTAAGAAATGTTCGATTTGCTGGATGGTCTGCTCGGCTTTGCGTTCGACCGCCTCGGCCGTATTGAACGCGTTGTGCGGCGTGAGGATGACGTTGGGGCGACCCAGCAATGAAAAGGTCCCATTCCCCGTACGCAACGCCACGGCCAATTCGCTCTCGCGTTCGTACACGTCCAGAGCCACGCCGCCGAGATGGTTCTCGTCGAGCAACCGGAGCAGGTCGGCGATCGGCGCGTGTTCGCCGCGCGCAACATTGACGAAGATCACTCCCCGGCGCGCGCGTTTCAGCGTTTCGTAACGGAAATAGCCCGCGTTCTCAGCGGTCAGGTCCATCGCGCAAACGATGACGTCGGCCCACGGCAGTCCCTCGTCGATGGCGACGTACGTCACAAGCGGATGTTTCTGGAGGATGTCCACGCCGCGGACGTTCATGCCGAGCCCGAGTCCGATCTTCACGATTTCGGACCCGATGTTGCCCACGCCGACGACCAGCAGTTTCCTGCCGGAGCATTCCAAGCCGGTGAGACCGTCGCGGTTGAACCGGGCGAAGTGGTGTGTTTGCTGCGGCAACTTACGGAGCAGGGCCATCCAAAACAACATGGCCTGCTCGGCAACGGCGCGGCTGCAGTAGCTGGGCAGATAACCGCAGGGGATTCTTAGTTTGCTGAGATGATCGTAGCCGGTCGTGCGCGACACGACGCCGGAGAGCTTCCTCCCCCACCCTTTCGGGATGACCGACTGCGTGCGGATGCTGATCAATTGCGTCGGCGGTACCGTATCGCCGGCTTCCTGAATCGTCTTCCCCGTAAACTCCGCACGAATTTCGGCTGGCAAATGCCGCCGGAGCGCTTCGACCTCCTCCTCGAAAGCTTCGTAGAAGTGAACATCCTGCTTTGACGGCGCGCTCACAGTGCGCGAAGTCAACCATTCCATG
>Ga0335085_10010503_pt1 | contig 13817 bp, 9 predicted proteins | sample Lox_Sample_45_FD_206712 | JGI IMG/M metagenome (GOLD analysis project Ga0335085, IMG submission 206712) | Soil microbial communities from Loxahatchee National Wildlife Refuge, Florida, United States - Lox_Sample_4.5 | ecosystem: Environmental > Terrestrial > Soil > Wetlands | place: USA: Florida...
TGGCAACTAGTTTTGCGGCGCTGATGGCCTGCCCGACATGCCGCTGGCCATGTTCCGCAATGTGGATGGCAAGGCTGATAACGGTTGTCTGCAATCGTTTTCGACCGATTTCGCGCACATCGGCGAATTGCGCTGGATTCAAACCGCAGACCAGCTCTTCATAATGACCGAGCGCGCCCCGCACGGCAGTCAGCAGCTCTTCGGCGGTCTCCTGACCGCTGCTCTCGGCCTTCAACGCGGCCATCTGTTCGGCGCTGAGCTGCCGACCTTCGAGATAAGTGGAGAGGCGCTCGGTGCTTCCCGCGAGATGCTTGATATGAAAACCGACCGGGGTCATGCCGCGCGGGCGCGACCATAGTTGTTCAGGCGTCAGCGAAGCCAAAGCGCGCTCGATATCTTCCCGGATGTGCTCGCGCGCGCGCAGCAGATGTCCGATTACAGGGTCAATACCGGGAACAATTCCCCGCATCCATGGTTCTGGCGGGAGTTCGGGCCGGGGTTCTGCCGGGGCTCCGGGCTGGGGTTCAGGTGAGCGGTCAGATTCGGGCAAGAAACATCATATTGCGCCCGCGCGCTTGACCACAATGGATCCGCCTGACGTGTGCAGGTAGACGAGAGGTCCTCCGCCGTTGAGCGGCGCGCGCACTGCGTTGTGATCGTGGTCGTTCGTGTAGGGCACCGGAAACTCGGTGGTCACTCCCCCTCCGCTGGTGGAGGCATCGAGATTCACGTGAGCGTCAGCCGGGAGCGTGACCATCACGCCGCCGCCCGAAGTGTCGAAGCGGCATTCATCGTGCGGCTGCGAAACAAGCACCGCCGTAATGCCGCCGCCGGAGGTGAAGGCGTCGATGGGACCGGAAATCCCGCGAGCGTCAATCCAGCCGCCGGAAGTGCGTACTTTGACACGCCCGGAAACAGTGTCGATTGAAATCCCGCCCCCGCTGGTATATGCTTCCACATCTCCCGAAGTGTCGCTGATACGAATACCGCCTCCGGAAGTATGGACGTTGCTTCTCCCGGTCACCCCGACCAGTACGATTCCGCCGCCCGAAGTGTAGGCGCTGATCGGGCCTTCCACCCGATCGAAGCTGAGCCAGCCCCCGGAACTGTGTGCCGAAACATCGCCTTTGAGCTGACTCACGAAGACCGAACCGCCTGATGTCGTCAGGTTCGCGGCGAACTGGCGCGGAACATTGACCCGGAATTCGATTTCGTCCAGCCACGAATACGTCAGGCAGTGCCAGTCGTGACAAAACGAACGATGCGAGAAGAAGCCGCCATCGAGCAGGTACGAAAGCACCGGTTCCCAGCCGTGCGTGAATCTTCCGCTTACATTGATCTCGGTCCCCTGCTGCACAACCTTCAGTGAAAAATCGTGCAGCATTTTGTCGAGCTCGCGGCGGGAGGGCGGGTCGCCGCGGAAATGCACTTCGACACCGACGGTCCGGCCGTCAGCGGGCTTGACGTTGATGTTGCCGAAGTCGGCATCGAGGTGCAAATGCGTTCCGGTCGTCACGGGAACCGACTGGCGAACGATCTCGTCGGCTTCAGACCCGTAGAGCGACGCCCCGCACACAAGCGCCAGACTCAGCACCGCAGGCCTGATGATCGCTGTATGCCGTCTGCCAACCCCAAATCTGACCAATCGGCCTCCTAAAACCACTCCTACGCAGGTCATCGGATTTTGTTCCTGAAATCATATAGAGTTTGAGTATGCTTCGAGGACTGGCTGTCTGGGCGGTTTTTGCAGCGGGCCTGGCCCCGGCCGCGGCGCCCCCCACGTGGCAGAACGATCTGACGCCCATAGCGGCCTCTGACTGGAATTACGATCGGGCCGAGCACCTGCTGGAGCGCGCCGGCTTTGGCGGGACACCGGGGGAGATCGAGGCGCTGGCAAAGCTTTCGCCGAAGCAGGCCGTCGCGCGGATGGTCCGGTTTGAAGGCGCCGCGGCAGTCACCCTGCCACCGTTCGATCATTCCGGCATTCACGATCCCGGACTTGAGCCGTTTCCGCCGAGCCGTCCCGCTGTTACCGATCTGGCCAAAGAAAAAGGCGAAGCGCTGGGGATCAAAGTCAAGCCGGCCGGCAACCGGCGCCTGCAGCCGATTGTCGATGAATTCTTCTACTGGCTCAGGGCGAGTGCACTTGAGACCAATCGCGTCTCGTACTGGTGGGCCAACCGGATGCTCGAAACACCGCGCCCGCTCGAAGAAAAAATGGCGCTGTTCTGGCACGGACATTTCGTCTCCAACGAAGCCAAGGTTCGGGATTACCGAAAGCTGCTCAATCAGCTTGCGCTTTTTCAGAAGCAGGGCCTGGGGAATTTCCGCGATCTGACCGTCGCCGTAGCCCAGGACCCGGCCATGCTTTCGTTTCTCGATGCCGGCGTCAACGTCAAGGGCGCCTCGAACGAAAACTTCGCGCGCGAAATCATGGAATTGTTCACCATGGGTGTCGGCCACTACACGGAAAAAGATATCCGGGAAGCCGCGCGCGCATTCACTGGCTGGAATTACGTCGACACAAAGTTCGTCGTCAACAAAGATCAGCATGATGACAGCGAGAAGACCTTCCTCGGCAGGACCGGGCGCTTCGACGGAGTGGACATCATCGACATCATCATGCAGCAGCCCGCAACCGCCGATTACGTCGCCGGAAAAATCTATCGCTTCTTCGTCCGCGAGGAGCTGTCGCCCGAACTGCAGAAGCAGCTGGGCACTGTGCTGCGCGAGAACCATTACGAGATTGCGCCGCTGCTGGAGAAGATTTTCCTCTCGCGCGATTTCTACAGCCAGGCCTCCGTGGGCACCCGCATTATGGGCCCGGTGGAACTGGCGATTGCTTCCTATAAGAAGCTGGGCCTGACCAATGTGCCGGGCGTTCCCGATTTCAATCTGGCGACGGGCGCATTGGGACAGCAGTTATTCGGAGCGCCGACCGTGGCGGGCTGGGCGCAGGGGCAGAGCTGGATAACGCCCGGACTGCTGCTCGAGCGCGCCAATTTCGGACGTGACGTGCTGTTCCCCGACATCAGCTTTCTCCCGCCGGATCGCTTCACCGGCGGCGGCGAGGTGCGCCGCGTCGCCGAACGAATCCGCGAAGGCATGGACATCACGACCGCAACCATGGATGACACGAAAAGCGGCGCGCGCGCCGAATCGAACGCGAATGCCGATCGCGACGAGGACTTCAACACGCGTTACGGCAGCTTTCGCGGATCACAGATGGCGATCGAGCGCGTGAAGCCGATTCCGCGCGATACCGCGCAGGTGCATCTCAGTCAGATGGTGCTCGGGGCGAACTGCAAAGACACCACCGCAGCCGTAAATTATCTGATCCATCGTTTCATGACCGTTCCGCCCAGCGACAATGTGCGGACGAAGCTGATCGATTTTCTGACCAAAGAACTGGGGACGACGAACATCCCCGAAGCCCGGACATATATGGAGTATTCGCTGCGGCTGACGCTGCATCTGATCATGAGCCAGCCGGAATATCAGCTCAGTTGAGCAACCTGGTGGGACTGCTATGAAAAATCGCTTCTCATTTTCGAAATCCAGCCGCCGCGAGCTTCTTCGCGCAGGCATGTACGGCGTCTGTGTCACCGCCGGCGCCTCGATTCCTGTCCCTGTCTTCGGTCAGGCCGCCGCGCAGCTGGCGAAGAAAACCGGCGCCGATGGAAAAATCCTGGTCGTGCTTGAACTCTCGGGCGGCAACGATGGCCTTAACACCCTCGTGCCCTATGGCGACGATGCTTATTACAGGCACCGCCCCATGCTGGGAATTCCTGCAAACCAGGTGCGCAAAATCGACGACCACTTCGGCTTCAGCGGCGGTATGGCCGGCTTTCAGCGCCTGTACAAAGACGGCAGGCTGGCTGTGGTGCATGGATGCGGTTACGACAATCCGTCGTTCTCGCATTTCACCTCGATGGCCTACTGGCATACAGCCGCGCCCAACAGCGGCGAAGAATACGGCTGGGTCGGGCGTCTCGCCGATCAGATGGCGCCGTCGGCCCCGCCGAATTTTCTGGTAAACATCGCAGCCCGCCAGTCGCTCGCCGTGCGCAGCCGCAGGCATGTTCCGGTGGTGTTCGACGACCCGAACAAGTTTTCGCAGGAGAAATTTTTCGACGAGAAGCCGGTGCTCGATGCCGCGCCGGACAACGCGAATGTGGAGAATCCGGCCCGCCGTTTCCTGCTCGAGAGCGCCCGCAGCGCGAAAGACGCCTCGGCTCTGGTGCGCGAAGCGTGGTCGAAGTACAAGTCGCCGGTGGATTACGGAATCACCGGCCTCGATCTCCCGAAGGTAGCGGCGCTGATCAATGCGGGAATGCCCGCGCGCCTGTATTACACGTCGTATCGCAACAATGCCTTCGATACGCACGTATTTCAGGGCGACACGCATAAACGCCTGCTGACTTACGCTTCAGACGCTGTCACAGCTTTCCTCACCGATCTCGAACGCATTGGCCGCGCCGACGATGTCGTGGTGATGATTTTCTCCGAATTCGGAAGGCGCGTGCCCGAGAACGTCAACCTCGGCACCGATCACGGCACCGCCAATCTGATGTTCGTGGCCGGCAAACAGGTGAAGGGCGGGCAATATGGCGTGGCGCCCAGCCTGACCAGGCTGGATGCGGGCGACAATCTGATCCACACCACGGATTTTCGCCGCGTCTACGCCACGATGATCTCAGGCTGGCTTGGCGCAACCGGCACGCACGAGCTGCTGCACGGGGATTTCGAACAGTTCGACATGTTCCACGTCTGATCAGCCTGCCAGCACACGGTGCACGAGTTGCACAACAACCGAACCTTCCCCCACGGCTGAGGCAACGCGTTTGACGCTGCCCGAACGGATATCTCCTACGGCGAACACGCCGGGGACGCTCGTCTCAAACAGATGCGGCCGCCGGTCTGGCGGCCAGCCCGCACTGTCCAGATCGTCCGCTGCGAGATCGGCGCCGGTCTTGATAAACCCTCCGCTGTCGAGCGCGACACAACCATTGAGCCATGCTGTATTGGGATTGGCGCCGGTCATGGAGAAGATATGCCGAATCTCGTGCGTTTCGGTTTTTCCGCTGTCGCGATTTCTCCAGACCACCGATTCCAGATTGCCCGCACCGTTCATCCCGACGATTTCTGTCCGGCAGAGGAGGGTGATGTCCTGACACTCTTCAATCCGACGGATAAGGTACTGCGACATGCTCTCGGCGAGCCCTGAAGCCCGCACAAGTATGTAAACGTGGTTCGCAATCGTCGAGAGAAACATTGCCGCCTGCCCCGCCGAATTGCCCCCGCCCACGACAATTACATCTTCGCCCCGGCAGAGCTGCCCCTCCAAAGCGGTGGCTCCGTAGTACACGCCGGCGCCTTCGAACTGCGCGAGGTTGGGAACCTCCAGCTTGCGGTACTGAGCCCCGCACGCGAGAACAACAGCTTGTCCGCGAACCGGATCTTCACTGTCGCATTCGATGGGGAACGGTCGCTTCTCGCACCTGATGGCCGTCGCGCGCCGGGCAACGGCAATTTGCGCTCCGAATTTCTCGGCCTGCACGAACGCGCGCCCGGCGAGATCCTGCCCCGAAATTCCCAGGGGAAATCCCAGGTAATTTTCGATCCGCGAACTGGAGCCCGCCTGGCCGCCCGGCGCGATCGACTCCAGCACCAGCACGCTCAGCCCCTCCGACGCACCATACACGGCGGCCGCCAGTCCCGAAGGTCCCGCGCCCACAACGATCAGGTCGTAGACTCGCTTGCCGTCGATTTCCGCGTTCAATCCGAGGCGCGACGCCAGCTCCGCGTTCGTGGGATTGCGCATCGCGGTCTGATCGCGGCCCATGACCACCAGAACCTCTTCGGGACCCGGCTTCAGGCGCTCCAACAGTTGCTGAATCCGTGCGTCCTGCCCCGGCTCGATATGTGTGAACGGGTGGCCGTTGTGCACCAGGAATTCTTTGACGCGCAGTGTGCCGGCCGAATTCCCGCCGCCGATCAGAAGCACGTCTCCCATGGCGCGCGCGATCATGGCCATGCGGCGCCGCACGAATATCCGAAGCAGGAACTCACCCAGCTCGGGATCGGTCTGCAGCAGGTTTCGCACGCTTGTCGGATCCAGCTCAACAACTTCTGTCGGATCGACAGTCCGCGCGCGCACCAGGCTGGGACGGCCCGATAGCATATCGAGCTCTCCGGTGAAGTCTCCAGGACGATGCAGCCGCATGTGAACATCCCCATCCGCAGAAGGAAGCACTGCGTCGATAGCGCCGTCCAGGATCACATAGAGACGGCGTCCAACCGTTCCCTGATCGAAAAGAATCTCTCCGGCGGGAAGTTTTCTGCGCCTGCCAACCTGCGAGAGCCGCGCAATCTGATCCTGGCTGAGTTTGGGATAAAGCTCTTCCGGCAGTTCGTCCTGGATTTGCGCTGTGTCAGCCATGAGATGTGTTCTTCCAATCTTAAGCGTCCCGGCATTAGAGTGCCTGCGCTACTGATACATCAGACTTGAAATCGTTTATCTGTGTTAGCCTGATCTGAGCCGCGCCATGCACCCGGGGAAACTGAAACAGCTTTTTCTTCTCCTCTCGATCGTGTTGCTGTTTCCCCTGATCTCCGCCGCTGTTGCAATCAACATCTCCATTAAAGATCCGGATGGAAGAGCTGTTCCCGATGCAGAAGTCACCATTCAGGGTCGGACGCTCACCTCGAATGCCGCGGATGGCGCCGTCTCGATCGCCGATCTCAAAGACGGCTCTTATACCGTCACCGTCCGCAAACCGGGATTCGAGCCGGCGACGCAGCGCATTGACGTGAAAGCGAATGCTCCAGCGAACTTCACCATTCGCCTGAAGCTGGCGACGCAGTCGACGAGCGTTGTGGTCAAAGGCGGAAAATCGGGCCTGGCCAACTCGGATCCGAATTATGTCTCTCTGCGCTCGGGGCTTCCGGGCGGCGTGTTCCACGTTGAGAATCTGCAGATCCGGCGGGACGTCGGAACGTTCGAATTCCGCTCGGGCGATTTCAGCTTTGGCTCGCCGGTCCTGGGAAAAACCACGCTTGCGGTATTTACCGGCGAGGGCATCTTCCATCTGGAGCCCCCGAACGCCATCGACGCTAACTACCTCAAATTCGTCACAGGCGAAACAGAGGTCAATGAGGAGTTCCGGTCGGTCGTTTTGTGTTTCACCGATGACACGGCGGCGGAAATCCGCCGGGTGGCAACCGCACGGGACGAACTGTCGCACGCGCGCGATGCGTTCTACGAATTTCGCAATCGCATTCAGCGCCGCGGAGATCAGCCCCGCAGCATGGTGGAAGCACTTCTCGGCGGCGAACAGATTCCCAACATGGATGCCGACCTGCTGCGCGATCTCTATGCCGGTTCGCGACATTCTTTCTATGCCTTCATTCACGGGAACAAACACGGGGACCTGCGCTTCACCGTCAGCGATTCAGGCGCGATGCCGCAGATGCCCTCGCCCGAGGAGACCGCGCTGGTAAATCTCGACGAAACCGGCGGCCAGGACGCCATCTGGTATCTCGACCACCTGAAGTCGGAGCAGGAAAACCACACGGCATCTTCCGGTGAGAACCGCCGCTGGGCGCAGGCTGAGCATTACAGGATCGACACGGTGATCGCCGGGAACGATCATCTGGCCGGTACGTGCGATGTGCGATTTAAGATCCTGGTCGATGGCACGCGTGTAATCAAATTCGGCCTCCTGCCCGCGCTGCGCGTGAAGAGCGTCAAGATGGCCGGTCAGGAGATCGAATACATCCAGGAGGACCGGAAGAAGGACGGCTCCTTCTATGCCATTCTGCCCAACAGCGCAAAGCTCGCGAGCGAGGTGGAACTGACGATCGAGTATGACGGCGATAAGGTCGTTCGCAATGCAGGCAACGGGTCTTTCGCCGTGCAGGCAAGAACGGCCTGGTATCCGGATCTGAACACCTTCACTGACCGTGCCACTTACGATCTCACCTTCCATGTCCCCAAACCATATACGCTCGTCAGCATCGGCCGCGAGGAAAGCACGTCGGTGGAGGGCAACTACGATGTTTCGCACTGGGTAACTGACACGCCGGTCGCGGTCGCCGGTTTCAATTTCGGCGATTACAAAGAGGTCGCGAAGAAGGAAGAGAAGTCAGGCTACGAGATCGAAGTCTATGCCGCGAAGGAAGTCCCCGGCTATATGCAGATGGCGCGGAATTTCGTCCAGCTGGCGCCCGCGGCGCAGGCGAAGAACATGCTGATCGACAGCGAAAACTCCGTGAAGCTGTTCAACTACTGGTTCGGTGCATTGCCGTTCGGCCGTCTGGCCGTCACCCAGCAGCCGCAGATGTTCTTCGGTCAGTCGTGGCCCACGCTCGTCTACCTGCCGCTCACTTCATTCATGGATTCAACGCAGCGCTACGAAATGTTCGATCAGTACGCGTTCAACCTTGCGCCTTTCATCGATCAGGTCACGCCGCATGAAATCTCACACCAGTGGTTTGGACACGCAGCCGGCTGGGCGACGTACCACGACCTCTGGCTCTCGGAAGGCTTTGCCAATTTCGCCGCCGGGCTTTTTCTCGACACCAACGGCCCGCACGAAGAGTATCTGAAATACATGGAGCGGCAGCGCGAACAGATTCTGAACAAGAGCAATTTTGGAATCCGCGGAAATGACGCCGGACCGTTGTGGCTGGGCCTGCGTCTCAGCACTTATAAGGCGCCGGGAGCATATTTCAACATTGTCTATGCCAAAGGCGGATACGTACTGGAGATGCTGCGAAGCCTCATGTGGGACCCGCAGACGAAGGATCAGGCGTTTATCGACATGATGCACGATTACGTGTCGTCCGGCTTCAATAAGGACCTCACCACCGAAGACTTCCGTGCGATCGTCACGAAGCACATGACGCCCGTGATGGACCTCGCCGGCGATCACACCATGAACTGGTTCTTCGATGAGTGGGTCTACGGAACCGAAATGCCGAAGTACAAACTGGAGTACGCGGTTCAGCCGGCTTCCGGCGGCAAAACCGTCATTACCGGCCATCTGACGCAGAGCGAAGTTTCGGACAAATTCCGCATGAAAGTCCCGATCTATGCGGAGCTGGACAAAAAGTACCTGCGGCTGGGTCTGGTCTATGTGGAAGGCAACTCGACGAGCAAGGACTTCAAAATCACGATGGGCGTCAAGCCGAAGCGCATTGCAGCGAATCTGAACTACGATGTGCTCGCAGCCGACACGGTGAATTTGCAGGTAAAAAATTAGCGCTGGCTGGCCTCGCCCGCGGCTACCCGGCGATTGAATTCCCCCGACCTGCCCCGCGGAATCGTTAAGGATTTCCATTCCCGGCTTCGCAGGTGTTTCGCCAGAAACACAATCTGGCCGCAGTGGTACGCGTAGTGCGCCAGCTGCCGGTTGATGCACTGCATCACCGAATGCGGTTCACCGCGGATGGTCACGGTGCGCGTCATGTCGGCATCGCGGAGCGGTCCCAGCTCCGTGAAAACGCACCGCCATCCGTCTTCCCACATCGCGACGAGTTCCGCTCGTGTTGCGGGAGGATTTTCGAATTCGGCGTCGCGGTCACGGCCGGGCTTCTCCCCGTCGGCTGTCAGAAAATCCGGCCAGCGCGACCGCATATTCCCGGCCATGTGTTTGACGATGACGGCAATCGAGTTCGATTCGGGATCGGGCGCCGCAAGCAGCTGTTCATCGCTAAGCTGCTCCACGGCGCGTTCAGCCAGATTCTTGTAATAGCGGAAAAGGGAGAGCGTGTCTTCGAGATAGGAAGTCGTGAAATGCAGCGCCATACACCACTATTTTCACCCTGCTCGGCGGGGACGACCGCATCGGCCGCCTCAGGACAGGTTACCTGGCCGACATCATCGCAGTGGACGGCGATCCGCTGCGGGATATCAGCTCGCGTGAGCGCGTCCTGTTCGTGATGAAGAACGGTGACGTACGAAAAAATACGCAGGCCTCGGCTTTGCCTGGGCGGGCTACTGGGCAGTTTCCGAAAAAAGCATCACTTTCAGGGTGTGAAAGATGATGTAGAAATCGAGCGAGACCGCCAGGTTCTTGATGTAGTAGAGATCGTACTCCAGCTTGATGATCGCGTCCTCCAGCGTGTCGCCGTATTTGTAATTGATCTGCGCCCAGCCCGTAATACCCGGGCGGACGCAGTGCCGGTATACGTAATAAGGAATCTGTTCCGCCAGTCCTGCCACAAACTCAGGACGCTCCGGGCGCGGACCCACAAGCGCCATCTCCGCGCGGAGCACATTCAGCAACTGAGGCAGTTCGTCAATCCGAAAACGCCGTATCCATCGTCCGACCGGCGTGATGCGCGGGTCATCTTTCTTCGCCCAGACCGGACCGCTGCGCGCTTCCGCATCGGCGTACATCGATCGGAATTTGTACAGTGTGAAAACGGTGCCGTTCAGCCCTACCCGCCGCTGCCGATGAAACACAGGACCTCGCGAGGTCAGCGCAACCAGCACAGCGGTCACCAGAATCACCGGCGAAAATATCACCAGAACAGCGGCTGCAATCGGCAGTGAATAAACCGAGTGCCAGAACAGACTGCTCTTGCCGGGTCCCAGCTGATCGGAGAAGACGAGCCGGGAAGGCTGCATCTGGCGTGTCGACACACGCCCAAACGCGGCTTCGAAAGTCACGGCGGCTTCTTCGAAACGGACTCCGGCGAGGCGCAGGCGAAGCATATCGGTCATCGGGAGTTCCCGCCGCCGCTCCGTCATCCCGACCACCACCAGATCCGGCTTCAGCGTTTCGGCGATGCTCGTCAGGTCGCCGATCCGGCCGATCATTTTGCCGCCGGGCAATTCCACGGCGTCGACATCGTCGATGTAGCCCAGCACGCTTAAACCGATCTCCGGACGCGCGACCAGATGGGCGGCGATCTCCTGGCTTACAGCCGCGGCCCCGAGGAAGAGAACCCGCTGATACCCGAAGACCTTCAGCAGAACGCGAGCGTACAGCACCCGCCATGAGGGAATGACGATGAGAGCCAGAATGCTGCCGAATATCATTGCCCAGCGCGGCAGGCTCCACTCCGGTCTGCGCACGTATGCAAAGAGAGCCTGCACTAAAAACGCAAGGCCGATTACCAGACAAACCTGCTGCACCAGAAAAGTAACCGACTTCACCCGGATGTTGGCATAGAGATCCTGGAAATACATGCCCATCGTGAGGCACGCGGTGACCACAAGAATCTGAATCAGGCCGCCCTCGACAAAGAGGAAGACGCTGAGTACCATGAACGGGTTGAGGAAAGCGGCGACCATCCAGGCGCCGGTCAGATAGCAGAGGAAGACGAGTACGATCTCGGAAACGATGAGGCCAACCAGATTACCCGGGATGAAGACTCTGAAGAGCTGGCGCATCTATCGTTTTGAATCCCGATTCGGGCTCAAGACGATCATTATAGTGGCTTCCGGGCCGCAGTTTACTTTGATTTCGACGCCGGCTCTCCGCGATTCGATTTGTCCTTAAGATCGCGAGTCTTTTTCGATGTGTCACCCGCCGTGCGAAAAGGCTTGAAACCCGACGATCGCTGCGCGGGCTGGATGATTTCGAGAACCGCGTCGCCGAGCCCGATGTGCGCCGTGCGCGCCTGCCCGGTAGTGTTCGGCGCAGCCTTGTACTGAATGATGGCGGGACCTGAGCCCTGCGTGGCGGGAGTAATCTCCACCCAGTCGGGAAGACTCGCGGCCGACCAGCGATAGTTGTCCGCCGCCGTGACGTGAATGGCGCCGGAGCCGCCCGTCGGGCTGACTTCCTCGGACGAAGGTTCGACCGTAACGCTGGACTGTATAACCTGCAGAACCAGCCGGCCGCGGTTGGTAAGAGGAATTTCGTAGCCTTTCGGATCGACCAGTGTCACGAAAAGATCGGTGTTGCCGTTTTCGGTAAATCCGTTGCGCGATGTCAGCGCGAACGAAGGGTTGCCCGAGTCAACGTGGACGACGGTCGCATTCATTACGGTGATCTGGCCCGACCAGTTTTCGGGAGCGGGAACTACCCGCAGTCTGACGGTGGCGCCGAGTTTCGCATTCGGCGGATCGAGCGAAACGGTGGACTGGACCGCTTGCGGTTTGCTGCAGCACGACAGGAGCAGACTGAGTCCGAGAATCGCGGATATTCGCATGCAGCCGGTTTTTCATTCTAACTCCGGGCGCACAAAACGCGCTTTGGCGGTATTGAGGAGGGTAGAATTGTAAAGACAGAGTCGGGGCGTAGCGCAGCCTGGTAGCGCACCTGCCTTGGGCGCAGGGGGTCGGGCGTTCAAATCGCCCCGCCCCGACCAAATTTTTCAACGAGATACGGCGCTCTCTACTTTGCCCAGGATGCCCGTTCTCAATCGCGCGCTACGACGACGCCCATATTCAGATCCAGCATTTCATCCTGGCTTTGAATACCCCAGCGGACAGCTGTATGCGGATCGGGATTGTAAGGATTGTTCGCCGAGTTATCCCAGTGGGCGGTCACCTCGACGCGTGTGCCTTTGGGCAGTGCCAGAGGCTGCGCGAGATAGTAAACGAGCTGCCAGGAGAAATCGAACCTCGGCACTCGCAGAATGATGCTTGATTCGCCACTCGGGAGAGTGAGGCCGACGGTCATATCTTTCCCGCGCAGATGCATGTGGGGCTGCATGAAGACCAACTCAACCGGCTCGCCAAACGTCATGCGGGCGTGTCCTTCGAAGTTCGGATCGCCAGGCGGGATTTCCCAATGCCAGGACAGCACAGTCGCCGCATAGAAGCGTTTGAACGGAGGCGCCGCGGCAAGTGACAAACCGATCCGGACGCGGTTCCGCACAGGTTTGCCGTCAGGTGTGTGGTGAATCTGCAGAACGATATCGGAACCAGCGGGGATGAGCTTAGCGGAATGATCGATATCGAACCGCTGCGGCCCCATGCCCGGCGCATAGCCCGCGAGGAACTCGTCGGAAGCATCGATGAGCTGTGCCTGGGGATCGGTCGAATCGGGCTGGCCATCGCGTGACCCGGCATCCGGAATGTAGGGAATGCCCGGTTTGATCCCGCGCAGCCAGGGAGCGCCGGGTGGCCGCACGAGCGCGCTGATGTGATGCACCACCTCCGGCGCGCTCGTGCGGATCTCAGCCGCGGTCACCCAGGCGTCTTTTCGAAAGCCGGTGGGGATAACGACGTAAGCGTATTGCAGCACGCCCGACGAAGGCACTGCGTATGGCGGTGTGAGCTCCAGGATCACGTCGGGACGAATATTCCAGCCCTCATCCCGGCGAACCGGGGCCGGGCTGTCTGCGGCATCCCCGGACGGCGCGCCGGAATCCACCCAGAAGATGAACGTCCGAATAGCGGCGTCATCGAGGCGACGATCGTTTGCGAAGTGACCGTAAGCGGGGTCGGCGAACCACGGTGGCATCTTCCGCGAAAGCACCGCCTGTTTGATGGCTTTCGCCCACGGCCGCGTGCTCCGGTAGTCGAGAAACGACATGGGCGCCGCTTCCCCGGGACGATGGCACGCCTGGCAATGCTTCTGAAGCAGCGGCAGCACATCCCTGTAGAACGTGACCTGCTGTGCGACGGCCGCCTGGCAACACAGGATAAAAATCGCGAGGCGCACCCGCTATTTGAGCTCCTTCATCATGCCCGGGAAAGTCCACTGCCCGAGATCGCGATCTTCCGGTTTCCAGCCGTATTCTGTCTGCATCGCCTTTGCGATTTCGGAATAAGACTTGCCCTCGTGTTTGAGGGTGATGACGCGGTCGCGCAGCTTCACCAGTTTGTTGCGATGCTCCATCAGACCGGCACG